>Ga0209006_10002149_pt1 | contig 17952 bp, 16 predicted proteins | sample JacPin_JW_Ref_O2_FD_188567 | JGI IMG/M metagenome (GOLD analysis project Ga0209006, IMG submission 188567) | Forest soil microbial communities from Algoma, Ontario, Canada - Jack Pine, Ontario site 1_JW_Ref_O2 (SPAdes) (version 2) | ecosystem: Environmental > Terrestrial > Soil > Boreal... | reverse complement strand
AGATTCTTTGCCAGGTAGGCGGGATGCTTGGTGTAGCGGTAGGGGCCGTTGGTGATGATGCCGCGATGAGTCAGGTTGGAGAAGCGCGCGCCAAACGCGATCGTCGCCCAGACATAGACCGCGACGCACAGCAGTATCAGGCCGCCCCACAGTTCGAACAGCCATGGCGTGCCGGCAAACCACACATCCCACGCCATGCCGGTGTCGTAGTCGATGTATTGGCGGCTGATCAGCGACCAGAACGGCTGGTAGCACACCAGTGCGCTGACCCAGCCGAGCATGCTGGGCTCGCTCGAGCGGATGTGCGTGTCGGTGGCGCGCAGCGCCATCAGGTAGGTCATCGATACCAGGCTGACGTCGATGAAGTACATCGTGAAGTAGGCCCAGTCGTAGACGCCCTGGAAATTGCTCAGCAGATTGAGATCGTAGTGCAGCAGCTTGTTCAGGTTGTCGCAGAAATAGGTGAACATCAGCGGCAGGAAGAAGCCCTTCACCAGCCAGCCGAGCAGGTGTTGTCCCAGCACACGCGCATCGAGGCCGTGCCAGCGGCCAAGCAGCCATCGGCCCATCTGCCACAGGCCGTCCTGCGGCTGCGCCATGCGCCGGTCGACCCAGTACAGATAGGGCGCTGCGAGCACCGCCCAGGCCGGCAGCAGCACCTTGAGCGCCGCATAGTAGTTACCGTAGAACTGCTCGCCCTGGTAGTACTCCGGAAACAGCCAATACAGCAGCGCAATGAAACCGATGCTGCCGACCAGTCCGACGAATTTGGTCGCCACACGCGGCCAGTTGCCGCGCGCCGGCGTTGCCGTGAGGGCGCGCCGCTGCACTTTCTGCCACAGCAGATCCGGCAGGAAAATGCCGAGCGCGCTGCAGCCCATCACGAACAGAGCCAGATAGGCGATCTGATCGAACGGCTGCCAGAAATTCAGCAGCGCAACGCCGGCGAGCATGCTCGCGACGCCGGCCCAGGCGACCGCGGCGTGCGTGGCCGACGGCGGCAGGGTCGCGCTCGAACTCGCTTTCATTGCCCCATTGTGCCATTGCTCGAGCCCGGACCGATGCCGTCGATAGCGTTCTGCTAACCTAGATGGCTCACGATGCAAGCGCGACGAGAGCACTGGCTGAGATGGGCCTTCGGTGCGGTGCTGCTGGGGCGCCTGCTATTCCCGTTTTTTGATTCGCCGCTGACGCACCTGTTTTCCGACCCTGCCCGGCACTGGGCCAACGGCAGTCGGTTTCTGTCGCCGGATCTGATCGGCGCCGGCGATCCTTTCCTGTATCAGCTGTGGATCTATCTGCTGCGCGACCTCAGCCATGACGATGCGCCGACGATCCTGCTCAGTTGCGGCCTGCTGTGTGCGGCGATGCCCTATGGCTGGTACCGCGCGCTGCGCGAATTGCTGCCTCGGCCCCAGGCGCTCAGCGGCGCCCTGATCATCGCGCTGATACCGGCATTCATCGGCGTCTACGCTTATTTCATGACCGAGACGCTGCTGCTGACGCTGACCGGATTCGCGTTCTGGGCGACGTTTCGCGCCGCGCGCAAGCGGACCGCGGCGGCATTCGCGCTGGCGAGCATGCTGTGGGTGGCTGCAGTGTTCACGCGCAGCATCGCGCTGCCGATGGCGGTGTTGTGCCTGGCGACGCTGTGGCTTACACAGCGGCAGCGGCTCGACAAGGCGCTGATCGCACTGGCCGCTTTCTGGATTGTGGCGGTGCCGGCCGGCATGCACGTCTCCTCGACGCTCGGATTCTTCGCGCCGCTCGGCAATTTCTATCTGGCGCAGATCTACAGCCTCAGTGGCAAGCACGACATTGCCATCGACGCCGGCCCGCTCGGAAGCTGGGGCTTCGGTACGCCGAGCTTCTACAATCCGACCTTCTACCCGTTCTCCAACTGGACCACCGATCGCAGCGGCACGGCCCAGATCAAGATCGATGTTGCGCGCGGCCGCGCCAGCTGGATCGAGGAACAGCGGCGCATGCTGAGCGAGCGTACGTTTCCGTGGCGGCGCCAGTACGAAGAGAATCTCATTTACCTGCTGTTCGGACAGAGCTGGCCCGACAACGATCCGAACGCCCTGAGCGGCCGGGCGACGGTATGGACGCGCTGGCTGTGGCCGCCGCTGATGCTGCTGGTGGCATGGGGCGTGCTGCGCGGCCGTTTTCGCGGTCGGGAGTGGCTGCTGCCGGCGTGCGCGCTCGGGATGCTGCTGTCGCTGGCGGTGCAGCGCGATGGCATCATCGAAGGCCGCTACCGCAAACCCATCGATCCGGTGCTGGTGGCGGCCGCCATCGTGCTCTACCACCGCCGCCGCAACGGCGTCGCCGCCGACGGCGAGCGCGGCGCGTACCGCAATGCGTCTTACGACGAGCCCTTTTTCCAGTACGTCGATTCGAGTGCGCGCGCGGCCGCCGAGCGCATCGTGCCGTTGCTGCAGCAGCAGCTGGCACCGGTATCGGTGCTCGATGTCGGCTGCGGCCGCGGCGCGTGGCTCGCGGTGTGGCAGAGCCACGGGGTGAACGAAGTGTTCGGCGTGGATGGATCGTATGTCGATCGCGGCAGACTGCTGATTGCGCCCGAGCGCTTTTGCGCACATGATTTGCGGCAGGATTTCGACCTCGGGCGCAGCTTCAGCCTGGTCCAGTGCCTGGAGGTCGCGGAGCATCTTCCCGCGAGCGGTGCTGCGACGCTGATCGACAGCTTGATTCGGCACGGCGAGATCATCGTGTTCTCCGCCGCGCCGCCTGGTCAAGGCGGCCATGATCATGTCAACGAACGCAGCTACGACTACTGGCGGGCGCTGTTTTTGCGTCGCGGCTACCTGGCGCTCGATTTTCTGCGGCCGCGTATTCTCGCCGATACCGCCATCGCTCCCTGGTATCGATACAACACGCTGCTGTACGTGAGCGGCGATGCGATGACGCGCCTGAGTCCCGCGCTGCAGGCATGCCAGATCCCGCAGGCCGCCGGCGTGCCTGATCTCGCGCCGCTGAGCTACCGGATCAGAAAGTTTTTGCTCAGCCGCCTGCCACCGCCGGTGATGACGGCCATCGCCCGCATCAAAGAGCGCGTTGCACGGAGCAGCGCGTGAGCCTGACATCGCTGTGGATGCTGCTGGCGGCATCGTTGGCGGCCGCGTGCGGACAGCTGTTGTTCAAGGTGGGCGCGCAGCACAAAACCCACGCCGTGGAATTTCTCAATGGCCCGATCGGGCTCGGCCTGCTGCTGTACCTGCTGGGCACGATGCTGTGGATCTATGTGCTGTCGAAGGAAAAACTGGTCGTGGTCTATGGCTTCACGGCGCTGACGTTCGTGCTGGTGTACGCCGGCGCGGTGCTGATGCTGGGCGAGTCGCTCACGCTCAAGGCCGGCGGCGGTGTGCTGCTGGTGCTGGGCGGCCTGTACCTGCTGGCAAGCTCATGAGCGAGCCCGCGGGTGCGGCGCCGGCGGTCGCCTTTGTGGTGCCATGCCACAACGAGGAGCAGGTGGTCGAAGGCACCGCGGCGGCGCTGCTCGAGTTGATCGAGCAACAGCAGGAGATCGGCCGCTGCGGCCCGCGAAGCCTGGTGCTGCTGGTCGACGACGGCAGCACCGATCGCACCTGGACGCTGATCGAGCAGCTCGCGCGAGCGCATCCGGGCCGGATCGCCGGCTTGCTGCTGTCGCGCAACGTCGGACACCAGCACGCGCTGCTCGCAGGACTGACCACTGCGCCCGGCGATGTAGTGATCAGCCTGGATGCCGATCTGCAGGACGATCTGAGCGTGGTTGCGCAGATGCTGGACTACTACCAGCAGGGCAATGACATCGTCTACGGAGTGCGCTCCGGGCGTGACAGCGACAGCCGTCTGAAGAGAATGACCGCGGCCGGATTCTACCGGCTGATGCGCCGGCTCGGCGTCGACGTGATCGACAACCATGCCGACTATCGCCTGATGAGCCGCCGCGCGGTGCAGATCCTGCGTCAGTACGACGAAGTGAATCTGTTCCTGCGCGGCATCGTGCGGCTCATCGGCCTGCGCTCGGCGCAGGTCCACTACGAGCGGCGCGAGCGCACCGCCGGCACGACCAAGTACCCACTGTCGCGCATGTCGGCGCTGGCGATCGACGGCATCACCTCGTTCTCGGCAGTGCCGCTGCGGGTGATCTCGATTCTGGGACTGCTGACCTCGCTGTTCGCACTGGCGGTCAGTGCCTGGGTACTGGTGGTGGCGATGACCAATCCGGAGGCGGTGCCGGGCTGGGCTTCGACCGTCCTGCCGATCACTTTCATTGGCGGCGTGCAGATACTGTCGATCGGCGTTCTGGGCGAGTACATCGGCAAGATCTACATGGAGACCAAGCGGCGGCCGCGCTTCATCGTCGAACGCACGATCGGTCTGCCGGGCGATGAGGACGCGGACGAAGACGCGGACCAGGACTAGGACCAGGACCGTGTCGGGTTCCTAGGGCTCCTGCGGCAGGAAGATCCACAGCAGCAGGTAGATCAGCAGCCCGGCACCGAAATACAGCAGCGTCAGGCAGAAGATCACGCGCCAGGCCCAGGATGGCAGACCGGTGCTGTGGCCCAGTCCGCCGCAGACACCGCCGATCAGGCGGTCATTGCGCGAGCGCGCCAGCCGATGCAAAAAAGTGTCGTGCGTGCCGTTGCGCCCAGCCGCCGACGCTCCGAGCACCTGCGCCTTGGCGCGCGCGAACTCCTCATCGCTGATCGCGCCACGCTCGCGCAGGCTTTGCAGCCGCTCCAGTTCCTCGGCAATGCTCATGCTGGCCGGCCTAACAGGCGGCGCCGGCGGCGTGCACGCCCATCTGCAGTGTGCCGACCAGTTGCGAGATGGAGCTCATGGCCTGCGCGTCCAGGTATTGCGCCAGCCCGGCGTTGACGGTCTTGCACAGCAGCGGGTCGTAGAACAGCGCGGTGCCGAGGCCGACGGCGCTGGCGCCGGCGATCATGAACTCCAGCGCATCCTGGACACTGGCGATGCCGCCCTGGCCGATGATCGGGATGCGCTTCGGGCCGGCGACTTCAAACACCTCGCGCACCTTGAGCAGCGCGATCGGCTTGATCGCCGGGCCCGACAGTCCACCCTGGCCATTGCCGAGCACCGCACGCCGGCTGGCGACGTCCACCGCCATGCCGGTCACGGTGTTGATCACCGCGAACGCGTCAGTGCCGGCTTCGATACAGACGCGGGCGTTCTCGCGGATGTCGGCCTGGTTGGGCGACAGCTTGGTGATCAGGGGTTTGCGGGTGACACGGCGGCAGGCGTCGACCACGCGCGCCGACATCTCCGGCACATTGCCGAATTGCACGCCGCCCTGCTTGATGTTCGGACAGGAGATGTTTATTTCGATCGCATCGATGCGCGAGTCGTCGAAGCGCCGCGTGACTTCGACGTACTCCTCGATGGTGGAGCCGCAGACGTTGGCGATGAATCGCGTCTCGCTGAAGTCGAGTGTCGGCAGGATCCGGCTCACCACGTAATCGACGCCGGGATTCTGTAAACCGATCGCGTTGAGCATGCCGGCGGGGGTTTCATATACCCGGTGCGGCTCGTTGCCAAGCCGCGGCTGACCGGTGGTTCCCTTGAGCACGATCGCTCCCGCGTCGCGGTTGCTGAAGCCTTCCACACGCGTGTATTCCTCGCCGAAGCCGACGCAGCCCGACAGCAGCACGATCGGCGAGGACAGTTCCAGGCCGCAGAATCGCACGGCGAGCGACGCTGGCGGAGAGGCTGCCGGCGGCAGTGAGGCGTGCGCGGAAGCGGCGTTCATGGGCGGATTATCGCCGATCGCGGCCGCGATCGCCGCCTGGATCGCTTAGGCTAGTGCGGTGTTTCACGTGATTCTGTACCAGCCCGAGATTCCGCCGAACACTGGCAACGTCATCCGTCTGTGCGCCAACACCGGCTGCATGCTGCATCTGATCGAGCCGCTCGGATTCGCCCTGGATCGCGCTTCCGTGCGCCGCGCCGGGCTCGACTATGCCGAACTGGCGGTGCTGCGCAGCCACCCTGACCTCGATGCTTGCCTGGCGCAGCTGCCCGGGGTACGGCTGTTCGCGGTCGAAACAGGTGGCAGCGGCCAATACTGCGACGCTCGCTACCAGCCGGGCGACGCGCTGCTGTTCGGCCCGGAAACGCGCGGCCTGCCGGCAGATGTGCTGCAGCGGCAAGCGTGCGAGCGGCGCATCAGCATTCCGATGCGCCCGGGCAACCGCAGTCTCAACCTGGGCAACGCGGTCGCCGTGGTGGTGTACGAGGCGTGGCGGCAAAACGGCTTCGCCGCCTCGCCGGCCTAATCGAACTCCGGCCTGATCGGCCGCCTCATCAGGCCGCGCACCACGTGCTCGGCGGGCAGCTGCTCGTAGAGTACGCCGTAGATTCCGTCGGCGATCGGCATCACCACCCGCTCGCGCGCGGCCACGCGGCGCAGCGCCGCGGCCGCCTGGTAACCCTCGACCACCTGGCCGATGTCGCCCAGTGCCTGCTCGACGCTGGCGCCCTGCGCAAGCGCCAGGCCGAAGCGGCGGTTGCGCGAGTGATCATCGGTGCAGGTCAGCACCAGGTCACCCAGTCCGGCCAGCCCCATGAAGGTTTCGCGCTGTGCGCCCAGCGCGACCCCGAGGCGGGTCATCTCGACCAGGCCGCGCGTGATCAGCGCAATGCGGGTGTTGGCGCCGAACCCCAGGCCGTCCGACAGCCCGGCGCCGATCGCCAGCACGTTCTTGACCGCGCCGCCGACCTCCACACCGGTGATGTCGGTCGAGGTGTAGGCGCGAAAGCTGGCGCTGGACAGATCGTGCGCGAGCGTCTCGGCATAGTCGGCATCCGGTGAGGCGATCGTCATCGCGGTCGGAAGCCCGGCGCCGACCTCGGCGGCGAAGGTGGGACCGGACAGTACCGCGACGGCGCGGCCCGTGCCCAGCACCTCGTGCGCGACCTCATTCGGCAGCTTGCCACTGTCGAGCTCGAAGCCCTTGGTCGCCCAACACAGCCGGCTGGCTGCCGGCAGCAGCGGCTTGAGCTGCGTCAGCAGCGAGCGAAAGCCATGGCTCGGCACCGCCAGCAGCACGTCGTCGACGCCGTCGATCGCCACCTCGAGCTCATCGATCAGCTGCAGGCTGTCGGGGAAACGCACATCCGGCAGATAGCGCCAGTTGATGCGCTCCTGGGTCATCGCCGCGATATGCTCGCGGTCGCGCCCCCACAGGCGCGCCGAGCGCCCGGCGCGCGCGCACTGGATCGCGAGCGCGGTGCCCCAGGAACCGGCGCCGAGCACGGCGATGTCGGCATGCTGGTGAGGCGTCGCCGCCAACGGGGCTCTAGCTCCTAATTCCTGGTCGCGTTGGCGCTTTCGTTCTGCGAGCTGGCATACAGGGCTTCGAAGTTCACCGGCGGCAGCAGCAGCTGCGGAAAGCCGCCCTGGCTCACCAGCTGCGACACGACCGCGCGGGCGTACGGAAACAGCACGTTCGGGCAGATGCTGCCGATCGCGCGCTTGAATTCCTCCTCCGACAGATTCTGCATCAGGAATGCGCCCGCCTGTTTGACCTCGACCAGAAACAGCGTCTGTTCCGCCTGTTTGGCCGACACCGTGATGGTAAGCACCACCTCGCGCAGATCACCCGCGATCGGCTGCACCGTAGTGTTCAGATCGAGCGAGATCTGCGGATTCCACTCGCCGTTGCCGCGCGGGCCCTGCGGCGACTCGAACGAGCAGTCCTTCAGATACACGCCTTGCAGCGCCAGTGAGGTCGAGGATGCCGCGGCAGCGGTCGCGCCCGGGGCGTGTTCGGTGGCCATATGTGAACCTTTATGAAAATCCCAAGATTGCCGTGTCAGCGCTGCTGCAGCAGCGGGTCCAGTCCGCCCGCCGCATCGAGCTCGTACAGGCTGTCCGAGCCGCCGATATGGCGCTCGCCGATGAAGATCTGCGGCACGGTGTACTGGCCGCTGCGGCGGATCATCTCCTCACGCTGCGCGGGCTGTGCTTCGATGTCGATCTCCTGGAATGCCACGCCTTTGCTCTTCAGCAGCTCGCGTGCCCGCTCGCAATACGGACACCAGGACTTGGTGTACATCAGCACCGCGGCCGCGGTCATGGTCGCAGCCTCGTTCATTCGCGTGCCAGCGGCAGGTTCTCGGCGCGCCAGGCGCTGATCCCACCGCGCAGGTTGAACACCTTGGTGAAGCCCTGCTGCGTGAGCACCCGCACGCTGGCGGCCGCGGTAGGGCCGCGGTCGCAATACACGATCAGCGGGCGCTCCTTGTATTTCTTCAGCGCGTCGCCGGCGCTGGCGATCTGAGCGGCGTCGAAGTGGCGCGCGCCGTTGATGTGGCCCTCCTGGAAGGCCTGCTGAGCGCGCAGGTCGAGAACCGTGGCGCCCTGGTTCATCAGCCGGATCACATCCTGGGGCGCCAGCGCGGCAATGCTTTGCGTCCGCAGCCGCAGCTCATAGGCCAGCACCGCCATCGCGGCGGCCAGGGCGAAAGCCGCGAGCCACGGGTGGTGGTTGGAATATTCGAGCAGTCGGTCCATCGCCTCACGCGTCAGTCGGGGAGAGCCCTGCATTATAGCGGGTCGGGCTGCGGCCCGGCGAAGCACACCGCCGCGGCGCGTGCAGGCGCAGCGGGCGGCATGGAATACTTGAAGCCATGCGCTGCCGTTACCTCGCCCCGATGATGCTGCTCGCAGGCATGCTCGCGCCTGCCGCCCCGTTTGCGGCCCCCGAGCCGGGCAAGGCCGAGGCCGAGCTTCGATCACTGCGCGAGAAGATCGATCGCATCAGCCAGCAGGTCGGCCGCGATGCACTCGAGCGCGACCGGCTGTCGGGGGATCTGCGTGCCGCCGAGCTGTCGCTCGGTCAGGCGCGCGGTGAGCTTGGCCGCGCCAACCGCGAGTATGCCGACCGCAGCACCCGGCGTGCCTCGCTCTCGCAGAGCAGGGCGCAGCAGCAGCAGGCGCTGACCAGCGAGCGCGCCGCACTGGCCGCACAGCTGCGCGTGGCCTACGTGATCGGCAGCCAGGAACCGCTGAAACTACTGCTCAATCAGCAGGACCCGCTGCACAGCGACCGGTTGTTTGCCTACTACGGCTACTTCGGCCGCGCCCGTGCCGAGCAGATCGCGCAGATTCAGCAGCATGTGCAGCATCTGGATGAGCTCGATGTCGAGCTGGCGCAGCAGCAGAGCGCGCTGGCGACGCTCAAAGCGGCACAGCAGCAGCAGCTGCAGCAGCTCGAGCACGCGCGCCATGACCGGCAACAGGTGCTGGCCAGTCTGACGGCCGCGGCTCGCACCCGCGAACAGAGTCTGGCGCGGCTCAAGAGCCAGCAGGCGGATCTCGAGGGACTGCTCAGGGAACTGAACCGCTCGTTGAAATCGGTCGCACCACCGGACAACGCCACCGCCTTCGGCCGCTCGCGCGGCCAGCTGCCGTGGCCGGTGGACGGCCGGGTGACGGCGCGCTTCGGTGAGCGGCGCGCGAGCGGCGTGAATTGGGAAGGCGTGGTGATAGCCGCCGAACGCGACGCCCCGGTCAGGGCGGTGTCGGCCGGGCGCGTGGTGTACGCCGATTGGCTGCCGGGGCTAGGACTGCTCGTCATCGTCGACCACGGCGAAGGCTATCTGAGCCTCTACGGCCACAACGACCGGCTGCTGAAGGCCGCGGGTGAACCAGTCAGCGCCGGTGAGCCGATCGCCGCGGCCGGGGATACCGGTGGTCGGGCCTCCCCGGAGCTGTATTTTGAGATCCGCCGCGGCGGCAAGCCGGTCGATCCGGGGCCCTGGTTCAAGGCGCACAGTCCCGCCCCGTAGCCCCTAAAAAGGGGCTCCGCCGGCGTCCGAGGTGGCGCTCCCCGGGACAGCGCCAAGGGCCCCCCTGGGACCGGGCTCACATCCCGCAAGCCAGTGAGCGTTCCATCTCGGATTGGATGAGGGAAAAGCGACGTCCGTCAAGGATTATGGTCGCTTGGGCGGCGATGCTTGCAGGCCACAGGACTACGAGAACGCATGAATACACCCGTGCCCGGGCGGCCGGCGGTCGCCGATCCATCATTGGAGCCCTATGCTCAGCTGTTGCGCGCTTTATTGCCGCGTATGAACAGTCTGAGTGTATTCAATGCGGTCGGCGAGCTTCATTGGTCGACCGAAATATCGGTCGAACCGGCATTGATGGCGCTGCTTCCCGAGACCATCCGCAACGCCGAGAGCGATCCGGCCGGCAACGGCGAGCAGCGCATGGCGGGCAGTGAGCCGACCTACCTGTTCTGGCTGCGACGCGATGAGGCCGCCGATCCGCCGACACCCTTTGCGGTGGTGGCGATCGGGTTCAAACAGGGCAATGCGGACGCCGATTTGCGCGCGTTTTCATTCGTGCAGGCACTGGTCAAGTCCGGCATCGAATGTCTGCGGCGCGAACTGATGGCGCGCGACAAAATCCTGAATCTGAACAGCTCGCTGCTGGAGCAGGACAACGATCTGGAGATGCTGCTGTCGATCACCGGCGGCGGCGACAATAAGCCGGAGAGCGCCGGCGATTTCAAGGCCATCGTGGCCCGTGCCACCGAGCATCTGAAGGTCGGCCTGTCGGCGCTGATCGTGCCCGAGAAAGGCATCGCACTGGTGCAGGTGTCCGCCGAGTCGCCGATCGACACCTCGCTGCTGGCCAAGGCGCACCGTCATCTGCTGTCGATGGCGCAGATGCGGCGCAAGGCAACCATCGTCAATCGCATGGTGTTGACGACCGGCGCCGTCACCAGTGCCTACCGCGTGCTGGTATGCCCGGTGCTGCGCGCCGACGGCAACACGATGGGCGTGCTGGCGCTGTTTCGCACCGAATCGGAGCCGGAGTTCACGCCGCATTACGCCCGGCTCACCGAGCTGCTCGCCAGCCGCGTGGCAACCATCATCGGCCACAGCTACGACGCCCTGACCAGCCTGCTGACCCGCCCGGCGTTCGAACAGCGCGTCGGCAGTGCGCTGAAGGAAGTCAGCGGCACGCAGCGCGGCTGGAGCGCGCTGTCGATCGACATCAATCGCATGCACGTGATCAATGACAACTACGGCATGCACATGGGCGATCGTGTGATTGCGCAGCTCGGCGAGCTGATCCGCACGCGCCTGCCGCCGGGCGCCATTGCGGCGCGCATCTCGGGCGACCGCTTCGCGATCCTGCTGCCGGCGGTACTTGAAGATGCCGCCAAGTTTGCCGAGGCACTGCGCTCGGGGGCCGAGGATCTGGGCGCCGTGTTTGGCGACGGCAAGATGCCGGTGTCGGTCAGCATTGGCGTATCGGCGGTCGATGCGCGCTCGAAGGAATTCGTGCATGCGTTCGCCGCCGCCGAGACCGCCTGCAAGGCCGCCAACGACCGCGGCCGCAATCGCGTCGAGGTGTATCAGGAAGCGGACGAGAGCATCGTGCGCCGCTTCACCGACATCAATCTGATCGCCGATCTGCGCACCGCGATCGCCGAGGACCGGCTCGAGCTCAATGCCCAGCTGATCGTGCCGCTCGGCAAGCACGAAGGGCCGCCGCATTTCGAAATCCTGTTGCGCATGATCGGCGAGAACGGCGAGATCGTAGGCCCGGATCATTTCATGTCGGCGGCGCATCGCTACCAGCTGATGCCGACGCTCGACCGCTGGGTGATCAAGCATGCGCTTGAGATGCTCAAGCCGCACGCCGAGCTGCTGCGCGCCAGCCAGATCGTATTCGCGATCAACTTCTCCGGCCAGTCGCTGCAGGACGGCGATTTCACCGAGCACGTCGCCCGCATGATCGAGAGCAGCGGCCTTGATCCGGCCAACCTGTGCTTCGAACTGACCGAGAGCGCGGCTATCGGCAATCTGAACCGCGCCGAGGTGCTGATGCGCCGCCTGCGCAAGCTCGGCTGCAATATTGCGCTCGATGACTTCGGCACCGGCTTAAGCTCGCTGGCATACCTGCGTACGCTGCCGATCGGCATGCTCAAGATCGATGGCAGTTTCGTGCGCGATGTGCTCAAGGATCCGCGCGCCGAATCGATGGTGCAGGCGATTGCGCAACTCGCGCGCGCCATGTCGCTCACCACGGTCGCGGAATATGTGGAGACCGACGAGATCCGCACCCGCATCACTTCCCTGGGCGTGGACTACGGCCAGGGATTTGCGATCGGCCGGCCGGTGCCGCTGCTGGACGTGGTGGCAGAGCTGCCGCTGTACGCGGCCGCGGCGCATCCCAGCGGAGTCTGGCCGGCAAGCAACGCCGCATGAGCCGGCGGCGGGCGGCGGCAACGCGGCCCTGGTCAACGCCGGGCGCATGCATGCCGTCGCATTTGGGTCCGAGGCCCGGGCCTTGTACTATTCATGTCATGTCGTCGCGCGCACGCCCGCTTGTTGCCCTGTTCGTCGGCCTGCTGATCGGACTGTCGCTCTCGGTGGCTTCCCAGGTCGCCGCCGAACGCGGCCCGCAGTACAGCGTTTCCGCGACATCGTCCGCCGACGGCGCAGCCCTGCCCTGGAAGGACGCGCGGCTGCTGGCGGAAGTGATGCAGCGGGTGCACGACAATTATGTCGACCCGGTCGAAGACCATCAGCTTATGCAAAATGCCATTCGCGGCATGGTCGAGGCGCTGGACGACCACTCGACCTTCCTGAGTCCGGAAGAATTCGAGGACATGAAGGTCAGCACCAGCGGCACCTACGCCGGCATCGGCGTCGAGGTGGCGGCGGCCAAGGGCGGCGTCAGCGTGGTACGGCGCATGAGCGGATCACCGGCTGAGCATGCCGGCATACAGACCGGTGATGTGATCGTCAAGATCGATGGCATCGCGGTCGACCCTGCAGATCTGGACTCGGCGATTGCACGCATGCGCGGACCGGACGGCAGCGTGATCCGGCTCGCGGTGCGCCGCGAAGGCGCGCCGTCGCTGCTCGAATTTCAGGTCGAGCGGGCCCCTGTGCAGCTGCGCAGTGTCGCCGCCGAGCTGCTGACGGCCGACTATGGCTACCTGCGGATCAGCAGTTTCACCGATACCACCGCGGCCGAGCTCGAGCAGGCTGTGGCCAGGCTCGAGCACTCGCGCGCGCGCAGGCTCGACGGCTTCATCATCGACCTGCGCAACGATCCTGGCGGCGTGCTCGATGCGGCCGCAAAGGTTGCCGATGACTTTCTCGATCACGGCACCATCGTCAGCGCCGAGGGCCGCACTGCGGACGCGCGCTTCCGCATCGAGGCGACGCCCGGCGACATCACCCACGGCGCCAGGCTGGTGGTGCTGGTCAACGGCGGCTCGGCCTCGGCCTCCGAGATACTTGCCGCCGCGCTGCATGACAACCACCGCGCGACCCTCATAGGCCGGCGTACCTACGGCAAGGGCTCGGTGCAGACGATCATGCCGCTCAACGACGGCCAGGCACTGAAGATCACCACTTCGCGCTACTTCACACCGGCGGGAATCTCGATCAATGGCGTCGGCATCCTCCCCGACACGGTACTCGACGGGCCTGAACAGCCGCCGGCCGACTTGGATAGCGCCGACAATGCCGCCGCCCCAGGCGCGGCGCCGACACTCGCGACCCGCGACCCGGAAGTGTCTGTGGCCTTGCAGGCGCTGAGTTTGCACACCGGCCAGGTAGCAGGCCGGGCCGGCGCCGCCGCGGCGCAGCGCTGATGGCAGCATAAGATCGCATGAGTGTGCTGCACACGGCAGCCGATGTGGTGCTGCACCTCGATCGCCACCTGATCGAGCTGCTGATGCGCTACGACGTGTGGATCTACGCCATCCTGTTCGCGCTGATCTTCGCCGAGACCGGACTGGTGGTCACACCGTTTCTTCCCGGCGATTCGCTGCTGTTCGGTGTCGGCGCACTCGCCGCGGTGGATCACAGCGGCAGCCTGCGCATCGGCTGGGCGTTCCTGCTGCTGGCGGCCGCCGCCATCGCCGGCAACTCGGTGAATTACGCCATCGGCCGCGCGCTCGGCCGGCGGGCGTTCAGCGGACAATACCGCTTCTTCAAGCTCGCGTACCTGACGCGCACCGAAGGCTATTTCCGGCGCCACGGCGGCCTGACCGTGCTGCTGTCGCGCTTCACGCCGATCGTGCGCACCTTCGCGCCGTTCGTCGCCGGCATCGGCCGCATGCCGTACCTGCGCTTCCAGGCCTTCAATATCGCCGGCGGCGTCTCGTGGGTGGCGCTGTTCCTGTTCGGCGGCTTTGCTTTCGGCAATCTGGCCTGGGTCAAAAACAATTTCAGCGTGGTGACGTTGCTGGTGATCGCCGTCTCGCTGCTGCCGTTCCTGGTGGTGGCGCTGCGCGAGCGCGGCAGTCGCGCCGCCGGCAGCGGCGGTTCTTAAGAAGGCGCGGTAAGGCGATGACGCAGGGCACACGCGGTTATGCGCACCGGGTAGACATCCGTACCGGCATCGAGCAGGTGTGGCAGTCGCTGACCGAGCCGGAGCGCCTGACGCACTGGTACGCGCCACAGGCGCGCGTGGACGCGCGCGAGGGCGGCAGTTTCTGGGTGCGCATCGACGGCGATCTGATGCGCGAGGCGCACATCGACATCTTCCAGCCACCGCGCCGGCTGCGGCTGATCTACATGCCGCTGCCCGACTCGCCGGCCAGCGAGGCCGTGATGGTCGATGACTTCCTGCTGCATGGTGAGGCCGCCAGCGCCGGCAAAGGCGCACAGACGGTGCTGCGTTTACTGGGCTCGGGTGTTCCGGAAGGCAGGGAATGGGACGCGCTGTACCTGCGGCTGCGCGGTGGCTGGGAGCACGCGTTGCTGCGGCTCAAGGCCTCATTGGAACCGGCAGCGGCCGCGGGCAAGAAGCCACCGCCCGGTACGACACGCTAAAAGGGGCATGCCACGCCAACGCCTGCCGACGATCGCACCGAACTGACGTGGCGCGGCCTTGCGCTGGGCATATTGATCACGCTGGTCTTCACGGCAGCCAATGCCTATTTTGGCCTGAAGGCCGGGCTGACGTTCGCCACCTCGATTCCGGCCGCCGTCATTTCGATGGCGCTGCTGCGCGGTTTCCGCGACTCGACCATCCAGGAAAACAATATCGTGCAGACCGTCGCCTCGGCCGCGGGCACGCTGTCGGCGATTATTTTCGTGCTGCCCGGGCTGGTGATGATCGGCTGGTGGAGCGGGTTTCCTTATGGGGTGTGCTTCCTGATCTGCGCCCTCGGCGGCGTGCTCGGCGTGATGTATTCCATTCCGCTGCGCCGCGCGCTGGTGACGCACTCCGACCTGCCCTATCCCGAAGGCGTCGCCTGTGCCGAGGTGCTGAAGGTCGGCGCCCGCGGCGAGGGCGATGCGGCCGAGCTCGGCGTGGCTGCCAGCCGTGCGGGCCTGCTCACGATCGTGGTCGGCAGCGTCGCCTCGGCCGCTTTTGCCGTGGTCGTGGCGACGCAGCTGTTCGCCGGCGACATCGCACACTATTTCCGCGCCGGCTATCGCAACGCCACGACCGGCTATGATTTCGCGTTGTCGTTCGCGCTGTTTGCGGTCGGTCACCTGGTGGGCTTGTGGGTGGGCGTGGCGATGCTGGTCGGCGCGGCGATTGCCTGGTTGGGGTTCGTTCCCTATCTGAGCAGCCTGCACCCGGCGGTCGGTGCGGCGGCCGAGGTGGCGCAGGCAGTGTGGAGTCATCAGGTGCGGTTTATCGGCGCCGGCACCATCGGCGCCGCCGCCATCTGGACCCTGATCAAGCTGGTCAAGCCGGTCGTGAGCGGCCTGCACTCGGCCATGGTCGCGTCCCGGGTGCGTCATGCCGGGATGGCCGCCACACTGCCGCGAACCGAGCGCGACATTCCGATCGGCATCGTCGCCGGCGTGACGCTCGCGTGCATGCTGCCGATCGGCTGGCTGCTGGGCAGCTTCAGCGTCCAGAGCGGTCTCGGCGGCCACGCTCTCATCCTGGTGAGTGGCGGTATCGTCTACATCGCTCTGATGAGTTTTTTCGTCGCCGCCGTGTGCGGCTACATGGCGGGCCTCATCGGTGCCTCCAACAGCCCGCTGTCCGGGGTTGGAATCCTGGTGGTGGTCGGTGCCGGATTGCTGCTGGTGATGAGCGTGAAGGCCTCGGTGCCGCCCTCCTCGGCGCCGGCGCTGGTCGCCTTCGCACTGCTGGTGACCGCGGTGGTGTTCGCCGCCGCGACCATTTCCAACGACAATCTGCAGGACCTGAAGACCGGTCAGCTGGTCGATGCGACGCCCTGGCGGCAACAGCTCGCATTGATAGTCGGCGTGGCGGCCGGCGCGGCCATCATTCCGCCGGTGCTCGATCTGCTCAACCACGCCTACGGCTTCGCCGGCACCCCTGGCGTGGATGCGGCGCACGCGCTGTCGGCGCCGCAGGCCGCTCTGATTTCCGCGCTGGCGCAAGGCGTCATCCAGGGCAATCTCGACTGGAGCCTGATCGGGGGCGGCGTGCTGGTCGGCGTGGGCCTGATCGTGCTCGATGAGACTCTCAGGCGCACCAGCACTGCTTACCTGCCGCCGCTGGCCGTTGGTCTGGGCATCTATCTGCCGACCTCCACCACCCTGACGATCACGATCGGCGCCGTGGCCGGATGGGCGTTCGACCGGCGTGCCGATCGCACGGCCAATCCGGCCGGTACGCGACAACTGGGTGTGCTGCTTGCTTCCGGAATGATTGTCGGCGAGAGCCTGGTCGGAGTGCTGCTCGCCGCGGTGGTGGTTTTCTCCGGCCGCTCTGCCCCGCTGGCACTGGTGGGAGAGGCGTTTGCCGGCGATGCCGAATGGATCGGCGGCATCGCCTTCGCGCTTGCGATCATCGTGCTCTATGCATGGCTCAACCGCCTGAGCGCCTCGATCGGCAAATCCGGCGCTGTCTAGGCGCCGCGCGGCGCCGCCCTACTGCACGCCGGCCATCCATCGACGCAGCAGCGGCATCATCAGCGCCAGCAGTGCCGCGCTGATCGCGGCGTACCAGAAGATGAACATGAACTGGCCCGGCATCGCGGCCAGATTGGTCGCATCGATATCCCCGGCAATGCGGCCGGCGAGTAGATTTCCGACCGACAGGCTGACGAGAAAGATGCCCAGACTCTGGCTGGTGAAACGCGCCGGCACCAGCTTGGTCGAGGCGCTCAAGCCCACCGGGCTCAGGCAAAGCTCGCCCCAGGTGTGCAGCAGGTAGGTGATCGAGAGCCAGCCCATGCCGACCATGTGACCTTCGGCCACCAGGCGCGAGGCCGCCGCCATCACCAGGAAACCGGCACCCATTCCCAGCAGGCCGGCAATGAACTTCAGCGGCGTGGACGGCTCGCGATTGCGGCGCGCCAGCCACACCCACAGAGCGGAGAACAGCGTACCGAACACCACGATGAAAATTGGGTTCAGCGACTGAAACCAGCTGGCAGGAATCTCCCCGCCGAACAGATGACGGTTGGTATAGCGCTCAGCGAACAGGTTCAGCGAGGAGCCGGTCTGCTCATAGCCGGCGAAGAACAGCACAGAGGCCACGAACAGCACCACCAGCGCCAGCACCCGCAGCCGCTCGATGCGCGTCAGTCCGGCCGCAAACAGCAGATAGCCGAAGTACAGCACCGTGAGGCCGACGATCGTCCGGGTCATGACCGTCTGCAGTACCAGCGGTGCCACGCGCAGCACGCCGGTCCACATCAGTACGACGGCGCCGATCAGCAGCGCGGCCGCGAGCGCAATGAAGCTGAGCGCCGCGAGCGGCACTGAGCCGCTGCGCGCGGCATCGTGTGAACCCGACATCGGCCTGCGCCCGGCATCGCCGAGGAGTCTGCGTCCCCAGAGAAATTGCAGCACACCGGCAGCCATGCCGACCGAGGCGCTCATGAACCCGGCATGCCAGCCGTAGCGCACGGCCAGGTAGCCCGCGATCAGCGGGCCGAGCGTCGCACCGACGTTGATGCCGATGTAATAGATGGTGAAACCGGCGTCACGCCGCGCACC
>Ga0209006_10002148_pt1 | contig 17958 bp, 17 predicted proteins | sample JacPin_JW_Ref_O2_FD_188567 | JGI IMG/M metagenome (GOLD analysis project Ga0209006, IMG submission 188567) | Forest soil microbial communities from Algoma, Ontario, Canada - Jack Pine, Ontario site 1_JW_Ref_O2 (SPAdes) (version 2) | ecosystem: Environmental > Terrestrial > Soil > Boreal... | reverse complement strand
CTTCGACGCGGTGCACGCCGCCGCCCGCCGCGACGCTGCGCCCGAGCAGCAGCCGCTTGATCCGGTTGCCGGGCCAGGTCGGGCCGACATGCGTCCAGCCGGCGAGCAACGCGAAGGCGGTGGGACGATCGCCGCTCTGGGTCGAGACGGCGAGATGGTAGCGCTTGAGCAAGCCGACCGCGCAGGCAAGGCTCTGCCGCAGCGTCGGCCGCGCCGGCATCGTGATCACGCGATCGATGTCCGGATTGCCGTCGAGAATGCCGGCGGTATCGGCGAACACCAGCACCTCGATGGCCGCGTCGGGCCAGGCGCGGCGCAGGCTGCGGATGAGCGGGGTCGTCAGCAGCACGTCGCCGAGCCGGCGCAGCGCCACCACCAGGATGCGCGCGCGGGGCGCAAGCATGAATGGGGGCGCGCTCATGCGTGCGCAATCGAGGCGCTCGTCTCCTCGACCACCCGCGACAGGCCCTGCTTCGCGCGCACGCGCGTGCCATCGATCACATCGGCGAGCATGCGCTCGTTCTCGTCCAGCCGCGCCCGGTCGGCCTCGGGATGCCACAGGTGCAGCACGCCGGTCGCAAAGCGGCCGTCCTTGCGCAACGCGCCGGCGCGGATCATGCGGATGAAGATGTCGGAATCCTCGCGCCCCCAGCCGCTGTAGGCGGCATCGAAGCCGTCGACCTTGTCGAGGTCGGCGCGCCAGAACGCCATGTTGCTGCCGCGCGCGCCGCGCCAGCGCCGCGAATGCAGCCGGCGCAGCTTGCCGAGCGGCAGGTCGAGCAACGGCGCGAAGCGATTGACGCGGCGGCGCGCACGCTCGGCCAGCCACTCGGCGAGCCGCCACTGCTCGGGCTCGAGACCGACCCGCATGGTGCGCTCGGTCAATTCGCGCGACAAAAGGATGCGGTTGCCGGTGACGAACCAGCCAGGCTCGGCGAGCCGGCGATGGGCGGTGACGAAGTCCGATCGTGCGATGCAGTCGCCGTCGAGAAAGATGCAATAGGTGCCGGCGCTCGCGCGGATCGCGCGGTTGCGGATTTCGGCGAGCCGGAAGCCGCGATCGGGATGCCACACGTGCTTGAGCGGCACCGGCATGCGCGAGGCCCAGTCGGTGACGACGCGGGCAGTCGCGGTGCCGGAGCCGTCGTCCGCCACGAGCACCTCGAAATCGCGGTCGCCCTGGCGCGCGAACGAGCGCAGCACCGCCGCGAGCGCGTCCTCGCGGTTGTAGGTCGAGATGATGACCGAGATGAGATCAGCCATGTCGCCTCAAACTTGGCCCCGCCTGGCGAGCCAGGCCTTCATGTAGCGATAGTACGTGCCCTCCGCATTGGCGACCGCCAGCAGAAAGCCCTCGCGGCCGTCGAGAAAACCGAAGCGCAGCACATAGGCGCGGAAGAACGACCATATTCCGTGCGTGATGCCATCGGCGAACGACACACGGCGGCCCGCGGCGAGCAGCATTTCGGCGCCCGCGGTCGAATAGCGGTCGATGCGCGAGATCGCTTCTTCGAGCCGGGTGACGGAAGCATGGGCAAGTTGCTCGGTGAGCCGCGCCACCGGCCCGTCGCAGATGACCCGCTCATGCACGAGATCGTCGGAGAAGCGCGCCTTGCCGCGGCGAAACAGGCGCAGGACATGGTCCGGGAACCAGCCCGAATGGCGCATCTCGCGCCCGACGAAGCTCGACAGGCGCGGAATCTCGTAGCCGTCGGCGCGCCCCTCGGCCACCGCGCGCTCGATCTCGCCCGCGAGCGCGGGCGAGACCCGTTCGTCCGCGTCGATCGACAGCACCCAGTCGCCTTGCGCGAGCGACAGCGCAAAATTCTTCTGTGCGCCGAACCCCTGCCATTCGTGCGCGACCACGCGCGCGCCTTTCTGCTCGGCAAGCGCGACCGTGCGGTCGCTGCTTGCGGCATCGACCACGATGCGCTCGTCGCAGAACGCAAGACCATCGAGGCAGGGGCCGATGTTCGCCTCCTCGTTCTTGGTAATCACGATGGCGCTCAGGCGCGTCAGGAGCTTGCTCCGATCAACATGCGGCGCTCAGGCCTTCACCTTCGGTCCGGATTTGGGCGGTTTGGCGTGCTTGGCCGCCGTCGGCGGGGTGGCGGAGCGCTCGACGATCCTGGTGGTCGAATGACCCGGCACGAGATCGACCAGCACGACGTGTCCGCCTTCCGCCTCGACCACGTCGCGGCCGACGACGTCGTCCTTGCGCCAGTCGCCGCCCTTGACCAGCACGGTGGGCTTGAGGCGCTTGATCAGCTCGAGCGGCGTGTCCTCGTCGAACACCACGACGAGATCGACCGCTTCGAGCGCGGCGAGCACGTCGGCGCGGGCAAGCGCATCCTGGATCGGACGCGTCGGGCCCTTGAGCCGGCGCACCGAGGCATCGCCGTTGAGCCCGACCACCAACCGGTCGCACTCGGCGCGCGCCTTGGCGAGCACCTTGACGTGGCCGGGATGCAGCAGGTCGAAGCAGCCATTGGTGAAGCCGACGCGCAGGCCCTGGGCGCGCCAGCCGCGCACGCGCTCGTCGGCAACCGCCCAGTCGAGCGCGATCTTCTCCTCGGCGGCGAGCGCCGCCGACGGCAGGATGCGCGAGCGCAGCTCCATCGCCGATACGGTCGCGGTGCCGGGCTTGCCGACCACGACCGAGGCCGCCGCATTGGCGGCACGCATCGCCGATTCGAAATCGATGCCGCCCGCGAGCAGCGCGGCGAGCACCGCGACCACCGTGTCGCCGGCGCCCGTGACGTCGCGGATGCGCACCGCATAGGCGGGCACATGCACCGGCGCGGCGCCTTCGGTATAGAGCAACATGCCGTCCTCGCTCAGCGTCACGAGAACCGCGCGGCTTTCCACCATGCGACGCAGATCGGCGGCCGCGGCCGCGACCTCCTCGTGCGTCGCGACCGGTCGCCGCGTCGCCTCGGCGAGCTCCTTGCGGTTGGGCGTGATGATGGTGGCGCCTCTATAGATCGCGTAGTCCATCGCCTTCGGGTCGACCACCACCGGCTTGCCCAACTTGTGCGCGCCGTCGATCACGGCGCGGATGACGCGCGGCGTCAGCATGCCCTTGGCGTAGTCGGAGACCACCACTGCGCCGACGCGCGGCAGCATGGCGACGACGAGCTCGATCAGCTCGGCCTCGATGTCGGCGGCGACCGGCTTTGCGGTTTCCCAGTCGGCGCGCAGCAAATGCGACGAATAGTGCTCGGATACGAACCGCACCTTGCGGGTCGTCGGCCGCGAGCGGTCGACCACGAGGTGCGGCTCGATCGTCTTGCGATATGCCGTGAACGCCGACTTCATCGCGGCGCCGGCGTCGTCGGCGCCGATCACGCTGATGAACAGGCAGCGCGCTCCGAGGCTGGCGATGTTGCGCGCCACGTTGCCGGCAGCGCCGATCACCTGCTCGCTGCGTTTCGCGGCGATCACCGGCACCGGCGCCTCAGGCGAGACGCGCGAGACCTCGCCATAGACGAACTCGTCGAGCATCAGGTCGCCGACGCACAGCACCGTGTGCCCGGAAATCCGTTCGATCGCTGTTTCGATATCGTACATGCGTGTCTTTAGAGCATATTCCGTCCCTACGGAATCGGAATACGCTCTGATCTCCTTACATTTGGCGCATGTTCTTGTCGGCGAACCGGGGTCCACTTCGCCGGAACATGCGCTGGCGCCTCAGCGATAGCGATCCGGCGTGTCGAGGTAGGAGACGACGTAGCGCTTGACCGCCTCGGCAAGCGGCGTGAAGCCCGCGTTATAGCCGGCGCGGCGCAGGTTTTCGACCGAGCTTTGCGTGAAATACTGATACTTGTCGCGGATCGCGTCCGGCATGTCGATGTAGCGGATGTCGGGCGCGCGCCCGAGCGCCGCGAACATGGCGGTGACGAGCTCGCGGAAGCTCTCCGCCTTGCCGGTGCCCACGTTGAACAGGCCGCAGACTTTTGGCGTATCGAGCAGCCAGCGCACCACGCCGACGGCGTCGTCGACATGGATGAAATCGCGCCGCTGCTCGCCGTCGGCGATGCCGGCGCGCTGCGACTTGAAGAGGGCGACCGGCCGGCCGGCCTTGGCATCGTCGAAGCGCTTGGCGACGAGGCTCATCATCTCGCCCTTGTGGTACTCGTTCGGGCCGAACACGTTGAAGAGCTTGAGCCCCGCCCATTGCGGCGGCAGTTTTCCGCCCTTGGCGGCGCGGTCGATCAGCGCGAGATCGAACAGATGCTTGCTCCAGCCGTAGAGGTTCATGGGCTTGAGCCGCGCCAGCGCGGCGGGCGAATTGTCGTCGACAAAGCCTTGCCCGCCGTCCCCATAGGTCGCGGCCGACGACGCGTAGATCAGCGGCGTGCGCGTGTCGCTGCACCAGTCGAGCAGGCGCAGCGACAGACGGAAGTTGCTTTCGACGACCGCATCGCCGTCGCGCGCGGTCGTGTCCGAGATCGCGCCCATATGGATGACGGCGTCGAGCTTGCGCCCGTCGAGCCAGCGAAACAGATCCGCGGGCGGGACGAAATCGGCGAGCCGGCGCTTTTGCAGATTGCGCCATTTGTCATCGCTGCCGAGGGCGTCGTTGACGGCGACATCGGTGCGGCCGGCCTCGTTGAGGCTCGCGACCACGTTCGACCCGATGAAACCCGCCCCGCCGGTTACCAACAACATCGACGCCCGTCCCCGGCCCGCCGGGGGCCGACCCACCTTTGCCCCAGTCGCCGAATTGGCGCAACATGACGGTGGAGACGCGATTAACGCTAACCGGCCAGGACGAAGCTGGACGCCCGCATCGGCACCGGCTAGGGCATCGCAAGTGCTTAGGATTCCATGATAAAAGACGGGCCACTTGCACATCCATAATAGTATGAATTCAGAATCACAATATGTTGTCGGCGATAGCGACGACCGACGACCGATCCTCGTCGTACCGTACATGTGGATCGGCGACTTCGTGCGCTGCCACACGGTGGTGCGCCTGCTGCGGACGCGTTTTCCCAAAAGTCCGATCGACGTGCTGACGACCACGACGGTCGCCCCCCTGCTCGATTACATGCCGGGCGTACGCAAGGGCATCGAGTGGGACCTGCCGCGCAAGCGTCTCGCCTTCGCGCGGCATCGGGCGCTCGCCGCACGACTGCGGCCGGAAGGATATGGCCGTGTCCTGGTGATGCCGCGCACCTGGAAATCGGCGCTGGCGCCGTTCCTCGCCGGCATCCCGGAACGGACCGGCTTTGCGGGCGAGGCGCGCTTCGCGCTCCTGAACGACATGCGCTGGGGCGAGCGGGCGTTGCCGCGCATGATCGAGCGCTGCGTCGCCCTGGCGCTGCCGAAGGGCGCGACGCTCCCAACCGACTATCCGCTGCCGCAGCTCGAGGTGCCGGACGCGGAAGTCGCCGCCTGGCGGCAGAAACTGGGGCTCACGGCCGCCGGACGCGTCGCGGCCTTTGCGCCGGGCGCGGTCGGTCCGTCCAAACGCTGGCCTGCGAGCTATTACGCGCAAGCAGCCAGCCGGCTCGTGAACGAGGGATTCTCAGTCTGGGTGCTGGGCGGTCCCGGCGAGACGGCGCTCGCCGCCGAGGTCGGCGCCGGCAGCGATCGCGTGCGCGACCTCACGGGCGCCGACCTGCGCAATGCCATCCTGGCGCTCGCCGCCGCCGATGTCGCGGTGTCGAACGACTCCGGCCTTCTGCATGTCGCGGCCGCGCTCGGCACGCCCTCGATCGGCATTTTCGGCCCGACCAGTCCCTGGCATTGGGCGCCGCTCAATCCGCTCGCAGCCGTGATCGAGACGGCGACCGAAGTGGCGTGCCGGCCGTGCCACAAGCCGACCTGCCGTTACGGCCATCACCGTTGCATGCGCGAGATCCCACCCGACCGCGTGGTCGCCGCGACGCTCGCGGCGCTCGTGGTGGACACCGCTCCGGCCTGAGCTTGCTTGCGCCGTGCGGCCTGCGCGGCTAACACATCGCCGCATTCCGCGCCGCGCGGGATGCGCCCGGGACCAACGCATGTCCGACCAGGAAATCGCCGCCGCGCATTTGCGTCGCTCGCTCGATGTGCTGGCGCGCGCGGCCGCCGACGCCGAGTTCAATTCCGCCGTGCTCGCGATCGCACAGGCGGTCGAAAAAAGCCTGCGCGCCGGCGGCAAGCTGATGCTCGCCGGCAATGGCGGCAGCGCGGCTGACGCGCAGCACATCGCCGGCGAATTCCTCTCGCGCTTCCGCTTCGACCGTCATCCCCTGCCCGCGATCGCGCTCACGACCGACTCCTCGGTGCTCACCGCGGTCGGCAACGACTATGGCTACGAGCAGCTGTTCGAGCGCCAGCTGCGCGGCCTCGGCCGCCGCGGCGATGTGTTCATTGCGATCTCGACCTCGGGAAAATCGCCCAACGTGCTTGCCGCGCTGCGCGCCGCGCGCGAGATCGGCGTCACCACCGTCGGCTTCACCGGCACCGCGCCCGGCGCCGCCACGATGCTGCCGTTGTGCCACCATGTGCTCGCGGCGCCGAGCGACGACACGGCGCTGATCCAGCAGATTCATATCACGGCGGCGCATGCGATCTGCGAGATCGTCGAGCAGAATATCTTCAAGAAGTAGATTTCACGGCCTGCCCCACAGCGCCCGCTGCAGCGACTCGATGCCGTCGCGCGGGTCATTGCGGAAATAAGTGATCCCGTGCTCGCGGACGAGACCCTGCGCGTCGAGGCCGTGCGCGGCGCCGCCGAGGATCAGCATGTCGGCGCGAAAATCGTCGTAGACAAACGGCTTGCCGGCCATGCGGCAGATGATCTTGTAGTCGCACGCGACCGCGCCCGGAATGGCGGCGATGCGCCTGGCGTCGGCCCGTGCCGCATCCGCATTGCCATAGAACTGCGCCCGGTAGGCTGGATCGAACAGGATGAGGAACGGCTCGATCCGCAGCGTCGCGACGATCCGCAGCGCCAGGATCAGGACGACCGTCGCGCGCGCGGCCGCGACCCCATAGCGGCGCGCAAAGGCGGTCGCGGCGGCGCGATCGAGCGCCATACCGATTCCGACCGCGGTCGCGATCACGAGATCGAACTGGGCATTGTCGAGAATGTCCTCGCCGGTCCATTGCACGAGCCAGGCCGTGAAGGCGATGCCCACGTAGAGAGCGGTGAAGCGCGCGGGATAAGTCGTGCGCTCGCTCCACGCCCAGATCGCCCAGATGACGAGCCCCGGAAGGATCCATTGCGAGCGGCCGATGCCGCTGATCGCGCGCATCAGCCGCCACGGTCGCGGCGTGAGCAGGTTGGCGATGAACACGTCGCCGTAGACCGCGACGCAGACGGCAAGGCCAAGCGCCGCAACCGCCCCGCCCACAAGGGTCGGCCGCCACGCCCGCCGCCAGTCGCGCAGCCAGAGCCAGGCGAGCGCGGTCGCCGGCACCGCGATGATGTTGTGCTTCCAGAAGCCGGCCACCACCATCAGCAGGATCGGCGGGTCGGCCGATTTGCCCGCCTTGTCGCGGGCGAGAAACCACGACAGCGCCGCCACCATGATGAAGTGGCCGGCGAGCTGCGGGTCGTTCATGCCGACAAAGCGATTGTAGGCGCGCGCCATGGTGACGATGAACCAGATGCCGGCGATCGCCGCGCTCGCGCCGCCGCCGCCGAGCTGGCGCACCACGCGGGCGATCAGCGCCCCGAGCCCGATCGTTGCGAGCAGTGACAACACCCGCCCGACATAGAGCGGGTCGCCAAACAGCTTGCCGAGCCAGCCCAACACATAGAACGAGAGCGGCGGGTAGTTGTTGACGATGAGCGTATCGGGCGACGGATAGAGTGTGCCGCCACCGACCGCCGCGTCGGCGTGGTAGGCGTTCCAGCCCTCGTTCTGAGCGATCTCGATCGGGAACTGCAGGCGCCATACCGGCCAGACGAGGAAATACACAGCAAGCAGCGCGAGCAAGGCGATCTGCGCCTTGGTGTCGAAGCGGGCGAGCAACGACTTCATCGCGCGTCCACCATGAGCTGGTCGAGCGCGCCGAGCACCTCGTCGGACGTCGGCGTCGCGCCTTTGCGGCCGACGATCGCGATCGGGCCCTGCCCCATCGGCCCGGTGAGACCGGGTTCGCTGCCGACGAAGACGCCGACCAAGGGCACGCGCAAGGCAGCCGCGAGATGCAGAAGCCCGGTATCGACGCCGACGACGAATCGTGCGCCGGCGATTAGACGCGCGACCTGATCGAGCGGCTGGCGTTCGGGAACGCGCGCCTTCGAAACCGCGGCCGCGATGCGTTCGCTGCGCCCTCGCTCGGCCTCGGTTCCGCACGGCAGCAGCACGTTCGTCCCGCGCGCCGCGAGCGCGCGGCCAAGCGCGATCCACCGTTCCTCCGGCCACTGTTTCTCGGGCCGAGCGGTGGCATGGAGCAAAATCGCGTAAAGCGCATCGGCGGGGCCTGCGAGTTTCGCGCGCTCGAGACCGAAATCGACGTCGCCTTGCGGCGCATAACCGAGCGCGCGGCCGGTCAGCGTGCGGTTGCGTTCGATCGCGTGCAGGGTACGGCCGACCGAGTGACGCACGTCATAGAAGCCCGCCGCCAGCGGCTCGCGGATGCTCGCCGCGTCGTAGCCGTGCCGGTGGCCGCGCGCGAGCCGGCTGATGATGGCGGTGCGCAGCAGCCCTTGCGTATCGACCACCTCGTCGTAGGCTTGCGCGCGCAACGCATGAACGAATGCCCGCACCTCGCGCCAGGTCGCCGCCTGCAGCAGCGCGTGACGCCAGCGGCGCGAGGCGACCGGCAATGTCGCGTCGACCGCCGGATGGAGGCGGACCAGCGGCGCGAACGCTTCCTCGACCACCCAGACGAAGCGCGCGTCGGGCCGGTGCCGCCGCGCCTCGGCGATCGCCGGCATGTGGTGGATGACGTCGCCAAGAGATGACGTCTTGATGAATAATATCGTCGCCATGCGCGTCCCGCCGCAGCGATATACAGGCCGTTCCGAGCGCAGGCCACAACCATTTGCGAAACAACGCGAAATGGCACGCGTTCGGTCCCGGCCACAGATTGTCGCAGCGTTGACTTTGGCCGCATGCGACGCTGATTTCGCTTGAAAAGCCCCCCTGTGCCGGGCAAGGAACGGGGAGACGGCGGACGCAAAGGGCCTGCGATTGATCGGATCGGTTTTCAAATCGCTGTTCGCGGATCGCGATGGCGCGCCCGCTATGGTGCGCCGCCTGCTCGTCGAGCAAGCCGCCGGACATTGGCGCCGCTACACATTTGCATTCGCGCTGATGGCGACCACCGCCGCCTGCACGTCGATCAGCGCCTACCTGCTCAAGAACGTCATCAATGCGGCCTACGACACGCGCGACTTCCACGCCATCGTCGTGCTCGCGTCGGTGATCGTCGTGCTGTTCACGATCCGCGGCTTCGCGACCTACGGCCAGGCCGTCGTCCTCGCGCGCATTGGCGCGCGCATCGTCGTCTCCAACCAGCGGCGGATGTTCGACAAATTGCTCAACGAGGGGCTCGGCTTCTTCGCCAATCACCATTCGGCCGAGTTCATCGCTCGCCTCTCGGCCGGCGCCAATTCGGCGAGCGCCATCATCAACCTGCTGATCACGGCGTCCGGCCGCGACCTCCTCATGGTCATCGGCCTCTCCACCGTCATGCTGCTGACCGATCCTCTGATGCTGCTCATCAGCGTCATCGTGGTGCCGCCGGCGCTGTTCGTGCTGCGCAAGCTGATCCGGCGCATTCAAGCCATCGCGTACGGCCAGTACAGCGGCGGCGCACGGATCCTGCAGACCATGCAGGAGACCGTGCAGGGCATCCGCATTGTCAAGGCGTTCACGCTGGAAGAGCAGATGCAGGAAAAGTTCGACGCGAGCGTCGCGGCCGTCGAGTACGAGACGGTTCGCATGGCCCGCGTCGCCAACCGCACCAGCCCGCTGATGGAGACGCTCGGCGGCGTCGCGATCGCGTTCATCCTCGTCTATGGCGGCTATCGCGTGGTGATCGACCACGCATCGCCCGGCGACTATTTCGCCTTCCTCGGATCCTTCCTGCTCGTCTACGAGCCCGCCAAGCGGCTGGCGCGCCTCAACATCGACCTCAATGCCAATCTGGTCGGGCTCCGCGTGCTGTTCGAGATCATCGACAGCCCGACCACCGAGCCGATCGAGGACGGCCTGCCGCCCCTCATGCTGGCGCAGGCACGGGTCGAGTTCGCGGACGTGAGCTTCGCTTATCGGCCCGGCGAGCCGGTGCTGCTCGGCATTTCCTTCGTCGCCGAGCCGAGCAAGGTGACGGCGCTGGTCGGGCAATCGGGCGGCGGCAAGTCGACGATCCTCAACCTGATCCTGCGCTTCTACGAAGCGCAGAGCGGGAAGATCACGATCGACGCGCAGGACGTGACCACGGTCTCGCGCCGCTCGCTGCGCCGGCAGATGGCGTATGTGGGGCAAGACGTGCGCCTGTTCAGCGGCTCGATCCGCGAAAACATCGCGTTCGGCCGGCCGAACGCGACCGAGGCCGAGATCATCGCCGCGGCCCGCGCCGCCCATGCGCACGACTTCATCACGAGCTTCCCCACGGGCTACGACTCGCCGGTCGGCGAGCATGGCGTGCAGCTCTCCGGCGGTCAGCGCCAGCGCATCGCCGTCGCGTGCGCGCTGATCAAGGATGCGCCGATCATCCTGCTCGACGAGGCGACGGCGTCGCTCGATTCGGAGTCCGAGAAGTACGTCCAGGAAGCGGTGGCCGAGCTGTGCAAGGGCCGCACGACGATCATGATCGCCCATCGCCTCTCCACCATCATGCACGCCGATCGCATCCTGGTGGTCGAGGCCGGCCAGATCGTCGAGTCCGGGCGGCACGAGGAGCTGCTCCGCCGCGGCGGGCGCTACGCCTCCTTCTACCGCCTGCAACTGCAGCACAATGCCGAGCCCGCGTTGCCGGTGGCCGCCGCACACTGAGCCGGCGCGGCGCGGGGGCGCCACGCATTGACGCGGGCGGCCGGGATGTCTATTCCGCAGCGATGGTGCGGCCGGCCGCGGCCCGCCGGTGCCGGGCCTGTCTCACCCGCCCTCCGTCTACCAACCGAGCGAATGATCATCCTCTCATGAGCACCGACTCCGGCCGTTACATCATTACCCCGCCGCCGCAGGCCGCGATCGCGGTCGCGGGCGGCGACACGCTGTTCCCGGTCCGCCGCATCTGGTGCGTCGGACGCAATTACGTCGAGCATATTCGCGAGATGGGGCAGGACGAGCGCCTGCCGCCGTTCTATTTCGCCAAGCCGGCCGACGCGGTGGTTCCGGACGGTGCCACCGTTCCCTATCCGTCGCTGACCAAGGACATGCACCATGAGGTCGAGCTGGTGGTGGCGCTCAAGAGCGGTGGGCGCAGCATCAAGGTCGACAAGGCGCTCGACACCATCTGGGGCTATGGCGTCGGCATCGACCTCACGCGGCGCGACCTGCAGATCGCCTCGCGCAACCAGCAGCGGCCCTGGGAGATCGGCAAGGCGTTCGACGCCTCGGCCCCGTGCGGCCCGCTGCGCCCTGCGGCGGAGATCGGCCATCCGAGCAAGGGCCGCATCACCTTGAAGTGCAACGGCAAGATCCGGCAGGACGGCGACCTCAACCAGATGATCTGGAACACGCCGGAAATCATCGCCAACCTCTCCGAAATGGTCGCGCTTGCGCCCGGCGACATCATCATGACCGGCACCCCGTCGGGCGTTGCCGCGACGGTCGCGGGCGACAGGCTCGAATGCGAGATCGAGGGGGTCGGCAAGCTGACGGTAACGATCGGACCGTCGTTGGCCTGAGGCGGCCCCCGACGCCGCTGTTCCTTGACGATTCTGCTGCCGCCCCATGCTCATCGTGGCGGCGAGTGTCCCGATTCCGAAGTTCGCAGGCATTTGCGGCGAGTTCTGAGCGAACTTCGGAATCGAAAGGACACTGGCAACTTTATGATTCTAGTGCCGCTTTTGAACCCGGAGTTCGCAAAGGTGTCCGCCGCGAGGTGTGTGCGAACTTCGGGTTCGCGGCACTAGCGATTTTTCCGCCTTCCCTGAGGGAAGAAATCAGCCGCTCGGGTGTTAATCCGACATGGGGTCGACCGGGACCGATATTTCCGAGCTTGCGCGCCCGCGCGGGGCCCTTCCTTACGCCTTCCTGCCGGAGCTGCCGCGGCTGGGCCGCGGCGGCACGACGCAAAGGGTGCAGGACGTCATCCGCGAGGCAATCGTCGCGCTTGCCTTCGCGCCCGGCGAGTTCATCCAGAAGGATGCGATCTGCAAGCGGCTCGGCGTCTCGCGCTTTCCCGTCTCGGAGGCGCTCGGACGGCTCGCCGATGAGGGCTTTGTGGAGATTCTCCCGCAACGTGGAACGCGGGTGACGCATATCGATATTCCCTCCTGCCGGCAGGCGATGTTCATCCGCCGCGCGCTCGAGGGCGAGGCAATGCGCACGATCGCGCCGCGCGCGAGCGGGCACGTCATGGCGCGGCTCGAGCAGAACCTGGCGGAACAGAAGCTTGCCGTCGAAAAAGGCGATGGTGTCGCGTTTTTCCGGCACGATATCGCCTTTCACGATACGCTGCTGTCGGAGATCGGTTACGAGCGCGTGCGCGTCGTGGTCGAAGCGGCGCGCGGCAGTCTCGACCGCACGCGGCTCTTCCTGCTGCGCACGCCGCAGCGCCAGCACCGGAGCTATCTCGAGCACGCGGCCATCGCGACCGCCTTGAAGGCCGGGGACGCGGACGCGGCGCATCGCGCGATGACGGGACATCTCGACCGGGTCCTTGACGAGATCGAATTCCAAGCCGCGCAAAATCCGCAGATTTTCGCGCCCACACCGCGCCCCTGAGCCGGCAAGGCCGATCGATCGAATTCCGAACTCCACGCCCGAGCCCCAAGCCCTTGTCACCCGCGGCCTGACGGGCGAAAATTGGCGGTGGAACTCACTTGTCCGAGGGGCGACGGCACGATGCGGCTCGCGCGATCCATCGCCATGGCGGTCGCAGTCGCCGGGGCGCTGTGCCTCTCCGGGCCGGTCGAAGCGCAGTCGTGGCCGCAACGGGCGATCATGCTGGTCGTCGCCTTCCCGCCGGCGACAACGGTGGACGTGGCAGCGCGCGCGATCGCGCAGGATCTGACGAAGACGTTGGGCCAACCCGTCGTCGTCGAAAACCGGCCCGGCGGCGGGGGCGTGATCGGAACCGTCTCCGTCGTGAAGGCGGCGCCCGACGGCTACACCTTGCTCATGGCCCGGATCGGCCCGGCAGTCCTGCACCCGCTGGTCGACCACAATCTCGCCTACGATCCGGTCGCCGATCTGACCCCCGTCATCCTGGTGGGCGACGCCGTCAACGTGCTGGCCGCAAGTCCGCAACGAGGATGGGCCAGCGTCGCGGATGTCGTCGCCTATGCGAAACAGAGAGGACTGACGATCGGCCATTCGGGGCCCGGTACGATCAATCATCTGCTCGCTCTGCTGTTCAGCACCGAAGCCGGCATCTGGTCGACGCTGATCTCCTACCAGGGCTCCGCGCCGATCGTGAGCGATCTCGCCGGCGGCCAGATCGATACCGGCTTCATCGCCTATGGCGCAGGGAGCCGCGCGGCAAGGATTCTCGCCGTTGCGACCGACGAGCGCGTCGATTTTCTGGCCTACGTTCCGACACTCAAGGAAGCAGGCTTTCCCAACGTGGTCGGCTCGACCTGGAACGCGATCTTCGCCCCGGCGGGCCTCCGGGCGCCGATCGCCGCCAGGCTCAATGCGGCCATCGGCGCATTTCTCGCCAAGGACGAGACGCGCAAGCGTTTCGACGCGGTCGGCTATCGCATCCTGGGCGGATCGCCCGAGCGCCTGCGCGCGCAGATGACCGACGACCGAGCGAGATGGTCGAAAGTCGTCGAAACCGCGCACATCAGCGTGAGCCCGTAGCGGATCGACGGCCGCCGATTCACCGCGCGGAACCGCACGCAGCACCGGTCAGACGTCTTGCGCGCGCGCCCGCAACGAGGCGACGAACGCCTTGATGACCGGTGCGCCCTCGTTCTTGCGGTAAACCGCCACATGATCGGACGCCCCCGCCGACCGGGCGATTGCGCGAAAGACGACCCCCGGAATGGCCATCCGCCGAAGCGAGTCCGACACGACCCCGAGGCCGATGCCGGCGGCCACCAGCGTCAATTCGGAAAATGGGTCCGCAACGCGCGTCACCACGCGCTTCCACGCTCGCGGCGGCACGATTGCGCCGATATTGCTGCCGAAGCTCATTTCCATCTCGATCGACGTCGCCACCAGGGGCTCACCGGCAAGCATTTCGGGCGCGATCTCGGCGTGCGCTGCGAGCGGATGCCCTTCGGGAAGCGCGACACACAACGACTGACGGTCGACCAGGAATCCGGCAAGGCCGCTGGGAAAGCGGTCGGGCGCCCGGGTGAATCCCACGTCGAGCGTGCCGTCGATCAGCGCGCTCATTTGCGCCATGGTGGGCAGCCGGCGCGGCTCGAACATCACGTCCGGATGTCGCGCGCGAAAACTGGCGATCGACGTGCCGACGACTCCGCCGCACACGGCGGAGTAGACATAGCCGACCACGATCGTCCCGACGTCGCCGCGCGCCGCCCGCCGTCCGACCAGTTCGGCCTGAGCCGCCTGTTTGAGCGTTTGCCGCGCCTCGTCGAGGAAGCGTTTGCCGACTTCGGTGAGCACGACGCTGCGCGTCTTGCGCGTGAACAGCCGCGCGCCGAGCAACGTCTCGAGCGAGCGGATCTGCGCGCTCAAGGTTGGCGGCGCAATGTTGAGCTTGGCGGCGGCGCGGGAGAAATGCAGCTCCTCGGCGACCGCGACGAAATAGCGGAGATGGCGCAGCTCCATAGCGGGAATTATGAGGCGCCGACTCACAAAGTCAAAGAGCCCCCTTAATGACAGATGCCCCCCCGGGCAACATTCTGCGGTAAAGTGGGAAGTTTGGGCGCGTGGCGCCTGCGCTGCCCCGATGCACCTCGGTGTCGCCACCAAGGATTGGCAACAGACTATGAAAAGAAGTAGCCCAATACCGGCCAGCAATGTCATTCCATTCCCCCGGCCGGAACGCAACAGTTCGATGGCGGATCGGGATGCCGGCGGCGCGCTCGGCGGTGACGCGAACGGTGAGCACGGCCCCTCACCGGAAGAAAGCCTGCGCCTCATGCGGGCATTTGTCGGTATCAAGAATAGACAACTGCGGGCTGACCTGATCACCATGCTTGAAGGCGCATCGCGTACGCGTGGGCGAGCGCCGGTCCGCGGCAACGAATGACGGCCTCGATTCAGAGGCGCGGAGGGCCATGATCACCGGAAGTGGTGCAACGCCGCAACCCTCAGGCTCGACAGGCCTGCCCTATCCATTCCTCGCCGCCTTGGCGCGCGGACCACGCGGCCACCGGGCCAAGCAGACTGAGGACGCCATCCGCCGCGCAATCGTAGGCCTGGCCCTGCTGCCGGGCGAATTCATTCACGAGGATGCGATCTGCGAGCGTCTGGGCGTCTCGCGCCTTCTGCTGTCGCAGGCGCTCGCGAACCTGGCGAACGAGGGCTTTGTCGAAATCCTGCCTCAACGCGTGATGCGGGTGTGCCGTATCGATATTATGGCGTGCCGGCTCGCGATGCTGGTCCGCCGCGCATTGGAAGGCGAAGCGATGCGGGTCATTGCTCCGCGTGCCGACGCGCGCCTGATCGCGCACCTCGAAAACAACCTGCGCCGCCAGGATAGTGCAGTGAAGCAGGAAGACGCGACGAGTTTCGCGCACCGTGATTTCGCCTTTCACGATCTCCTGCTGTCGGAGCTCGGCTATCGGCGGGTGAAGGGAGTCGTAGAGTGCGCGCGCGCCAAGCTCGACCGCGCCCGCGAGTTTCTGCTGCGCGCGCCCGAACGTCAGCTGCAGAATTATTTCGACCACCTCGCGATCGTTGACGCCCTCAAGCGGCGCGACGCCGCGGCGGCGCAACGCGCCATGACGCGCCATCTCGACGCGGCCATGCGGGAGATCGAGACCCAGGGGGCGGAAAACCCGGAGATCTTCGCGCCGCCCGGAGAATTGCGCGTGGCGTCGCCGCCGGAGCGGACGCCGCTGCGCCTCGTCAGTTGATGAGGCCTTCCGCCTTCATCGCCGCCTGCACCTTCGGCCGCGCCGCGACGCGATCCATGTAGGCCTTGAGGTTCGGCCATTTCGCAATATCGATCTCGACCCGCGGCGACCAGCGCAGCACGGTAAACAGATAGGCGTCCGCGACCGTGAACTTGTCGCCCATCAGGTACTGCTTCCCGGCGAGTTGCTTGTCGATCCAGTCGAAGCGCTTGCCGAGATTCTCCCGCGAGATCGCCTTGTAGGCATCCGGGGTGGTCGGCCGGAAGATCGGTCCAAAGCTCTTGTGCAGCTCCGAGGTGATGAAGTTGAGCCACTCCTGCACGCGGTAGCGCTCGATCGTGCCGGGGGCCGGAACGAGGCCCGACGCCGGCATTTGATCGGCGAGGTATTGCACGATGACGGGCCCTTCGGTCAGCATGTCGCCATTGTCGAGCTGCAAGGCAGGGACTTGGCCCTTGGGGTTGATCGCCCAATAGTCCTTGCCGGTCTTGGTCTTCTTTTCCTGGTTATTGACCTGCTCGGTCTCGGCCGCGATCCCGGCCTCCTGCAGCACGATATGCGGCGACAGCGAGCAGGCGCCGGGGGCGAAATAGAGCTTCATCGGGTAATCTCCTTGGACGCAAAGTCTTTGCGGGGCGCCACCATACTCTTTGCGCCCGCCCTTGCCAGCCCGCCGCTCGGCCGCGCCAGGCGAAGCTGCGCGAGGTCGATGGAACCTGGCTCGCGCCAGCCCGTTAACAGACGATTAACGCCTTTCCGACCATGCTGAACGCGCCGGGTTGCAGCGAGGGGACCACAGGGGACCGACCATGCGTGCCACCGCCGGCCGCGATCAGCATCTGCAATTCCACACCTCCCCGCCGACCGCCACCGCGCTCGGCGAATCCGACCATCTCGTGCGCGCCATGATGGCGGTGCTGGCCCGCCAGCGCCCGGCCTCGACCGCCGAGGCGCTGCGGATGCTGCGGCGCGGCTATCCCGACATACCGCTCGCGATGCGCATTGCCGCGATGTGCGCGGGCGCGAAGTAGCGCCCGTCCCGCTCACAGGCCGAGATAGGCCTGGCGCACGCGGTCATCGGCGAGCAGATCGGCACCGGTGCCGGACAGCGTGATCCGCCCATTCTCCAGCACATAGGCGCGGCTCGCGAGCCGCAGCGAGACCGCGACGTTCTGCTCGACCAGCACGCAGGTGAGACCATCGCGATTGAGATCGCGAATGGTTGCGAGCACGGTCCGCACCACGGTCGGCGCGAGCCCGAGCGAGGGCTCGTCGAACATCACGAGATCGGGCGCACCCATGAGACAACGGCCGATCGCGAGCATCTGCTGCTCGCCGCCCGACATCGTGCCGGCGGGTTGCGCGGTCCGCTCCGCCAGAATGGGAAAGAGCGCAAGAACGCGTTCCAGATTGCGCGCGCGATCGCGGCGCGCGCGCGGCAGCAGGGCGCCCATGGCGAGATTCTCGCCGACCGTCAGTGAGGGAAAAAGCTGACGGCCTTCCGGCACCTGGCCGATGCCGCCGTCGCATACCCGATGGCTCGGCCAACCCGCGATGTCGCGGCCGCGAAAGACGATCCGGCCGCGCGCCGGGCGATGCATGCCCGCGATGGTGCGGATGAGCGAGGTCTTGCCCGCGCCGTTGGCGCCGACAATCGCAACGATTGCGCCCTCGGCGACCTCGAGGGAGACGCCGTCGAGCGCCTGGGCATCGCCGTGAAAGACGTCGAGGCCGTCGACCGTGAGCATCAGGCGAGCGCCTCTTCGCCCAGGTAGGATTGGATCACCGCCGGTTCGCGCACGATTGCGGCGGGCGGGCCTTCGGCGATGGCGGCGCGC
>Ga0209006_10002147_pt1 | contig 17964 bp, 17 predicted proteins | sample JacPin_JW_Ref_O2_FD_188567 | JGI IMG/M metagenome (GOLD analysis project Ga0209006, IMG submission 188567) | Forest soil microbial communities from Algoma, Ontario, Canada - Jack Pine, Ontario site 1_JW_Ref_O2 (SPAdes) (version 2) | ecosystem: Environmental > Terrestrial > Soil > Boreal... | reverse complement strand
GGCTTGTCCGAAACCTGCACGGAAAAAAACGTGACCAGCGCCGCGATGAGATCCAATGCGGAATGTGCAGCCTCGGACAAGATGCCCAACGAGCCGGTCGCGACTCCTACCGCAATCTTCAGCGCCGTGACTACGAAAGCCGCCAGCACCGAGTTTCCGGCGACCGCGCGCTTCTCCCGTTGCATGGAGCCGGAACTGAAGGCGGACTGCATTTCTTGCATACAGGCCATTATCGCTTTGGATTCGTCAGCCGCCAACCTTGAAAAGCCATCCGGCGGAGTTGCACCGCTCGATACTCCCACTTGACGGTCGACGCTAACCGTCCATGCTACGATTAGATTCGTTGTAATTTCCGTCCTGGAGGATCCTGATTCATGCGTTTTCAGCATTTCGTGTGTCTTCTGCTTGCCGGTTTGGCCTACGGGCAAGCTGCGCCCCCGGCTCCCGCTCCTGCTACACCGCCCGCAGCCGCAGCCACGACGGACCAGAGTGCGGCTCCCGCTGCTCCGGCTCCCGCGCCAGAAGCAAATGTCGGGCCCGATGACACCGTCATCACGCTGAAAGGCTTTTGCACCGACTCCAGTCTGCAAGGTGACGCGTGCAAGACCGTGATCACTCGCGCTCAGTTCGAGAAAATTACCGCCGCGCTGCAGCCGAATATGTCACCGGCCGTGCGTCGCCAGGCAGCTACGTTCTATGCGCGCCTGCTGAAGATGTCAGCCGATGCCGAAAAGCGCGGACTCGATAAGGGACCGATGTTCGATCAAAAGCTGGCCATCGCTCGCATGCAAATACTTTCCCAGGAACTGACCCGCGCGATGCAGGAAGATTCGGCAAAGATCACCGACGCCGATATTGAGGAGTATTACAAGAAGAACGAAGGCAACTTCGAGCAGGCGACCTTCGAGCGTATTTTTGTTCCCCGCACCAAACAATTCGACACTGCGGCTGCAAAGTCCAGTGCCAGTTCGAAGACCGGACCTGCCGCTGGCGCCAAGCCTGCCACAAAGCCAGTGACACCGGCACAGCCGACCGAAGCGCAAACCAAGGCTGCGGAAGAATCAATGAAGAAACTCGCCGACACGCTGCGCGCGCGTGCTGTGAAAGGTGAAGACCCGGAGAAGCTCCAAACCGAAGCCCACGTTGCTGCGGGACTTCCGGGAAATGCTCCGATCAGCAAGATGGAGAAAGTACGCCGCACTGCACTGCCACAGAATCATCAAACAGTCATGAGTCTGAACGTTGGCGAAGTGTCGGAAGTGATTGCGCACCCCAATGGCGGATATTACATCTACAAGATGATCAGCAAAGAGACCTTGCCATTGGATACAGTGAAACCGGAGATCAAGAACACGATGTCCAGTCAGCGCTATCGCGACGGCATGCAAACTTTTCAAAATCCGGCCAGCCTTGACCTGAACGACGCTTACTTCGGCCCGGTGCGGAATTCCGCGATGCCCGTTCCTCCCAGGGGAGTAAGGCCTGTTCCTCAGCCGCAGTCTCAATCCAAAGACCCCGAATAGATGGACACGGCAAAGCCCACCATCTTGGTTACCGGCGTTTCGGGAAATCTGGGACAACGGCTTTTGCCGCAGCTCACCGATTACCGAGTAGTGGGGGTGGATATTGCGCCACCCACGCACTCTCCCGTTGATCGCTTCGTAGCGCTCGACCTTGGAGTGGAGGAATCAACCCGCGAGTTGCTGTTGCTGATGCGCGAGTTGCAGCCCGTGTCCGTTGTTCACCTGGCGTTTGTTATTGATCCGCAGCGTTCGGGCGTTCTGGATGTCGACCGCATGTGGCGGATCAACGTGGCCGGTACTGCGCGCGTGATGGAAGCGATTACCGAAGCTAACCGAACCGCGCCCACAATCCGGCAGTTTATTTTTCCCAGCAGCGTATCGGCGTATGGATCCAATCTCCCGGCTCCGGTGGCCGAAGACGCGCCCCTCGAAGCTCACACTCTTCCCTACGCGATCCACAAGAGAGAAAGCGATCTTGTGGTTCAGCAGCGTGCCCCTTCTCTTCGCGGCTGCGGAGTTTTCATTCTCCGCCCGCACATTTTTTCTGGAGCCACAGTTGAAAATTATCTGATGGGAGCCTTCCGGGGAACGCCCAACGGCAAGGGGTCGCGGGCCGCTCGTATGCGCCAATCGGCGAAACGACTTCCCTGCATGCTCCCCTTTGGCCAAGAATATACGGACAACAAGATTCAGTTTGTCCACGTCGACGACATGGCCCGACTCATCGTGTGGATACTGAAGCGCGAACCGGAAGCGCAGCGGTTGACGATTTTGAACGTTGCCGGACGTGGCGATTCTTTGACCTTCGAGCAGTGCATAGAACTGGCTCATGCCAAGTTGCTGCGTGTGCCGGGACTGTGGGGCATGCGTCGAGTTCTCGAGTTTTTGTGGACCACGAAAATCTCGTCGATTCCGCCGGATGCTGTTCCCTATATGACCGGTGAGTACACCATGAATACCGACCGCCTGAAGAAATTTCTCGGTAACGATTACGAGCGCGTGATTTCGAAAACGAATCTTGAGGCGTTTGCGGATTCGTTCCAGAACAACTAAGAGATCCCGAACAAAGCTATTTGTGGGCATAGTGGGCGGCGCCCATGAAGTGCAGGGAGACGTAAGGTTCATCACCAACCACCCAGCTATCGTGTCCCGGCGGCCCGGGAGGGATGTAGAACAAATTACCGGCGCGCAGTTCGTGAATCGTCCCATCATCCATTGCAGCCGTGGCGCAACCGGACAACACCAAGCCAACATGCTCGACACTGCAGCGTGATTGACCGATGCTGGGACCTACGTGAAGGGACCACTTCCAGCCGGGCTGGTAAGTGGCGCGTCCAATCGTCATGCCGCCGATATGAACCAATTCGAATTTTCCTTTTTCGAAGGTTCGAATCTCGTCCGGCTCTTCGAAGCGCTTTATCACCGTCTCAACCATCGCTATAACTCTTTCAACTAGACTTCACGCCGCGATACAGACCCGCGATTCCGAATGAGTATGGTGTCCACGAAACGTCGTGGAAGCCGACCTGGCGCATGCGTTCGAGCATTTCATCGGGCGCGGGAAAGCGCTCGACCGACGCAGGTAAATAGGCGTAGGGGCCTCGAACGCCTGAAATTAGAGTGCCGATGGCGGGCAGGACCTTCGTGAAATAGATGCGGTAGCCGTGGCCGAGCAGACCGGACGGCTCACCGAAGTCGAGAATGCCGAATTCTCCTCCCGGAGCGAGCACCCGCGCGATTTCGCGTAATCCTGCATCGTAGTCGGCCAGGTTGCGAAAGCCGAAAGCGGACGTCACCAGATTAAAGTGTCCGTCGCGGAATGGAAGACTCAGGGCGTCCGCTTCGATCCAGCGCAGGTGAGCGCCTTTGTCCTTTAGGGCGGCACGCTCCAGCATGGCGTGGGAGAAATCGGCACCGGTGATTCGCGCTGACTTGGAACCTCCGCGGCGGCGCAAAGCGAACGTCATATCCCCAGTCCCGCAACAAAGATCGAGCACGCGGGCATCGGGACGCTTCAGAATGCTGTCGAATTGACGAGCGGTGCGCCACCACCAGAGGCGGTCGATGTTGCAGGAAAGAACATGATTCAGCAGGTCGTAGCGCGGAGCAATCGAGGTGAACATCTCGCGCACGGCCTGAGCGGCCGACTCGCGATCTTGCGCGCCTGCGGGAGCCGCACCGATAACCCGCTGATTGATTTCCTGAGCCATGCTTAATTTCGTGCCAATCGCCGAATCTCGTCCACGGCAGAGCGCACAATCTCCTCGGGGACGTCACGCGCAATCTCAACCTTGCCGATTTCACGCGGCAGAATAAAATGGACTACTCCGTGCCGCGTTTTTTTGTCGGAACGCAGGCGCTTCAGAATGCTTGCGGTCTGTAACTTCATGCGCGGCAGCCTGCCGAAACCGAGAACAGCATTGGTTATGCGCCCCGCCGTCACGCTATCGAGTTTGCCCGTCGAAAGTGCGATGTGGGTGGCAGCGATCATGCCCCAGGCGACCGCTTCTCCGTGCAGGAGTTGCGTATAACGCGTCTCGGCCTCGAGCGCGTGTCCGATGGTATGGCCGAGATTGAGCACCTGCCGCAAACCGCCTTCGCGTTCGTCGGCACTCACTACCGATGCCTTCAATCGCACAGAATCGGCAATTACTTTCTCCACGACCACGGGATCACGATCGAGAATCTCGCGGCGCCGATCCTCGAAGAGTTTGAAGAGTCCGGCATCGCCGATGATGCCGCATTTTAACGACTCGTAAAGTCCGGCATGATATTCGCGCGAAGGCAACGTCTCAAGAACTGTGGGATCGATCAGCACCGCGCGCGGTTGATGAAACGTCCCTAGCAGATTTTTGCCGGAGATCAAGTTGACCGCCGTCTTCCCGCCGATCGCCGCATCGACCTGCGCCAACACCGTGGTCGGCACCTGGATGACGTCCACGCCTCGCATGTAGATCGAGGCCAGAAATCCAGTGACGTCGCCGACGACTCCTCCGCCAAGTGCGATCAGAGTGATGTCGCGGTCCGCACCTTGTTTGACCAATTTTTCTGCAAGCTTTTCCAGCGTTGTAAGCCGTTTCGCGCGCTCGCCATCGGGCATTTCGATTACGGTGGCTACAATCTTGGCGGAGGACAACGATTTCAAGAGGAGCTTTGCCCAGCGCCGCCGGACCGGCGCAGCGGTGACTACAAACGCGCGGCGGTTTTCAAGAATTTTGCGGAGGTGATCTCCCGCGCGGGCGAGCAGGCCGCTGCCAATCATCACTTCGTAGGAGCGCGACGGCGTGGAAACAGGAACGCTAATCATGAATATTCATCATAGCTTATGAGAATCCAGCGTATGAGAATCCTGAGTATGAGAACCCCACGTACTGAACTCGGCGCATGAGAGTCGTCGGAATTCACGAGATCGAGGTTTGCTTGGGATGGAGCAACGACGCGAGAACGGAAGCGCCCAAGACCAAAACCACGGTCGCCAGTGCCCATTCCGTAGGAATGGTCACGTAGTGCGAGCCCAGCATTTTGACTCCGATGAAGATCAGTACCACCGAGAGACCGTAATGCAAATAGTGGAACAGATCCATGACTCCGGCCAGGGCAAAGTACATGGAGCGTAGTCCTAATATGGCGAAGACATTGGAGGTGTAGACGATGAATGCGTTCAGCGTAATGGCGAGAACCGCGGGGATTGAATCCACAGCGAAGAGAAGGTCGCTGGTTTCGACGACCAGCAACACGATAAATAATGGCGTGGCATACAGGCGATCACGCCGGGCGAAAAAATTGTTTCCGACATATTCCTCGGTGACTGGCATGAATCGTCGAAATAAGCGCAAGACAGGATTCTTCTCGGGCTTGATTTCTGTGTCACCTTGACGCAGCAGCTTCAGTCCGGAATAGACAAGCAAGAGACCGAAGACATAAGTGATCCACTTGAAGCGGGACATCAAACCGACGCCGGCCACAATGAACGCTCCCCGCATAAGGAGCGCGCCGATAATTCCCCAGAACAAAACCTTGTGCTGGTGTTGATCAGGGACTTTGAAGTAGCGAAAAATCACCAAAAACAAGAAAACATTGTCGACGCTTAGCGATAGCTCGATGACGTACCCAGTCACGAACTGGAGGGCTTGCACTCGTCCGTGCCAGAACAATTCGATGCAGGCAAACGCGGCGGCCAGCGCGACCCAGACGCCCGACCAGATTAAGGCAGCTCGAAATGTAACGCGTCCGGAGCGCCGGCTGAGCGCGCCCAAGTCGAGCGCCAGCATGGCTGCGACGAATACGTTGAAGAGAATCCAGAAGAGGAGCACAAGGGCATCTTACGATACAGGTGTGGCAAGAATCAGGGATCAGGTGTTAGGTTTTTGGGTGCTAGGTCTCAGGAAGACACTTTGAAACCGCACTTGATTTTCCTAAAACCTGAGATCTCACACCCGATACCTGCTCTATCTCTCTCTGCCTCGGGTTCCGTTGGCCCATTCGTCCCACATGCCCATGTCTTTCAGTTCCTGGTCGAGATGGGAGTCCTGTAACGTCTGCTCGATCTGGGCGCGATTCAGGCGCGATCCCACGCGCTCGGCTGCATTCGCCAGTGCGAACGTTAACACCGCGGCTTCGGCAACATGTTTTTTAAGTTGGACGAAATCCACTTTGTCGAATGTATCGGTGGTGGCGTGATAATTTTCCAGATAATTAGCTGCCTCCTGATCGGCAACAAAAGTGGGCACGCCCTCCAGCATGAAGTCGAAGTGATCGGTGCCCGACTCGGCCGTGGGCTCCGCTTTTGAAACTCCGAATTGAGCTAAGGGCGCCAGCATCGGCTCTACCGCGGCGATGACATCTTTTCGGCCGCCGGTCGAGAACCCGGTTGTCTTTCCCGTGCCGGAATCAAAAATCACCACTCCCGCTAGTTTATCGAGTTCGCTCCGGTGCCCTGTGGCATAGGCGCGCGAACCGACCAATCCTTCCTCCTCGCCGGAGAAAAGAATGAACCGGATGGATCGCCGGGGTTTCAGTCCCGACGCTTTGATGGCCCGCAACGCATCAATCACCAAGGCCGCATTGCAGCCATTATCGAGGGCGCCGGTGCCGAGTTCCCAGGAATCCAAGTGTGCGCCGAGCACCACAAATTCATCGGGCCGGTCGGTACCCTTCAACTCCGCGACTACGTTCCAGCTTTTGATTGCCGGGCCAATCTTGTTCGGGATCGAGAGGTCAGCCCATACCGGACGCGCCGACGCCAACAGGCGCGCGATGCGTTCTCCATCTTCGCGCGCGATGATCAGCTGCGGGAGAGCATCGATCTCTCCGGCGTTGGAGTTGGTGTGACGATAAAGAATCTCGTGCTCTCGGGTGGCCATGAACGCGATTGCCTTGGCCTTCCCTTTCACAGCCAGGGCGATCACCGCCGGGGCGCGCTCGTATTCGCCAAAAAGATCGTCCCAGCTCGCGAGGACTTTGGTGTGTACCAGTACGAGCCTACCCGCGATATCGCCTACCTTTGCGAATTCGGCCGCCGAACCGTCGCCGACATCCACAATGGGGAGATGCTTTGCGGCCGCGAGTGCAGGCGCCCACGCGACAGACACGGCATGAACGGGAAAAGTAGTTCCCGAGTAAAGTGATGCGGTCATTTCCGTTGCGTCCTCGGCCCACGAGTGCTGCATGGTGAACTCTTCGGTTAGTACCTTGTCGGCACCTGCATCTTTGAAGGCGGCTATGCCCCAGTCCACGGCGCGCTGGAAGGCGGGAGTGCCAGGAATTCTTCCTCCGACCTCATCGGTTAAGCGGCGGAGATTCGCTTCCAGAGAGGAAGGCTTGAGTGCTTCGGCGATCAGACGATCCGCAATTTCTGTATCGGAATCGCGGTCACCCGCGAAAGCCAGCGTCGGAAAAGTTATGAGAAGAAAGAGACTAAGCGTCCACCACGAAAATCTGCGGGTCATAGCGGAGCATTAGAAACGAATCTGCTGAAAAGAGAAAGGGGGTAGCGAGGCGACCCTACGCTGGCGTCAGTCCGTACTTCTCTTGTAGCCGTCGCTCCATGGTGCGGAAAATCAAGCCATCGACCAGGAACCCGAGAATGATAATCAGGATCATGACGGCCAGAACCTGGCTCATGTCGCTTAAATCGCGGCCCATCATCAACAACTGGCCGAGTCCGAGGCTGAGAAAAATCATCTCCGCTTGAATCAGGGAGCGCCACGCGAACGCCCATCCTTGTTTCATGCCGTTAACGATAAAGGGCAAACTCGCGGGCAGCAGAACCGACCAGAAGAGGCGGAAGCCGGTTGCTCCCAGATTTCGCCCGGCCATGCCATAAATCTTCGGCATCTGCTTGCGGCCGTCTTCCATAGCGATGGTCACAGAAAGTAATGAACCCATCAACACGACAAACAATATTGCTTTCTCGGTCAATCCAAACCACAGAACCGCCAATGGAATCCAGCAAATGCTTGGCAGCGACTGCAGGCTGACCAGCAACCCGCCAAGAGTTTGTTCCAGAAATTTGTTGCTGGAAACGGCTAGTCCAAGAATCATGCCCAGCACGATAGACAAACTGTAGCCGATGAGCATGCGCTTCATGGTGACGGCGATGCCAATCCAGAAACTGTGGTCGGCGAAGCCATCCCACAACGCATGTCCCACTCCCCATGGTGGAGGAAAAAGATACGGCGGCCAGAGGTGCAGCTTCGCGATGATCGCCCAGATCGCGAGAAGCGCCGAATAAAAAATTACCTGGTTAGCGAACTTTTTCATCGGCGTACTCCACTTCCAGCGACTTGTTGATTTCGGCGCGCAGACAATCGAGTATGTCGCGAGACGTACGTGCGACGTCGGTCTGCTCCATGTGACGCGGCCGAGGCAGATCAACTGAGAATTCTTCCTTCACTCGTCCCGGACGGAAAGACAGCAATGCGACGCGATCGCCGAGCCTTACCGCTTCCCGAACGTTGTGTGTGACGAAAATGATGGTACGGCCAGTTTCGGCCCACAAACGCTCCAACTCGTCATGCAGCAGATCGCGAGTCTGGGCGTCCAGCGCCGCAAATGGCTCGTCCATCAGCAGGACGTCGGGCTCTGTCGCCAAAGCTCTGGCCAGCGCTACACGCTGCCGCATACCGCCCGAAAGCTGGTGGATATAGCTGTCTTTGAACTTCGAAAGATGCACGAGGCGCAAATAGTACTCCACCCTGTCCTCGCGCTCGGCTTTGCTGACATTCTTCATCTTCAAGCCGAACTCGACATTGCCACCGACTTTGAGCCACGGAAACAATCCAAGCTCCTGAAAGATCAGGATGCGATCGGGGCCCGGGCCAGCGACGGGCTTTCCATCCACCAGAATTCTTCCCGAAGTCTGTTGGTGCAAGCCGGCTATCAAGTGCAGCAACGTGGATTTGCCGCATCCCGACGGACCCACTATGCAGAGAAACTCTCCCGGCTTCACTTGCAGATTGATATTATCCAGCGCGAGAAGGCGTTCTCCAGAAGTCGTCTTGTAGCTGAGCGAGATTCCATCGAGAGCTACTTTCGGGACAACTACTTCGGTCGCAACACGCGACGGAAAGGTAGTAACGGACGAAGCTGGTTTTCCGTGAAATACATTTGCGCGGACTCCAGGTCGAGGAATCGGCGGCACCGCCGCAGGGTATGCGTTCTGAGGACTCGTGCTCATTGGATGGCCTTCTTCCCTTTTTCCGCTAAAATCTGATTGAGCAGCGAAAGATCGTACAGCCGCGACAGATCAGGCATCTCCCGCCCAAGGAAACCGGCATCGAATGCGGACTTAGCCGAAATCAGCAGGGTCCCTCGTAAGGGATCATATGTGGGCGTCATCCGGCCAAAAGCTTCCTCCAGTACGGCATCGGGCATCGCTTTGCCCGTCTCTTTCGCAATCTGCTGGTTGATCAGTTTTCTGGCTTCCGGCAGATGCCCATTGATCCACTCGGTCAATTCCACATGCGCGCGGATCCAGTTTTTCACCAAATCTGGATGATCCTTCAGAAACTGAGTCCGCACGATCAGGTGGGCAAGAACAAACTGATTGTTCGGCCAAAGCGTTCTCTCATCCAAAAACAAGCGGCCGTTCCCTTCTTTAATTAACCGCGTCGCCCAAGGTTCGGGAGCCCAGGCTCCATCCAGCTCTTTTTTCAGGAACAGGGTCAATTGGTCGGGATTCGCCAGGGGAATTACCTGCACGTCCCCGCCCTTGTCGGTGGTTTTCATGCCGTTCGCTTTCAGCCACTGACGCAACGCGACGTCCTGCGTGTTGCCCATCTGCGGAGTTGCGACTTTCTTGCCGTGAAAATCTGCGGGCTTTTGAATGCCGGAATCGTTGCGTACCACGAGCGACGCCCCGCCGCTGGTTGCACCCACCACAATCCGCAGCGCTTCTCCGTTGGAGCGAACATACCCCGAGATGGCCGGGTTCGGGCCGATATACGTCATGTCGATTGCACCGGCAAACAGGGCTTCAATGGCGGAAGGTCCAGCGTTGAAACTCTTCCACTCGATCTTGACCTGTGGTCCCATGGCCTTGGCGAACCAGTCATTGCTCTTTCCCACCATCGCCTGCGGATGCGTGATGTTGGGAAATGCACCGACTCGGATAACGTCCTCGGCCCAAGCCGATGTGCCGCCTAAAACGGCGAGAACTAACAAAAGAGATACCGAAGCGGAAATGACTCCTTTATTCATTAGGTTTATTCACCGGCCCTTGCCAGCATCGGCACTACGGCGGCCGATTCGGTCTTCTTTTTCTTTCCGGTCTTCCGGTTCGTCCGGTTGATCGCCTTGGGACGAATGTCCCCCGAAGGTCCGCGGCTGATGAGGTCCGCCAGCGTGGTACTCTCCAGAATTTTTGCGGCAGCGTCTCGAACTTCAAGGAACACTTTGTAGAGAGCGCTATGGTCGGCGTCCCGATTGATGAGGACGCGCAGTTGATCGGCATCCCCGAAAGGTGCAAGCGGTCCATCCACCAGGCGGATAATTTCGCTCAGCCGGATTTCAGATGGTGAGCGGCGGAGCTGATATCCACCCTTTGCGCCGCGCAGGCTTTCGACGATGCGCGCGTTCTTGAGTTCGAGAAGAATGAGCTCCAGAAATTTTTCGGGCAGATTTTCTTCATACGCAATGTCACGAATCCGGATCGCACCCTGAGTGTGACGACGAGTCAGCACCATCAGCGCCTGTAGTGCGTACAGCCCTTTTTGCGAAACTTTCATTTTTGCACGCCCCCAACAACTATCCCTATCTCACTAATAGGCATTATAGAAAATGCACGCGCTCTGCCAAAGCACCAAATTTTATGGTTTTTTCGTTCCCTGTGATTTCATCGACTTAGCGATGGACGAACGAGAGAGAGGAGAGCGGTTTGTGCAAGCTTTTGCAGTTGAAAGGCCAGATGAGTTTGTTCTGGAGAATTGGGTTTTGCCACAAACCCTTAACGCAGACGCATGATTTCGACGGTGATGTTGTCCGGTCCGCCACGTTCCCGGGCCAAGGCGATCAGTTCACGCCCCGCTTGTTCCGCACTTTTATTTTCGACAGCATCAAGAATTTCCGAGTCGCGCATCTGTCCCCACAGACCGTCAGTACAGATCAGCAACACGTCGTCCGGACGCAGCGGCTCGGGCTGCGGCGACGAATCCATGATGAGATCGGGGTTCGTACCCAGCGCGGCGGTTAGAATATTTCGCTGCGGATGATGCTCTGCCTCTTCCTGGCTGATCATTCCCGCCTCTACCAGGCGCCCTACATACGAGTGGTCTCGCGTTACTCGCGTAATCTGCCCATCGCGGATCAAGTACAGCCGGGTGTCGCCAACGTGGACGTAATAAAGGGCGTCATAGTGACCCTTTCCATTGGCAGTCCTGACTATGGCTGCCGCTGTACACGTCGTGCCCATACCCCGCAGCTCGGGATGAGCAAAACTGTACTGGCGGATCTGCTCGTGCGCAGCCTGCAAACCTTCGATCAGAGCTCCCTGCGGGTCATCTCCCCCGGCGTCGCGATATACCGCCATCAGGGTTTCCACCGCCAGGCGGCTGGCCTCCTGACCACCTTCGTAGCCGCCCATGCCATCGGCCACGACCGCGAGCCGCCCCTTACGCAGGAACTGCTGATCCTCTTCCGGTTCCCAATAGCCAAACGAATCTTCGTTATTGGTACGCACGCACCCGATGTCGGACTGGCTCGATACTTCAATTCCGGTGCGGACGTTCATTCGGTCACAGCTTCACTTGCGGGAATGTCACGGGCAGGCATTGATTGCGTTCACGGGCAAACTCAACATTATACGGGTTATAGAGAAGAGACTCAAACTGGCCGGAGGAATCAGGGCTCGGGAGGACGGCAGGGGCGGGATCGAACCGAAACGGAGGCGGGGACAGCCGACTTGCGACTGTCCCCGTAAATCAAGAGTTGATTATCAGGCATTCCCTAGCTTGAGGCAGAAGGTCCGCATTGAAAGCTGGGGTTGTTATTGATCAGGTTCGGGGTAACGAAAATGTAATCTGGGTTTCCAGCCGAAGATGCGATCGGGATAAACACGGGTTGAGAGGTTATGCCCTGATAGCTGACCGTGACCTTGTAATCGCCGACATAGAACCAGGACGCGGTTCCGGGCGCGGGCACGGGGTCAACCCAGGTGCAGGTCGCCGGTGATACAGCAGTGATCAATCCGGTACTGTTGTATTCGACCGTGCCCTGACCCTCAGTCTGACAAGGGGCTACGCAGGGAGGAAGCAAGGGGTTGTCGAACGCATCCAAGCTGTACTGCGGATCGACGATCACGCTGTAGGTAACCACATTCGTCAAATCTTTTGTCTTGGTGTCGCTGTAGGTCCCGGTTGCCGCCAGCTGAATCGTGCCGCCGTTACCTTCAAGGCTGTAGACGCCGGTCTGGTTGGTAGGGGCTTGGCCATTAATCAGACTGGCGGTCACCTGGATGGTCTGCAATTTGTTGGACATTCCGCAGCCCAGCATGCTGAACATCAGCAACGCGCAAGCTAACGCGGTAAAGAGAGTTTTACGATTCACCGCCGAGTACCTCCCAAAGGAAATCTTCCGCATCGTCGCAGCATCCGTCACACGAGGCAAGGTAACCAAAGTCACGGCATGGTCTAAGGGGAGTCTCTTGCGGGACGATGTACCCGGGTTAGTGCTCCCGACTTGTAGTCAGGCCGTCGCGGGTTCACACCATGCAACCGCGCCCGACCTCATCTACAATTTCCCCATGCCCGACCAGCGACCTGACGCTCCGATCAACCCGCCCCGTTCAGATCCTTCGATACCGTTTATTCCACTCGATCGAATCACCGCAGTTGCTCCGCCCGCCGGCGGTAGGCCACCTGCTCCCGCTGCACCACCTCCGCCCATCCCTACTTCACAAATAAGCGACTTTCATATTGGCGAAGAATTCGGCACCGCCAAACGCAATCTGCCGCCGGCTCGGATTGTTCTCATCTGCATTGCTGCGATTGCCGTGATTATCGGACTCGTCGCTTTCAAGCAGCGGCCAAAACCACAGGGCGCGGGTACGATCAACCTGGTGTCGGCCGTCGAAGTTCCCGGACAGGACATTATTCTCGCGGCCATCACCATGACCTTGAGGAATTCAACGCAGCGGCCGCTGTGGATCAAGACGATCAAAGCACAGCTCACAACCGCCGAGGGCAAGATTCTCGACGACGACGCAGCTTCGGCGGTAGATCTCGACCGCTATTACCAGGCGTTTCCGTTGTTGAAGGATGGAGCAGAGCCGAGTCTCGCGCCTGAAACCAAGCTGCTGCCAGGAGCCGAACAAAGGGGAACCATCATCGTCAGCTACAAACTGACTAAAGAGGAATTCGACCGGCGCACATCACTCGCAGTCACCATCCAACCTTATGACCAACCGTTGCCTGTGATTTTGAAATGAGCGGGTACGCTCAGCTTTTTTCCGTAGAACAAGTTGACCCGGCAACGTCATTCGTTTTCGAGTTGTTGTCGCGCTTCGGCAAGCGCGGTCTTCTCGGCCCCGCTCAACTGCGGATACTTCAGTTTCAAATCCTTTAGCGCGCTGACCACGGTTTCCGCCACTAGTAGCCGCGTGAACCACTTGTTATCGGCCGGAACGACGTACCAGGGCGCGTGCTCAGACGCTGTATGCCGGATCATGTCCTCATAGGCCCCCTGATATTCATCCCAAAATTGCCGCTCCCTGACATCGGCGGAGGAAAATTTCCAATTCTTGTCGGGGTGATCGAGCCGCTCCATGAAACGACGCTTCTGTTCTTCTTTGGAGAGATGCAAAAAGAACTTGACGATCGCAAAACCGTTTCGCGCAGCGTAGCGCTCAAAGCTGTTGATGTCCTCGAAACGTTCCCGCCATATGTGTTTGGTGACGAGAAACTTGGGCATTTTTTCGTTTTCCAGAATCGTGCGGTGAACGCGCACGACCAGCACCTCCTCGTAATAAGACCGGTTGAAGATCCCGATCTGACCCCGTCGCGGCATGCTTTTCATGGTGCGCCAGAGATAGTCATGCTGCAATTCTTCAGTCGACGGCTGCTTAAAGGACGTGACATAAACTCCCTGGGGATTCACGCCTGACATGACGTGCTTGATGGTCCCATCTTTTCCAGCGGCGTCCATGGCCTGAAAAATCAGCAGCAGGCCCCAGCGGTCTTGCGCGGCGAGAACACTTTGCAGGATGTTCAGTTTTTTCACGCCATCGGCGAGCAGCTCTTTCGCCTGCGGCTTTAATTCCGACTTTAGTCCGTGAGTATCGGCAGGGTCGTGATCTTTCAGGCGGAAATGTTCGCCGTTGACAACGCGATAGCGCTTGAGCAGTTTATCGATCTTCATAGAACGATCTTCATTAGAGCGATCTTCATAGAACGCTTTCAGTGTGGCGGAGTTTGCCCGTAAACCGGACTATCGGGGGTCGGTTGGTCGTAGTCGCGGCCATACTTGTTCTTGTGCGCCATGCGCTGTCCATTGGCTTCCGGAACTCGAATCACTCCCAACGCTGAGGAACTATCCGTGATCGTGATCTCGCGAGTGAGCGGTTGCGCGTTCTCCGGCCCCATGCCTTCACTCCAGATGTGGAGCATGTAGCGACCGTAGGGAACGCTCGACAGGCTCAGCTGGCCTTCGGGGTTCGATATGGCGTAGAGCGGCGTCGCCAGGGTAATAACAACCGCACTCATCTCCGGGTGAATATTACAGAAGATGTAACTGATTCCCGGGCGGTCGAATCGCACCATCCGGGTGGTGCCAGCCTCATACAGGCCGAGGTCAAATTTCTTGCCTTCAAAAAGCGAAAATACATTGTGAAAAAAGGGATCACGGTTAGGGAACTCGACCATCGACCCGGCGGGCACGACCAAAATATGGGGTTCGAAGCTCTTATTTTTTTGAACCAGCCGCAGATTTTGGGCGGGAGCCACAGCGGGGAGAGCAGGCGCATCGTCGCCCGGCGTCGTCATTGGCGTGAGCCAGACTACGGTTTCGGGAATCTTGTTCTCGGGAGTCTTGGCGTGCCGCGAGTGAGCGGCGCTTGCACCGATTACTTCCACGCGCCCGCGCACCACGGTCGTGTTTGGCTGCGCCGCGGCTTGCGGGTACACTCCGGCGGCGCTGGCCCACCATAGCGTGACCGAGATCAGGATGGCTCGATTTGTTTCCTGGCTCATCGTGGATGGCCCACACTGTTGCCGCTACTGTCAGCATCGTCTGTGCTTCTGACCGCAGCCGCTTACATCTTTTAGAATAGAACTCCCATCATCAGATTCAGTTGTCCCGCATTATTTGCGGCATTGCCGATGGTATACGTTCTCAGATACCGGTACTCGGCGGAAAACAACAAATCGGACCGAGGGCGGTAAATCATGTTCACAAAGCTTCCCTCATTTCTTGCCAATGAGGCAAGACCGTAGGCCTGTGAGTATGGAAAATACCTCAAGTCCGCTGCAAACGGATTGTCCATCCCGTATGCACCGTTGAACTCCCATTTATTCGCCGGTCGGTATTTTAATTGCGCCCAGCCGCCAACCGTATTCAATGGCTTGACTTCGGTACTCTGCAACGTTGGGTCGCCACTAAACAGCACGCTACGCCAACTGCCACCGTACAATCCGCCAATGGCGTCTCCGCGATAAAACTTCCCACTCAAGGAAAAGCGGCGGCCCACAGGTAGTTCAATGTCGGTCATTCCGGCCCAGCCGTCAACCGTCCGGCTGAAGCCGTAGTCCTGACGACTGTAGAATCCGCCCACTCCTACCCGCAACAGTTGGCCGAAAACATTTCTGCTCCAGGCGATTCTTCCACCGTACGCCGGTTGACGAGAGGACTCTCCCGCGCCGGGCTGCCGGTAATCGCCAGATTCCGGCGCCTCCCCGGTGAGCGGATCCAATATGCCGCCTTGCAGCAGCAAACTTGAATCGTCGCTCAAAGCTATCCGGTGTTCGACTCGTATCTGAGGGACCCAGCTCCACAAGTTGCCGGCGTTGGTAAGGGCAGGAACGGCCAGCGACGCGAACGATGTCGGCGAATTCGGCGAAAAAAATAGACCGTCCTGGCCTACGACAACCGATGTGTTGGTCCAATCCATTCGCATAGTGGCGGTGCGTAAACGCAGAAGCCCGGAGTTAACGCCGTTCGGTACTACTGGAAAGCCGCCTGCGAAGTCGATTTGCAAATCGGCTCTGGTCTTCGCGCCCGCCACGTCCGGCCCGAAAGTTTCAAACCCGATCTGCGACTGCCGTAAGGTGGCCCCAAAACTTCCTCCTGAGTCGCCGACCGGCCTGGGCAATGCGAGCGTTGGAATATCGATGCTGTCGACTGTACCTTGATTGCTCACCAGGTTCATCAGAACGATGCCGGACAAACGCAACCGATACTTCGAAGCGCTTTCCACCTTGGTTTGATACTGATCGTCGACTTTTCCGCTGAGTAGCTGATATTCCTCATCGAGGCTGGCGGCGCGGTCGCGCTTTTTTTGATCGTCGCTCGAAACTTCGTTCTGCGATTCGTTTTGCACTTCATTCCGAACCTCGGGCTTCTGATAATCCGATACCGCGCCCTGCTGAGGTTGCGCAGCTGAATTTGAATTGCCAGGCGCTATCGCTTCCTTCAACACGGCATTCCGTGGTCCTGCGCCAGCGCGAACTTCGTCGAGTGCCCTTTTTAGTTCCGCGGTCTCGGCGAGCGATTGCTGCCAGTCCGAGCGCATGGCGGCGACGGCTGCCTGGAGTTCGCGGACTTGTTCGCGCAATTCATTCACCGAGTCGGTTACCGAGTTGGCGGCGGGTGGGTTCGAGGACGATGAGTCTTTTAAAGCCGATTTCTCTGCTTGGTTCGCAGTATTCTGCGCCGCGACGCAGACCGTCACTGCCGCCAGCAGAATGATCCCTCGCAACCATCTGGACCAGTACTTTTTACCAGTACTCATATCGCCTCCCGCCATCTGTCGAACTTCATCCTGGAACGACAAGCCGGCACCATGAACTTTTCCATCTGGATCATATTGTGGATCTACACTTCGAGGAGTTCCCGACAAAATTATGGCGCTTTACGTAGCGTGCCGGGTTGCCAATGCATTCTCCGCCGAGGGACTCAACGGTATGCTCACCCGGAATGTGGTTCCCGAGGCCGAGGTCTGCTCGACCGCAATGTCGCCTCCGTGATCCTGCAAAATCTTTTGCACGACCGTCAATCCCATCCCGGTACCATTTTCTTTGCCGTAACTGACAAAAGGCTCGAATAGCCGGTCCCGCACCGCATCCCCGATTCCGGGGCCGTTGTCTTCGATGCGGATTTCCAGGCCTTTTCCGGTGCGTCGCAAGCCGATGTCGATCTTTCCCGCTTCCGGGGGGACGACTTCGCACGCGTTCAGCAGCAGATTCAGCAAGGCACGCTCCAGCTTTTTGAAATCGAACCAGCCTTCGGTTGATCCGTCGCTGGTAATACGAATACGTATGCGCTGGAATTCTGGATGGGCCTTCACTCCCTGCACTGCGCGTTCGACTGCGGACCGGACGTCTCCGTATGACGGACGCAAGGATTCGCGGGTACGCGAAAATTCGAGCAGGGACTCGATCAAATCCGTCATCTGATTCACCGCGATGCGGATTTCAGCATAAAGATCTTCCCGCTGTCCGGGAGTGAGGTTGCTCTCGCAGAGAAATTCCGCATTCGCCATGACCGCTGCCAGCGAATGGCGCAGATCGTGGGAAATCGAACTCGCCATCCGGCCAATCGTCGCGAGACGCTCCGCATCGAGCAATTCCCGATGAGTTTTTTGCAGGTTCGTCCTCATGCGGTCGAATGTTCCGGTTACTTCCGCGACTTCATCTCCGCCGCGAACCGGCAAGGGATAGGCGTAATCCCCTTGCTCGAGGGCACGAACTCCCGCCACCAGATTCTCCAGCGGACGCGTGAAGGTATGGGAGAT
>Ga0209006_10002146_pt1 | contig 17966 bp, 11 predicted proteins | sample JacPin_JW_Ref_O2_FD_188567 | JGI IMG/M metagenome (GOLD analysis project Ga0209006, IMG submission 188567) | Forest soil microbial communities from Algoma, Ontario, Canada - Jack Pine, Ontario site 1_JW_Ref_O2 (SPAdes) (version 2) | ecosystem: Environmental > Terrestrial > Soil > Boreal... | reverse complement strand
CTGTCCCTGCTTCGGTGGCGGTCTCAGTTACGATTCTGGCGCTTCCTGATAGGTTGCACCTGTACCGACTTACAGCCAGGACGCCTTTATTGTAACATACGTGATTACGTGAGTTTCCGATGTTTCCCCTCCCAGCACTGAGGGCATCCGAAGGAAATGACGGTATAGAAGGGATCCGATCCATCGCTCCATGGCCGAGCCACTAGAACTGAAGAAAACTCTCAACCTGCCGAAAACTGAGTTCCCGATGAAGGCGAGCCTGCCGCAAAACGAGCCGAAACAGCTCGTTGCCTGGCAGGATTCGAACCTGTATGAGCGCATTTTGGAGGCGCGGCAGGGGAAGCCCCTATTCGTCCTGCACGATGGACCGCCGTATCCGACGGGCGAGATTCATCTTGGCACCGGGTTGAACAAGATTTTGAAGGATTTAGTGGTCAAGACGAAGAGCATGGCGGGGCACTACGCGCCTTACGTGCCCGGGTGGGATTGCCACGGGCTGCCGATCGAGACCAAGGTTGAAAAAGAGCTTGGCGGCAAGGATAAGGTCACGCCGGCGGAGTTTCGCGCGAAGTGTCGCGAATTTGCGGGGCGCTACGTCGAGCAGCACAAAAAAGATTTTAAGCGTTTGGGCATTTTCGGCCGCTGGAACGATCCCTATCTGACGATGAATTTCGGCTATGAAGCCGTCATCGCTGGGGCGTTTCTCGACTTCATGGAGAAGGGGTACGTCTTTCGCGGCAGCAAGCCGGTCTATTGGTGCATTCACGATGCGACCGCACTGGCTGAAGCGGAAGTCGAGTACGAAGATCATCACAGCCCGTCGATCTGGGTGAAGTTTCAGGTGGTGAGCGGCGGCAGCGGGGAAGCGGCGAAGATCACGCCGGATGTCAGCGGCGTTATCTGGACGACGACTCCCTGGACGATTCCGCACAATCGCGCGCTCGCGTTTCATCCGGATTTTGATTATGTCGTGGTCGATACGCCGCGCGGGAAATTGCTTCTCGCGGCCGATCGTGTCGCTGCATTACAAGCCGAGTGCGATATCAAGGAAGCGCATGAGATCGCGCGCTACAAGGGGCGCGATTTCGAAGGCATGAAGTTTCAACATCCGTTCCTGCCGATTCAGGTGCCGGGTGTGCTCGCAACTTACGTCACGCTCGATCAAGGTAGCGGCATCGTTCACACCGCGCCCGGGCACGGCGTCGACGACTTCAACACCGGCCAGCGATACGGTCTCGAAACCTACGCGCCGTTGAATGATCGCGGCGTTTACATCGAAGGTCTGCCCGAGTACAAAGGCAAAGATGTTTTCACGGCGAATCCTATCGTCGTGAAGCTGCTTGGCGAGCGCGGGGCATTGCTCGGCCATCACAATTACAAGCACAGCTACCCGCACTGCTGGCGCTGCCACAACCCGGTGATCTTCCGCGCCACGGAGCAGTGGTTCATCCGCATGGATGCGGCGTCGAATGACACGAAGAAGACTCTGCGCGAAGCGACGCTCTCCAAAATCCGCGGCGTGAAGTGGATTCCGTCGTGGGGCGAAGATCGCATGTACGAAATGATCGCCGAACGGCCCGACTGGTGCGTGTCGCGCCAGCGCTTCTGGGGCGTGCCGATCATCGTTTTCTACTGCGAAGGCTGCAACAAGCGGCTGGAAGATTTCACCGCGTTGCGCAACGTCGTGAAGTGGTTTGAAAAAGAAGGCGCCGACGCTTGGTACAAGCACTCTGCTGAGGAACTGCTTCCCGCAGGCACAAAATGCTCGTGCGGCGCGAGCAAATGGCGCAAAGAGAATGACATTCTCGACGTGTGGTTCGACTCCGGTTCTTCGCACCTCGCGGTGTTAAAAGGTCCCGAGTGGCCCGCCGACGTTTATCTCGAAGGCCCCGATCAATATCGCGGCTGGTTTCACAGCTCGCTGTTGATCGGCATCGGCATCCACAACAATCCGCCCTACAAAGGTGTAGTCACCCACGGCTGGACGCTCGACGAAAAGGGCCAGCCGATGTCGAAGTCGCTCGGCAACACGCTGTATCCTGCCGAGATTTGCGAGCGCTGGGGCGCGGATTTGTTGCGGCTCTGGGTCGCCAGCGTCGAATACCAGGCCGACGTGAAGATGAGCGAGCGCGTGATGACGCAGCTCAGCGACGCGTATCGCAAGATTCGCAACACGTTCCGCTACGGCCTCGGCAATCTCGCCGATTTCGATCCGTCGCGCCACGCGTTGCCCAACGATCAGCTCGACGAGATGGATCGCTGGATGCTCGAGCGCACCGCCGACCTCGTCAAAAAATGCCGCGACTGGTATTCGAATTACGAGTTCCACCGCGTCTATCACGCGATTCACGATTTCTGCGTCGTCGATCTCAGCTCGTTTTACTACGACGTGCTGAAGGATCGCCTCTACACGAAAGCCGCCAACAACAAATCGCGGCGTTCAGCGCAGACCGCCGTCTGGAAAATCAGCAGCGCGCTGGTTCGCCTCGCGTCACCGATCCTCGTCTTCACCGCCGAGGAAATCTGGAAGTATCTGCCGAAGTCGGTCGAGGAGCCCGAGAGCGTTCACATGACGCTCTTCAGCGAAGACGCCGAACTGCGCACCAACATCACGCCGAAGCAAGTCGCAAATTGGGAGCAGCTCGCGAAAATCCGCGGTGAAGTTTTGAAGGCGCTCGAGACCGCGCGCAACGAGAAGAAAATCAACTCCGGCCTCGAAGCCAAGGTGTTGCTCAACGCTCCGCTCGAACTGAAAGCGAAATTAAAAGAGTATCTGCAGCAGCTTCCCGGCCTCTTCATCGTGTCGCAGGTCGATTTTCTCAACGCAGGCACCGGCGACTATCGCTCCGACGCAATCCCCGGCTTCGAAGTGACGATTCAAAAAGCCGAAGGGAAAAAGTGCGAACGCTGCTGGAATTACTCCGTCCGCGTCGGTGAAAACGCCCGTTATCCGACGATCTGCGAGCGCTGCAGCGAAGCCATCGCCGAAATCGAACGGGATCAGGATCAGCAGGGTCCTCCCGAAGCGACTTTGGTGGCCAAGTGATGCAACTACGGGAGTCAGAAGCCGACTTTCGGGGAAACACTCTGACCGCAGCGCCGTCGAACACCTGAGGTTAGAAGTCACCTCACCATACGTAGGCGTAGTGCTGAAAGGGAAGTTCGGCATCGATTTGTGGGTCGTGGCTTTAGCCGCGACATTTGAGAGACGCAGGGAAAGGGGCTTCAGCCCCTGAAGTCCACGAGAGCCAGGAGAACGAAACGTTGATCATCCCGGGACGACTTCGCTGGCTCTGGCTTACCCTCGCCATCGTCCTCATCGACCGTGCGTCCAAAGCCTGGTTCGAAACCCAGACCTATGAAGGCTGGCACCGCGAGCTCGTCCACGATTTCATCTACCTGGTCCACAGCCGCAACCCCGGCATCGCCTTCGGCGTCCTCGCTGATTCCGCATCACCGTGGACTCGCGTCTTCCTCATCGGCGGATCGATCATCGTCATCGCCGCCCTCGCCTGGCTCTTCGCCGCCGGACACGCCGGAGGCACTATGACCGCCGCCGGCCTCGCGCTCCTGCTCGGAGGAGCCGCCGGCAACGTCACCGACCGCATCTTCCACGGCGCCGTCACCGACTTCTTCGAAGTCCGCTTCGGCAGCTACCACTACCCCGCCTTCAACGTCGCCGACTCCGCCATCGCCATCGGCGCCGCGCTGATCATTCTCGATGTCCTCTTCAGCTCCAAACACCACGCCCCCGAAGTCTCCAACCCCGAAGCCAGCTAGGTAGCGCCGGCGTCTCGCCGGCGTTTTTTCGATCGATTCGCGCGATACAATCTACATCCGCAAAATGACCCACGACTTCCTCGCCACTCCCGACGACCTCAACCAACGCCTCGACCGCGTCGTCGCCACCCATTGCCCCGACCTCTCCCGCACCCGCGTCCAGGAACTCATCGACTCCGCCGACATCCTCGTCAACGGCAAGCCAGCCAAATCCTCTTACAAACTCCGCGGCGGTGAAAAAATCACCGTCACCGCCGAGCCCCGCCCTCCGGCCAAAGCCGAGCCTGAATCCATCCCCCTCGACATCCTCTACGAAGACGACGACGTCGTCGCCGTCAATAAACCCGCCGGAATGATCGTCCACGCCGGAGCCGGCAATCACACCGGCACGCTCGTCAACGCCCTCCTCGGCCGCGGCCAATCGCTCTCCCAAGGCGGCGACATCCTCCGCCCCGGCATCGTCCACCGCCTCGACAAGGAGACCTCCGGCATCATCCTCGTCGCCAAAAACGACCTGGCCCACGCCAAACTCGGCGAAGCCTTCCGCAATCGCAAAGTCAAGAAAACCTACATCGCCCTCGTCGAAGGCCACCTCGACGCTGCCACCGGCATCATCGACCTCGCCATCGCCCGCGACCCCAAGCGCCGCGTTCGCATGACCGCCCGGCGCAGCCTAATCCTCTCCGGCGCCCGCGAAGCTCGCACCGACTGGCGCGCCCTCGCCCGCATCGGCCCCGCCACGCTCCTCGAAGTCCAACTCCACACCGGCCGCACCCACCAGATCCGCGTCCACTTCTCCGCTCTCCACCACCCCGTCGTCGGAGACACCCTCTACGGCGCCTCAAAACACATCATCGTCAACAAGCTCGACCTCCCGCCCCTCGACGCCGACCGCAACTTCCTCCACGCCGCCAAACTCGGCTTCGCCCAACCGACGACTGGCGCCTGGATCGACCTCAAAGCCCCTCTCCCCGCCCCACTCCACAAATTCCTCCGCCAACTCGCCTCCGCCTCCAACGATTCTCCGCAAAGAATTGACGCTGCTATCGTCGGCTACCTATAATCGTCCAACCATCATGTGTCGTGCCCTGACCTCCGGCTTCCTCGCGTTTCTCTTTGCTCTCACCGCCGTCACCACCGACCGCGCTCAACAGCAGCCCACGCCTCCACCTCCGCCGCAAGACCAAGCCCCCACCAACGAGACCAACCAGACCCGCATCGTCCAGACCGTTAACCTCGTCGACGTTCTTTTCACCGTCCTTAATCGCCGCAACAAACTCGTCCCCGATCTCGAAAAAGACGACTTCAAAATTTCCGACGATAAAATCCCCCAAGCCATCCGCTATTTCAGCAAGCAGACCGATCTCCCCCTCCGCATCGGCCTATTGCTCGACACGTCCAACAGCATCCGCGACCGCCTCAAATTCGAACAAGACGCCGCCACGTCCTTCCTCTTCTCCGTCCTGCGTCGCAACAAAGATCAATCCTTCGTCATGACTTTCGACGACGAGCCCACCGTCCTCCAGGGATTCACCGATGACGCCGGCCGTCTCCGCGACCAGATCGTCAAGACGCGCGCCGGCGGCGGCACCGCCGTCTACGACGCCATTTACTACGCTTGCGACAAAGAACTAAGCCACCCGCCGCGTCCGCCCGGCGACCAGCCCGACGTCGTCCGCCGCGTCATGATCGTCATCAGCGATGGCGACGACAATCTCTCCACGCACACCCGCGCCGAAGCCATCGAAATGGCGCAGCGCTACAGCGTCGTCATTTACACGATCAGCACCAGCACGCAGTGGATTCAGTTGTCGCAAACCAATCCCGACAAGCTCGCCGATCGCAAGACGCACCTCACCGAAGGCGACAAGATTCTCGCCGACCTCGCCGAGGAAACCGGCGGCCGCGCCTTCTTTCCGTATCATGTTGACGATTTAGACCAGTCGTTCCAGGACATCGGCGACGAGCTCCGCAATCAATACTCCATCGCGTACATTCCCACCAACTCCACGCTCGACGGCAAATATCACCGCATTCGCATCGACACGCCCGACCACAAGGGCTATCAGGTCCGCGCCCGCCGCGGCTACTACGCCCGAGCCAACGCCACCCCCGGCCACAACCCGAGCGACGAACCCCCCGCCCCCACCGGCGCCTCCACCCCATCCGGCACCAAATAAATTTTCATCACCAACCACACCGTCTTTCGCCACAACACTGTAGGGGCGCGGCACTGCCGTGCCCGTCTTATGCAACCTCGGCCGCATGCCACGCTCGCTCCACCGTCGCCCAACAATTGAACCTGTCATCCTGAGGCCGAAAATGGGGCACATCATGAAATGCGCTGTCATCCTGAGCCGTCCGAGGACGGCTCAGGATCTCAACGCAAACACGACCACCCAACGCGCAACGAAGCGCCCGTAACACGAGGCAAAATGTATCGATTGATCTGCAGAATTTAATCGTTACTTCATTCCATCTTTGCTTCCCTACTCCGCCTCTGCCCGCCTTACTTCACCTTCCCCTCATCCCTCAGCAGCATCGCATCCGACTCCGTATGCGCCCGCTCGATCGCAATCTGCGACCCATCCGCCGAATACACAAACCGCGCAATCCTCTCCGAGGTAAAATGAGTCAATTGGTGATAACTCGAACCGCCGCTCAGCGCCTGCTCCCACAAATTATCCACGCCATTCTCGCGCACCGTATACACGATCGACTTCCCATCCGGCGAGAATGAAATCGGCTCCGACGCTCGCATATCGATATCGTGATACGACAATTTCTTGCTGGCAATGTCGAAAACATTCAGCACCAATTTGTGATCCAATTCGCGCACATCGAGTTGCGCCTCAAATTTTCCATCTCTCGACAAGTCGTAGCCCGCCGAAGGCTCGCTGTTCACCATCTCCGGTGTGCCGCCGTCGATCGACACCCGTTTCAATGCCAGATTTTCTGGAATCGAAACGTAGTAGACCCACTTTCCGTCCGGCGAACATGTCGGATGTTGATCATTATTCCCGCTCGTCAGTTGCATGGGATTCGCGCCCGACGCGTCGGCTCTCCACAGATTCAGCGCCGGAGAGCCTGCCGCCGAAAACTTTCGGAATACGATGTACTTCGTTCCGCACGGCGCGCTTTGATTCGGCGCTCCTTGTTTATCCGACAGCAAGACGCTCTCGCCGCCTGCCGGATCAACCAGCTTCAGTTCGCCGCCCTGCGGGATAATCAGCTTTCCATCCGGCATCCAGTTCCATTGCCAGGGGTTCAGCTGCGACATCAATTGCACCGGTTTCAACTCATCCGGCTTCGTCGTTGGCGCGATGCCCATGCTGAAAATGGATTTGCTCGCGGTCGCCGCCACCATTTTGCCGTCCGCGGAAACGCTCGGATGCAGATACGTGTTCGTGTCGGTCGTCAGCGCCCGCCATTCGCCCTTCGGAAAACTCACGAATCCCAACTGTCGCTGTAGCAATCCCATCTCGCGCGAAGCTGCGGAAACGATGAATCCGTTTCCTCCCGGCAACCACACCGGCTCGTAGTAAATCCGGTCTGTGTTCAGTGCCACATCCGTACGTTTTGCCGTTGCCACGTCGAACGTCGCCAGCCCGCCCAGCGAATTCGCGGTCGGCTGCGACACTGGAATCACAATCGTTTTGCCGTCCGGCAGCCACACTGGAACGGCGCTGTCGGTCAGTACCGTCTCGTTCGTGAAGATCGCGTGATCCGGCGTCCCGTCCACATTCGCCATCAGCAAATCGAAATTTGGCGTGTCGTGGCGCTCGCGCAGGTACACAAACTTCTTCGCATCCGGCGAAAACGAAATCGGGCTGTCCACATCCTTGATCAGTTCTCTTGGCGTGCCGCCCAGCACCGGCGCCGAATACAAAATCGAAATCGTGTGCTCCGCTTCGTCGCGTCGCACAAAATAAATGTAGCTCGCGTCTGGCGAAAACATCAGCGATGAATACCGCGTCGCCGCTGGTGTGACCACCTGTGTGTTGCTGCCTGTCTGGATGTGCCGCAGCCACAACGACTGCATGCCGGTCTCGTCGTGTACGTCCAACAAATATTTTCCATCCGGAGAAATCGTCGCCAGCGCCACATGTCCGTTGTTTGTCAGGTTCTCGATCGAAAAATGATCGAACGGAATGTGCTCCGTCTTCACCACCAGCGAATACACGCCAAATCCGGCCGCCGCGATCAAGACAAGCGCGATCAGTATTCCGACGCCCGTGCCCAGTTTGTTGCTCTTCGCCGCCTGCACCAGCGCTGAACTTCCAGCGCGCGGCGCCGCTGCCGGCATCGGCGCCGATGGTGTCGGCGTCGCAACGGCAACCCCGCCGCCGGAATCCGTCGCCGGAGCCACCGCTCCCGATCCATTCCCGCCGCTCGCCGCGCTCCTCTGTGCCGAACCCGCGCCGCCGCTCGCAGCAGGCGTACGCCCTGAGTCGCTCTCGCGTTGTAGCCGCTTCAAATCCGACCGCATCTCCGCCGCGACCTGGTAGCGGTAGTCCTTGTCCTTCTCCAGCGCCTTGTTCAAAATTCGCTCGAACTCCGGCGGCACCGACGGATTCAGCGTCACCGGCGCAACCGGCGCATGGTGCAAAATTTTGTCGAACACGATTGCGCTCGTTGTGCCCGGGAACGCCTGCTTTCCCGTCACCATCTGGTAGAGCACCGTGCCGAGCGAAAACAAATCGCTCCGCCCATCCAGCTCTTCGCCGCGCGCCTGCTCCGGCGACATATACGAAATCGTTCCCACCGCCATGCCCGGGCTCGTCAGTTGATTCGTCAAATCGCCGATTGTCTCGCCGGCGCCGGTGTCGTCCACATCCTTCAACAGCTTCGCTAACCCGAAATCCAGCAGCTTCACCGCCCCGCGCTCGGTGATGAAAATATTCGCCGGCTTGATGTCGCGGTGAACGATCCCTTTCTTGTGCGCCGCATCCAGCGCATCCGCCAGCTGAACGCCATACTCCATCGTTCGATTCACCGGCAGGGAACCGATCGCCAGCGCCCTGTCGAGCCCTTCGCCTTCCAGCAACTCCATCGCGATAAAAGTCTGCCCTTCGAATTCCTCGATCGCGTAAATCGTGCAGATTCCCGGATGGTTCAGCGCCGACGCCGCTCGCGCCTCGCGCAAGAACCGTGCCAGCGCCGACGAATCCCGATCCGCCTCGATCGGCAAAAACTTCAGCGCCACCAGCCGCCCCAGCTTCGTATCCTCGGCCTGATACACCACGCCCATCCCACCGCCACCCAGCCTGCGGACGATCTTGTAGTGCGCGATGTTCTGCCCGTCGCTAATCTGCATGCACAAATTTCCCGCAACGAATCACGATTGCTCCTACGAAGTCACCGCCTCAATCGGATGGATATTCCCCAATCCTAGTCGCGCCCACCCCCACGGTCAATCGCATCCAATCCCAAATTTCACACACAAACATGTAGGGGCGCAGCACGCTGCGCCCCATGTCCGCACGAAGTAGTGTATTGTCCCGCCTTGGTAGCGCCGGCATCCTGCCGGCGTTTTTCCCCACGGACCTCATCGCCCCGTGCGCCGGTCACACTCGCCCGCGCGCGCCGCAACCCGCCTCTATTTCCCCACCAACGCAAAATCACACTCAACCACTGCGTCCGCCTTCAAATGCAATGTCTGCACACTTTGATCGAAGAAGCTTCCATCCACATGAAATCCGCCCGCTCTCTGCCCCTCAGGCACATGCAGCCGCACGGTGTAATCCCCCGCGTCCAGTCCGTCCAGCTCATAAACTCCCGACGCATCCGTCGTCACCAACCTTGCGCCATCCGCTCCCGTCACTTCAATCTGCGCTCCACTTAGAAATTTTGGCTGATCGAAAGGATTCATCATCCCCGCATAAGGTCCTGGTTGCCGCACCCTGCCCACGATAGCCCCGCGCCGCGGAGAGACCTCACGGAGGAGACGCAAGTCGACACCTGCCTCCTGCACAAGCTTCGAACGGCTGCAGCCGATTCCGCCTGCAACAACCGGAAGGATGTTGCTCAAAAGGCTCCGCTCCACGCCGCCGTCGATGAAATACGTGCCTCCCTTCCAATAAATGAGGTTCGTCATCAACACGAGGTGGGGCCATCGTGACGGCACTCCCCAAAATCGTTCCTGCACAAGACCAATCGCCCAATCGCCGACAGGGGATTCGCGAAGGTTCTCTGGAGCCAGGCGCAAATCCTTCATCGTATGAACGGACCGGCCCACGTAAATCGCGCGTGCCGTGAATACCGCGTGCTCCTTGTGTTGAGTGTGGGTAAACGGCGGCTTGGCGCGACAGTCTCCATTGAAGAGCGAAGAAAAGAATGCAGCACGGAACACCGCCATCGCGATGCCGCCGCTCAAAAGAAGACCAAACGCAATTGCAATCACCGCGAGACGCCTTCCGATACTCCGGGAACGGGGTTGCATCAAAACTGGCCAGCGAAACTCGTTTGTCCAGAGCCAGTACAGTCCGATCAACAAAAACGGCACCGCATATCCGGCGAGTCTCGGCAGAAGCACGGACGTCCAGCGAGAGCGTGCGAAGACGAGAATCGCGACCAGTGCTGAAACGGCGAAGGCAATCGCGGCTCGCTTACGGTGACGAAATTCGAACAGCAACGCCGCGAATGGAGCGAAGAACAACAGCGTCAGTCCAACCGCGGTCAAAGGCACCGGAGATTCGAAATAGCCTCCGTCGGCGTGCCAAACCAAAAAGCCCGCGTCCGGATACGCCATGCAAAACGCCGTCACAGGCAGAAACGCCAGGAATACGAACCCGGCTCGCTTTGGGTTTGTGACCGCCGTTAGTGAGCCTGCCAGAAATCCGGCGCCAAGCAGACCGATACCGATGAAGTCGATCCACCGCAAATACCAGCCCTGCGAGTCGTCGCCGACCGGAAGGTAGTCGGAGCCGACAATGCCCAGCGCGTAGAGCCCGGTGAAGGCGCCCGCCGCGACCACGAACCAACTCAACGCGAGTTTCAGCTTCGGTCGCGCCTCCGCCACAGAATCATTCGACACTGTGAACCCTCCGTAGTGTTCACCCCGTTTACGAATGTAGACACCGGTTCCTGACTCGAAGTTCCTCTCAGCCGGCTGACAAGCGACCTCTCAAATCGGTCTTGACATGTCTGTAACTTTATGATATAATTGCCTTTAGTGTTAGAATGGCGAATGACGACCATGCTTCGAATTAGACCCGCCCGCAACCCTAGCATTTTCAATCACTTCCACACTCTTGTGTTTCAGTCAAATCGTAACTCGTGTAAAATCAGTAGCTTGCGCACTCTTTGGAAAAACATAGGGGGTACACCCCCTAAAAGCGAAACTCAGGCGAAACTCCGCGCGAAAAGCCCCGAAGGCAGCCCAAAATGAAACCCGACATGCGCTGGCTCGAATGGTCCCGCCGCCTCCAGTCCCTCGCCCAGAACGGACTGACCTATTGCAAGGATCCCTACGACGAACAGCGCTACAACGAACTCCGCACCATCGCCGCCGAAATCATGGCCACCGGCGCCGGCCTGCCCGACTCCGCATCTGTACTCGAGCGCTTCAAATTTGAAGAAGGCTACGCGACACCCAAGATCGACATTCGCGCAGCCGTCTTCAAAGACGAGAAAATCCTGCTCGTCAAAGAACGTTCCGACGGATTGTGGACGCTCCCCGGTGGATGGGCCGATGTCGGCGACTCGCCGAGCCTCGGCGCAGTCCGCGAAGTGAAAGAGGAATCCGGCTTCGATGTCGTCGCGAAGAAATTAGCAGCCGTCTACGATCGCAACAAACACAACCACCCGCCGATCCAACATCACGCCTACAAACTTTTCTTCCTATGCGAACTCCGCGGAGGCAGCGCCGCTGAAAGCGTCGAAACCAGCGGCGTCGATTTTTTCGCGGAAGGGAAGCTGCCGCCGCTCTCCTTGACTCGCGTCACCGAACCGCAGATAAATCACATGTTCGAGCATCACCGCAATCCCGCTTTACCCGCTTCGTTCGACTGAGCGATCTCGAACGCTTCGCAGGAGGATCGATTGAAACTTGCCAACGGATTCTTGATCGGACTCGCCGCAGTTGGCGTCGCACTCGGCGGATGTCACTTCGATCTTTCACTGGGCAATAAACCGCCCGAGGATCACGCGACGTTCGATGCCGACGGCACCGCTCACATCACGCGCGTTGTGCCCATGCCTTCCAGCGTTTCGCCCGAAGCGCAGAAATATCTCCGGGGCCTGACCCAGCGCAACAACGCCGGTCCCGAATCTCTCGAAAATCGCCGCAAGCGCACCGACGAATGGCGCGCCAAACAATCCGCCGAAGCAAAGCGTCTCTTCCCGGTGAAAGTCGAGGAGACAACAACCGCCGGCGTTCGCACCGACATCATCACGCCGCTCGACATGCCCGCCGCGAACAAAGACCGCGTCCTCATCAATCTTCACGGCGGCGGATTCAACTCCGATTCCGGCTCGCTGATCGAAGGCGTCCCGATCGCGAATCTCGCAAAAATCAAAGTTGTTTCCGTTTACTATCGCCTCGCCCCGGAAAATCCTTTCCCCGCAGCCGTCGATGACGTCGTCGCCGTCTACAAAGAACTCCTGAAAACTTACAAGCCGAATAAAATCGGAATCTTCGGAACGTCAGCCGGCGCGATTCTGACGGGCGAAGTAACCGCACAGTTGAAGAAGTCAGGGTTGCAGCTTCCCGGCGCATTAGGAATGTTTTCGACGCTGGCCGACTCGTCGCGCCCAACCGATTCGCACGAAATTTACGCGCTCGCGGGCTTGCCGGGCAGGTTGGAGCCGAGCGATCCGAACAAAGCACCAGCAAGCCCGTACGTCGGCTCGACCGATCCCAAAGATCCGGTGCTCTCGCCAATCTACTCCGACCTGAAGGGCTGGCCGCCAAGCCTCCTCGTCACCAGCACGCGCGACTTGCTCCTCAGTGACACCGCGCTGTTCCACCTCGCTCTGACAAAAGCCGGCGTCGATGCGCAGTTGCTCGTGTTCGAGGCACTCCCACACGCCTTCTGGTATCACTACGAATTGCCAGAGACGACCGACGCACTGAACCGCATGTCCAACTTTTTCATCGACAAACTCGGCAAATAAAACAGCCGAGCGAATCGAGAACGGAGAAACTAAAGAAGGGAATTAGAAAAGGAACAGGAAAAATTCTGCGAATCCAGCAAACCTTAGCGACACAAAATCTATGCGAACGCCGCGTTGAGATTCTCGATGGCTTCGTCGATTTCGCCCGTGTTTTTGTAACCTACCGTGACGGTATCGACTCCGGCGTTGCGAAACGCGAACTTCATCGCCGCCTGTCGATCTTCGCGGCCGAACGTGCCTTCGCCGCATAGCTTCATGCTGATGATGCCGGTATTGTTTTTCTTTATTTCCTTCACGTGGCTTACAACTTCGGGAACGTTGCCAAGTCCTGACGTGGCGTAATCTTCGGCATCCATGCTGGTGCCTTTGTGATTCATGCGAATCATCGCCACATCGAGCCAGTGAAACTGCGGCGCCTGGCGCAACGCAGGCAATCCATGCATCGAAGCGCCGTGACTCACGATCGCCTGCCGATGCTGCGCTTCCATGATTCCGTCCTGCCAGCGCACCGTATCCGCAGGCCACGTTCCCGTGTGCTGCCAGTGCAGCAGCATGATGTCGAAATATTCCGTGTTGGCCAGCTTGCGAAGCTCGTCAAATTTTTCCTGCGGGTCGACGCCGGGCTTCGTCGTGACCTTCGACATGATGCGGTAACTCTCGCGCGGAATCCCTTTGAGCGCGACGCCAAGCATCTGATGCATATTGCCGTACGACTCCGCCGTTTCATAAAAACGAATGCCGCGATCGTACGCATAGCGCACCAGCTTCGTGAACTGTTCCTGACCGAGATCGCGCTGCACCTGGCCGCTGAAGCTGCCGGTGCCGAAAGCAAGCCGCGTCACCTTCACGTTGGATTTTCCGAGCGTGACCCACTCCGTCGCGGCGTCCTTCGACACCGCCTTTAGCGGCAATGCGGACCCGAGCGCTACAGCGCCGGCGGCCAGTGAAGTTGTCTTGAGAAAGTGACGGCGTGATTGGCGAGAGAATTGGCAAGACATGGGTCACCTCATTCGGGCGAATGACACTGTAGTTCGATCGCGGCCAGGACGGCGTCGCCGTAACCGGACGGGAAGCGGCAACAAAGCCATCGTATTACGAAGATGCGCCGGAGTACACCGCGGTTTTCCGCCGCCGGCCAAGCTGCAGCCGAGAGAATCGGAGCGCGAAGGAGTTTGAAAGAGTTGAAGTTGGCGGTTCGCGGTTCGGATAGACTGTGGCGCGTTTTACGCCGGGCGGAGCAAGCGCCGACCCTACAAATGAAGAAGGCGATTCGATGATGAAGAAAGCGACGCGATGAAAAATTCCAGGCGTGAATTCTTGGCGGGAAGCGGAGCGATGGCGATTGGTGGGGGCGCTTTGCTCGGCGGGGCCGCAGTGGCCGATGGCGCAATGGCTGCCGTTGGTACTCAGACTTCTGCGAGCAACGGGCGAAAAATCAAAGTTGTTGTTTGCGGCGGGCATCCGGGCGATCCGGAGTATGGCTGTGGCGGGACGATCGCACGGTTGACGCAGATGGGGCATGGCGTTGTGTTGTTTTATTTGAATGACGGCGGATGGCCGCCGACTTCTTCGGAGACTCGGATCGCGGAGGCGAAGAAGGCTTGCGAAATTCTGAAGGCTCGGCCGCTGTACGCGGGCCAGCAGAACGGACACTCGATTGTCGATAACGCGCACTACGAGGACTTTGCGAAGAAACTTGAAGTCGAAAAACCGGATGCGGTCATCACGCAGTGGCCGATCGACAACCACGCCGATCACCGCGCGATCACGATGTTGGCGTACAACGTGTGGAATGCGTCGAAAAATAAATTCGCGCTGTACTACTACGAAGTTTCCGACGGCGAGGACACGCTGCAATTTTCACCGAACCGCTACGTCGACATCACAGAGACAGAGCCGCTGAAAAAAGCCGCCTGTTACGCGCACGCCAGCCAAACTCCCGATCGCTACTACGCGCTACAAGACGATGTCGCGCGATTCCGCGGAGTCGAAGCCGGAGTCAACCGCGCCGAGGCGTTCACATTCCAGATCCGCAGCCCCTTCGACATTTTTCCGCTGGCCGAACGTTACGCGTTGAAGTGACTCGTGATTCGAGGCGGTTGACTGGTTCCGCGCCAAAGCAAAATTCGGACGCAACGATTTCGGAACCGAACCGCGTCAGAGGAAGTGAGACAGGATTGGAGTGGAGGTGGGCACTATGGCTTCCGAAAACGAACTCGGCTTCAGGGCACGCGTCGCCGTGCTAACTGATAGCCTGCTGAGGGACTTTCGCTACGCCCTCCGGAGTTTGCGCAAAGACTATCGCTTCTCGCTCGTTGCGATTCTTGCGTTGGCGCTCGGCATCGGCGCGTCCACAGTTGTTTTCAGCGTTGTATACAACGCGATGTTCGAAACGGTCCCCTACAAAAATTTCAGCCGCCTGGTGGTATTTAAGATCGAAAACCTCGTCAACGCGGGCGGATCGAAGGATCGCACTTATTTCTTTTCGAACGAAGTTCGTGCGATTCGCGAACAGAACCATGTCTTCGAGGAAATGATTGCGTTCGAAAATCGACGCGATTTCTACAAAGAGGGCAAGTCGGGCCACTACTTGCCGATGGGTGCGGCGGTTACGGGGAACACGTTCGATTTTCTTGGAGCCACTCCGCTCTTCGGTCGAGGATTCACGCCCGAAGATAGCAAGCCCGGTGCGCCCGCAGTATTTGTCCTCAGCTATCAACTCTGGCGCGATGATTTTGGTGGCGACCAGCAAATCCTGGGAAAGGCTTTCGTCCTCGGCGACAGACCCACGACCTTAGTTGGTGTCATGCCGCCACGCTTCGACGCATTCAACGCGAACTACTGGATGCCAGCGAAGACCGACAAGACACAGCCTTCGCTTGAGAGCGGCGCACGTCTCATGGGGCGGCTGAAACCGGGCGTGGCCTTAAGTGCTGTTGCACAGGACCTCGACCAGATCGCGCATGAATTGCAGCGAACCGCTTCGAAAGATGAGTTTCCAGAAAAATTCGCAGTTGTGCCGCAGACTTTGTTGGACAGTTTGCTCGGGAATTTTAAACAGACGCTGTGGGCATTGCTTGCCGCCGTTCTTTTGTTGCTTCTGATTGCGTGCAGCAATGTGGCGAATTTGCTTCTCGCGCGTGCAACATCGCGCCAGCGAGAAATGGCGATGCGTGCAGCGATGGGGGCGTCGCGATCGCAACTCGTTCGCCAACTTTTTATCGAGAGCGTGCTGCTTACGACGGTTGCCTCCGCAGTCGGTTGCGCGATCGCGTTCGTCAGTCTGAAAGTTGTCGTTGCACTTATTCCTGTTGGAACGCTGCCTGCCGCGACGTCAATTCGCTTGAACCTCCCGGTTCTGCTTCTCACGCTCGGCGCGGCAGTCATAACGATTCTGCTGACAGGACTCGCGCCTGCACTGCATGTGGTGCGCGGAGATTTGCAATCGCGTCTCGCGGGCAGCAATACGGGCGCCGGAGGAAGCGGGCGGCACGGAAAGCTTCGCGGCGGGCTCGTTGTCGGTCAGGTGGCGCTTTCTGTGGTGTTGCTCATCGGCGCCGGCCTGTTGATGCGCAGCTTTTTTGTTCTGACTCGTGTCGATCTCGGATTCAATCCAAACAATCTCTTCTACTTTCGATTGGATCCCACAATGTACGCGAAGGAGCCGAATTCGGTGCGCAAAACCAAGCAAAACGCACTGACGCAGCGGCTGCTGGAGCGGTTGCGGGCACTACCAGGTGTAACTGCGGCGAGTGAATCCACGCAAGAGCCCCCTCTAATGTGGGACTGGAGCGACACAATCATTCCAGGACGGCCTCATGCTGAACGATGGGAAACGCGGTATGAGATCTGTAGCGAAGATTATTTTAAAACGCTGGGCTTGCCATTGCTGCACGGTCGAATTTTTTCGCAAGACGACGTGCTTGCGGAACGATTCTTGATGGTGGTGAATCAGGCGTTCGCTCGGCAATATTTCCCCAATGAGAATCCGCTCGGCCAGCGCATAAAACTCGACGTTATGGACAGGCCGTATCTCAATGGACCTAAGGACGCCTATTTCGAGATCGTAGGAGTGGTCGCGAACTACAAGACGCGTGGCGACAACTCCTGGCAAGACTTCCCCGAAGTCTATGTTCCTTACAGCGTGCAGGCGTTCAGTTGGCGGACGTTTATGGCCAGAACTTCCATCGATCCAACTCTGTTCCTGGGTACGGTCAGCAAAGAGCTAAGCAAACTTGATCCGGACGTCAGAATCGCGAAGTCGGGCACGGTGGAAGGCGAACTGCGGAAATACTATCGCGGGCCAGAGTTTGAACTGGTTACGCTTGCGGCCTTCGCCTGCGTAGGTTTGGTGTTGGTGATCGTCGGAGTTTCGAGTGTGATGGCGTATTCGGTTTCGCTCCGCACGCACGAGATCGGAGTACGGATGGCAATTGGCGCGCAACGATCGAACATCTTGAATCTAGTGGTGTTTGGCGGGCTTCGGTTGATCGCAACCGGCATTGCGTTAGGCCTCATCGCGAGCTACGGACTCACGCGACTTCTTGCGAGCCAAATCTCCGGAGTTTCGGTCACTGACCCCATGACGTTTTTGGGAGTAGCTGTAGCTCTGGTCGCGGCCGGCGTCGCGGCTTGTTTGATTCCGGCGCGGCAGGCGGCTTCTGTCGATCCGCTTGTTGCGTTGCGAAGTGAGTAGGTGACTCGTGACTGGCGACCGGTTTTGCGGCGGCGGCTGGCTTCACTGATGACAGGGCGATCGAGGTCGTGCTTACGTTGAGATCCTTCGCCGTCCTTCGGACGGCTCAGGATGACAACCAGGTTCAAAATCGAAGAAGAGAAAATCCTGGCTGCACCACTGCGACTGTGACTCACTGACAGATCGGATGGATCGAGGGCTGGGCGGGATATACTCTGCGCACTCTTTCCGACGGAGGGACACGTGATCGAACTGAAGCGAGTTTGGGCAGCGGTGGCTGCTGCATGGTTGACGATGGGAACGGTGAGTTTCGCCGCATCTCCCATACCGAGAGCGAATAGCGGCGTCGCGGCGGGAGCGCGATCCTTGGCGT
>Ga0209006_10002144_pt1 | contig 17968 bp, 14 predicted proteins | sample JacPin_JW_Ref_O2_FD_188567 | JGI IMG/M metagenome (GOLD analysis project Ga0209006, IMG submission 188567) | Forest soil microbial communities from Algoma, Ontario, Canada - Jack Pine, Ontario site 1_JW_Ref_O2 (SPAdes) (version 2) | ecosystem: Environmental > Terrestrial > Soil > Boreal... | reverse complement strand
TTGTTGAACGAGCCGTAGCCCTTCTCCAGCCGCAGCGAGGACAACGCGCGGCCGCCGAAGTGCTTCAGTCCCAGCTCGCTGCCCGCCTGCCACAGGTCCTCGTACAACGAGGCGAAGTAGTCAGGCGTGGTCCAGATCTCGTAGCCGAGTTCGCCGGTGAATCCGGCGCGCGTGAGGATCGCGGGCGCAAAGCCCACCGCCGTCTGCCTGACCTGGAACAGCCTGAATGCGGCTGCGGACAGATCGTCCCGCACCAGCCGCTGCAGCAGCGCTCGCGATTGCGGGCCGGCGATCGATACGCCGGTGAGAGTCGAGGCCGCCGAGCGCACGAACACGTCCGCTGGCGGCTCACTGGCCCAGAACCAGCGCATATGAAATTCCTCGGCAAAGCCCGAGCCGACGATCAGGAAGCGATCCTCGGCCAGGCACGCGATCGACAGGTCGCCGACGATGCGGCCAGCGGCACTGAGCATCGGTGCGAGCCCGATCCGCCCGGGCCGCGGAATACGCGATGCGAACACACGGTCGAGCCAGGCGCGCGCGCCACGGCCGGTGACCTCGTACTTACCGTAATTGGTGGTCTCATACAGGCCGACGGCGCCGCGCACCGCGAGACATTCCTCGCGCACAATCGGAAAGGCCTCCGAGCGGCGATAGCTCGGAGTCTCCGTCGGCGCGACGCCGGGCGGTGCGAACCACAGCGCGTGCTCCAGTCCGAAGTTGGCGCCCATGACCGCGCCTGCCGCCAGTAACTGCTGGTAGATCGGCGAGCGGCGCAGCGGACGCGCGGCCGGCAGTTCCTCGTTCGGAAAGGCGAGCCGAAAGCGCCGCGAGTAATTCTCCGGCACTTTCAGCGAGGTGTATTTCGGCGTGGCGAAAGCGCCGAAGCGCGCGACATCCATCGAGATGATGTCCTGGCCCGGATCGTTGTGCGCCATCCAGCGCGACAGCACCAGACCGATGCCGCCGCCCTGGCTGAATCCGGCCATCACCGCGCAGGCGACCCAGTAGTTTCGCAGGCCCCGGACCGGTCCGACCAGCGGATTGCCGTCGGGTGCGAAGGTGAACGGACCGTTGATCGCCTTGCGGATGCCGACGCGCCCGAGCGCCGGAAAATGCTGGAACCCGACCTCGAAATACGGCGCCAGCCGCTCGAAGTCATCGGGCAACAGCTGCATCGAGAAGTCCTCGGGCGTCTTCAGCGGCGACCAGATGACGCCGTGCGGCTCGTAGGTACCGATCAACGCGCCGCCGCGCTCCTGGCGCATGTAGATCTCACCCGCATAGTCGGTGGTGTTGACGATTTCCTTATCGCGCCCTTTAAGCTCCGGTATGTCCTCGGTGATCAGGTAATGGTGCTGCATCGCCAGCACCGGCAGTTCGATGCCGACCATATGGCCAAGCTCGCGCGCCCACAGGCCGGCGCAGTTGACCACGTGTTCGGCGTGCACTGTGCCCTTGTCGGTGACGACATCCCAGCTGGCGTCGCGGCGCTGGTTGAGCGACAACACGCGCGTAAAGCGTTCCACCGAAGCGCCCAGAGTGCGGGCCGCCTTGACGTAGGCATGAGTGGTTCCGGACGGATCGCAATGGCCGCCGTCGGCGCGCCACAGCGCGCCGATGAAGTGAGTGGTGTCGATCAGCGGATTCAGCCGCCGCGCCTCCTCGAGCGTGATCATCTCGGTTTCCATGCGCAGGTAACGCGCGCGCGAGCAGATCAGCTTGAGACTGTCGAGCTCGCCGGGCGTTGCCGCGAGCATCAGGCCACCGTTCGGATGCAGCCCGCAGGACTGGCCGGACAGCGCCTCGATCTCGCGATACAGGTCGATGGTGTATTTCTGCAGCCGCGAGATATTGGCCTCGCCGTTGAACGTGTGCATGCCGCCGGCGGCATGCCAGGTCGAGCCGGCGGCCAGCTCGCTCTGCTCTATCAGCAGTGTGTCGGTCCAGCCGATCTTCGCCAGATGATAGAGCGTGCTCGCCCCGACCACGCCGCCACCGATGACCACCGCTCGCGCGGACGTTTGCATGATCAGGGATCTCCAGTCAGGGCCGCAAAACTAAGCTCCGACGGCGGGGCCAGCCCGAATGGCTGCGCCGCGCAGCGCAGCCATTCGCGAAAATGCCGTGCAGTGCTCGACGGCGTCAGCAGCAGCAGGCCCGAGGGCAGCGCCGCGAGTATCACCGACACCTGGGCCATGATTGTGGCCGCGGCACTGCCCGGCGGAAACGCGTCCAGGTCCAGATCCAGCCGGCAGGAGCGCGCCAGCACTTCGCGTGCGGCCGGCCCGGCAAGCTGCAGCGCCACCAGGGCGGAGGAGCGCTCAATCGCGGCACCGCAGCCCTCGCAGGCGGCCTGCCAGATGCCGGCCGTGGCTCCGGCGGGCGCCGGCGGCCCGAGCAGCAGCCAGCGCTCGGGCCGCACGCACAACGCCAGCTGGCCGGCGCTGATCGCCGCCCGACCCGGTGGCGGCAGCGCCGCGCCCAGGCTGATGGCGATTGCACGCAGATCGCGCGCGCCAGCGCGCAGTGCGGCCAGCTCGACGATTTCCATCGCGCAGCCATCGAGCCGCGTGGCGGGCTCAGGCGCGGACACGATGGTTCTCCGGATCAAGCATGTGCGGGCTGACGATCTCCAGCTCGACGCTCTCGCCGTGAACGGCAGAGCTGCCGGTCAGGCGCTGGCCGATGCGCTGCCGGCCGCCTGCCAGCAACGCGAGACCGACCCAGCCTTCGAGCTCGACCGAGGGCGTTGACGAGGTCAGGTAGCCGAGACTCGCGCCGCTCGCTGCGGAAGCCACCAGCTGCATGCCGTTGCGCAGTCGCTGCGAGCGCTCGACCGGCCGCACACCGACCAGCTGCAGGCGGTCCGGCGCGCTCAGTGCGGGCCGCTGTGACAGCATGCGGCCGACGAAGTCGGCGTCTGGCTTGAGCATCCGGGCAAAGCCCAGATCATCGGCGCTGGTGTTGCCATTGAGCTCGGCCGATGTCACATGGCCTTTTTCAATGCGCAGTGTGTTGAGCGCGTCGAGGCCATAGGGCGTGATGCCGAACGGCTCGCCAGCCTTCAGCAGTGCGGTCCATGCGTGCTCGGCGCAGCTCGCCGGTACCGCGAGCTCGTAGGCCAGCTCGCCCGAAAACGAGATGCGAAACACCCGTCCGGCGACGCCGGCGATGGTCGCGGCGCTCGCCGCCATGTACGAAAACGCCCCGCTGGACAGGTCCACGCCCGCGACCACGGCCGCCACCACCTCGCGTGAGCGCGGTCCGGCCACCGCGAACTGCGCCCACTGATCGCCGACATCGGTCAGCAGCACATCGAGTTGCGGCACCGCTGACTGCAGCTGGAATTCCATGTGTTCAAGCACGGCCGCAGCATTGGCAGTGGTGGTCGTGACCAGATAGTGCTGCGGCGCAAGTCGCGACACAGTGCCGTCGTCAAACAGCATGCCATCCTCACGCAGCATGATGCCGTAGCGCGAGCGTCCGGCGCTCAGCGTGGACATAGTGTTCGCATAGATGAAATCCAGAAACTGCGCGGCATCGGGCCCCTGCACATCGATCTTGCCCAGCGTCGAGACATCGGCGATGCCGACCGAGCGGCGCACCGCCCGCGCCTCGCGCAGCACCGGCTCCCAACCGCTGTCATGCGAGTACACCAGTGGCCGCAGCCACAGGCCCGCCGTCATGAAAGTGGCGCCGGCGGCCTCATGCCAGTCGTGCAGCGCCAGCCGGCGCCTGGGCTTGAAGTGTTGCCGCACTTCGCCGCCGGCGAGCGCGGCAAACGGCAGCGGCTGGGTGAACGGCCGCGCTCGGGCCTGGCCGACCACGGACAGCGGCAGTGCGCGCGCCTGGGCCAGCACCGCGCTGCCGGCCAGAGCGCCGATGCGGCCCTGGTCGGTCGCCATGCCGTGAGTGGTGTAGCGCTTCATATGCTCCACGTGTTCGTAGCCCTCGCGCTGCGCGAGCCGCACGTCCTCGGCGGTCACATCATTCTGCAGATCGACGAATGCCTTGCCCCGGCCAGGCACTTCCCACAGCGGCGCGATCGGAGTTGCCTGCGGGTCGGGCGGCAGCTTAAGGTCCGCGCCTGCAGCGCTGACTGCGCGACCGAGTTCCGCGGCGATCGCGCCCGCCGCGCTCTCGGCATCGCGCACCGCCGCCGCCAGCCCGAACACGCCGCGTGCCGCACCCACCACGCGTCCGCTCGAGGAGTCGAGCTCGGGCGTGAACGCCGCGATCTCGGCCTGCCAGCCCGAAGCCGCACCGAGCTGGCTTGCGAGTGCCATTGCCGGGCTGTAGCCGCCCGACATCAGCAGGCAATCGGCGGCAAGTTCACGCCGATGGCCTGCGTCGCGGTCGCTGACCCTGACGCCGCGCACCCGCTCGCGTCCGATCACCGCGTCGATCTGCGCGCCGCCGTGTACTTCGATGCCCAACGCCCGAGCGCGATCCGCGGCCTTCGAAGCCGGCCGTACATCGATCACGCCGGCGCACTCGATGCCGGCGGCGGTGAGCGCCAGCACGGTGTCGTAGGCCTCATCCGAATTGACGAAATACGCGGCCCGGCGGCCGACCGCTACACCGTATCGGCGCAGGTAACTGAGCGCCGCTCCGGCGAGCATCACGCCCGGTCGGTCATTGCCGGGGAACACGATCAGCCGCTCGAGCGCACCGGTGGCGATGACTACGCGCCTGACACGGATGATTCGCAGCCGTTCCTTGAGACCGCCGAAGCGCGCGCTTTCGGCCATCGAGAGCGTTTCCAGTGCACCGAACACCCCGTGGCCATAGGCGCCGACGACCGTGGTGCGCGGCAGGCAGCGCACAGCGCTGCGTGCGGCAAGGGCGTCGCACATGGTCTCGCGCCAGGCATGCCAGCGCGGGTCGAGCAGCGCGCCGGCCCCGAGTACCACGTCCTGCTCGACCAGCATGACCTTGAGGCCGCTGCCGCCCAGGCGCTGCGCGGCAGTGAGGCCCGCGACGCCGGCACCGATTACCAGCACGTCGGCGTGATCATGCAGCGTCTCGGCGGGCGCGGCGTGCTCACCGACGATGGCCTCGAGCCGGCCGAGGCCCGCGGCGCGGCGGATCAGCGGCTCATAGAGCCGCTCCCAGGCCCAACCCGGCGCCATGAATGTCTTGTAGTAAAAGCCCGCGGGCAGGAAGCGGCCGATAAGATCGTTGACCGCCATCACGTCGAAGCCGAGCGACGGCCAGCGGTTCTGGCTTTCGGCCACCAGCCCCTCGTGCAGCGCGAGCGTGGTGGCGAGGCGGTTGGGTTCGCGCCCCTCGGCGCCGAGCACGTCCACCAGCGCACACGGCTCTTCCGGGCCGGCGGTCACAATGCCGCGCGGCCGATGGTATTTGAAGCTGCGCCCAATCAGCCGTACGCCATTGGCGAGCAGCGCGGAGGCGAGCGTGTCGCCGGCCAGGCCTTGCATCGGGCGGCCATCAAAACGAAAGCCGACACTCCGTTCGGCATCGGTCAGAAGACCGCGGGTGATACGACCGGGACCTTGCATCAGCGTCCAGGTTCCATCGGCCGCGGCGGCTGATCCGCGGCCGCGCCGATCCAGCGAATTTCGTGGCTGAGCGTGTGGCGCTCGATCTTCAGCAGCGTGCGGCAGCCGCCAACGTGCAGCCACCACTCCAGATGCCAGCCCTGCGGATTGTCGCGCTGGTACACGTAGTCGCAGAACGCCGCCAGCCCGGCATCGGCGGCGGGCCGCGGCCGGCTGGCGTCGCCGCGATAGCGAAACTCGATTTCATCGCGCTCACCGCACCATGGGCATCGAATCCGCAGCATAGGTTCGCAGGATCAGTGGGCGTACGGGAACGGGCCGATGCCGCGCTCATCGACGATCCGCCCGGCCGCGAAGCGCTCCAGGTCCAGGTGCGCCGCCACCGGATGGGGCGCGTTGCGCGCGATCAGGTGTGCGGTCGTCATGCCGCCGGCCGGAATCGCCTTGAAGCCGCCGTAGCACCAGCCGCCATTGAGGATCAGGCCCTCGAGCGGCGTCCTGGAAATAATGGGCGAGCCGTCCATCGACATATCCATCACGCCACCCCATTGCCGCAGCACCTTCAGCCGCGCGAGGCCCGGCATCAGCGTGACCGCCTCCATTGCGACCTCTTCCGCCGCCGGCAGCGTGCCGCGCTGGCCGTAACTGTTGTAGCCGTCGATGGCACCGCCAAACACCAGGCCGCCCTTGTCCGACTGGCTGACGTAGAAGTGTCCGGCGCCGTAGGTGACCACGACGTCGAGCACCGGCTTGATCGCTTCGCTGACGAACGCCTGCAGCACGTGACTCTCGATCGGCAGTGTGAGTCCGGCCATGGCCGCAAGCCTGGAGGAATGGCCGGCCACGGCGAGGCAGACCGTATCGGCCGCGATCGGTCCGCGCGTGGTTTCTACCCCGCTCACGCGACCGGCCTGGCGCACGATGCTGGTGACCTCGCAGTGCTCGACGATGTCGACGCCGGCTTGCGACGCCGCTCGCGCATAACCCCAGGCGACCGCATCGTGACGCACCGTGCCGCCGCGGCGTTGCAGGAAGCCGCCGAGTACCGGGTAACGGCCGTTGTCGAGATCGATCAACGGCACCAGGCTCTTCACCGCGGCCGCGCCCAACGGCTCCATTTCCACGCCCTGCAACCGCATCATGTTGGCGCGCCGCGTAAACAGGTCGCGCTGCGCTTCGCTGTGGAACAGGTTGAGCGTGCCGCGCTGACTGACCATGGCATTGAAATTCAGCGCGCGCTCGAGTCCTTCCCACAGCTTCAGCGAATACTCGAAGAAGCGGATGTTGTCCGGATGGAAATAGTTGGAGCGGATGATGGTGGTATTGCGCCCGACGTTGCCGAGCCCGATCGGGCCCTGCTCCAGCACCGCCACGTCGGTGATGCCATATTCAGTCGCGAGGTAATACGCGGTCGCCAGCCCGTGTCCGCCGCCGCCCACAATCAGCACGCGGTAGCGCGAGCGCGGCTGCGCCTTCGCCCAGGCCCGCGACCAGCCACGCTGGCCGGACAGACCCTCGAGCAACAGCCGCCAGCCTGAATAGCGCCCGCTGGGCGTGCGCTCGGCACTCGCGGGTATCGGTGGGGATGTCGGCGCCGGATTCATCTTTGGTTGCCATCATAATTCCCCGGCACCGGCCCGAGGGCATTTCCGTCAGCAACATCTCGCTTGACGCGCACGGCAACAACGGACAACGTGGCGGCCGGCATGGAGGTGGCCGGTGGCGAACATTCTGAAATCGCTGTGCGTGGCCGCGGTGCTGCTATTGGGCGCCTCGCCCTGCCTGCCGGCGGCGGTGGTCGTGTCCTCGAAGCTGTCGAGCGAGTCGGCGATGATCGGTCAGATGATTCGCCTGCTGCTCAATGCAGACGGCATCCAGACGCTGGACCGGATGACGCTCGGTGCGACGCCGGTGGTGCGCAAAGCGCTGCTGTCGGGGGAGATCGATCTGTACGTGGAGTACACCGGCAACGCCGGCTTCTTTTTCAACATCGCATCCGACCCGGCCTGGAAGGACCTGCTGCAGGGCTACCAGCTCGGCTCCAGGCTCGACTATCAGGCCAACCATATCGTCTGGCTCACGCCCGCCAATGCCAGCAATTCCTGGGCGCTGGCGGTGCGTCGTGACGTCGCCGCTGCCAACCACCTCAGGACGATGAGCGATTTCGGCCGCTGGGTCGCGGGCGGCGGTCAGGTGGTGCTCGCCTGTTCGGCTGAGTTCGCCAACGCCGGCACGCTGCGCTCACTGGAGAAGACCTATGGCTTCACGATGCGATCCGATCAGCTGATCGTGCTTGCCGGCGGCGAGACCTCGGCCACGATCGGCGCCGCAGCCGCCCACACCAACGGCACCAACACCGCGATGGTCTATGGCACCGACGGCGGCATCGAGGCGGCGAACCTGCAGATCCTGGAGGATGATCGCAACGATCAGCCGGTGTATGCGCCGGTACCGATCATTCGCGAGGCGGCGCTCAGGGCCAACCCGCAGATAGCGCGTCTGGTGAAGCCACTGATGGAGAGCTTCAATCGCCAGACGCTGCAGCAGCTGAATGCGCGGGTGCAGATCAACGGCGAATCCGCGCAGTCGGTTGCCGAGGACTACCTGAAGACGAGCGGCCTGCTGAAGTGATGGCGAGCGGCACGGCGCGACGGCCCAGGATCGACCGGCTCGGAGCGCTGGTCACGGCCTTTGGGGCCATGGCGCTGTGGCTGCCATTCGTGATCTGCAAGCCGAATCGCATCCTGCCGGGCGATCCGCGCAGCCTGCTCGAAGTGCTGCCGCCGGCGGCGGCATTCGGCTGTTACGCGGGTCTGCTGCTGGTCGCGCTGGCAGCGCTCACGGTGTCGAATGCGCGCCTGCGGCTGGCAGCGGCCCTGTTCGGTGTCATCGTCGTCACGATGGCAGTCGCCGCTGCGGGCAACCTGCTCACTCCCGCAGGCAACAAGGTGGTGCGCATCGCGCCCGGTTCCGGCTTCTGGGTGCTGCTGGGGGCGGTCGGCCTGATGGCCACCGATGCGATCACGCGGCTGCGCCCGCGGCCCGCAGTGCGGGTGCTGTTACTGGCGCTGTTCGCCGCGGTGGCGGCCCTGGCGTTGGCGCACGGCACCTTCGACAATCTCTCGGTGATGCGCGAGTACGCGGTCAACGCCGGCCGCTTCGCCCATGAGGCGCGGCGGCACGTATGGCTGGCGCTTGGATCGCTGGCCGCGGCGGTGATCGTCGCGCTGCCGCTCGGCATACTGTGCCATCGCGTGCCGCGGCTCAGGGGCGCGGTGCTCGGTGCGCTCAACGTCATCCAGACCATCCCGGCGATCGCGCTGTTCGGCATCCTGATGGCTCCGCTCGGCGCGCTCGCCGCGGCCGTACCGCTGGCAGCGCAACTCGGCATCCGCGGCATCGGCGCCGCACCGGCGGCGCTGGCGCTGTTTCTGTACTCGCTGCTGCCGGTGGTCGCCAACACGGTCACCGGCCTCAAGCGGGTCTCGCCGGCGGCGGTCGAGGCGGCGCGCGGCATGGGCATGACGAGCTGGCAGGTGTTGACGGGCGTCGAACTGATACTGGCGCTGCCGGTCATCGTCACCGGTATCCGCATCGTGCTGGTGCAGAACATCGGCCTGGTGACGATCGCCGCGCTGATCGGCGGCGGCGGACTCGGCGTGTTCGTCTTTCAGGGCATCGGCCAGACGGCGATCGACCTGGTATTGCTCGGAGCGATTCCCACCGTGGCTCTGGCATTCTCCGCCGCCGTGCTGCTCGACGCGCTGGTGGAAACCATGGATCGCGCGCGCCAATGATCAGCGTCGATAATCTCAGTAAGCAGTACGGCGCGACGCCGGTGGTCGATCGGGTGTCGATGAGCATCGAGCGCAACTCGATCACTGTCATCGTAGGCACTTCCGGTTCGGGGAAATCAACCCTGCTGCGCATGATCAACCGCCTGGTCGAGCCCACCAGTGGCCGGGTGCTGATCGACGGCAACGACACCGCCGCCGAGCCGCCGCACCTGCTGCGCCGCCGGATCGGCTACGTGATCCAGGGCCACGGTCTGTTCCCGCATCGCACCGTTGCAGAAAACATCGCCACCGTGCCGCGCCTGCTCGGCTGGGAAGCCGCCCGCATTCGCGCCCGTGTCGACGAGCTGCTGCAGGTGTTTCAGCTTGAGCCGGCCGAATTCGCGGGCAAATTCCCGCACCAGCTCTCCGGCGGTCAGCAGCAGCGGGTCGGCGTCGCGCGAGCCCTGGCGGCCGAGCCCGCGGTGCTGCTGATGGATGAGCCGTTCGGCGCGCTCGATCCAATCATTCGCGCCAAGGCACAGGAGGATCTGCTCGACATTCAACGGCGCTTCGGCACCACGATCGTGCTCGTGACCCACGACATGGACGAAGCGTTCCGCCTCGGTCAGCGCGTCGCGGTCATGAGCCACGGCTGCATGTTGCAATACGACCGGCCCGCGGTGCTGCTGACGCGTCCGGCGGATCCGTTCGTGTCGCGCATGACCGGCATCGCGGACCGCGCGATGCGGCTGCTGTCGCTGACCACAGCCGGCGAGGCCGCGGTGCCGGGCAGCGCCGACGGGCCGGCGATACCCGCCTCGGCCTCATTGCGCGACGCACTGTCGGAACTGGTGTGGCGCGGCGTTGAATCTGCGCCGGTGATGCAACGCGACGGAACCTCATGCGGACGCCTCACGGTGGCCACGATTCTTGCCCGCGGACGTCCGGGCTGATGCAGGCGGCGGCGACAGTGCTGCGATTGGCGGCTCTGGGCCTGCTGGCAGCGTTCCTGTGGGTACCGCAGAGCTTTGCGCCGCTGTTCGAGCCGCTGACGCAGTACGGCGCGCCGCCGATCTACGATCAGGGCAATCTGCTGACGCTTGCGCTGGCGCAATTGGGCACCGTGTGCTGTGCCGCAGCCGCCAGCACCATCGTTGCGGTCGCACTGGGGATTGTGGTGACACGAGCCAGCGGCGCGCAGTTCCTGCCGCTATCGCGCTCGCTGGTCAACATCGGCCAGACTTTCCCGCCGGTGGCGGTGCTGGCGATCGCCGTGCCGCTGGTCGGTTTCGGCCTGAAGCCGACACTGATCGCATTGTTCGCCTACGGCCTGCTGCCGATCTTTGAGAACACCATCAGCGGCCTGCGCAGCTGCCCGCCGGCCGTGATGGAAGCGGCCAGCGGGATGGGCATGAGCGCCCGTCAGCGCCTCTGGTCGATCGAGCTTCCGCTTGCTATGCCATTGATTCTGGAGGGAATCAGGATATCCCTGGTGATCAACGTCGGCACCGCGGCGATCGGCTCCACAGTGGGCGCCAAGGGCCTGGGGGAAGTCATCATCGCCGGACTGCTGTCAAACAATACCGCCTTCATCCTGCAGGGCGGGCTGGTCACCGGGTTGATGGCGATCCTGCTGTACGACGCCATGGCTGCAGTCGAGCGACGACTCTTCAGAACTGTGCACGTTGCATAAGCTTATGTTCAGCCAAAGGGCCCGGATGCGACGAGTGGCACGGCGCCGCTGTGGAATTTTGCTTATTATTGCGCGTAAGAGTTTTCCGACACTGGCGGCAGATTGAGTGTAACGACCCTCGAGCACGACCCTCCCGGCGCGACCATTGCGCGCGGCGAGCGTTGCGCCACGGTCGAGATTCAGACCCTGCTTGTCATCGTGGCGGTCTATGGCGGATGGCTCGCGATTACTCTGGCCTATGGCCGCTGGCCGCTGTGGATCGTGGCGCCCATCGCCACCGTGCTGATCACGCTTCACAGCTCACTGCAGCACGAAATCGTGCACGGACACCCGACCCGCTGGCAAACCTTCAACCGCCTGCTCGGCGTGGTGCCGTTGTCGTTGTGGCTGCCGTTTGAGCGTTACCGCCAGACTCACCTTGCGCACCACAACGATCGGCGGCTGACCGACCCGCTGGATGATCCGGAATCCTATTACTGGACCGCTGAGCAATGGGCGCAGCTATCGCCGATCTCCCGCGTGCTGCTGCAGACCCAGCAGACGCTGGCCGGCAGGCTCATCCTGGGTCCGTTCTGGAGCGTCGGCAGATTCCTGCGCTTCGAATCGCATGCGTTGCTGCGCAATGAACACCGCTCGCGCGCCATCTGGCTGCAGCACCTGCTGTGGTGCGTGCCGGTGATCTTCTGGCTGAAGGCCGTGTGCGGCGTGCCGCTGTGGATCTACTTCCTGACGATGGTGATCCCGGCGCATTCCATTCAGCTGATCCGTTCATTTGCCGAACATCGTGCCAGGGCGGAGCCGCGCGAGCGGATCGCCATCGTCGAGCGCTCGTGGATCCTGGGGCCGCTGTTCCTGTTCAACAATCTGCACTCGCTGCATCACGAAGCGCCACGAGTCCCCTGGTACCGATACAACACCCGCTACCGCCAGGCCCGCGAGCGGCTGATCGCGGAGAATGGCGGCCTGGTCTATGACAGCTATCTTGACGTGGCACGCCGCTACCTGTTTCGTGCGCACGATGTCCCGCTGCACCCGATGGGCCGCGTGCCGCGCGCGCTCAGCTCAAGCAACGCTTCAGGCCGGTAGCTCGAAGCCGGCCGCCCTCGCCTGGCGGTCCCACTCCAGCAGCGTCGCAAACGACGCCTCGCTCACACTGGCAAAGCCTTCCAGCAGCAGGAATTCCCCGAACGGCGCGAACCAAGGGCGTGTGGCGGCAGCGGTAAAAGCTGCGCGCAGCCGCGCCACTGTCTCGATCGGCGCACCGGCGGCGGCCACCAGCGGCGGCATCGGCGCCAGGGCGGTCGATGCAAGGACGCGTATGTCCGCGGTCAGCTGCGGCGCGTGGCGGGCCAGCAGCAGGTGCCAGTAAGCATCGAGCGGTCCCAGGTCAATGCGCCCTTGCCGCACGCTGTCGAGCACATTGCGGGCCGTCACCAGGTTGCCGACCATCTCGCCGTAAAGCGCCGTTCGCTGCGCCGTCCGATATGCCAGCAGATGGTGACGGAACGCGTTGAATCCCGACTGCGAGTGCGTCACTGTCCAGCCCGCGCGCGCGCCGAACGTATCCTCGAGCGTGCGATAGGGCGCATCGCTGCGCACGATCAGGTCCGTACGGTAGACGGCGCGACCGGCCGCCCAGTCCGCTTTCGGAATCGGGGCGGCGATCGGAACGACCGCTGCGAGCTTGAGCGCAATCGGATAGCCGCACATGAACACCGCGCCAAGATCCGGGCGCGACCACAGCGCCTCGAGCGGCTGCGGCGCCGGATAAGGCAGGTAGTCGAGCGCGACGCCGGCCTCACGCGTGATGTGATCGAGCAGCTGCCGCCACGCCGCCTCCACCTCGGGCGTTACCGCGTACATGCGCGCGTTCATGATCCAGCGGCTCATGCGCTAGAGTTCACCCGTCCTGCGCGCCACGTAGGCGTTGATGGCCTCGCGCACCGCCGGGTCAAGCGGCGGCGCGACGTAGTCGGCGAGCGTCTTCTTCCAGATGCCGGTAGCGCGCTCGGTCGCGTTGCGCGCGCCGGCATCGCTCCAGTTCTCGAAGTTCGACCAATCGGAAAGCAGCGGCCGGTAGAAGGCGGACTCGTAGCGCGCGAGCGTGTGCGCCTCGCCGAAGAAATGGCCGCCGGCCGCCACCCCCTTGATGGCATCCACTGCGAGGTCGTCGTCGCTGAAGCTGACGGGCTTGAGCATCTCGGCCCAGTTGCGCAGCAACTCGGCGTCAACCACGATCTTCTCGAGCGAGGCCGACATACCGCCTTCAAGCCAGCCGGCCGCGTGGCTGATCAGGTGGCTGTGGCTCAGGACTGCCGCCTGCAGCGAAAATGCCGTCTCGTAGGTGGACTGCGCATCCACCACCGGCGAGGCGTTCACCGCGCTGGTGCGCACCGGAAGCTTGAGCCGGCGCCCGATCTGCGCGCTGGCCATGATTGCATTGGTGTACTCCGGGGTGCCGAACGCCGGCGCGCCGGTGCGCATGTCGACGTTGGAGGTGAAGCTGCCCATCACGCATGGGGTACCGGGGCGCAGCATCTGACACAGCGCCACGATTCCCATGGCCTCCGCGGTCTGCTGCACCAGCGCACCGGCCAGCGTGACCGGCGCCATTGCGCCCATCAGCGTAAACGGCGTGATCACCACGCACTGGCCATGGCGCGCCATCACCATGATGTTGTCGAGGATCTCGGCGTCCACGCGCCGCGGCGAATTGACGTTGGTCACGGTCAGCAGCGTCGGGCGCGAGGCCAGATCCTCGATACTGCAGCCATGTTCGATCGCCGACATGGCGAGCGCGTCCTCCGCCTGTACGCCGCCGACACCGCGCGCCGCCCATACGATGTCGGCACACTCGATGTGCGCCTGGTAGGTCGCAAGATGTCGGATCGCCACCGGCACGTCCACCGGCTCGACCACGATGCCGCCCTGCCAGTGCAGAATGCCGAGCGTGTGAGTGAGCCGCAGGATGTTGCGAAAGCCCTCGATATCGCCGTAGCGGCGCCCGCCCTCGCGGTCGCTGATGTTCGGTGCGCCGTGCACCGGCCCGAAATTGACCACGTTGTCGCCAACGTGCAGATGCCGGGCGGGATTGCGCGCGTGAAGTACGAAGCGCTCGGGCGCGTGCGCCAGCTGCGCCTCGACCAGGTCGCGGCCGAGGCGCACGATCTGCGTGTCATCATCCACCAGCGCGCCGGCGCTACGATACACCTCGCGCGCCGCTGAACTGCGGATCTCCAGACCGGCCTCCTCCAGAATCCGGAAGGCCGCGATCAGAATGCGCTCGACCTGTTCGGCACTCAGGATCTCCAGCGGCGGCCAGCAATTCGCAAGCCGCGGCAGCGGCGCCAGTGAGGGACCGGTAGAACGGGCAGCGCGCCCTCCGCCGCGTCGACGCGAGGAGGTTGCGGGGATTTCGGTCATGCCGTAGATACTGCGACCTGGATGATCGTAGGTGCAAGCGCTCGAGGATCATGAACGAGAACGAGACCTTCGATTACATCATCGTCGGCGCCGGCACGGCCGGCTGTGTACTGGCCAGCCGGCTGACGGCGCGCGGCCGCAATCGGGTGCTGCTGCTGGAGGCGGGCGGCTCGGACCGGCGCTTCTGGATCCGTGTACCGATCGGTTATGGGCGCACCTATAACGATCCGCGCGTCAACTGGATGTACGAAACGGAAGCCGATCCGGGCTTGAACGGCGTGCGCAGCTTCTGGCCGCGCGGCAGGGTGCTCGGCGGCTCCGGATCGATCAACGCCATGGTATACGTGCGCGGCCAACCGTCCGACTTCGATCACTGGGCGATGAGCGTAAAGTCCGGCTGGAGCTGGGCCGAGGTGCGGGGGGTGTTTGAAGCGATAGAAAACCGTACCGACGGTGGTCCGGGTGTGCTGCGCGTGACTGACATGAATCCGAGGGCGCACCCGCTGTGCCGCGCCTATATCGAAGCCTGTGAAACACTCGGCTATCGCTACACCCCGGACTTCAACGGCGAGCACAGCGAAGGAGTCGGTATCTACCCGACCACGACGCGCGACGGCTGCCGGGACTCCACCGCCACGGCCTATCTGCGCCCAGCGCTCAGCCGGCCGAACCTGCAACTGCGATTGCGCGCGCAAGTGCGACGGATCGAATTCGAAGGCCGGCGCGCTTCGGGAGTCAGCTACCTGTGGCACGGCGCGCTGCACCGGGCGCAGGCCGCGCGCGCGGTGATCCTGAGCGCCGGCAGCATCGGTTCGCCGCAACTGCTGCAGCTCTCCGGCATCGCCGATCCCGCTCTCCTTGCCCGCTTTGGCATCGCGCCCACGCAGGCCATGCCGGCGGTCGGTCGCAATCTGCAGGATCATCTCGGGGTCAACTATGTGTACCGCAGCCGCGTGCCGACGCTCAACGACGCGTTGTTTCCGCTGACTGGCAAGATCAGGGCCGGCATCGAGTACCTGCTCCGCCGCAGCGGTCCGCTGTCGATGAGTGTCAACCAGGCCGGCGGATTCATCCGCAGCAGTCCCGGCCAGCCGCACCCGGATCTGCAGCTGTATTTCAATCCCGCCAGCTACACCACGACCCGCAGCCGAAGCCGCCGGCTGATGAACCCGGATCCGTTTCCAGGTTTCCTGCTGTCGTTCAATTCCTGCCGCCCGACCAGCCGCGGCTACCTGGCAATTCGCTCGGCCGACCCGGACATCGCGCCAGCCATCGTCCCGAATTATCTGACCAGTGAGCGCGATCTGGCTGGCCGTCTCGAACGCTGGATGGCAGCACGGCGCGACCCCCGCCTCAATTCAAAAACATCTTCCCCGGGTTCAAAATCCCCCGCGGATCCAGCGCCTGCTTCACCGAGCGCATCACCGCCAGCGCCTCGGCGCCATGCTCCTGCTCCAGGAACTCGCGCTTGCCGATCCCCACGCCGTGCTCGCCGCTGCACGACCCGCCGAGCGCCAACGCACGGGCGACAATCTTCTTGTCCAGGTCCCACGCGCGTTGCAGCCCATCCGGCTCCGGCGGCACCAGGATAACGGTATGAAAATTGCCGTCGCCGACATGGCCGACGATCGGCGCGGTCAGCCCCGAGGCAGCGATATCCTCCTTCGCGCCAAGGATCGCCGCGTCCAGACAGGAAATGGGAACGATGGCGTCGGTCGCGATGCCCCTATGGCCGGGCTTCAGCGCGAGGCACGCCCACAGCGCATCATGCCGCGCCTTCCACAGCTTGCCGCGTTCGGCCGCATCGGTGGCCCAGCGGAAGCCCTTGCCGTCGTAGCCCGCGGCGATTTCTTCCGCTTGTTGCGCCTGCTCGGCGACCGCCGCCGTGCTGCCGTGGAATTCGAAGAACAGGCTCGGCAGAGGCTCCAGCCCTTCCAGCTTCGAATAGGCGATGCACGCCGCCATCTGCACCTCGTCCAGCAACTCCATCCGCGCGACGGGGATGCCGGTCTGCAGGATGGCGATCACCGTCTCGACCGCGCCGCCCAGCGTGGCGAACTGGCAGGTGGCGGACGACACGGCTTCCGGGATGCCGTGCAGCCGGAGCTGGATCTCCGTGATGACGCCGAGCGTGCCCTCGGAGCCGATGAACAGCCGCGTCAGGTCGTAGCCGGTCGCCGACTTGCGCACGCGGCCGCCGGTGCGGATCAGCCGCCCATCGGCCATCGCCACCGTCAGCCCCAGCACGTTTTCCCGGATCGTGCCGTAGCGCACGGCGTTGGTGCCCGAGGCGCGCGTCGCGCACATGCCGCCGATGGTGCAGAGCGCGGTGCCGGGATCGACCGGGAAGAACAGGCCCTGGTCGCGCAGGTGTTCGTTGAGCTGGTCGCGCGTCACGCCGGCCTCGACGCGACAGTCCATGTCGGCCTGACTTGCCGCGATGATGCGGGTCATGCGCGAGAGATCGAGCGTGATGCCGCCGCGTACCGGCGTCACGTGGCCCTCCAGCGAAGTGCCCGCACCCCAGGCGACCACCGGCACATGCGCGCCGTTGCACAGCGCGAGCAGACGCGCTGCCTCATCCGACGTTTCGATGAAGGCCACGGCGTCCGGCAGCACGGGCGGCTGGGTGTCCTGGCCGTGCGAGTGGTGCTCGCGCAGCGTGGCGTTGGTGGTGATGCGGTCGCCCAGGAACTCGCGGGCGGCGGCGATCACCGACTGGACTGGCTCGGGCATTGGCGGTCCTTGAGCATATCCGCGGCAGGATTGGAGCAGGGCCGTCACGCTGGCAAGTTATGCTCGCGGGCGGCGGCAGGCCGCGGAACGATGACCTGGCTTCGGCGCCCTATCCCTCCACGATCAGCCGCGACAGTTCATCGGCCGCGGTCACCATGGGATAGTGCCCGGTGTCCAGTTCATGCCACTTGGCCCCAAGCCGATCGGCGGCACGACGTTGGTGCGCCTCGCCCGGGTTCACCGCCTGACGGCACCAGACCACCGTCGCCGGCCATTTCTGCTGCCAGAAGCTCGGCAGCTTCACCTTGTCCCGCATCGCCGCGACCGGCTGCGGCGTGTAGCGCTCCAGCGCCCAGGCCTTCGTCGCATCGTCGAGGCTGGCGAACATCCGACCGGCCGCGTCCTCGCGCGAAGGCCCGGTGGTCAGGTCCGTCGTCACCGCGGTCGGACGCTTCACGATGTCGGGGATGCTCTCGCCGTCGAACAGCGCCAGCGCATCGGCGAACACCAGCCGTCCGATCCGCTCGCGCGCCTGCTCCGCCGCGCTGCACACGACCATGCCGCCGCTGCTGGTGCCGACCAGCACGACGTTTTGCAGGTCCTCGAAGAACAGCAGTTCCGCAATCTCCGCGCCGTGCGTTTCGGTGGTGATGCCGGGTCGCAGCGCATGGCGGCGTTCCGCGCAGCCGTCTAGCGACGGCGCGAACACCGTGTGCCCGTCCGCCGTCAGCCGTCGCACCACGCGCTGCCAGATCCAGCCGCCCTGATACGCGCCGTGGATCAATACGATTGCTGCCATTGTCGTCTCCTCACGC
>Ga0209006_10002143_pt1 | contig 17972 bp, 19 predicted proteins | sample JacPin_JW_Ref_O2_FD_188567 | JGI IMG/M metagenome (GOLD analysis project Ga0209006, IMG submission 188567) | Forest soil microbial communities from Algoma, Ontario, Canada - Jack Pine, Ontario site 1_JW_Ref_O2 (SPAdes) (version 2) | ecosystem: Environmental > Terrestrial > Soil > Boreal... | reverse complement strand
GGGCGGCTGTTGCGCGACGCCAAGCTCTACGAGATCGGCGCCGGCACCAGCGAAATCCGCCGCATGCTGATCGGGCGGGAGCTGTTCGGGAAATCTGCGTAAACTTGTTCGAACGTAGTTACGACTTGGGCGACAAATACTAGTTAAAGAAAAAGTCCGTTATTGCTTATGGGATTTTTCGATGAATCAGATGGTCGTTGCGCCTCCGCCGCTGCCCGCGGCCGTGTCGTTTTCGGGCGATCGCGGTGAATTCCGCCGGCTGGTAACGCGTGGAGCCTTGCTCGAACTCGTTACCGTCGGGTTTTACCGATTCTGGCTCGCCACCGACATCCGCCGTCATTTGTGGTCGAACACCGATATCGGCGGCTATGCGGCGGAATACACCGGCCGGGGCAAGGAGTTGCTGCTTGGGTTTCTGTTCGCGCTTGCGATCCTTGTGCCGATCTATCTGGTCTACTTTCTGATCGGCCTTGAAGTGGAACGCGCCAAGGCATTCGCCAGTTTACCCCTGGTCCTGTTCTTCTATCTATTCGGACAATTCGCCATCTACCGTGCACGGCGCTATCGCCTGACCCGCACGGTGTGGTGCGGGGTGCGGTTCTGGATGAGCGGCTCGGGGTGGGCCTATGCGGCGCGGTCGGCGCTGTGGGGAATCCTGGTGATTCTCACCGTCGGTCTGATGCTGCCATGGCGTGAAGCGGCGCTGGAACGCTACAAGATGCGGCATTCCTACTACGGCGATCTCCCGGGCCGTTTTGACGGGCGCGGCTGGGAATTCTTCAAGCGCGGCTGGTGGCTGTGGCTACTGGGCGTGCTTGCGCTGGCCTTGACGGTTTGGGCGGCGGCCAGGAAGGTTCCGGCCGCCCCGTTCCTGTTGATGGTGGCGGCGCCATTCGTTTATGGCGCGTTCAAGGCCGTGGAGTGGCGCTGGTGGCTTTCGGGCATCCGGTTTGGCGACGTATGGCTTGAATCGGCTTTGTCGCCGACGGCGCTGATCGGTCTTTACTGGAAGGTCATCGGCTGGATGTTGCTGCTTATGGTACTTTTCTCGGGCTATATGTTCGCTTGCCTGAGCCTGGTAGCGATCGTGAACCAGATGCCGATGGCCAAGCTTTTCATGCCCGGCAATTTGCAGGCAAACATTCCGCTGATCGGCCTCATGGCGGTGGGCTATCTGGCGCTGATACTCGCGATGAACGTCGTCGTGCGGATGTACCTGTTGCGCGATGTGTGGGCGCGGGTCGTTGCGTCGACGACTGTACATAACATCGAGGCGGCGGCCAATGTTTCCGCCAAGGGCGAACTGGCAAATGCGCTGGGCGAAGGCTTTGCCGACGGGCTTGATGTCGCCGGGTTTTAGCGCATGAGCGTTGGTACGGATGGATAGCGATCCCACGCACGATGCCGCTCCGTCGACGCCGCGCGGTTCGGCGATCTATTTCGACGGCACATCGAGCCGCCGGCACGCGGTGACGCTTGGGTTGTTTTCCGATCGGCTTGAAATCAAGGCGGACGGCCGGACGCTCGCGGCGTGGTCATACGCCGACATCCGCCGTGCCGACAGTCCATCCGGCACGCTCCGCCTGACCTGCCTGACGGCGCCCGCGCTGGCGCGACTCGAGATTCGCGATGCCGCTGGTGCGGCGGAACTGGTCTCCCGCTGCAGCCGGCTGGACGAGGATTTCCCCGACCGGCGCGGGATCGCGAGAATTGTCGGCTGGTCGATCGCGGCGGCGGTCTCGATCGTCGGCGTCATCTGGTTCGGTGTTCCGCTTGCCGCGGACCGTCTCACGCCGCTGGTGCCGCAGGCGCTCGAGCGCCGCCTGGGCGCCGTGGCCGACACGCAGGTCAGGACGCTGTTCGGCGGCAAGGTTTGCGACAATGCAGCGGGCCAAGCCGCCTTCACCAAGCTTGTGAACGCGCTGCGCGAGGCGGCGGGACTGGACACGTCGATCCAGACCGCCGTGCTGGCGACGCCTGTTCCCAACGCTTTCGCGCTGCCTGGCGGCAAGGTCTATTTGTTCAACGGGTTGCTGGCCAGGGCGCAAAACCCGGATGAAATAGCGGGGATCCTTGCGCACGAGCTTGGGCATCTCAGGCATCGCGATAGTACGCGCAATTTGATCTACAATGGCGGCACGTCATTTCTGATCGGATTGCTGTTTGGCGATATCACCGGCTCGAGCGCGCTGATCTTTGCTTCACGCTCGATTGCGACGGCGTCCTATTCACGCGAGGCCGAGCAAAATGCCGATACATTTTCGATCGATGTGATGCACAGGCTTGGCCGACCGACCAGGCCGATGGGTGAGTTATTGTTTCGCATCACCGGAAAGGAGGGCGACAAGGGCCTGTCCTTTCTGGCGAACCATCCGCTGACCGAAGATCGTCTGGCGCGGATGAGCAAGGAGGACGCCGCGCCGAACGGGCCGCCGCTGTTGACGGCGGAAGAATGGAAGTCGTTGAAATCGATCTGCGATCCGGGTTCAAAAATCTGACGGCTATTCCGCCAGATTGTTGACCTTCTTCACCCACACCCGCACATCCGCCAGCACCCCGGGCAGCACCGCCTTGACCTCCTCGACCGTCATGCCGGCCTTGATGCGGGGGTCGTAGAGCACGTTGAGGATGTACTGGTCGTAGACGTCGAAAAATCCCATCGACACATTGTCGTTGAACATGGTCCAGGGCACCGACGAGGTGTCGTTGATCGGACCCAGTGACTGCAGCATTTCCTCATAGGCGCAATCCAGGAAGGTGAAATCGCCGTCGTCGACGGTGAGAATGACGTCGGAGTGCTCGATTTCGTATTGTTCGTTCTTGCGGAAACCGGACAGGCATTGCGGGTCGAGCGAGGTGCGAATCTCTTTCGCCCGTTCGCTGCCGTAGAACGCCGTGATGGTGCGATAGAGATCGCGGTCGCGCACCATTTTGACGATGATGTTGGCGGCCTCGCCGGTATCCGCCATGGCGATGTCGAGATGCTGCACCCGCTGGCCGATGTCGGCCACCACCTTCGCAAGCTGCGCCTTGCGGTCGGGGCGGTTGCTGTCGGCGAACACCCGCACCGGCATGTCGTACTTCCGGATGCGGTCGACCCGGCCGGCCAGATGATATTCGGCGCCGAACGCGGTCTTGAAAAATCCTTCCGCGATCTCGCTGTCGCTGAAGGCTTTCTTTTCTGTCCGCTGGCGCGAGGCGATGGCGGCAATCTCGGCGGACGCGGCCGGCTGCCTAACGCAGTCGAAGGCGATGGCAGCCAGGGCGACCGCGAATATCGGGTAGGCAAGCGAAGACCGGCCGGGAGCGCTCATCGGATGAACGCTGCCGCAATCGGTGTGCGCGCGCAAGGCATCACTGATCGAGTTCCAAGCGGTCCGCCGACGGGACTGAGCTCCCTCTCCCGTTGGGAGAGGGTTGGGGTGAGGGGTTACGGTCTATCGTTAGGCCTAAACCCCTCACCCGGATTGCTGTGCAATCCGACCTCTCCCAATGGGAGAGGTGCACCGAGCGCAAGGCGGCCGCGGGCCTAGTTCTTCACCACCACGGTGGTGCCGACCGAAACGCGACCATAGAGATCGGTGACGTCGTCATTGGTCATGCGGAAGCAGCCGGAGGAGACGGCCTGGCCGATGGTCTCCGGCTCGTTGGAACCGTGGATGCGATACAGCGTCGAGCCCAGATACATGGCCCGCGCTCCCAGCGGATTGTCGATGCCGCCGGGCATGTAGCGCGGCAGATCGGGACGCCGCGCCAGCATCTGCGAGGGCGGCGTCCAGCCCGGCCATTCCTTCTTGGCGGAGATGCGGTGGGTGCCCGACCAGCGGAAACCGTCGCGGCCGACACCGATGCCGTAGCGCAGCGCCTGGCCGTTTTGCAGCACGAGATAGAGCCTGCGCTCGGCGGTGTTGATGAAAATGGTGCCGGGCGCGTAGTTGCCTGCAAAGCTCACGGTCTGCCGCGGAATCGGGTTTGCGCCGCCGAGGCTGAAATTGGGGCCGCCGCCCATGATATCGCCGGTGTTGAGCGCCTGGGCGTGCGCTTGGCCGGCGCCGGCCAGCAAAGCCAGCGATGCAAACAGGATTGCAAAAGCCCGGGTCATTTTCGTCCCCTCGGAATCGAATTAGGCGCAAGACAGGCCATAATTGGGGCGATTTCGCAAGCCGCGCCCCGCCCGGTGCCCGATTTTCAAACGCCGCGGTTAAAAAAGCGCACCACGGTCCCGGCGATGGCAGCAATGCCCCGGGAACCCTTTGACGAAACGCGCTAGGAATGATTGATCTCAGTCGGATTTCAAGAAACCTCGCCAACGGGAGCGAAATAATGAACGGTGCGGAAAGTCTGGTGCGGACCCTGGTCGCGGGCGGCGTTGACGTCTGCTTTGCCAATCCCGGCACCTCCGAGATGCATTTTGTCGCGGCGCTCGATCGGGTCGAGGGCATGCGCTGCGTGCTCGGCCTGTTCGAGGGCGTGGTGACGGGCGCGGCCGACGGCTATTTCCGCATGAAGGGCACGCCGGCTTCCACGCTGCTGCATCTGGGGCCTGGGCTCGCCAACGGTCTTGCCAATCTGCACAACGCCAAGAAGGCGCATTCCGGCATCGTCAACATCGTCGGCCAGCACGCGACCTATCACATCGGCCTCAACGCGCCGCTGACCTCCGATATCGAGGGGCTGGCGCGGCCGATGTCGGATTGGGTGCGGACCTCGCCGGACGCCAAGTCGGTCTCCGCCGATGGCGCCGCGGCGATCGCCGCCGCCAGCAGTTCACCGCCTGTCATTGCGACCCTGATCCTGCCGGCCGACACCGCCTGGAACGAGGCCGACGGCATCGCGAAGGTTCCCGGGCCGAAGCAGCAACCCGGCTTTTCGACGGAGGCGGTCGAAAAGGTGGCCAAGGTGCTGCACTCCGGCGGCGACACCAATCTCCTGCTCGTCACCGGCGGCGCGCTGACCGAAAAGGGCCTGGCCCTGGCGCAGCAGATCGCCGGCAAGACCGGCTGCAAGGTGATGGGCCAGACCTATCACCCGCGCATGGCGCGCGGCCGCGGGCGCTTCTCGATCGACCGCATTCCCTATGTGATCGAGCAGGCGCTGCCGATCCTGAAGAACTTCAAGAACATCGTGCTGGTCGAGGCTCGCGATCCGATCGCCTTCTTCGCCTATCCGAACAAGCCGAGCATGCTGAAGCCCGAAGGCTGCGAGGTCGAGCGCCTGACGGCGTGGGGCGAGAATTCGGTCGCGGCGCTGGAGGCGCTGGCGGATGCGCTCGGCGCCAGGCCGCAGGACGTCAAGCCGCAGAAACTCGCCGAACTCCAGAAGCCGACGGGCGCGCTGACCCACGCCTCGATCGCGCAGGCGATCGCGATGGCGATCCCGGAAAATGCCATCGTGGTCGATGAATCCATCACCACCGGGCGCGGCTTCTTTCCGCCGACCGCAGCCGCCGCGCCGCATGACTGGCTGCAGAACATGGGTGGCTCGATCGGCTTTTCGACGCCGGTGGCGACCGGTGCCGCGGTGGCCTGCCCGGATCGCAAGGTGATCTGCATGGTCGGCGACGGCAGCGCGATGTACACGATTCAATCGCTGTGGACCCAGGCCCGCGAAAACCTCAACGTCGTGACCATCGTGTTCGCCAACCGGATCTATCAGATCCTGCGCGGCGAGTTCGACGGCGTCGGCGCCGGCGAGCCCGGACAGCGCGCCCAGGACATGCTGAAAATCGACCGCCCGACGCTCGACTTCGTCGCGCTCGCCAAGGGCATGGGCGTGCCCGGCCGCGCGGTGACGACGGTGGATGAGTTCGTCACGGCGCTGGCCGACGCGATGCCGGAGAAGGGGCCGCGGCTGATCGAAGTGCGGATGTGAGAACGCGCGTCGCGATGACGTGACGGTTTTGGAGGTGACCGCATGCAAGCCGCGATGCAAACCGAGCTGAACAAGGTCGTCGCCGCGCTGGGGGAATTTTATGCGCGCGAAACCTTTCTGTTCGAGAAGGATCTCGGCGAGCGCACGCTGACGCACCGGCTGGCGGTGCACATGGAAAAGCATTTCCCGGGATGGGAGGTCGATTGCGACTACAACCGGCTGGGCGAGCGCACGCTGCGGCTGCCCCACGGCACGATCGTCTCCACCGACGATCACCTTGGAAAATCTGTTTATCCCGATATCGTCGTGCACCAGCGCGAGATCCCCAATAACCTGCTCGCGGTCGAGGTCAGGAAGGCCACCAACCATCAGCCGCCGGAACACGACCAGCACAAGCTGCACGCGCTGACCGATCCGCATCTGTGGTTCGCCTACTGGATCGGGGTCTATCTGGTTCTGGGCAGAAAGAGCGTCGTCTCGGATGTCTATGTCGGCGGCGTGATCGACGGGCCGTTGTCGGCCTGGCTGGCGGGACGGCTGAAGGAAGCGGGGTTGGGGCTGAACTGACAGATGCGGGGCTGCAAACGAGAATCTCTCGCCAGGCAGCGCCGGTAAGCCAGCGTCCAGGTGGCGCTCTGCTTGATGCCCTCACTTTCATTCAAATTCGCCGCTCGCAGTAACCTTCACGGGCAAGGTTAAAACGCGAGTTCGATTGCACGACCGGTCCGTCGATGGTTGTGATGAACCATGTCCAGTTCTTTTCACAACGCCGACAAGCGTACGCACCGCAAGGTCATGCTGGTGGGATTGCTGTTCTGCGCGGCGTTTGTGGCTTTCAGCTTTTTTGCCAGGGAGCAGCCGGACAATACCTACGTCCTGATCAAGGCCGACAGGCTGGTTCGCACCGCAGGCAACCCGCTTCCCATGAAATGATCCCTTTGGCGCACTGCAGCAACGGAACGTGCGGCCGAGCTCGGCATTAATCTATCTGAAACTATTTGAACCTTGGGCCACTGGCGGAGACCTACCTGTCAGAGGCGAGTTCTTGGAGGCGATCATGTCGCACTGGCACGATACCATGGTGGACCAGCCGGAAAACGATGGCGCGGTTTACGTGACGGGCTGGACGATTTCCGGTCTGGCGGTGCTCGGAACCATTCTTGCGGTCTGGGTGCTGGGGATTTAGGGCCGCCGGCGCATATTCATCCCCTGTCCGTCGCGCAGCCGTGCGGCGGAAGAAGCCTCGTGAGTCCCCGCGCCTCAAGGTTCCAATTGCCTCTGCAGCACCCGTTTGCCGCCGGTCGCCAGCAACCCCAGCCGGCGTCCGATCAGAAGGCCCAGCACCACAAGCAAACACCACACCGGCAGGAAAAACAGCGTCAGGATTCCGGCGTCCTGGGGCTCGGTTTGCAGCAGCCATTTGACCACGGCAACCGGCGCGAACAGGCCGATCGCGCCTCCGGTCAGGCTCATCACGGTCAGAATCAAAACGGCCGGCTTCTGTCGTGACATCGCAACCTGTTCCAGCCTGCAATTGTTATTTTCTCGATAGAACCAGCGCTTCCCGATAGAGCTGGGAAAAGCAGATCAGCAGCGAACTGCACAACAGGAAAACAACGATTTGATCGTAGTCATCAGCGCTAAGCGGATTGAATTCGAAGTATGGCGGCATGAATGCCCACCAGACGATTGGAATCGTGAGAGCGACAGCGAAGGCGCCCGCCGGAGCGCCGCCCAGCAGGCTGGCAACCAGGATGGCGGGAAAGAACGTCGCGAAGCACAGCGTCGAGCCGAACGAAACCAGGACTTCCTGCGTGGCGGCCGCCAACGCGATCACCAGCAACGCCGCTGCGAATGCCGAGGGTGACCACGGCCTTACCCTGAGGATGATGTGTTCAGCGCCCTTACGCACGAAATTGCCCCGAGAAACTCAATTGCCCAAATCCAACACTACCAAAGTCCAAGGCTATCGGAAGAAAAATAGAAACGAAAGCCCGCGGCCGAAACATGGTGGGCGCACAAGGGATCGAACCTTGGACCTCTCCCGTGTGAAGGGAACGCTCTCCCGCTGAGCTATGCGCCCGGGATTGTTTTGCAAAATCAAAGGCCGGAAAATCGGCGTCTGACCCCGTCAGAGCCCGCGATTTACGAAGTGCGGGGCCGGGGTGTCAAGCCAATCCCTTCACGCCCCCTGCTGGCGGGCGCGGGAGGCGTGGGATTGCAGCGCCCGGATGCGTTCGGCGAGCGTGCCGCCGCCTTCGGGAGCCGCGCCGGCGGGGGCGGCGCCATTGCCGGTGGCGTCGTTGGCGGGTTTTGCCACCTTCGCCGGAATCGCCGGGTCGGTGGCGGCCAGCATGGCCTCGATCGGCGAATTCGGCCCTTCGAGTTGCATCGCGAGCTTTGCCACCTCGGCGGCGATATCGTTGATGCGCTCGCGCAACAGCGCGTTTTCCATGCGCTCGGTCGCCCAGGAGCTTTCGGCCTGCTGCTGGATCGCGTTGATGTCGCGCTGCAGCTTGCCGCGTTCGTCGCGCGCAATGCGAAGCTGTTCCTCGACCGCGGCCTTCTCGGTGCGCAGCTTTTCGATCGCCGGCGATTGTCCGCCTTCGCTGAGGCCTGCGATTTCGGTGCGCAATTCCTTGGCTGAGCGTTCGGCGGCTTGATTGGCCTGGCGCAGCTGGTTGTTTTCAAAATCGCGTTCCGCCAACAGTTTGCCCTGGGTGGCAAGCCGCGCCTCGAGGTCGTTGACGCGGTTGCCGAGCATTTCGGCTTCCTTGACCTGGACGATCAGCTGGCGGTCGAGATCGGTGACGCGCTGGCTCAGGTTTTCGACGCGGCTTCGCGCTTCGTTGAGTTCGCCCGTCGCTTTCTCGGACTCACCGCGCTCCTGCTCGAGCCGCGCCTGCGTCGTGGCAAATTCCTTCTCGGCGTCGCCGACCCGGTTCTTGAGTTCGTCGATCTGGGCGCGCACGGCTACCAGCTCGACCTGGCGGCTCTCCGCCATCATCGAACGGTCGGACAATTCGGTATTGATTTTGGCCAGCTCGTTCTGCTTGTTCTTCAGCGCCTGCTCGGCATCGCGCAGCGCTTCGGTCTTGGCGGTGAATTCCTCTTCGGTGGCGCGCAGCTGCTCCTTGACCGCCTTCTCGCGCGCTTCCAGCGAAAAGATCGTGGCGTTCTTTTCGCCGAGCTCGATCTTCATGCGATTGATCGCATCGCTCTTCTTGCCGAGTTCGGCGAGCTGGCTGGTGGTCTTGTTCTTGAGCTGGTCGACGCTCATCTCGAGCCGCCGCGCCGACATCGCGAATTCCGCGCGCAGCTGATCCTTGTCGGCCTGGATCTCGGCCATCGACAACGGCGTCGCCGCCTCGAGGCGCCGGGTCGTCAGCCGCACCGCGCGGTTATGCACCAGCGGCACGATCATCAGCCCGAACAGCATCGAGACCAGAAAACCGATCGCCAGATACATGATCGGTTCGACCATCAGCGGAAACTCCCCATGAGTAAAATCTTAATCACAATGCCATGGGGCACAGGGTAAACGCCAGCCTAATGCCGCGTTAACGTGAATCCGTAACCAGAGGTGAATCAGAACGGGTTCCAGGTCGCGTGCGGCGTATATTTGAGATAGCCGATATTGGCGCCGAGGCGCAGGCCGGGGCCGGAGCGGATCGGCACCAGCACGATGCCGCTCGAGGTCAGCGCGGTCATCCCGAAGCCGCCGATAATATAGGCGGAACCGTCGATGCCGGCGAAGCGCTGGTAGATCGCGTTGGTCGCCGGAAGATTGTACACCAGCGTCATGGTGCGCGCGCCGTCGCCGCCCCAGTCGAAGCCGACCGACGGTCCCTGCCAGTAGACCCGCAAATCGCCGGCATTCTTGGTGTAGAGCGTGCCTTCGCCGTAGCGCAGTCCGGCCACAAAGGCGCCCGAACCTTCCTCGCCCAGAATATAGCCGTTCGGCAGACCCCATTGGCTGACCGCGCGTTCGATCACCGAAGCAAGCCCGCGCGAAACATTGCCGAAGAACTTGTGTCCCGCATTCACCAATTCGTCCGGCCCATAGGTATAGGGGCTCGGCTGGCGTTGCGGCGGCGGCAATGGGGAAGGCGGCTGCTGCGAGGAAGCGGGCACGGTCCAGCACATCAGCGCGGCGAGCGCCACCGCGGCAAGGCGTGATGCGAAAATCATAAAAGAACCCCTGCGTATCGAAACCTGGTCGCCGCCTTAACCTGATGCCAACATGCACGGCTTTAGGTTGCGCCCAGTGTCCCCCGACTCGGATGTTATCGGCACCAACTATGACGGCACAACGGCAGGAAAGAAACCGCGCTCGGTCCGGAACAGGCTTTCGCCCCGGAATAGCCCCGATCGCCCTGGTCGGCCTTGTTTGGCTAAGCCTCGGTGCGCTGGCCTGGCCGCAATCCGCCGCCCAGGCCGCCACCACCGAGCGGGTGGTGGTGAACCGCTTCACGGGTCTGGCGATCGAGGGTTTCGACCCCGTCGCCTATTTCACCGACGCCCGCCCCTTGATCGGCCGCGAGGATTACGAGGCCTCACAGGCAGGCGCCGTCTGGCGTTTCCGCAACGAGGGTAATCGCGCCTCCTTTGTCGCCCATCCCGACATTTATGGTCCCCAGTTCGGCGGCTACGACCCGATCGATCTGGCCCGCGGCGTTACCGTCGCCGGCAATCCCCGGTTCTGGCTGATCTCGGGACAAAGGCTCTATTTGTTCGGCCGCGAGCAAAGCCGGGACGCCTTCGCCGCCGATCCCGGCCCGTGCCTGCTGGAAGCGACCCAGCGCTGGCCGGCCCTGGAGCAGGATCTGGCGCAGTAAAAGAAACCGTCATTCCGCCGCGGGGTCACCCCAGGCGATGAATTCCGGCACGATAAAGCCGTCCCGGCCGCTTCCGAACTGCAAGGCAGCGCCGTGCGCATCCGTGACCCTGCCGCCGGCGGCGGTGACCACCGCGTGGCCCGCCGCGATATCCCATTCGCTGGTGGGCGCAAGGCGGGGATAGATATCGGCGCCGCCCTCGGCGACGCGGCCGAATTTGAGCGCGGAGCCGAGCATCTCGCGGACCGCGCCGGGTCTTTTCGCGATGAAGGCCTCGGTCCGGCCGTCGAGGTGCGAGCGGCTGACGGCCGCGATCCAGGGCTCGCCGCGCTTCGGATGGCTGCGGGTATGGATCGGCTCGGCCAGCGCGCCACCCGTCTTCAGCCGCTCCGCGCCCCGGCCCACCAGGCCGCGCCAGACCAACCCCAGCGCCGGTGCGCCGATAATGCCCAATATTGGCGTCCCGTTGGTGACCAGCGCCAGGTTGACCGTGAACTCGTCGCGGCCGGCGACGAATTCCTTGGTGCCGTCGAGCGGATCGATCAGGAAGAAGCTGCCGCGATAAGGCGGCTTCGCCAGACCGACGCGTTCCTCGGACAGGGTCGGAATCTCCGGAACAAGCCACGCAAGGCCGTCGGCAATGATCCGGTCGGCGGCGAGGTCGGCTTCGGTTACCGGCGATCCGTCGAGCTTGCCGTCCACCCGCATCGCCCCCCGATTGACGGCAAGAATGGCCGCGCCGGCCCGGATCACGAGATCGGTCAGGGGCTGCATCAGGGCGAAGGCCGCGTCGCCGTCGATCGCGGGTGCCGGCGAAGCTGCTTCATTCGTTGGCGGTTTCATATGCCGTTGGTCTTTCCCTTACCGCGCCGAGCCTTGTGTTGGCAGCCCGCGCGTCCACAGTGTATCAAGCCGGCAAGCATGCGCGATTCGCCTTGGTCCGCGCTTACAAGCGGATTTACAGGAACACCTTATGTCTGGCACCTCGTCTCCCGGCCCCGCTCCCGATGCGCTCGAACTGGCGGCGCTGTTGTGTTCGCGGGTTTGCCACGATCTCATCAGTCCGGTGGGCGCCATCGTCAATGGCCTTGAGGTCCTCGACGACAACCCGAAGCCGGAAGATCGCGAATTCGCGCTCGATTTGATCCGCAAGAGCGCCAGGACCGCCTCGGCGCGGTTGCAGTTTTGCCGTCTGGCGTTCGGCGCCGCGGGATCCTCGGGCGCCCAGATTGATCTGGGCGACGCGCAGACCATGGCGCGCGGCCACCTCGAGGACGGCAAGACCACGATCGCGTGGAATCTGCCGCGCGTGCTGCTGCCGAAAAACCGGGTCAAGCTGCTCCTCAACATGATGGTGATCGCGCAGCAGACGATTCCGCGCGGCGGCGTGCTCACGGTCGATTCGATCGGCCAGGGCGATGCCTTCGGCTTTCGCGTCGCCGCCAGCGGGCTCAACGCCCGCCTGCCGCAAAACATCGCCGATCTCCTGAGTTCGGGCTCGACGGCAACGGTCGATGCCCATGCGGTGCAGCCTTATTATACGCGGCTTCTGGCGCAGGCCTGCGGGCTGCATGTGGCGCTGGCGTCCGAGGGCGACGCGGTGGTCGTGACCGCCTCCTGAACCGCCGGCGGCGGAATATGGTTAACCAACGGTTTACGGGCGGGACGCGCCTTCCGTAAGGCTGCTTATCTCTTTGTTGATCCCGTTCTTTTCCAATTACTCAACCAATATTAAACGCTTTGCGGAGAAGCTGGCCGCACTCTGAAAGGCGTGCCGAAGTCGCGCGCCGGTGCGTGCGAAGGCCTGTTTTCATGGACGATCTGTTGCGGGAGTTTCTGACGGAGACCGGCGAGAGCCTGGATACCGTGGATAACCAGCTGGTGCGGTTCGAGCAGGAGCCGAACAACGCCAAGATACTCGACAACATTTTTCGCCTCGTTCACACCATCAAGGGCACCTGCGGCTTCCTCGGGCTGCCGCGCCTGGAAGCGCTGGCGCATGCCGCCGAGACCCTGATGGGCAAATTCCGCGACGGCATGCCGGTGACGGGGCAGGCGGTCACGCTGATTCTGACCACGATCGACCGCATCAAGGAGATCCTGGCCCAGCTCGAGGCGACCGAGGCGGAGCCGGAAGGCGCCGATCAGGATTTGATCGACGAACTGCAGGCGATGGTTGAGCGCGGCATGGCGGCGATGGCGGCACAGGCGGCGTCAGAGCCGGTGGTAGCGCAGGGCACCCTGGTGCCGCAGACCCTGGAGCGGCCGTTGCGTCCCGGCGAAGTATCGCTGGATGAGCTGGAGCGCGCGTTCCGCGAAACCGCCATCGAGGCTGCGCCGGCGCCGGTGAAGCAACCCGAGCCGCACGCCGCGGCCGCAAAACAGGCAAAGCCGAAAAAACCGCTGGTCGATCCGGAAGCTTCCGAAAGCGATCGCGTCGCCAACCAGTCGATCCGCGTCAACGTGGATACGCTGGAACATCTGATGACGATGGTGTCGGAACTGGTTCTGACCCGCAATCAGCTGCTGGAGATATCGAGGCGCAACGAGGACACCGAGTTCAAGGTGCCGCTGCAGCGGCTTTCCAACGTCACCGCCGAACTGCAGGAAGGCGTCATGAAGACGCGGATGCAGCCGATCGGCAACGCCTGGCAGAAGCTGCCGCGCATCGTGCGCGACCTCTCGGGCGAACTCAGCAAACAGATCGAACTGGAGATGCACGGCGCCGACACCGAGCTCGACCGCCAGGTGCTCGACCTGATCAAGGATCCGTTGACGCACATGGTGCGCAACTCGGCCGACCACGGCCTGGAGACGCCGGCCGAGCGGGCCGCCGCCGGCAAGCCGGAGCAGGGCACGATTCGTCTATCCGCCTATCACGAGGGCGGCCACATCATCATCTGCATCGCCGACAACGGCCGCGGCCTCAATACCGAGAAGATCAAGGCCAAGGCCATCTCCAACGGTCTCGTCACCGAGGCTGAACTGGAGAAGATGACCGAAGCCCAGATCCACAAGTTCATCTTCGCCCCCGGCTTCTCGACCGCCGCCAGCGTCACCTCGGTGTCCGGCCGCGGCGTCGGCATGGACGTGGTGCGCACCAATATCGACCAGATCGGCGGCACCATCGACGTCAAGTCGGTGGCCGGCGAGGGCTCTTCCGTCACCATCAAGATCCCGCTGACGCTTGCCATCGTCTCCGCCCTGATTGTGGAGGCCGCCGGCGATCGCTTTGCCATTCCCCAGCTCGCGGTGGTCGAACTGGTGCGTGCGCGGGCCAATTCCGAACACCGCATCGAGCGCATCAAGGACACCGCGGTATTGCGTTTGCGCAACAAGCTGTTGCCGCTGATGCATCTGAAGAAACTGCTCAGGATCGACGACGGCTCTTCCTCCGACCCGGAGAACGGCTTTATCGTGGTGACGCAGGTCGGCAGCCAGACTTTTGGCATCGTGGTCGACGGCGTGTTCCATACCGAAGAGATCGTGGTCAAGCCGATGTCCACAAAACTGCGCCACATCGAGATGTTCTCCGGCAATACCATCTTAGGCGATGGCGCCGTGATCATGATCATCGATCCCAACGGCATTGCGAAAGCGCTCGGCGCCGCAGGCTCCGCCTCCCACGAGATCGCGGACGAGAACGCCGCCTCCCGCGCCAGCGCCGCCGAACAACTGACCTCGCTATTGGTGTTCCGCGCCGGCACCTCGCAGCCCAAGGCGGTGCCGCTTGGCCTCGTCACCCGGCTGGAAGAGATCGCGGTGGACAAGATCGAACTCTCCAACGGCCGCCATATGGTGCAGTACCGCGAGCAACTGATGCCGCTGGTTCAGATGGCTGGCGTCAGCGTCCAGACCTCGGGCACGCAGCCGATCCTGGTGTTCGCCGACGACCGCCGCTCGATGGGGCTGGTGGTCGACGAGATCATCGACATCGTCGAGGAAAGGCTCAACATCGAGGTCGCGGGCTCCCAGGAGGGCATTCTGGGCTCGGCCGTGATCAAGGGCCAGGCCACCGAGGTGATCGACGTCGGCCACTTCCTGCCGATGGCGTTCGCCGACTGGTTCACCCGCAAGGAGATGGCACCCTCGGCCTCGGCGCAGTCGGTGCTCCTGGTCGACGATAGCGCCTTCTTCCGCAACATGCTGGCGCCGGTGCTGAAAGCCGCGGGCTACAAGGTGCGGGTGGCGCCCAATGCGCAGGAGGGCCTGGTGGCGCTGCGCTCGGGGCAGGCCTTCGACGTGGTGCTGACCGATATCGAAATGCCCGACATGAACGGGTTCGAGTTCGCGGAAGTGATCCGGGCGGACGCGCATCTGAGCGCGATGCCGATCATCGCGCTGTCTTCGATGGTGTCGCCGGCGGCGATCGAGCGCGGCAGGCAGGCCGGCTTCCACGATTACGTCGCCAAGTTCGACCGTCCAGGCCTGATAGCGGCGCTGAAGGAACAGACTGCCGAACTGTACCGGGCGGCATGAGGACAAAAGCATGACCAGCCAGACCGTAACAGCCGAAGGCACCGTCTCCGAATATGTCACTGCCGTGATCGGCGGGCAGCTGTTCGGCTTGCCGATCTCGCGCGTGCAGGACGTGTTCATGCCGGAGCGACTGACGCGGGTGCCGCTGTCGCCGGCCGAGATCGCCGGCGTGCTCAATTTGCGCGGCCGCATCGTCACCGTGGTCGATATGCGCGCCCGGCTCGGCCTTGCGAAGAACGACGACGGCAAGCCGCCGATGGCGGTCGGCGTCGACTTGCGCGGCGAATCCTATGGGCTTCTGATCGACCAGATCGGCGAGGTGTTGAAACTTCCCGACGACGGCCGGGAGGAAAACCCCGTCAACCTCGATCCCCGCATGGCCAAGCTCGCCGGCGGCGTGCATCGCCTCGACGGCCAGCTCATGGTCGTCCTCGACGTCGATCGCGTGCTCGAAATCGTGCCTGACATGCTGGCGGCATAAGACCGGCGGCAGGCTCGCGCTAACTGTTGGAAATGGAAACGTCCCGTTCGGGATTTGGAAGAAGCAGAGGCTGAAAATGAGAACATGTCTTGTAGTCGATGACTCGAGCGTCATCCGAAAGGTCGCAAGGCGCATCCTGGAAGGGCTCGACTTCCAGATCGTCGAAGCCGAGGACGGCGAGAAGGCGCTGGAAGTCTGCAAGCGCGGATTGCCCGACGCCATCCTGCTCGACTGGAACATGCCGATCATGGACGGTTATGAATTCCTCGGCAATCTGCGCCGCATGCCCGGCGGCGATGCGCCCAAGGTGGTGTTCTGCACCACCGAGAACGACGTCGCGCACATCGCCCGCGCGCTGCACGCCGGCGCCAACGAATACATCATGAAGCCGTTCGACAAGGACATCGTGACCGCGAAGTTCCAGGAAGTCGGCCTCATCTGATTTGCGTTGCCTGCTTCGATCCGGCGGCTGAGCGGACCTCGGCGTTCGCTTCAATCGTGCCGTTTTCAGCCGCACCTGGTGAGTAATGAGTGTCACATTGACAAGTTCGACGGCCCCGACCGCGACGCGGCAAGAGCCGTTGCGGGTGATGGTGGTCGATGATTCCGTCGTCATCCGGGGATTGATCTCCCGCTGGATCGCCTCCGAACCGGACATGGTGGTCGCAGCATCGCTGCGCACCGGCCTCGACGCCGTCAACCAGATCGAGCGCGTCAATCCCGACGTCGCCGTGCTCGATATCGAAATGCCGGAGCTCGACGGCATTTCCGCGCTGCCCCAGCTGCTGGCGAAGAAACGCAACCTGATCATCATCATGGCGTCGACCCTGACCCGCCGCAACGCGGAGATCAGCTTCAAGGCGCTCTCGCTCGGGGCGTCGGACTATATTCCGAAGCCCGAAAGCACCCGCGAACCCGCAGCCGCCGAGATCTTTCACCACGATCTGATCCAGAAAATTCGCTCGCTCGGCGCCAAGGTCCGCCGCACGGTCGCCTCGTCGCCGCCGCTGGCGCCGGCGCTGGACCGGCTGCGCGAGGCGTCGCCCCGTCCGGCGCTGGCCCCGCTCGCCCATCCGCCGTTTTTGCGCCGCAGCTTCAGCACGCAGGCGCCGCGCGTGCTTCTGGTCGGCTCATCGACCGGCGGTCCGCAGGCTTTGATGACGCTGGTCACCGACCTCGGTCCCGTGATCGATCGCTTTCCGGTGCTGATCACGCAGCATATGCCGCCCACCTTCACCACCATTCTTGCCGAGCATCTTGCGCGATCGAGCCATCGGCCGGCGAACGAAGCCGTCGATGGCGAAATCGTCAAGGCGGGGCGGATCTATCTCGCGCCGGGCGGCCGCCACATGCGCGTCGTCCGCCATGGCACGGATATCGCGATCGCACTGGATGACGGGCCACCGGTCAATTTCTGCAAGCCCGCGGTCGATCCGTTGTTCACTTCCGCGATCGATGTCTGGCAGGGCGGCGTTCTGGCCGTGGTGCTCACGGGCATGGGCTCGGACGGCATGCGCGGCGGCAAGGAGATCGTCGCCGCCGGCGGCAGCGTGATCGCCCAGGACGAGGCTTCGAGCGTGGTGTGGGGAATGCCGGGCTCCGCCGCCAATGCGGGCATTTGCGCGGCCGTGCTGCCGCTTAATCAGATCGCGCCGAAACTGGTCCGGCTGTTCTCGGGAGATCGCGCGTGACGCCGTCGGATTATGAGTTCCTGCGCAAGCTTCTGAAAGAGCGTTCCGGTCTCGACCTGTCCGCCGACAAGCAATACCTGGTGGAAAGCCGATTGATCCCGCTGGCGCGAAAGTCGGGGCTGCCCGGAATCGCCGAACTGGTCGCGAAGATCAAAAGCGGCGCCGACGCGCTGACGTCGGTGGTGGTCGAGGCGATGACCACCAACGAGACCTTCTTTTTCCGCGACAAGATTCCGTTCGATCATCTGCGCCAGACCATCCTGTCGGCGCTGTTGCAGTCGCGCGCCGGCCGCCGCGCCTTGCGCATCTGGTGCGCGGCTTCTTCCACCGGGCAGGAGCCCTATTCGGTCGCGATGTGCGTGAAGGAATTCGCCGGTCTTGCGGGGTGGCGGGTCGAAATCGTCGCGACCGACCTGTCGCAGGGGGTGCTCGAAAAGGCGAAGGCCGGAATCTACAGCCAGTTCGAGGTCCAGCGCGGCCTGCCGATCCAGATGCTGGTCAAGTATTTCACGCAAGTTGGAGAGCTGTGGCAACTCAATGCCGATATCCGCGCCATGGTGCAGCACCGGCAGTTCAACCTGCTGCAGGACTTGTCCCACCTCGGGACCTTCG
>Ga0209006_10002142_pt1 | contig 17979 bp, 18 predicted proteins | sample JacPin_JW_Ref_O2_FD_188567 | JGI IMG/M metagenome (GOLD analysis project Ga0209006, IMG submission 188567) | Forest soil microbial communities from Algoma, Ontario, Canada - Jack Pine, Ontario site 1_JW_Ref_O2 (SPAdes) (version 2) | ecosystem: Environmental > Terrestrial > Soil > Boreal... | reverse complement strand
AATCAGACCGTAGCCCGATTGCTGAACAAGCTGATGATCGAACAGACCAAAAGCCGTCCCCGACATTCCAACGATAATGGGCTGGCGGAGACCAAGAATGGGGCCATCATCGGTAAACATATGGGCTGGGGCCATCTTCAGGAAGTCCATGCCGACCCCATCCAGCAGTTCTACAGCGCACATCTGAACCCTTATCTGAACTATACCGCCCCTGTGCTCAAGCCGATGTCGAGGTGGACGCGAAGGGCCGAATACGTCGGCGCTACCGCCGCTACCAAACCCCGCTGGAGACGCTGTTGAAGCTGCCCAAGCCCCAGCAGTACCTGCGTCCCGGCCTCATCGTGGCCACACTCGAACGCATCGCCGGACTCATGAGTGATACGGAAGCCGCACGCCGCATGCAACAGGCCAAGCACAAGCTCTTTGAACAATTGCGCAAGAGCGCGTGAGGAAAACAACGCCTAACCCCCGCCCTGAAACCGGACCGGGGGGAGGCTTCTGAGGCGCGGAGCGAAGGAGGCTCAAACGCCGCCCCCTTGCCTCGCACTCCATTCCCCGGCTCAACTCAAAAATCAAACCCAAAACCAAAATCAAAACCAAGAATCAAACCAAAAACTCAAAATCAAAAACCCTTCCGGATCCTGCTAAACTCCTTCCACAAATCAACCAACAAAGGAGCCATCACAATTCTTGCCTTTTCCGTTCCTCCAGGCTCATCCTTCGATTGGAAAACGCTAGGGCTTATGAGCATTTCGAAATTTTCCACCCAAAATCAGGGCTGCGGAATGGCCGCAGGTGGCGGCATTTGCTCACCATTTGCTGATATCGCAGAAGGCTGTGGCGGGGTCAATTCCTGTGCCGAATGCTGAGCAAATTGCAGGATGCGGTTCGGCAAGATCCCGAGATAAACGGTGGCCACGAGGCTGATCGCCAGCGCGACTCCCAATCCAAAGGGAATTGCCGTTACTGGAACTTCCTTCCGAGATTCCCGCATATACATCACGACAATAAGGCGGAGGTAGTAGTACGCGCCAATCGCGCTGTTGATCACGCCGACCAGTGTCAGCCAAATCAGGTGCGCTTTCATGGCGGCATTGAAGACATAGAACTTCGCGAAGAAACCGCCGGTCAGGGGAATTCCGATCAGCGAAAGCAGGAAAATCGTCAGCGTCGCCGCCAGCAGCGGAGAAGAGCGGCCGAGACCCTCATAGTCTTCCAGCGTCACGTAGCGTTCGCCGGCATTGGCGAAGTGACTCACTACGGCAAACGCGCCCAGGTTCATGGCAGCGTAGGCTGCGGTATAGAACATGGCGGCCGAAATTCCAGCGATGGAATCTCCGGAGCCGGTCATGGCGAAGGCCATCAGCAGATAGCCGGCGTGGGCGATCGAGGAATAGGCCAGCAGGCGCTTGACGTTGCTCTGGACCAGAGCTCCCACATTGCCCAAGGTCATCGAAAGCGCTGCAGCCACCCAGAGAAGCCCGGAACGGCCGGGCGCGTTGATGGTGAATACAACTCGCAGCAGGACGGCGAATGCCGCAGCTTTCGGCGCGGTTGACATGAGACCCACGACCGGGGCGGGAGCGCCCTCGTAAACGTCGGGCGTCCAGACATGGAAGGGAGCGGCTGCGACTTTGAACCCCAAGCCGACAAACATCAGAGCCATCGCGACGAACACCAGCAACTGCACCGGTTCCGCCTGCAGTTTCTGGCTGATCAGATCGATGTTGGTCGATCCAGTCGCGCCGAACATAAGCGCCACGCCGTAGAGAAAAAACGCAGTGGCAAACGAGCCCAGAAGAAAATACTTGAGTGACGCTTCACTGCTCGATGCCTCGTTGCGGCGAAATCCCGTCAGAATATAGGTGGAGATCGAGGAAATCTCGAGGGCGATGAAAATCAAAACCAGCTCGACCGCCGACGACATCAACGCCATCCCGACGGTACCAAAAAGAATCAGCGCGTAATATTCCCCGGCGCGAATCCGCTGCACCGCCATGTACTCGAACGAACTGAGCATAACCACTGCGGCAATGCCGATGATCAGAAAATGGAAGAACACGCTGAAGTCATCGACCTTCACCATGTTTGAGAATGCCAAGCCGGGTGACTGCGCCATATACCAGGTGGCGAGCAGGCCGGCGAGGGCGCCGCCGAGCCCGATAAATCCGAGCAATTTCTGACTCTTTTCCTCATCGACCAGAGGATCGAGCACCATCACCACGATGCCAAAGACTGACAGGATCAATTCGGGAAGGATCCGGACGTAGTCCACACCTTGCGGAATCGTCTGCAACAACACGGCTGGGAGCGTTGTCACTGTCCTACCACCTTGCTGACGACTTGTGTGAATGGAGTGAGCGCAGCCTGTACTGCAGGATCGATCGCCGCCAACCAGAGAATCGGAGCCACGCCCATGAGGAGGGCCGCAACGGCGCACGGCCAGACGGCAGCTTTTTCGAAGCCGATCATGTCGCGCATGGAAAGGTTCACCGGCTTCGTCACTTTGCCGTAGAACACCCTCTGGAACATCCACAGCAGATAGCCGGCGCTCCAGATCACGCCCGTGGCTGCGAGTACTCCGTAGACTGGTTTTGCCTGGAACGCGCCCGTCAGCACCAGAAACTCGCCGATGAATCCGTTGAGCAAGGGAAGACCAAGCGAGGCCAGCACGATGAACAGATACGAGGCTGCGTAGACGGGCATGGGAGTCGCGAGGCCGCCGAATTCAGAAATCTCATAGGTGTGCCGGCGTTCGTGCAAAATTCCGGCCAGCATGAAAAGCCCGCCGGTGGAAACTCCATGCGCGAGCATCACGAACATCGCGCCATTCAGTCCCGCCTGCGTGAAGCTGAAAATCCCGAGCACCACAAAGCCGAGATGGCTGACCGAAGAATAGGCGATCAGTTTCTTCATGTTCGGCTGCACCATGGCAACGAGCGCGCCGTAAATAATACCGATCAGCGCCAGGATCATGATCCAGGGCGCATTGTGACGAGCTTGCTCGGGGAACAGGCCAAGGTTGAAGCGCAGCATGCCGTAAGTGCCCATTTTGAGCAGCACACCGGCCAGCAGGACAGATCCCGCGGTCGGTGCTTCCACGTGGGCGTCTGGCAGCCACGTGTGGAACGGAAACAGCGGCACCTTGACCGCGAACGCCAGGAAGAAGCCGAGAAAGAGCCACTGCTCCGCCGCCGGCAAGTTCGGCACTCGACCGCGCGCGATCTGATCGCGGATCACAACGAAATCGAAGCTGCCGGTGTGCGCGTAGAGCCACAGGATTGCCGCCAGCATAAACACCGACGCGATCATGGTGTACATGAAGAATTTCACGGCGGCATAGACTTTGCGTTCGTGCCCGAAAATGCCGATCAGCAAGGCCATCGGGATCAGCGTGGATTCCCAGAAGAAATAAAAGAGGAAGAGATCGAGAGAAGTGAAGACGCCGATCAGCGCGGTCTCGAGAATCAGCAGAAGAATAAAAAATTCCTTGACCCGGTCGTGCACCGACTTCCACGAGATCAGCACGCACAGCGGCGTCAGGAACGTGGTCAGCACCACCAGCCACAGAGAGATGCCGTCGAGGGCCATGTGGTAGTGAATGTCTGGGGTCGAAATCCACTGGCGGTCGATTTCGTACTGGAATCCTTGAACGGAGCGATGGAAGTGTACCGGTAAGTGCAGGGCGAGGAGAAAAGTGAGCAGCGAAAAAACGAGAGCGAAGATGCGGATATCGCGATCGCGGCGGGGGAAAACCAGCAACAGCAAAGCTCCCACGAGTGGGGCGAAGGTCACGAAGGTCAGGATGTAGGTGCTCCAGCTATCGGTGCTCATCGCACTCCCATCCAAATCATGTAGGCAATCACCAGAGCAGAACCCGCCGCGATCCAGCCCGCATAGGACCGTACGTTCCCGGATTGCATGTGGCGAACTTCGTCAGAAACGTGCCGCGCGCCGTCGGCGGCGTTGTTCACCGTGTCGTCGATGACTTTGCGGTCCACTCCCTGCCACAGGATGGTGGTCGAACCGTCCACCAGGGGCTTGACGAAAAGTTTCGCGTAGAGTTCGTCGACGTAGTACTTGTTCAAAACCGTGGTGTAAAAGCCGTTCAAAGCGTCCGCGATCTTTTCCGGGAGGTAGGGCTTGCTGACATAGAGCACATACGCAACGATCAAGCCCAGAAACGCGACTGCTACCGAAATGCCCATCAGAAGCAGTTCTTTGCCACGGCTTGCAGCTTCTCCCGCGCCTTCTGCAACTGCACCCGACCCGAACACCGGCCCCAAGAAGTGCTCAAATCGGTTGCCGATTCCAACCAGTCCGCCGACCATGGAAAGCAACGCGAGAATCATCAGCGGCACCAGCATCACCATCGGGCTCTCGTGCGGCTCGCCGTGACCATGTTCATCATGACCATGTTCATCATGACCGTGAACGGCGTGGGCTTGACCGTGCGCGTCGACTCGCGCGCCGCGGTAGTCTCCAAAGAACGTCATGAACAAAAGGCGGAACATGTAGAACGACGTGAGCAACGCTGTGATGACGCCAATCAGCCAGAACACCCAGCTGCCGTGGTCGCTGGAGTAGGCCTTCCACAGGATTTCGTCCTTGCTCCAGAAGCCGGCGAATGGCGGGATTCCAGCGATGGCTAATGTGGCGATGCCCATGGTGAGGAAGGTCCAGGGGATGAAGGATCGCAGCCCGCCCATCCTGCGCATGTCCTGTTCGCCCCCAACCGCGTGAATCACGGAACCGGCGGACAAAAACAGGAGCCCCTTGAAGAAAGCGTGAGTCATGAGGTGGAAGATTCCGGCCGAAAAAGCTCCCACACCGCAAGCCATGAACATGTATCCAAGTTGCGAAACCGTCGAGTAGGCGAGGACTTTCTTGATATCAGTCTGCGTGATCCCGATGGTGGCGGCGAACAGGGCGGTCAGCGTTCCGATGACAGCGACTACCATCAGGGCCATCGGCGCACGCTCAAAAATCACGTGCGATCGCGAAACCATGTACACGCCCGCTGTGACCATGGTGGCCGCGTGGATCAGGGCCGAGACCGGCGTTGGACCTTCCATGGCGTCGGGCAGCCAGACATAGAGCGGGATCTGCGCCGACTTGCCGCAGGCGCCGACCATCAGCAGGATCCCGATTGCAGTCAGCAGCCCAGCGCTGGTATTTTCCGGCGCGAAGGGTTGGACTTGTGCGAATACCTGTGTGAAGTTCAGCGAGCCGAAGTGCTGGATGAGCAGGAAAAGTCCGATGAGAAACCCGAAATCGCCGATGCGGTTGACGATGAAAGCTTTTTTCCCTGCCGATGCCGCGGAATCTTTGGTGAACCAGAATCCGATCAATAGATACGACGCCAGGCCAACTCCCTCCCAGCCGATGAACATCACCAGGTAGTTGTTGGCCAGAATCAGCGTCAGCATGAAGAACATGAACAAGTTGAGGTAAGCGAAGAAGCGGTAGTAGCTGGGGTCGTCCCACATGTATCCGACGGAGTAGATGTGGATGAGGAATCCAACTCCGGTGACGACCAGCAGCATGATGAGTGACAACTGATCAAGGTACAGCGCAAAGTCGGCGCTGAAGTTGCCGTAACGAATCCAGTGGGCGACGTATTCCTGGTAGGGAAGGTCAAGGGAGGAAAAGCGCAGGGCCACCAACAGCGCCCAGGCAAATGCTGCGCCCGGAAAGACGAGCCCGACCGTTGTGACCGCAGTCCGCGAGGACTTCTTCCCCAAGAAGCCATTGATCGCTGCCCCTGCCAGAGGCAGGGCCGGTATCAGCCAGAGATTGAGATTCGACGTCATAGTTTGAGCAGGTTCACCTGATCGATGTTCAGGGTTTCACGCGTGCGGTAGACCGCGATGATGATCGCCAGGCCCACGGCGGTCTCCGCGGCCGCTACCACCATGACGAAGAAGACGAACACCTGTCCCGCCAGCACATGCCAATGCGCCGCGAAGGCCACGAAAGAAAGGTTCACGCCGTTCAGCATTAGCTCAATCGACATGAAGATGGCAATGATGTTGCGCTTGATCAGGAATCCGGCGACGCCGCATGCAAACAGAAAGCCGCTGAGCACCAGGTAATACGACAAAGGAACCATTACTCCACCTTCCCGACGGGTGAGGTTGCCGGCTTGCTCGCCAGCACCACCGCGCCCATGATCGCAATCAGGATCAGGACGGAGGTAATTTCAAAGGGCAACAGAAATTCGTGGAACAGCAATTGTCCGATAATCTTGGGATCGCCGGGCATCGCGCCCGCCGCCACCGCCTCCGTTCCCGAATGTCGCAGAACCACCCAACCGACCAGAATGCTTCCCAGCAAAATGCCGGGGATTCCGAACAAAATGGCAACCCGGCTGCCGTTTGTGCGCTCTTCTACTCCGGCGTTCAGCAGCATGATGGTGAAGACGAACAGCACCATAATCGCGCCCGCGTAGACGATCACCTGCACGGCGGCAACGAACTCCGCTCCCAACAGCAGGTATTCACCCGCGAGCGCGGCCATCACAGCGATCAAAGAGAGTGCGCCGTTGATGGGATGCCTCTGCGCCAACAGGTTGACTGCGCCTGCCACACAGACGGCCCCGAAGGCCAGGAACAAGACTAGATGAACATTCATTATGGAATCGAGTTCTCAGTGGTCACTTCTCAGCAAAACCGCCACTCGATCGGATTCTCCGTTGGCTTGGTTGCGCGGTCACTGAGAACTGAAAACCGAGAATTTCTTTTTCTTATTCTTACCAGGCCACTGCAATCGCAGTGGCGATCAGATTTGCCAGAGCCAGCGGCAGCAGGAACTTCCAGCCAAACGCCATCAACTGGTCGTAACGGAAGCGCGGCAATGTGCCCCGCACCCAGATATACAAAAAGAGAAATGCAAAAATCTTAGCGACAAACCAGAACACCGGCAGAAACACCTGCAAAAGGTAGGGCCCGAAAATCGGCCCGTGCCATCCGCCGAAAAACAACAACGTGGCCAGGCAAGCCACCGTAATCATGTTCGCGTATTCCGCCATGAAGAACATGGCAAATTTCATTGCGCTGTATTCGGTGTGATATCCGGCAACAAGTTCGGTTTCGGCTTCGGGCAGGTCAAACGGGATGCGGTTTGTCTCCGCATAGGCGGCCATCAAATAACAGAAGAAACCGATGAACTGCCCGGTGAAAATATTCCAACGCGGAATGAATCCCCAGAAATGTCCCGCCTGCGCATCCACAATCGTGCGCAGGCTAAGGCTGCCCGACATGATGAGCACACCGACCAGAGACAGGCCAAGCGAAATCTCATAGCTCACCATTTGCGCGCTGGCACGCAGCCCCCCGAGCAGGGAGTATTTGTTGTTCGACGACCAGCCGGCCAGTGCGACGCCGTAAACGCCGATCGAGGTGACGCCGAGGATCAGAAGCAGTCCCGTGTTCACGTCGGTAATCTGAAGCGGAATAACGTAGCCGCCGATGACGATCGAAGTGCCGAACGGGATGACCGCGATCGATGTCAGCGCGAAAATGACGGCGATCAGCGGCGCCGCAATAAACAACGGCTTGTAGACGTGCGGCGGAGTCAGGTCTTCTTTAAATAGAAACTTCAGGCCGTCGGCTGCCGGCTGCAGCAAACCAAACGGGCCGACCCGCGTGGGTCCCCAGCGATTTTGCATGTGGCCTACGACTTTGCGCTCAAGCCACACGGTGTACGCGACTGCGGTGAGCAGCACGCCGAGTACGACTGCCGACTTGATGACTGACGCCAGTAGGAATAGCCAGATTGGTAACGCCACTCCTTGCTTCCTCTCTTACCAAGACAACCACTAAGACAATTCCTCAGGAAAACTTTGTTTGAGACCACTCTTGCTTTAGACCAACCGAACGGCTCAGTTGTCAGTCTGCGGCGACTTCCGCGGGTTTCACTTCGTGACTCTCCATGACTGACTTCAATGTGCGCGAGTATCGTCCCAGCGTGCCCGATGTGAACAGAGTGTTGTTGGCCGGGGAAATCGATTCCGGTTTGTGGGTCGCTCCCGGCCCGCTTTTCGTGAACGATGTGTGCTCGCTGTTGCCGGCCAGAAGATTCGGACGCGAGATCCCGTAGCCAGGTACGAGCCTCTGGATTTCGTCGAGAATCGCCATGGGATCAAGCGGACTCAGCTTCGGCTCCAGTCCCTGCATCTCAAGCCAGACGGCGTGTCGGTCGGCCTCTCCCGACTGAGCCCCTCGCGACTGTCCCATATCCGCCCGCACGCCACCGCCGAAGGGAACCAATTTGCGGACGTCGAAGCCCATGGCGTCAGCGATGCGGACAATCATTTCGAAATCAGCTTTCGTGTCTGAAATTTCGCCGGCCTTCTTCACCAGTTGCACGTCGCCCGAGGTGTTGGTCATCGTGCCGGCTTTTTCGTAGGCATTTGCGGCAGGCAGAACCACGTCCGCCATGACCGCGGTTTCGGTCAAAAACATGTCCTGCACCACGACGAAGCTGTTCGAGAAAGCGAACGGGTCGATATTCAGCCGTCCAACAGGATTCGAGCCGACCACGTAAAGTGCTTTCAACTTGCCGCTCTTGCCACCTTCCACCATGCCCGCGAGGTCGAGCCCGGCGGCGTGCGGGATAGCCCACTCCTGATGGAAATCGCTGCTTCCCGTGATGGGGTGATAACCGGGCAGCAGGTCGGGATAGAGGCCCATATCGGCGGCACCGCGCGAGTTGGCGTAGTCTGCCAGGCAGATAAACTTCGCCCCGGGAATGTCTGAACCGAAAGCCACCAGGCTGGCAACATCATCGCCGCGGATTTCCGAGCCGAAAATAATAACCAGATTCGGTTCGCCGCGCAGTTTGTCGCGCAGCCCAATCCAGGCATCTTTATTGGTGGTTTCGCTCACCAGGGCCTCTGCGCTCGCATCGTTGCCCGACAAGAAGCTCGAGATTTGGCCTTCTGTTCCTCCCGGACACTGGGCAAACGTCGTCGCCTGCCGCCGCAGTTTGATCGACTGCGAGTTGACCACGTAGAGCTTGGCGCGGTGCAGACGTACGTTGTTGCGGATCTGCCAGGCCAACAGGGGATGCTGCTCAGTTGGATCGTTGCCGATCAAAAGAATCGCCGGAGCCGCGAACACGTCGGCCATGCTTGCGGTTCGGTCGGGCTTGCCGCGCAAGGCTAGAGACAGGGCAGGGAAGTCCGCCGTGCGGTGATGATCGAGGTTGTTCGTCTTCAGCACCGTGCGAGCGAATTTCGAGAGCAAGTACGCTTCTTCGTTCGTAGTGCGGGTAGAACCGATCACCCCGATCGCCGCGCCGCCGTCCTGGTCGCGGACTTCCGCAAACTTCTTCCCCACCAACTCGAACGCTTCTTCCCATGTCGACGGAGTCAGCCGGCCGTTCTTGCGGATCAGAGGCTGCGTCAATCGCTCTTCGTGATTCGCAAAGTCGAAAGCATAGCGCCCCTTGATACAGAGGAAGTCTCCGTTGGTGCCACTCTTGTCGCGGTTGTCCCCGCGGACAATTTCCGTGCCCGTGTCCGATCGCCGCACGCCCAGCGTGGTCTTGCAGCCGTCGCCGCAATGCGTGCACACCGTGCCCACATGCTTCATTTCCCATGGCCGCGTTTTATAGCGATATGCGCCCGAGGTGAGGGCGCCCACCGGGCAGATGTCGATGCACATGCCGCACTCTTCGCACTCCAGGTGATCTTCTTTATTGGGAGCGATGAGCGAACTTACGCCACGGTTCTGCACCCCCAGAGCCCAAACGTCCATGCCCTCGCCGCACACGCGCACGCAGCGGTAGCAAAGAATGCAGCGCGGCCGGTCGAAGAACACCACCGGAGACCACTGCTGCTCGTCCTTGTGGTTCTTCGCCTCCATGAATTTCGATTCCGCCGCGCCGTAGGAGAACGTCATGTCCTGCAGTTCGCACTCGCCGCCGGCGTCGCAAACCGGGCAATCCAGCGGATGGTTGCCCAACAGCATCTCGAGCATCGACTTGCGAGCCTGCTTGATTTCGTCGCTGTCGGTGACCACGATCATGCCCTCGCTGATCACGGTGGTGCACGCGGTCTGGAGCTTGGGCATCTTCTCCACTTTCACCAGGCACATGCGGCAAGCGCCCTGCAGAGAAAGATTTGGGTAATAGCAAAACGAAGGCACTTCGATGCCCACGGTCTTGCAGGCTTCAATGAGCAGCGTGCCCCCGGGGGCCGTGAGCTTCTTGCCGTCGACAGTAAGATTTACATCAGCCATATCTGTAGTGCCGGCGTTCCGCCGGCTGTCGCCAGGGCGTCTCGCCCTCGCGTCCCTCAGCAATCTGAATCCGGCGGGCACCCGCCCACAATTCGGGCCGGCGGGACGCCGGCCTTACACCAGAACTGGTTCCGCGGCACCGGCCTTCTCGTACGGGCACGGCCGGCCTTCCAAATGGTCTTCAAATTCCTGGCGGAACTTTTTCACAAACGCTATCGTGGGCATCGCGGCCGCGTCACCGAGCGGACAAAACGTACGGCCAAGCATGTTTTCCGCCAGGTACTGCATGTTGTCGATGTCCTTCTTCATGCCGCCACCATTGTGGAACCGGATCAGCGTCTTCTTCAGCCAATCGGTCCCTTCGCGGCAGGGAATGCACCAGCCGCAGCTCTCGTGCTGGTAAAACTTCATGGTGCGCAATGCGAATTTCACCATGCATTGCTGGTCGTCGACCACCACCACGCCGCCGGATCCGAGCATCGACCCGGCCTTCTGCACGGAATCAAAATCCATGGCGACGTCGATCTCACTGGCGGTCAGGCAGGGGCAAGAACTTCCTCCCGGCACCACCGCCTTCAACTGACGTCCGTTGGGAATTCCGCCTCCCACGTCATAAATCATCTTCTTCAAGTTGTAGCCCATCGGCAGTTCGTACACCCCGGGCTTGGCGATGTTTCCACTCAGGCAAAACAACCGTGTGCCGCCATTTTTCGGCGTGCCCAACTTCGCGTACCAGTCTCCGCCGCCGAGAAGGATGGGAGGTACATTGGCTAGGGTCTCCGCATTATTAATGACTGTAGGTCCGCCCCAGAGGCCAACGACGGCAGGGAAGGGCGGTCGGATGCGCGGGATGCCCCGCTTACCTTCGAGCGACTCCATCAGGGCCGACTCTTCACCGACTTCATAAGCTCCCGCGCCGCCGTGCCAATAAATGTCCAGGTCACGCCCGCTGCCGAAAATATTTTTGCCAATGAATCCCCGGGCGTAGGCGTCGCGAATCGCCTTCTGCATGATCTCCAGCAGATACCGGTACTCGCCGCGGATGTAGATGTAGCCACTGCGCGCACCCACGGCCAGAGCGCCAATCATCACGCCCTCAATCACCGCGTGCGGATCATGTTCGAAGATCAGACGGTCTTTGCAGGTGCCGGGCTCGCTCTCGTCACCATTGCACAGCACGTACTTCGGTTTGGCCGACTGCTTCGGCACGAACGACCACTTCATGCCGGTAGAGAATCCCGCGCCACCGCGCCCGCGCAGCCCGGAGCTCTTAACCTCATTAATAATGGCGTCCGGTTCCATCGCCAGAGCCTTCTCGACGGCCTTGTAGCCGTCGAGTTCGAGATAGCGGTCGAGATTGGTCGCACCCTGGCCGAAGCGCCGGGAAACGACCTTTACCTCGTCGGGATGGGAAACCAAGTCAGCCATGGGAATTGAAGATTGAAGATTGCAGCCCGCTGCGATGCCTCTTCCATCTGAAATCTAAAATCACAAATCTGAAATCTACTGGGTTGCCTTCTTCTTATATTCGTCCAGAATCCTGTCCATCTTTTCTGCGGTCAGGTTCTCGTGAAAATCGTAGTTGACCTGCGCCGCCGGAGCCCAGCTGCAAGCCCCGATGCACTCCACTTCTTCCAATGTAAACAGGCCGTCGGGCGTGGTTTGTTTGTGGCCAATGCCCAACTTCTTGGCACAGTGACGCAAAATGTCCTCGCCGCCCCGCACCATGCAACTGATGTTGGTGCAAACCTGCACGTTGAACTTGCCCCGCGGCTTGGTGGTCAGCATGGAGTAGTAGCTGATCACATTGCGCACTTCGAGTTCGGTCAAGTCCAGTCGGGTTGCGATTTCCAATATGACCTCGTCCGAGAGGAATCCAGTCTCGTCCTGGGCATAAAGAAGCGTCGGCACCAGCGCGGAGCGTTTCGTCGGATAGTGCGGCACCATCTCCGCGAAACGGGCTTCGAATTCTTCGGAAAATTTCATAGAGCGCGACAACTACGCAATTTCCAAAATTCCTAACGGTCAATCTCTCCCAGCACGATGTCGATACTCCCAATCGCCGCCACCACGTCTGCCAGCAGACGTCCCTCGCACATTTTCGGCAGCGTCTGCAGGTTCGCAAAGCAGGCCGAGCGCATGTGAACCCGGTAGGGCTTCGCCGTTCCATCACTCACAATGTAGTAGCCCATCTCACCGCGCGGCGATTCGACGGCCTGATAGACCTCACCAGCAGGCACTGCAAAACCCTCGGTGATGATCTTGAAGTGGTAGATGAGCGATTCCATCTGCGTCTTCATTTTTTCGCGGTCGGGCAGCACCACTCCGGGCGCGTCGGCCTTGATCGGACCTTCCGGCATGCCGTCGAGCGCTTGTCTTACGATCGCGGTCGACTCGCGCAACTCCTGCACGCGGCACATGTATCGGGCGAAGACGTCGCCTTCTTGCGAGACCGGTACTTTGAACTGGAATTTCTCATAGCTCGAATACGGCATATCGCGACGCAGGTCGAGATCGACGCCGCTCCCTCGCAGTGTCGGCCCGGTGGCACCCAGGGCAATCGCATCTTCCGCCGTCATCCGGGCAACGCCTTTGGTCCGCATCGTCCAGATCGGGTTGCCGGTCAGCAGATTCTCATATTCATCGATCTTCTCGGGGAAATAACCGGCGAAATCGCGCACGCGGTCGAAAAATCCCAGCGGCGGTTCTAGAGCGATCCCACCGATGCGGAAATACGAGGTCATCATGCGCTGGCCGCTGACCATCTCGAACATGCGCAGCACTTCTTCCCGCTCGCGGAAGCAATATAAGAAGACCGTGAGCGCGCCAATATCCATGGCGTGCGTTCCGAGCCATACCAGGTGCGAGTTGATGCGCGTCAACTCGTTGAGCAGCACCCGCAACCACTGCGCTTTCGGCGGAATCTCCAGCCCCAGCAGTTTCTCTACTGCCAGCACGTAGCAGAGATTGTTGGTCATGGGGCACAGGTAGTCGATGCGGTCGGTCAGCGGCACCACTTGCTGGTAGAACTTGGCTTCACAGGTTTTTTCGATTCCGGTATGCAAAAAGCCGATGTCGGGCATCATGCGCACGACCGTCTCGCCGTCAATCTCGAGCAGTACGCGCAGCACGCCGTGCGTCGACGGATGTTGCGGGCCCATGTTGAGGATCATGGTTCGATCCTGCCCGGGCTCGAGCACTGGAGTTGGATTCAGCTGGGCCATCTTTGCTCTAGCGGTAGCCCTCCACTGGATAGTCTTTGCGGAGAGGATGGCCTTCCCAGTCTTCGGGCATCAGGATGCGACGTAAATAAGGATGGGCGGCGAAGCGCACGCCGAACATATCGAAGATTTCGCGCTCAAAGTAGTTGGCGCCGGGCCAGACTGACGTCAGAGACTCCACCGCCGGGCTGGCGCTGTTCAGGCGCACCTTCAACCGAACCCGCTCTTTTTCCGGGATCGAAAGCAGGTGATAGATCACTTCAAACCGGGGCTCTGCCGGATACCAATCCACGCATGTGATGTCTGAAAGGAAATTGAAAGGGCAAGCCGGATCTTCTTTTAAGGCGACGCAGGACTCGCGAATGTGCTCCCGGTCCACATAAACGGTCATCTCATCGCGATCAAACTTCACATCCGTGATCGCATCAGCCTTCCAGCCTACGAGGCGGGCAACGGCAGGGTGGTTTTTCAGTTGCTCAATATCTGTAATAGGAGGGGCCAGCGGCATCAAAAATTCCCTCGTTTCGCAGACGTTTCGCCCCAGTCCAGGACACCCTTCTTCCACACATAGAAGAAGCCGACGAGAAAAATCCCGAGGTATACCAGCATTTCCCACAGGCCAAAGCGCTTCAGATCACGCAAAATGATCGCCCAGGGATAGATGAAGACCGCCTCAACATCGAACAGAATGAACAACATGGCGACTAAATAGAACCTTACCGAGACGCGCTGCCGCGAGTCCCCAACCGGGGTCATGCCGCATTCGTAAGGGGAAAGTTTGGCGCGGGTCGGTTTACGCTGCCCGATCAGCCACGAAAGCAGCACAATCGCAGTCGCAATCCCGCTAGCCATAAGAATATGGATCAAAAACGGGAGGTAGCGAGCGAAGTAATTGTCGGGCATAGGACGAGGTATATATAATTCGCGCCAAGCAACGATTAAACATTCTAGGTTATGGGCTTACACTCAATAGTGTCAAGCGAGCGAGGATAAGATTTCATAATTGTGTGACTGGGGATTTTCGAAGCTAAGTAAAGACCGGGAACTGCGGAGTTTGGGTAGTGAAATCAACCAATTACTCGATTACGAAATCAGACAATCTCTTATGATTTTCGGCTTCAATACCGACGTCAAACACGGCGACACGATCTACCATGTGCAGAGCGAAGCGCGTGAAAGCGAACTCCTTCTGCAGTCCCAGGTCTTCGTACGCGGGCGCTGCATTGGCAAGAGGGCCAGTTCTTACGCCACCAAGGCCGGAGAAGCGCAACTTGGGGACGCGCAGAAGGAGCAACAACTTCGTGAGCAACACCGGCTAGTGCTCGACGCCATCCGCGAAGGCAAGCTGGACAATATTCTCGATCATCCCGAAGCGGAGGCCCTGGCTGCGGTGAAACAGCTGGACCTTCAGTGGCTGAACTCCGAGTCGATCCACGCCGCTGGCAGCCTGACCCTGCAGCTACGGGTCACCGAGGGTGGCGCGGCGGCGCCCAGTGCCCAGCTCACTGCGCTTTTTGCCCGCCCCGGCGCGGCGCCGCTCTTCACTCAGGCAGTGACCAATTCCGAGGGAGCGGCCGAGATCAAGATTGCGGTCGAAGCAACAGCATTGCAAGATTCCTCGCTGCTGGTGCAGGCCAACTTCGAAGGCCGAACCACCACGCGCAAGTTTGCGCTGCGTAAAGCGGAGTAATGAAACTTCAGATCAACGGGGAAGAGCGTGATTTCAACGACTCTCCGAGCCCCTTTCTGCTCGCAGCGTTCGTTGAAAGGCTGGGCATGAAGGCCGACCGCGTGGCGGTCGAGCTGAACCGCGACATCGTGCCGCGAGACCGCTGGGCTGAGACCGAACTTCATGAAGGCGATCGCCTGGAGGTCGTCCACTTCGTCGGCGGCGGGTCGTGTCCTAGTTCCCGGCAGGAACTCTCCTAGTCAACCCTTTTCCACCGATTCTACGCCTAGAATGTCTGAAACATTTTGCTCTGACTTTGTTTCAAACATAGTTGAGGAATCATGCAGGACCGTTTCACATCGCAACAGGTGATCGCTCTCACTGGTATCACACCCCGCCAGCTGCAGTGGTGGGATGAGCGCGGCGTAGTGAAGCCGGAGCGAGAGGGGCATCGCCGGTTGTACTCGATGAATCACCTGACGGAAATAGCCGTGATCTGCGAATTGCGGCGCAAGGGATTTTCCCTCCAAGACGTACGAAAGGTCATGCGTTTTCTCGACCGCGAATTTGGCAAGGGCCTCGCGGAAATCGTCAGCCGCAGCTCCGACTATCACCTGCTGACCGATGGAACCGATCTTTATCTGGAGACTTCCGCACGGCAGATTGTCGACATTCTGAAGAATTCGGACCAGCCGATTCTCGCCGTGGGTTTGAGCGATGCGGTGCGGCAGGTGCGGGCTGGGGTCGCCTCCGGGAAGGCGAATACTTCGGTAACTTCGCCCGATTACCGTCGGCGTGCTAAAAAAGTTTCGTAGGCAAGGGTTGGGATAACCGCAGAAACAGCAACAGCACCAGCGACACAAGGAGGAACACATGGTCGGTGAACTGGACCTTCTAAATGAGTGGATACCGGAACAGATGCAGCCGGGCACCGTCTTCGTGCTGGAAAATGCCGGCGAGGTTGGCGAGAAGGAAGATCCTTACTGGGCCGTGTTGGCTTGCCCGTCTTGTGGAATGTTGGGCCTGATCACCCGCAAACAGATCAACGGCTTGCTGCCTGTCATTTGCGGTTCGGAGCAATGCTCGGCTCAATTCTTCATCCGCGACCACGAAGTCGTCGTACGCAAACCCTTCTAGGAGGCTGCCTTCGTCTTTCCCGAGAGATGCAGCTGGCCACTCTTTTGGCCTCAAAATCCAACTCCTTCAGCTTGTTCTGCGGACAGGGGCGTTGCAGGCAACGTCTCTACGATCTTGTCACCGCCTTTATCTCCACCGGAACCTGCTCGACGATTTCAATGCCGAAGCCTTCGAGCGCGGCTACTTTCTTGGGGCGATTCGTGAGCAGGCGGATGCGGTGCAGGTTCAGGTCGGAGAGAATCTGCGCTCCAATACCGACTTCGCGCTGAATCTGTTTTTCGTTGTCGTATAGGGCTGGAAGTCTCTGTCCGCGATGAAAGCCCAGTGCCGTGCGCTCTCCAACTTTTTCGACGGAGAATCCCTGCGACGTCTGATGCAGGTAGATCAACGCCCCGAGGCCTTCCTGGGAAATGCGGCGCATCGCGCCTTCCAGCGTGGCGTGGCATTCGCAGCCGGTCGCGCCAAAGACGTCGCCCATCAGGCAGTGAGCGTGCATGCGGACCAGAACTGGAGTTGCACTGTGCTCGATGTCTCCGCGAACCAAGGCTATGTGCGACTCGCCGCCATCGACTTCGCTCTCGTAGGCGATGAGGCGGAACTCTCCAAAGCGTGTGTCGATCAGCGCCTCACCGACGCGATGCACGTATCGTTCGTGCTGCATGCGGTAGCGGATCAGTTCGGCGACGGTGAGCATCTTCATCTGGTGCTCGCGGCAGAATTCGACCAGGTCGGGCACGCGGGCCATGCTGCCGTCGTCTTTCATGATTTCGCAGATGATTCCTGCGGGAACCATACCGGCGAGCCGAGCCAGATCGACGGAAGCTTCGGTCTGGCCTGCGCGCACGAGGACTCCGCCTTTGCGTGCGCGAAGAGGGAAGACGTGTCCAGGACGCGCAAGGTCAGCGGGCCGGGTCGCGGGATCGATTGCGACCTGAATGGTGCGAGCGCGGTCGTAGGCGGAGATGCCAGTGGTAACTCCGGCGCGCGCGTCGATGGCCTCGCAGAAAGCGGTGCCGAATTGCGCAGTGTTCTCCGAAGTCATGGGGCCGATGTTTAAATGCTCGAGGCGCTCTTCGGTCATCGCCAGGCAGATCAGGCCGCGTCCGAATTTCGCCATGAAGTTGATGGCTTCGGGTGTGACCTTCTCGGCCGCGAGAGTGAGGTCCCCTTCGTTCTCGCGGTCTTCGTCGTCGACGACCACGATCATCCGGCCTGCGCGGATTTCTTCAATTGCGTCGGGGACGTCGGTAAATGGGATCTGGGGACTCATATTGACGCAATTTTAGTCCAGTTTGATCTGATTTTCACCCCGAGGATTTCACCACAGGGGAGAAAGGGTTCCACGGAGGGACTCATCGCCGCCTGGAGTCTTGGTTCGAAAAAAATCTTCGGTATCCCGACCATGCGTCTTAAAGCGCAGCTTCGTGGGCATTTCCAGTTTGTGAAATTGGGGATCCCCCTTCTCCCTCGGTCTATTCAAATCGTGGCGTTAGCGGGAGTTCATCAGTTCATCAATCAATCCCAGGGCTACAACAAGTTACGGGCAAAGGTAATTATCCCCTGACATCACGCTCGTTATGCGGAAAGCCATGTCACCCCGATCAGGCTCCAGGGGCAGCAGGCTCCTGGAGGACGCCCAGCAACGTCGGCTTCGCAATTTAACCTGCGGCCTGTACCCGCGAGCGCGAGTGCGGTCAGCGTGAATGCT
>Ga0209006_10002141_pt1 | contig 17979 bp, 7 predicted proteins | sample JacPin_JW_Ref_O2_FD_188567 | JGI IMG/M metagenome (GOLD analysis project Ga0209006, IMG submission 188567) | Forest soil microbial communities from Algoma, Ontario, Canada - Jack Pine, Ontario site 1_JW_Ref_O2 (SPAdes) (version 2) | ecosystem: Environmental > Terrestrial > Soil > Boreal... | reverse complement strand
AATCGATTTCGCGGTTCCTTGGCAAAACGGAGGTGAATGGTGGCCACATCCGAGCTTGACAACATTCCACACAGTGGAATATGTTTTCGCGCCATGGGTGTCGGGTTCGTGTCTAGGTGAGTGCCAATTGGGTCGTGCAGAATCTTGGCGCGAGTCAGTAGAAGAGTATCCGGAAAAAACTAGGCGTGGTTTGGGCAGGCGTGTCGAATCAGACTGCCGCCCCGGGAGATAGGCGATGAAAACTAGTCACAGCTTCTTCGTTCCTGTTTTCGTAGTCGTGTCGATGCTGTTGCTCCCAAGTATGCTGCTTGCTGACGTCACCGGGTCCATCAATGGGGTAGTGCGCGATCCGTCACAGGCCGCGGTCAAGGGCGTACGAATCAAGATCACCAACACACAGACCAACCTGTCGCTGGAGACCGCTACGGCCGATGACGGATCCTATCGTTTTCTTTCCCTACCTGTCGGAACCTACAATCTAAGTGCCGCGATCATTGGCTTCCAGCAGTACAACACGACCGGCATCGTGCTGCAGGTGAACGATCAACTGCGCATCGACATTTCTCTTAAAGTCGGCAGTATAAACGAGCAGATCACCATCCAGGCTAACGCGGCCCAGGTAGAAACCGAGAGTACCCAACTTGGCGATGTCATCGATTCGAAGAAGATGCTGGCGTTGCCGCTCAACGGCCGCAGCTATCTGGATTTGTTGGGCCTGCAGGCCGGTGTGGCGCCGAGCGGCTCCGTCACCATCGGTGGCGATTCCGGAACGGGCGCAAGGGCCGTGTCAGGTTACATTCAAAACGCGGGCAATGTCTCGGTGAACGGCCAGCGTGAAACGGCCAATGCATTCCTGGTAAATGGCGGCGATGTCAGCGAGGGACGAAATCTGGGGGCTGGCCTGGTTCCGAATCTCGATTCCGTCGAAGAATTTCGTCTTATCACCAACAGCTTTGACGCGGAATATGGAAAATTCAGTGGCGCCGTGATGAATGCCATTACCAAGTCCGGCACAAACGGTTTCCACGGCGACGCGTTCGAGTTCCTGCGGAACGACGCGCTGGATGCCCAGAACTACTTCTTCTCCGGCCAGCCTAAGTCCGAGTTGCGACAGCATCAGTTCGGTTTTACAGCCGGAGGCCCATTCTGGAAAGACAAGCTGTTCTGGTTCACGGATTATCAAGGAACCAGAATAGTGCGGGGCGCGGAAGTCAGCAACGTTGCCGTGCCGAGCGCTGCCGAACTTCAAGGTAAGTTTGATCCTTCAATTTTGACCGGCACCGTCGATGGAGGTCCAGGTCCCGCCGGCAGTTGTCCTCCGAATGTCCAGCCCTGCCTCGACTGGCCCACGACGCTTTCCAATAGATTGGGTTACACAGTCACAAACGGTGAGCAATACAGTTTCGCAGGCTGTAACTCGACGGCGGACTGCGTCTTTCCAGGCGGCGTAATTCCCCAAGCTGCTTGGTCGCCAGCAGCGATTGGAATTCTCCCGTACATCCCCGGTCCCAATAACGCCAACGGCACATTCTCGGACAATCGTCATAAGAATAGGATTACTGACAACAAAATCGGAGAGCGGGTCGACTTTAACAATCGCAAGACGGGCAACTGGTCCTTTTATTATCACTTTGACGACTCGACGGTGAACAGCGCCCTGCCCGACGGTGGCGCAAGCGTGCCCGGCTTCCCCGCGGTGACGCCAACCCGAGCTCAGGAGTTTGTTCTGAGCAACGCCAAGACTATCGGCACCACCGCTGTGAACGAAGCGCGAGTGACCTTCTTCCGTACGGCTACCCACCTGGACAACCCGAGCGGCGGGAAGGCGTCGCTGGCCTCTCTTGGTTTCGTCACGGGCGCCGGGACTCTCGGCATCATTCCCGATGCTACCGCCGGATTTCCAGAGTATGTTCCTCAGGTTTATTTCAACAACTTCAATATCGGCACCCCGTCTCTGATCACATTCCAGCCTAATAACACCTATACGGCGTCGGAGGGGTTTTCCAAATCGATGGGCAAACATACGCTCAAGTTGGGCGGAGAGTTCCGCTATCTGCAGGTGAACGAACGCAATTTAGCCAGCCAGGACGGGGCGTTCGTTTTCGATGGTACAGTCACTGGCGTGGATTTCGCGGACTACCTGCTGGGAGCGCCTACGGGAGCCGGGGGTGGCTTCACCCAGGCAGCGTTACAACTCCTGGATTCGCGGACGCGCTATGGCGGCGCCTATGTGCAAGACGCGTGGAAGGCAACTCCCAATCTGACGCTGAATTTGGGTCTTCGCTGGGAAGTGAGTATGCCTTGGTACGACACACAGGGAAAAATCCAGACCTGGGTCAAGGGAGAGCAGTCAACAGTCTTTCCGAAATCCCCCCAAGGGCTCGTATATCCTGGCGATCCAGGCATTCCCAAGACGCTGGCTCCGACCCGATACAACAAGTTTGGACCGCGCCTTGGCCTTGCTTACTCTCCGAGCTTTAGCGAAGGAGTGTTGGGCAAAGTCTTTGGCGGGCCGGGAAAAAGCAGCATCCGTGCTTCGTACGGCTTGTACTACACCTCGGTTGAGGACTTGAACCTTTTCTACGAAGTGGGAGACGCTCCCTTCGGCTTGTACTGGACCAGTCCGGGTGCCGTTGACTTCTCCGAGCCATACCGAAATCGGCTGGATGGTGGCATCGACGGCGAGGGACAGCGCTTCCCATTCACCGTCCCGATTCCGGGCAGCCCGGCAAATAAGACGCTCGATTTCTCGGTTTACGAGCCGCTGTCTTATTTCCCGGGATACGACATTCATAATAGCCTCCCGTACGCTGAGCACTTCAATTTCTCGATCCAGCGCGAGTTGAGCAAATCCACCGTTTTGACTTTGTCTTATGTGGGCACCGAGGGTCATCGGCTCATCGCGCAGACCGAAGCCAACCCAGGTGATCCCACATTGTGTAAGCAGCTTACCGCGCAGGGGTATACCGATGCGTCGGGCGGTGGCACCGGGTGTGGGCCGAACCTTGAGCAAGACACGTTCACTCTCGGCGCAAATACGGTGTACGGCACCAGGGACAGACTGCTTAATCCGAACCTCTGTAATAATCCCACGGGCCCAACCCTATGTTTTGGTTTTGGCAACACCTTCACCAAGCTGGTGGCGAATTCCGTCTATCACTCTGGAGAGGTGACGGTCCAGGGTAAAGCTGGCGACGTAACCTTTTTGGCTGCGTATACGCTCGCGAAATCCATAGATGATTCTTCGGCCTTCGGCGAACTGATCAACTTCTCAAATGCCAAACTTAGCCGCGGCCTGTCGTCCACGGACGTGCACCAGAACTTTGTGGTCAGCTATGTCTGGGAGATGCCGTTCTATCGGCTTTTTAACGGCTTGCCCAGGCTTACGAAAGGATGGCAGTTGCAGGGCATTACCCGATTCGCCTCGGGATTTCCGATCCAGATGGGTCAAGGGAATCCCGTGCAAATCGGGCCACTGTGTCCGTCGGGGCTGTGCGACGGGGATGCCTCTCTTACTGGCAGCCCCTCCACCGATATGCCGAATCTCGTGGGACCGATTCACATCCACAACCCTCGTGCTACCCCAAGCAAGACATATTTCGACCAGAGCGCATTTACCGGAACTGTGTGCAGTCTAGTGTCGGGGGTTTTGACCGGCCCTGACTGCGGAAGTTTCGGAACGGCGAACAGGCGATTCTTTCACGGTCCGGGATTCAACAATACCGATTTGGGCATATCGAAGATGATTCCACTCAATGAAGCAATGCACTTCGAGATTCGAGGGGAATTCTTCAACATCTTCAATCATGCGCAATTTATCAACCCCAGCGGGGACATTAGCAGCCAAAATTTCGGTAACGTCACGAGTGCGCGCGATCCGCGCATTGGGCAGGTCAGTGCGAAATTCGTCTGGTGATGCAGTGGCAAAGTTTTTGAGCATGGGGATGGCGGGCTCACTCGCTGTCCCCTTCTCACTTTGAGATAGAGTGCAGGTATGCGGTGCAACGGGTCTACCCGCGGGAACCACGTGATTCGAACTTGCCTCTTGGCAGCCTTCCTGGTGGGAAGCCTTTTCGCGCCGCGGATCAGTGCGCAAACAGTAGACAGCTACCGCCAGCGTGCGGCCGAACTGTCCCGCGTGAAGTCGTGGGACGAAGCCGTCGCAAACTACCGCAAGGCTCTGGAGCTGGAGCCAAACGACGCGGCCACCCACTACCACCTAGCCTGGGCGCTGAAGTACAAGCGAGAAACCAGAGAGGCGCTGAAGGAGTTCCAAGCCACGCTGAAGCTCCGGCCGAGATGGGCGGACGCCCACTTCGGACTGGCCTCGGTCTGGTTCGATCTGCAGGACCAGGACTCCGCCGTCAAAGAACTGCGCACCGCCGAAGCGCTCGATCCACTCAATGTCGCTACGCATCGCTTGTTGGCCCGTATCCTTGCGCAGCAGAACAGTCTTGCCGACGCCGAGCGCGAACTGAAGCTGGCGCTTCGATTGAAACCCTCGGCGAATACTCACCTGGAGCTTGGTGTCGTCGAAGGACAATTAGGCAATCTGAATGAAGCTGCGGCACAGTTTCGTCGTGCGATTCAACTGGATTCAGGGCTTGCGCCGGCGCACCTCATGCTCGGCATTGTCTTGCGTCGCCAGTCAAACCACACTGGCGCGTTGGATCAATTTCGAGCTGCGACTGCCCTGAATCCGAATGATGCGGATGCCCAATACAATCTGGGCCGGGAGTTGAAGGCTGGGGGCGATCCCGCAGCAGCCATTGCCGCCTTTCGTCGTGCCATCGAACTGAAACCGGACTTCGAGCAGGCGCACTACAATCTGGCCCTCGCATTGCGCAGCCAGGGCGACGTCGCCAATGCCAAGAAAGAAGCGGACGAACTAACGGGGCTGCACGATTTTCGCGCCCGCCTGGCGCAATCGAAGCTGCTGATCCTGCAGGGTGTGGATGCCCTCAAGAAGCAGAAATTCGACGATTCCTTGGCGCTGTTTCAGAAGTCCGCTGAACAAACGCCCGAATTTCCAACCAACTACTACTACCTGGGGCTTGCGTGGGAGGGCAAGAGCGAGCCTGGCCCCGCGAGAGAAGCGTATGAAAAGGCGATTGAGCTGAAGCCGGACTACGCGCAGGCGCACACCAGCTTTGGACTGCTGCTTTGGAAGTCAGGAGATCAAACGCGAGGCCTGGAGGAATTTCAGCGAGCCGTCATGTCCGATCCAGATCTGGCGGAAGCGCACTACAACCTCGGGCTCGCCTTGGCGCAATTGCAGCGCCTGCAAGAAGCCATTCGCGAGTTGACGGATGCAGTCAGTCTTGATCCTCAGAGTGTCGATGCGCGAGTGCAGCTGGGGTTGGTCCTCAGCCAAAACAACGATACCGCTGCCGCAACCAATGTCTTTCGCGATTTAGTGCGACGCGATCCAAACTTTGCCGAGGGGCACAATAATCTCGGTCTTGTATTGCTGCAGGTCGGCGATGTCCATAAAGCAGAAGCGGCGTTTGACGAGGCACTACGCCTGAAGCCACGCTACGCCGAGGCACACTACAATCTCGCCTTGGCGCTTCGTCAGGAGGGTAAGAAAGCCAACGCACTGCAGGAATTCGAGAGGGCCTATAAGCTTCGACCGGAATTGAGGAGCCTGCCTCTCCCATGAGGTGAGTGTGGAAATGTGGCGCAACTGTCTCAGGATGGCTGCAACCCTATTTACCGCCTTGCTCGGCCGCGCTGTCACACTGTGTGCTTCCTTCGGCAAACTCGCAGCGCCACACTTCACTGGTAAGGTAGCCATCAGCCGGGTTGGCCGCCAGATGGGCTGGGGCTAGGCAAACAGGGGCAGCGAAAACCCCGCCAGACTCTTGTACCACTCGTGGCGGTGCTTCGGATGCGACGAGAGTGCGGTAGGCTTCACACTTCCCGCGCCTTGTTCGGGAAAGGCGCCGGGTTTGTCCTCGTCTTCAAGAAGATAGGGTGCATTGCATCCGGGGAGATTAGGAACCAACCAGTGAAGGGTTTTTTGCGAGTGAGCAATTGTGAACAGCGTTGCTGCTGTCTCGGCATTAACCTACGACTGCAAGGCGTGGCTTGCCTGGCCATCGGCCTTCCCCGCACAACGCACTCCACGCCCTGCAAGTCCAACACGAATCTCTGCGGCGGCTTTGCGGTGAGTAAAGCGTGCATACACCCCATCATGTGAGCGTCGATACGTTTGTCGCGGAGAGAGCCCTGTTCCTCGCAATCTCATGCCTTGAATACGGGGACAAGCCGATGAACTGTGCGCACTGCGGAACCGCAATCAAGTGGAAATTGGCTTTCATTTCCGGACACGGCTTGGCTGACCTTTGTGGCGGCACCGGGAAAACAGTTCGGGTCGATATTCCGTATTGCCCCAGATGCGAACAGACACCCTGCGCCACCGGCTGTTTCTATATCCGTGATGGTCAGGATGTGGCTTCACAACTAGCGAATTGACAATTGACCTGCTGCGACAAATACAGTTTCCGGATGCAAAGTCGAAGTGAGCAATTCTGGACATCCATTTTCTCCGGGGTTGCGTCATCATCTCTATGGAGTGAGGACTTATGGCGCTGATGATTACGTGGCGGAATCCATGTCCGGTGCAGACTGCACAACCACGCAAAAAGCTGAGTGACCACGCATCTGAGAGCATTCATATCGTGCAAAAAAGGATCTCCAGAGCACAGAGTCGACAATGGGTTGCTATGCCCTTTCTGAACGTGCTTTGCGGCGTACCTCTTGGTGCTCGCCGTGGTCCGCACAAGGTGGGATCACGGGGCACACGAAGCAAACCACCGAAGCCTGCAGCAGGCTGAGTGGCTGAGTAACTCCTTCACTCTACAGCTGGGCTCGACTTTCGCCGGGGCTACGGCGGTCGATGGAGATCCAGTGAGTTGAGCTCGAGCGGAGGGCGGTGAAGCAACCTCCGAAACCTGACTCTTATGAATTTAGAAACCACACGATTGGTGCGAGTATGCTTCATTCGGCATTGAGCGAGTGTCGAGAAGATAAGCTCGACATTGGTTTTGTGAACGATGGCAGAAAAACCCTTCTGAAATCGCCTGAACTCAAATCAGCCGCCTCAGCCAACCCAGATTTCAAGTTCCCTCACGCCCCACGAACCTCCCTTAAGATCGCGGCCAAGTAGCCATAAATGATCTCCGACATCTACAATCAAGTCGAGAATCCTTCTAGGGGGAACAATGTCCAATTTAAGAAGTGCAGTCCAGCAACTTCAGCAGGAGCACAAGCACGCACTACAACAGGTGGAGAAGTTACAGTCAGCGATTTCATTGCTCGAGGACTTGGTCGCACGCAATGGTTCGGGAGCATCGCGCGCCGGCGCTCGACCGGGGCGCATCTTGTCAGCGACCGCACGCAGGCGCATGGCGCAGGCACAAAAAGCAAGGTGGGCAAGGGTTCGGCGGGAATCCAAGCCAGCGGATGGGAAAGTGAAAAATGCGTCACCCGTGAAACGCGTGATGTCAGCATCCGCCCGCCGCAAGATTGCGGCGGCTCAGCGGGCGCGGTGGGCGAAGGTTAAGGCTGCGAAGAAGGCGGCTTAGGTCAGATTCGAGATAGAGTACGCTATTCCCGCCGTTTACCGCCGTTTACCAATGATCTTCATTGGTTCGCGGGCAGGGTTAAATGCTCCCTCTGCACAAACGGCGAACTCAATTCTGCTATGCGCGGATCGAGTTTGACCTCGATATCTCGCATGGCGGTGCCACTCGCTGGCTGCTCGTTCGATGTAAACATGTGTTTACTGCAGAGCAGCACACGAGATTCAGACGGACGGCCCGACTCTGGAACCATGTCTGAATTGGGTAATCGCAGGCGGAAGGGAACTTCTCGGTAGGCATCAATCGCTCATCGACGCATTCGAGAAATGCTGTGGCACCGATTGATTCTCCTTAGGCCTTAAGAGCTAGCAGAATCCCTGAGAAAAAGTTCGCGGGAACGGCTTGCCATGACTCGATTGCGGTTGCTCGCCGAGTTAGGGGAACTGATCGACGGTGTGATTCAGACTTCGACAGCCGCGATCGACTTCGTCTTCATCATCGAGGCGAGGCCAGCTACACGCTGATACGACTGAAGCCTATCCTCATGCTCGTAGGTATCAGTCACCACGATTACCTCATCAGCTCCTGTGTCACGCACCAATTGCTGCAGCCCCGCCTTGACAGACGCATCCGATCCTATAATCGCGGCTCGTAGCTTGTTTTCGACAGCCGCACGCTCCCAGTCCTGCCATAGCGACTCCATGGAATCCACTGGCGGCATCAGCTCCACCGGCTGGTTTCGGATGAGTCGCAGAAAGCGCTGCTGTGGCGTAGTGAATAGTCGCCGGGCTGCGGCATCCGTCTCAGCGGCAATGATCTGCACCGCGACAATCAAATATGGCTTCCTGAGTGCATCGCTCGGATGGAACTGTCGGCGGTATAGCTCGGCCGCTGCGTAAAGATACTCAGGCGCAAAATGCGCAGCGAATGCAAAGGGCAAGCCCAGTCTCGCCGCTAGTTGCGCGCTGAAGCCGCTCGACCCAAGCAGGGTGATCGGCACATTGCTACCCTGCCCGGGAATTGCTCTCACTACCTGCCCCGGCTTCTCCGGGCCCAGGTATGTCCGCAATTCCTGAAGCAGTGCCGGAAAATCATCTCCGCTCTGCCCCAAATCCCGTCTCAGCGCACGCATTGTTTCGAAGTCGCCACCCGGAGCACGTCCCAACCCCAGGTCAATTCGTCCCGGATAGAGCGCTTCCAGCGTCCCAAACTGTTCCGCGACCACCAGTGGAGCATGGTTCGGTAGCATCACCCCGCCGCTGCCGACCCGAATGGTCTTCGTGGCTGACGCTACGTGCCCGATCAGCACGGGGGTGGCCGAGCAAGCAAGTCCAGAGATGGAATGATGTTCTGCAAGCCAGTAGCGTTTGTATCCTAACTTCTCCACATGCTGTGCCAGGTCAACTGACCGGGCAATTGCGCTGCCCGCTGATTCTCCGGTTCGCATGCCTACAAGATCCAGCGCCGATACTGCTAACTCATTATCCATAGAAGATTAGATGATCCAGTCGCGCAGGCGATGCGAATCAAAGGGGTCATGGTTAAGTGTTTGGAAATGGGCTTGGAACGCCCAACTGTTACACTCAGCGACCCGTGTCCGTCTGTATTTACCGATGCCCCCGCCATTCCGCATTACGAACGAAGCCGGTAACGTTTTTCCGAAAACGGTAGTTCATGACCGCATCCATTTGGTCGCCGGCCAACCACTGGCTGGCATTGGGTCAGACTTCGCCGATCAGAGGACCATTCCCGTTATACGTTTTCGCGTGCGTTCGATAGTCAACCCACCATGAGTGTGGAAAGTTGCCGTCGTCGGCCACGTCGAAGCGCCATCCCGAAGCTCCCTGGCTGTACCAGTATTGCGTGACGTTGCCGGGAGCGCGGTAGAAGAAATCTTCTACCGCATCGAGGCCATGGTTCCAGGTTGGCAAGCTGTCGAGACCAAACCAGCCAATGTAGTCGGCGCTGGAGCAGGGGACGTTGTTGTCGGTGAAGTTGAACCAGGTTCTCCACTGGGACTGCAGCGAGAGGCAGGCGCCGATGTTGGGCGGCGTTCCACCAAGGCGATTGTAGCGGTCGAAGTACAGGCCGTCGGAAGAACCTTGATTGAACACGCCATCGAGAATCACCTGCATCTTGCGCCGGTTCAGTTCGGTCGATAGGGAACTGAGCGCAGCATCGCCGCCGAGCGCCGGATCGATGTGCAGATAGCTATCCGTGTCGTAACGGTGATAGGAGCGCGCTGAAAAGATTGGGTTCATGTAAATGGTGTCCATGCCCAACGACTGAATGTAGTCCAGTTGGTTCTGCATGCCCTTCAGATCGCCGCCATAGAACTGATTGCTGAACTGGTTGTAGCATGCGGATTTCGAGTCGCGGGGATCGCAAATCTGCGTGTTCCAGATGTTGTAGGTGAAAGCCTGCTGGCTTCCGTAGTAAACAGGACAGCCGGTGGTCGATCCCTGACGGCAGTAGTCGTTGGTCTGGTCACCATTGCGGAAGCGGTCAGGCATGATGTGATAAACATTCGCCCTTTGCAGCCATGCCGGCGTTTGGAAGTTGGGATCGTAGACCGTGAACTGGAACGAAGGGAATGGCTCGCCGTCGCTGGCGACGCCGGTGCCGTCCTTGTGGACGTTGTCGTAATCATCTAAATAGTCGCCGCTATACCAGCCGTTGGTCATATCGCGGTTGATTTTGAATTTGTAGTAGTAAACAGTGGGTGCCGACGGCATGGTCAGAGTAGTTTTCCAGACGTCGTATTCTGTGCCGTTAATCGTAATGTTCTGATCAAATGGCATTCCCGTATCCACCGGGCCGGTGGTTGTACCCGAACCAGTGTCGAACAGGTAGGCGCGCGCGGTCACGCCCCAAATGCCGCTGGAGTGCAGCGTGCGGAAGCGCAGTGTCACCGGGGTGCCTTCCGGCACCGCTCCTTCTCGATCGCGATAGAAGGGGTCCGGCTTTGTCGGAGGCTACGAAGTCGCCCGGTTGTTCGAGCGAGAACGGCGGCGTGCTTGTGCCGTTTCCTGTATTCGTCACCGCGTAGTACTGAGTGTAAATTGCGCTGGTCCCTATGAACGCTCCCGGATTGTCAGACGGCGCTCCTCCGTAGACATAGCCGCCGCTGGAGGTCAGATATTCAAAGAAAACAAAGGAAGCTGGAGGTCCACCGCCGGTGAGGGCGATCCAGGGAATCGCTGGCTCCCGCGTGTTCTGGTTTCCGGAATTGCTGGCATGGGCGCCTTAATTCGCCGTTGGACCCGACCACCCGCCGCCGTTGGAGGTGCGGTACTCGCGGTATCCGTCTTTGAAATACGTTACGAATTGAGCGGGAAAGGGCAACGACGAGAAATTCGTTCCGTCATAGGCGTTGCCAGCGGTGGAGCCGCTTCCGCCAGTGCCAACGTAAACCACCGCGCCTTCGGCGAGATTCGTATTCACAACCGCAAGGTAGAGATTGGTCGCGTCCCACGTCGTGTACCACGTCTGGCCGGTGTTTCCGGCATTTTGCAGTGAGTTATTCGTACTGTATTCGCCTGTGCCGATGGAGCCGTCGATGGCGGGTGTGTTCCACTGGGCCGATGCCGGTAAGGTGAGGACGATGACCGTGGCAATGCGGATGAGGCTCAGCAGGGGAGTACGACGCTTGGAATCCTCGCAAATTCCACGAATTCGAGCTGTCCGCGAGCTACGGACTATGTTTTGTGTGGCAGAAATCGCCGGTTGCGGATGCCTAACCGAATCCTCTTGCTTCAAAACGCACTGATCATACAGCCAGCTCGCGAATCGGCAACAGTGTAAAAACCGTTTCGCAGGGGAGCGCGGCCGCAGGACATTACGGAGTGTCAGTCAAAATTTCGCGCACCGAACCATTCTCCTCTGGTAGCCTGCTTACGCTATGCGTTTCGACAAGAACTTTTTCTTCCTGATTGCCTTAGCGGGTTGTGGCTTTGCCCAAAACGTGAAACCCGTTGCCGACCGCCTTGCGGCTCAGAATGCGCTCTTCGACGAGCAGTACGAGTCCGATCTTCGGAATTTTCCCGAGCGCGCCACAGCCTTTGGCGACTATCGATACAACGACAAGCTCGCCGAGCGATCTCTCGACGCCATTGTCCAATACCACAAGACGGACCAGGACTTCCTGACTCGACTGGAAGCTATTCCGAGTACCGGCTTTACGGACCAGGATCAACTCTCGCACGATCTGATGGTCCGAGTCCTCAAGCAGCGCATCGCTGACTTCGATCTCAAAGAATATGAGATGCCGGTCAACCAGCAGAATGGCGTACACACCAGCCTTGCGGATCTGCCGCTTTCTGTTCCATTCGATTCCGTCAAGCATTACCAGGATTACGTCGCACGCCTTCACCAGATTCCGCGCGTCCTTAGCCAGACGACAGAAGTCCTTCGCGCCGGCATGAAAGACAAGCTCATGCCAGTCCGCTTCCTCCTGGAGAAACTCCCGGTGCAGTGCGAGGGCATCATCGAAGCCGACCCGTTTCTTCAGCCGACCAAGAAATATCCGTCGAGCATTTCTGTGGAAGATCAGAAGCGGTTGACGCAGCAAATTACCGACGCCATCAACACCGACGTCATCCCCGCTTATAAAACGTTCGCCAACTTTCTGCGCACAGAGTATGCCCCCGCGGGCCGCACCACCCTTTCCATCACTTCGTTGCCCGATGGCGAAAAGCGGTATCAAAACGATATCTATGCCCGGACCACCACGCACATGACGCCGGACGAGATTCATCAGCTGGGTTTGCGGGAGATCGACCGCATTCAGGCGGAGATGACTGCCATCGCCAAGAAGGAAGGCTTCGCGGATCTGGCTTCATTCCGCGCCTCGCTGAAGACCAATCCCAAGTACATTCCGACTTCGGCGGAGCAGATCCTCGACGATTTTCGGCGATATATCGCGCAGATGGAGCCCAAGCTTCCTCAGCTCTTCACTCTTCTTCCGAAGTCTGCCGTTAGCGTCGAAGCGATCCCGGCCTTTCAGTCTGCCGCTGCTACTCACTACGTAACCGGTACTCCGGATGGCAAGCGTCCTGGCCGCGTTGTGGTGGCGACATCCAAGTTCGAGGAGCGCTCGCTGGTCGACGACGAGGCGATCGCATACCACGAAGGCATTCCCGGACATCACATGCAGCTCTCGGTGCAACAGCAGTTGAGCGGCCTGCCCAAATTCCGCCTGCACGGGTTAGGCTTCAATGCCTATATTGAAGGCTGGGCGCTCTACGCCGAGCAACTCGGAAAGGAAGTGGGTTTCTATAATGACCCTGTTTCGGACTACGGCCGGCTCTCTTCCGAACTCTTCCGGGCTGTGCGCCTGGTAGTTGACACCGGAATCCATTCGAAAGGATGGACGCGCGATCAGGTGGTGGACTTCTTTCGCAAGTCCGGCGCTGTGGATGAACCCACTATCCAATCCGAGACCGACCGTTATATCGCATGGCCCGCGCAAGCTCTCAGCTACAAGCTCGGCCAGCTCAAAATCCGCGAACTCCGGGATCGAGCTCAGAAGGAGTTGGGATCCAAGTTGGATATCCGAACCTTCCATGACGAAATGCTCGACGGTGGGACTCTTCCCCTGGACTTGCTCGAGTCGCGCACCGATAAGTGGATTGAGGAGCAGAAGGCGAAGTAACCTGAAACTGACTTTGGCCCTCGGAACGTTTTGGCGCAGAGGTTGAGGTCCCTGGGTAAGAATGACGCGAAGTTTGAAGCTGACGCCCGACCTTCACGATAAGCGGCGCTCCGTCGAGCCAACCGACCGCTGACGGGCCGAGCACGAGGTAACGGATTCCCGCGGAACGAGATCAACCTTGTGCATCACAGCGATCCGCTCAAACGCTTCTTCCTGCTAAACCTCGCTTTTGGAGAAAAGTTAAGGCCGCACCTTTCGGTGCGGCCTTGTTTTCATCAGGCACAATGACGCTCCGCCAGCTGATTTTCAGAAGCGAAGGCGGAAGCCAAACTCCATCGATCTTGGAGAATAGGGACCGGCGTTGTTCGTGCCGTTGCCTTCGCCCGGCGAGTTGCCAAATGTTCCGGAACTGCCGAGGGCAATGCCTACGGGATCAAGAAGCTGGGCATGGTTCAGAACGTTGGTGAAAATGACCTGGAACTCCGAGCCGATACGCTCGGTGATCTTGATCTCTTTCTTAACGCTCATGTCCATATTCCAGTACGGCAGGCCAGTGATAACGCCCCAGCCCGCATCCTTTGTGTCCAGTCCAAGAATCGGGTTGCGGAAGTTGTTGTATACGGCTTCCGGATTCGCGAACAGATTGACGGGCAAACCACCAGTGCCGACGCCGTTCGAACCCTGTGTGTAGTGGATCGAGTTGCCTCCCCGGTAGGGGGTAATGGGTACCGCGTTTTCGGTGTTTCCGTTGGCTGCAAAGGCAACGGAGTCTCCCTCGCCGAATGATCCACCGGAATTAATCGTGCCAACCGGCAACGGCTGTCCGCCGCCAGCAGCGAACAAGGGAGCGAAGGTCCATCCACCCAGAACGTGGCCCAAGACTCCTGACTGTCCCTTGAAGAATGGGGGCTGATACACGACAAACATGGTGTACACGAATCTCCGGTCAAACGCCTGTTTGCCGTACATTACGTTGAGGTTGAAGGGATCGGCAGCAGTATCGGCGCTGGTGGCTTGAACCACGGAGCCCGTGCCCAAGGCCTTCGACCAAGTGAAATTCGACTGCATCGTTACGCCTTTCCAGCTGGTCATCTTGACGGTGGCGAAGGCTCCGTTGTAGTTCCCATGGCCGATGCTGGCGTTAATGCCGACGCCGGACGACAGTTGACCGCCGCAACCGATCTCGGTTCCAGTCGGGCAGTTGAGAGGAGTGTTCATCATGGTGCGTGCAAAGTTGAACCCATCGCCGCCCCCGTTTGGCGAGCTGCATCCTCCCTTAGGGCAACCAACCCCGGCGTCCAAGTCGCTCCACAGGCTCCAGACGTTCTGGCTGCTGAGGTTGCCAGTCCCGGCATTGCCTTCATTCGCCACCACCGCCGCTGTGCAGCTCGTGTACCCCGAGCAGTAGCCAGTGCCTTTCAACGCCGCCTCAAAGAACGGCTGCGGGGTCACCGCGCCCGGGTTGGGTCCAGCGCTGCCACCGCAACTGCCGCCACCGAGGCCGGCCATACCGCCGCAATATTGCAACACCAGGTTGGCATACGCTTTGTCGAAACGCTGGCCACCAACCGTCATCATGTACGGCACCGCGTTAACGTTGATGGGCTGGTACTCATGAGTGATTCGGCGACCGATATATCCAACTTCCAGCGTGATGTTCTTCGACAATTGCCGTTGGATAGTCAGGTCGAATGAATCAACCACGTTGGGCCGGAATTTCGGATCTAAAGCTTCGCCCGCGCCGGCGGCAACGTTATTGATGCCAGGAAAAACGGGTTGAGGCAAGGTTGGAGTGGCGGCCGCGAGCGGCGCGGTATTGCCATCTACCCCGACACGGAAGGCCGTGTTTATATTGGAGGCGCCACAGGAACCTGTGATGGTCGGAGCGAAGCACTGAACCGGCTGGATCAAACCGGTGCCAAGCAGCGGTACGAGTACGAGGTCGACGCCGTTCAACCGCCCATAGATGCGACCGTAACCGCCACGGATCACTGTGTTGTCGTGACCGAAGAGCTTGCCGGTCCAGCTTGAATTGTCAAAATGCGGATTCCAAGCCGCTGCGATGCGCGGACTGAACTCACCGTAGAACGGGTTATACGGGTATTTCAGTCCGTTACCCGTGTTTCCCACCAAAGCAAATCCCACCTCAGGATTGAATACCTGGCCGAGGAGGGCAGCGCGCTGACGAGCCGCCAGATAGCCTTGCACGTCAATCGGCTGGTCCGACTGGTCAACGAACTCGACCTGCTTGCCACTCTTCTCTACCGGCGGCATTTCGAGCGTCCAGCCAAGGCCGTACGTCAAGGTGAAGGTTGGCTTCATGTGCCAGGTGTCGCTGAAATAGACGTTGTAGTAGGGGATGGTGCTCTGGTCAAAGGCCGGAGTCAGCGGAGGATTCAGGTTTAGATTTGGACCGGCGCGAGTATAGGCGATCTGCGATGCCGAAACGATGCCTAAGACTGCCGCTTCGTCGCGTCCCCAGACACTGGTGCTGCCGCCAGCAGCGAGCCACGCCGCAGGAGCTGTGAGGTTGACTCCTGTGCCCGCGCCGGACGTCGTACCGAGTTGATACACGGGTTGGTAGTTGATGCCGCCGCCATTGTCTGTGCGCTGATGCCAGTTGAAGTTGTGCTGATAGATGCCGCCGATCTGAAAGAGGTGATTCCCATGGAGCATGGTCAGATCATCGCGGAACATATGATCTTTCCCATCCCAGAAGCGGGTACGGGTTTGCTGCGTGTTCACGTTGAAGGGACTGAGACTTTGGTCCCGTGACTCACCGAATGGCTCTAAAGCTCCTCCGAGTCCGGGTACTTGAATCGTGTCGCCAGCCCTGCCCCACGCCCACCAGTTGCGCAGAAAGCTATAGTGAATGTCGTTGGTGACGTTCGAGCTGATGTTGGTGGTGAGGCCGGCAACTAAGTACCAGGGTGCCTGCGGATTGGTGGACTGCGACGTCGGTTGGCCCATTTTGTCGCCCGGAAAGAAGCCGCCGATATCGATCTGATCGACGGTGGAGCGGGTCAATTTGAAATAGCGATAGCTTGACATGAAATGCCACTTTGAACCGAAGTCGTGGTCCATGCGCAGCACTCCGAAGTCGGATTTCAGCGGAATCCCGACATTGGCTGAGAATCCCAGGACGTTTTTCCCATCGCAACGGGCTCCCGCCGTACAGGTGGCATTCGATGCTGGTTCGAACTGCCACAGTTTCTGGACCGCAGGACTGATTCCGATACCGCGCTGATCCAGGGTTTGAAGGTTATAAAGGTTACCTGCGGGATCCTGCAAAATTCCCAGTCGCATGTTCGGTGACGGAACTTCCTTGTTGATGGTCGTCGAGTTCGGATACCGGAAGCCTTCGTAGTTGGCAAAGAAATAAGTCTTTCCCCCCAGAATGTCCTTGGGAATGAGCGGGCCGCCAAACGAGCCACCAAAGCGGCTGTAGTGGAAGCTGGGAGTCGGGACACCGTTAAAGTTGTTATCCCAAGTGTTCGCCGAGAAGTTATTGTCCAGATAGTATTCGTAAGCCGTGCCATGGAACGCGTTGGTCCCGCGCTTGGTGACGACCTTCACCTCGGCGCCCGCGGAACTGTTGAAGTCGGCGGTCTGGTTGGCCGTGTTCGTTTTGAACTCCTCGACGCTGTCGGCGGGAGTTGGCATCACACCTGTCGCGCCAGCGGCAACGCCAGCGCTCTGATTGGCGATACCTCCAGTCGGATCCCCGGCAAACGAGGTCGTATATACGCTCATGCTGCCGTCCATATCATTTGTATTATTTCCGCCGTCCAGCGAGAAATAACTCTGGTCGACGGCGGCGCCCGCCACGCTGCCGTCGGGACTGATGCCCGGCTGCAGGGTCAAGAAAGTGCTCACGTCGCGCCCAAGCGTCGGTAAGGCGTCCAGGGCTACGCCGGTGATCGTGTTGCCGACGGTGGCATTCATCGTCTGTAACTCGTTGCCGACCGCAGTCACTTCCACCACCACATTGCTGCCACCGACTTGCAGCGACATGTTTGCGGTGGTTGCAACTCCAACCTGTACTGTGGTTTGAGTCTTACTGGTGGAAAAGCCTTGTTTGGTGACACTGAGATCGTAGACGCCAGGACTGACGTCTACGAAGATGTATCGCCCTGCGTCGTTGCTATTGACAGTGCGCGAGGTCTTCGTGGCGGAATCGGTGAGGGTCACCGTGGCGCCATTTACAACCGCACCGCTCGGGTCGGCTACGACTCCGGCAAGGGTGCCACTGTTGGTGGACTGTGCGCAGAGGGGAGTTGCGCTGCCAAGACAAAGCACGGCAACGACGGCAAAAAGCAAAGTCACAACAACCGAGAGGATTCGGTCACGTACGCGCATGGCTAACAACCTCCTGGACGAGCGTTGGCAAAAGATTCCAGATGTACCTAGAGTCGTCGCATCCCAACCGCTCAATGCGCACGAAGGATAAAATTAGCAATCGGAAACACGCCCAATAACAATGCCCTTGCGAGTAGGAGCGAGACTGATGTTTAGTGAGTGTGCACGCGAGCTACCAGGGAATACACCACCGGCAGAAATGGTACGAGTACACACATTCTGAGTATGGACTGCACAATCTGGCGCACGATCGTGGCGATTTGCTTGATGTGGGGAGGGATGGATTCAGCCGTCAGGGGTGCCGCTTCTATGTGAATCCATAGTTGGCACGTGTTTCGTTATGAAACCATGGAACATTCGGACGCGAATTAAAGTTTGTGG
>Ga0209006_10002140_pt1 | contig 17980 bp, 10 predicted proteins | sample JacPin_JW_Ref_O2_FD_188567 | JGI IMG/M metagenome (GOLD analysis project Ga0209006, IMG submission 188567) | Forest soil microbial communities from Algoma, Ontario, Canada - Jack Pine, Ontario site 1_JW_Ref_O2 (SPAdes) (version 2) | ecosystem: Environmental > Terrestrial > Soil > Boreal... | reverse complement strand
ATCGTGATCGTCCCCGCAGCCGACTGAGTGAACGTCGCCGTTACCGTCACCCCCGACGTCGCGGTCAAAACCGTGCAAGAAGGTGGCGTAGTCTGCGGACTAGCCGGCACGCAATTCGTGCTGAAACCAGTGAAAGTCGAGCCTGTGCCCGCCGTTGCCGTCAGCACCACTTGGCTGCCACTCTCGAAGCTTGCCGAACACGTCGTCGGACAATTAATTCCCGCAGGGCTGCTCGTCACTGTCCCCGTGCCCGTCCCCGCTTCAGTCACCGTGAGTGTCGCTGGTATCACCTGGCACTCAGCCGTTTCGATTCCGGGATTCGTAGCGGCGTTCGAAACTACCTGGATCTTACAACCGGAGGCGACGTAACCAACGACCCCCTGGCCGGTGAAGGTCAATTGACCATTCGACGCAACATTGTAAGTTTGAGAGGCGACGCCGTGGCCGGCTAGAATACCGCCCGGACCGGTGGCATCAGCGACGGATTGAACCGTCGTTGGACCAAATGAAGCCACGCCCGACTGGTTACTGTTATTGATGCTCGTCGGAGCAATCGTGCCGAAGAAGAAGTTGTCGGATGTGGATAGAGTCGCGTTATTGTAGCTTGAAACTCCGGGGTCCAAGGGACCCGATGAAGCTGCGTTATCCGAGCTGCCTACAAATCCCTGATTCACGCCGTCCAGGTAGATGATCGTCGGAGGGAAACCGCCGCTTGTGAAGGTCAACTGCGCCCGGCCATTTGTATCGACGACATACGTGCCGCCGGCCGTAGCTGTAGTCATAGCCCCGTCGCTGTTTTGGAGGTACGAAAGCGTGAAATTCCCATTCCCGTCCGCCGCAAGAGATCCGATAAGCACGTTCGGCGATCCGCCGGCCTGCTTACCCTGCACCGCCGCTACGCTGTTGCCGTTAAGCGAGCTCAAGCCGAACCCGCCAGTGGGCGGCACCTGCAACTGAGCAATCCCGCTGTATACCGTGTTCTGGGTCGTGTTTATGCTGATGAATATGAACTCGCTCGGCGAAACGATATACAAGACGTCCGAAACGGTTCCATTGACGTTCGTAACCGTGACGCTAGACGAGAGACGTCCGCTCGAGACGGTTTCACTCGTCAGCGCATAGGTTCCCGATAGGGCCTCACTCGGTCCGGTCCCGCCGCCGCCGTTCAAATCGACAAGGCCGGCCGGTGTGAAATTTCCATTCCCGTCAGCATTCAGAAATCCGACGCCCGACTGGGGATCTCCGTTGGTCAGATTCGAGCCGCTTTCACCGAACGCATACGATCCCTTAATTGCAGCGAGCGCAAATATCAAAGGATTCTGTTTTAAGATCACTCCTGACCCGGTGTTGCCATTGGTGCCGCTCACGTCATCGAACCGGATAAACCGCGCCTTGGTGGCCACTCCCGCCTGTATCCCTCCCACCGAAATGGCGAGCACTGTGGTGCCGGTTAACGTCGTCAGGGACAGGCTTCCCCGGTTGTCAGCACCAATCGTATAAGAACCCGAACCGATCTCCTGCGGGGGTGCTGTGCCGGTTGAGCCGACGGTATCGGCATCCTCGAAGCCGCCGGGAAGGATATTGCCGTGCCCGTCGGCAACGAAACTGCCTGCAACCACCACCATCGTTCCGTCGCTGTCGTTGAATCCCTGGAACAAAAAGGCATAGCTTCCATTTAGTTCGGAATTGTTGCTGCTGTCGGCGGCGCCGATGGTGACGGCAAACGTTGCGCTCCCCGTGAGAGGTGTCGGCGACGATGAATCCGTCACCATCACCGTAAATGTGGACGTGCCGGCCGCACCTGTGGGCACGCCCGCGATCGAGCCGGTTGTGGCGCCTAACGCTAATCCCGCCGGCAGCGTCCCCGTGGAAATCGTGAAATGGAATGGCGCAATTCCGCCGCCTGCTACCAGAATCTGGCCATACGCTGATCCGACGGCTCCATTGGGCAAAGTGCTCGGCGTGATCGTAATGCCTCCACCTCCGCCGGAAGCCGCAAAGATTGCCGTGACGCTCTCGGCCGCGCTCATTGTCACCGTGCAGCTCAGGGTATTCGTCGGCGTGCAGTTCGTGCTGAAACCAGCGAACGTGGAGTTCGTGCCTGGCGCTGCCGTCAGAGTGACTTGGCTATTACCTGTGAAGGTGGCTGTACAGCTCGTCGCGCAGGCAGTGATTCCGGCGGGCGAGCTGCTCACCGTTCCGGTTCCGGAACCCGTCGTAGTAACGGTCAGCGCCGCCGCGCCCGTGCCTGTAACGTTGATTATTTGCGTGGTTGTCGGGGCGTCGTCCGTGATTGTAATTGTCCCGCTGGACGCAACAAACTGCGTCGGCGCAAACGCCACCTCGATCACGCAATCGGCGCCAATCGCCAGCGCAGAAGGGGCCACAGGGCAAGGATTCGTGGACGTAGCGAGCGAAAACACACTAGCTCCCGTCAATGCAATGCTCGAAATCGTAAGCGGCGCGTCGCCGGAATTCGTCATCGTCACCGGCAGCGTCGAACTCGCGTTGATAGGTTGGTTTGCGAAACCGGCCGTGTTGCTGGAAAGAGCTACATTCGGATTCAGGAGCACCTTCCTGATCCGGTTGTTAAACACATCGCCCACATACATGTTCCCTTCAGGGGTTACGATCACTCCGACCGGCGTAGCGAAGCTCGCCGACAGTGCCGGGCCGCCATCCCCCGCAAATGCGAAATTCCCATCTCCTGCAAACGTTGTGATAATGCCGGTTGCTCCGTCCACTCTCCGGATCCGGTTGTTGTTCGTGTCGGAGATAAAGAAATTCCCTGCTCCGTTTATGGAAACTCTGTCGGGACTATTCAGCATTGCGGACTTGGCTGCGCCGCCATCACCTGAAAATCCCGCAGCTCCAGTTCCGGCAATCGTTGTGATAATTCGCGGCGAGCCGGTATCAATCTTGCGAATCACATTGTTCTCTGAGTCGGCGACGTACAGGTTCCCCGACGAGTCGATGTCCAGGCCGAGCGGGCAATCCAAAGTGGCGTTGACGGCCGGCCCGCCATCTCCGGAGAGATTTCCCTGTGGATTGCACCCTACGGGAGCGTTCCCAGCGGGCCCGTTCCCTGCAATCGTTGTGATCGTGCCGGCTGTGTCCACTTCGCGGACGCGATTGTCTTGAGCATCCACGAAAAAGATATTCCCAGCGGCATCCCTCACCGCTCCTCGCGCGTCGTTGAGGCTGGCACTGAGAGCGGGCCCGCCGTCGCCGCATTGTGAAAAGGGACCCGTGCACTGATTCCCCGATCCCACAACCGTATTAATGTTGCCTCCTGCCACTTCGCGAATCTTATTGTCACCATCATCGGAAACAAGCAGGTCCCCGTTCGCTTCGACTGTTACTGTGCGCGGCATAAAAAGTGAAGCACTGGTGGCGAGTCCGCCATCGCCGCACGGCAAGCTCGGCCGTGCACACGGGATTCCGTTGCCCACCGCGGTGGTTATATTTCCGGATGCGTCCACTTCGCGGATTCGATTGTTTCGCGCATCAACAACGTATAAATCGCCTGCCGTATCCAGCGTGGGACCTCGCGGATCGTACAAGCTGGCGCTGGTCGCCGGCCCGGTGTCGCCCACCAGGCCATTCCCGACCACCGTTGTAATTATCCCGCTGCTCGCGTTGTACATCCGAACGCGATTATTCCAATAGTCCGGAATCCAGACATTCCCAGTGCTGGAATCAACAGTCAGCAAAAAGGGATTCGTCAAAGTAGCCGACAAGGCCGACCCTCCATCGCCCCCAAATCCGAATCCGTGATTGCCGATGATCGTCGTGATTATGCCCGTCGCTGCGGTCACCTTTCGAACCACCGCATTAACACTGTCGGAAATGTAGAGGTTTTCCGCGGCGTCCACCGCAATGCCGCCTGGCTGTTGCATCGTTGCTGCCGTCGCCGGCCCGCCGTCCCCGGTGTAATTTTGGGCGCCTGTTCCCACCACCGTCGTGACGATCCCTGTCCCGACATCCACGTGCCGAATTACATTGTTGCCGGTATCGGCGATGAAAAGGTTTCCATTCGCGTCGACGGCGACCGCTTGCGGGAACCTGAACGTGGCCGAGGTCGCCTGGCCGTTGTCTCCGCTGAATCCCGGAGCGCCGGTGCCGGCATAGGTCGTGATGATTTTGGTTTCCCCGTCAACACGGCGAATCACATTGTTGTTAATGTCCGCAATGTACAGGTTTCCGGCACCATCCAAAGCAATGCCTTGCGGGAAATTAAGCTGGGCGCTCGTTGCCTGGCCTTTGTCTCCCGAAAAACCGCACGTGCCGTTTCCGACCACCGTATTGATGATTCCGCTCGAGGCCACGACCTCCCGGATCACGCAGTTGCCCCCGTCGGCAAAATAGAAATTGCCGTTCGCGTCCAACGCTCCGCCGTCCGGTTCGTTCGTTCTTGCCGCAGTCGCCTGAATACCGCTCGTCGCGAGTCCTGCGCTGTTATTCCCGGCAAAAATCACCAAGGTACTGGCCGGTGTTCCTGCAGGCACTTTGTAGATGACGCCGCTGTCGGTGAGCACATATAGATTCCCCGCGGCGTCTCGCACAACTCCTACCGGGCCTTCGATTGACGCCGCAGTGGGAGACACATTATTGGGGGCAGCGCTTCCCGCAACCGTGGAAATCGTGTTCTGGGCGCACGCGACGCTCGCGAACAGAAGCAGCGACAATGGCGAGAGAACGCGAGCGAAATTTCGCGGTCGTCGCATCGCGGTGCCGAAAACACTCGACGATTTCAGGACTTCCAGAAATCTGGTCCGTCGCATCTTGTGACCTCTCATGCGTCTGCGCCCCGCTGGTGATTGCAGAGACTAACTGCATGCCGCGTACGTGCATGGCAATTGGGAAAAAGTTTGGTCAATATTCGTACGGACGTACCGCACCAGGAATATTTCAGAACTCGCCCGCGCGAGCTAGTTTGGTGTCCACAAGCCACTTAAGCGGCTTAGGCCCGTTCAGCGACCCCTGTTATCTACTGTGCAACTCGCAACTTCGAAACCAAACAGTCTTGCCCGCTCCAACTCCAAACGCACCTCGGCAGCATGTCTCGGTGGCCTACCGGCAATCTTTCAGTCGCGGGGAAACAACGGGCGGATTCTCTAACCCAACGCCCTCACCCGTCAAGCAATTGTTTTAATTCTCATTGAAAACCGCGGAGTACTCCCATATCATGCCGCACTCTGCGCCAAGCCTTTGCCGTTGAAGTTCAGTTTGCAGCGGCCACCTTTTTATCCTGAGAGCCTTCCGGCGGAAGGGTCGAAGGGCAGTTGGGCGCCGTTGACTTTGAATCTGTTTTTGAATTTGTAGTCGCCGGCGCGTCGCAACCGTTTCACCAGCAGCTCGATGCCAACTGCTTCCGCTGATCCCGGGCAACCAACTCCCTCCGACGGCTCGCGCCTGCGCCAGATCGGTTTTCTTCCGCTGCTCTGCATTTTTTACGGCTACACCGCCGGCGGCCCGTTCGGTTACGAAGGCATCTTCCACGATTCCGGCCCGGGCATGGCGCTGGTCTTTCTCGCCTTCGTCCCTTTTTTCTGGAGCATCCCCATTTCCTTCGCCTCCGCCGAACTCAATAGTCTTCTTCCCGTGCAAGGCGGCTTCTACCGCTGGAGCCGCGCGGCTTTCGGCGATTTCTGGGGCTTCCAATGCGGCTGGTGGAATTGGTCCGGCACGTTTCTGCTGAACAGCCTCTATGGCGTGCTCGTGATGGATTACCTCAGCATTTATTTTCCTTCGCTCACGGGTTACGCAAAATGGGCGGGCGCGTGCCTGGTGCTGATCGTTCTCGCATATCTGAACGCGCGCGGCATCCAAGTCGCAGGCTGGCTCTCGGTCGCGCTGTTGGTCGCTGTGATGATTCCGGTCACGTGGCTGTGCGCGATTTCACTTTTCCACATGCGTTACAACCCCGTCACACCGTTCGTCCCGCCCGGCGCGCCATTCGGCAGCGTCTTTGGCAGAGGCCTCGCACTCGCTATGTGGAATTACGCGGGCTACGAGCAACTCTCCAGCACCACCGGCGAAATGAAAAATCCGCAGAAAACTTTCGTGCGCATTCTCGCCTGGAACACGCCGATGAACATTCTCACCTACATCCTCCCCACCACTCTCGCCCTCGCCGTGCTCGGCAACTGGCAGGAATGGAAGACTGATTACATCGTCACCGCTTCACGCCTCATCGGCGGACCAGCGCTCGGCGCCGCCATGCTCATCGCCGCGATGGTCGGCACGCTTTCGCTCTCCAACAGCACCATTCTCTACACCACGCGCGTGCCCGCGACGATGGCGCAAGATGGCTACCTGCCTGCCTGGCTCGGCAAAATCCACGAACGTTACGGCACACCCACTCGCGCCATCGCAGTCTCAACGATTGTTTACTGCATGCTCGCGAAGTTCGACGTCGAGGACATGGTCAACATCTACATCTGGACGCGCATCGCCACCACGCTGCTGACGCTTTTCGCTGCGTGGCAAATGCGCAGAAAACTGCCGAACGCGCCGCGAAGTTTCCGCATTCCCGGCGGCAACGTTGGAATTGCCTACATCCTAATTTTTCCGCTGATATTGTGTGCGCTGAAAATCGCGCAAAGTGAGGATTACGTCTGGCGCTACGCGCCGTTGCTCTTACTTTCCGGGCCGGTCGCTTACATCATCTTGCGTTACATCTTCAAACTGAAACCCACCGGTGTTGACTTGCCTTTGTAGCGGCCAGCTTTAGCTGGGCGCCGTTGCCGTTGTTTTTGCCTCTGTAGCGGCCGCCTGTTTATATTTCGTTCGCCCTCAACGAACGAAATGTAGGCGGGCAGATTTTCACGCTCGCCTGCACCGACGAAGCTGTGCCCTCTCCCGCCTTTGCCTTTCTCTGCGCCCTCTGCGTCTCTGGGGTAACGCCTTTCTCCTGCCTCCGCTGTGCCCTCCGCCTTTCTCCGTATCCTCTGCGCCTAATCTCTCCGCCGCGCGCCTGGAACCTACTTCGTCCCGCCGATCTTCTCCGAAACTGTCTTGGCCTGCGTGAACAACAACAAATAATCCTGCCCCCCGGACTTCGAATCCGTCCCCGACATATTGAATCCGCCGAACGGATGCGCGCCTACCATCGCTCCGGTGCACTTGCGGTTCATGTACAAATTTCCCACGTGGAATTCTTCTTCCGCGCGCGCAATTTTCGCCGCATTCTGTGAATACACCGCCCCCGTCAATCCGAATTCGCTGTCATTGGCCATCGAAAGCGCTTCGTCGAAATCCTTGGCTTTGGTCACCGCCAGCACCGGACCAAAAATTTCCTCCTGAAAAATCCGCGCCTTGCGATCCACGTCCGCGATCACCGTCGGCTCGATGAAATATCCATCGCCCTCGGCGCGTTTTCCGCCGGCCACCAGGCGGCCTTCCTTTTTTCCGTGGTCAATGTAACCAAGAATCGAAGTCATCGCGGCCTTATTGATCACCGGACCCATATAATTCGAAGGATCCTCGACCGGCCCCACTTTCATTTTCTTCACGCGCTCCACCAGTTTCGTCAAAAACTCGTCGTAAATTTTTTCCGCGACGATCGCCCGCGAGCACGCTGAGCATTTCTGTCCCTGATAACCAAACGCCGAAAGCGCCACGCCTTCTACCGCCGCGTCCACGTCCGCCTCGTCATCCACGACGATCGCGTCCTTGCCGCCCATTTCCAGCACCGTACGCTTGATCCACACTTGCCCCGCCTGAGTCTTCGTCGCCTGCTCCGCAATCCGCAATCCCGCTTCCTTCGATCCGGTAAACGCAATGAACCGCGTTTTCGGATGCGTCACCAGCGCTTCGCCCGCCGTGCTGCCTGGTCCGGTAAAGAAACTCACCACGTCGCCCGGCACGCCCGCCTCGTACAAAATATCGATGAAGATCGCGGCAATCGTCGGCGAATCGCTCGATGGTTTCACCACCACGGTATTCCCGGTGACGATCGCAGCCACCGTCATCCCGCCCATGATCGCCGCCGCGAAATTCCACGGCGGAATCACGATGCCCACGCCCAGCGGAATATATTTCAAATAATTTTTTTCGCCGCGGAACGGCGTCAATTTCTGTGGCGTCCCGAGCCGCAACGCTTCGCGCCCATAGTATTCGCAGAAATCAATCAGCTCGGCGATGTCCGCGTCCGCTTCCGGCCAGGTCTTGCCGATTTCGTAGCTCAGCCAGGCATCCAATTCGTAGCGCCGCTTGCGCAAAATATCCGCCGCGCGATACAAACACGAGACGCGCTCTTCCACCGGCACGCGCTTCCAGCGCTCGAACGCCGCATGAGCTTTTTCCACCGCCGCGTTCGCCATCTCCACGTTCGCCTTCTGAAACACGCCAATCACCTGGTCAGGATGCGACGGATTGTGGGACTTGATCTTCTCCGAAGTAGTGATGCGCTCGCCCCCAATGGTCAAGGGGTACTCGCGCCCAAACATCCCGCGCACCTGGGCCAGCGCATCCTCCATAGCCTTGCGATTCGCGGGCTGAGTAAAATCAATAAACGCCTCGTTCGCAAACTCCCCGCGCTGCAAATTCACCGCAGCCTTGGGCGTGCCGGGTTTGGCGGTCGTACCAGTTGTAGCCGTCGATGTCATTGGTTTTGCCTCACTCCGTTCGTCGTACGCGTTTGTAGCACCTCATTTTACCGCTTTGGGTTTGCAGTTGCAGTTGAATTTGTAGCGGCCGCCTGTTCACCCGCCGTCCGCGCCAGCGGACGGCGGGTAGGCGGGCGGTTTTGACTCGGACTTGGACTTTGTTCCTGATTTTGACTTTGACCTTAACTCTACTTTTTCCTCTTGCGTGGGCGCTGTGCCCGCTAGCCCGTCGCGCCAAACCAACACCGCACGATGTACACACACGATCCCCGCTCCTCTACCTTATTCCCTCTCAAGCACTTACCCGTCTACGCATTTCTACGGATATCGCCCCGAATCTCTTTGTGTTAACGTGAGTCGGGGCACTATTGAAGCCCCCTAAAAGGACGCATCATGCGCAACCTAACCCGCTCTCAAAGATCCGCGGTCTCCAATTCGCCTTCCACCTCGCCCAAAACGAAACAAGTTAGCCTCAAGTATCACCGTCTCCGCTGCCAAATCTGCAAACACGCCTGCCGCCAGCACATCGAGGAAGCTTTCCTGCAATGGCGCAGCCCCAAAGTCATCATGCACTGCTTCGGCATCAAGACCGAGACCACCATCTATCACCACGCCCACGCCGTAGGGCTCTTCGATCTTCGCAATCGAAGCCTAAGTCATGCTCTTGCCAACATCATCCAAGAGGTCGACACCGTACGCCCCACCACTAAGGACATCCTCCGCGCGGTTTACGCCCTCGCTCACATCAACGATCACGGCCAGTGGATCCATCCCCCCGACAAATCCGAAGTCAAATCCGAGGTCGTACATTACTCGTCACCACCTCAATCAATCGCTAGCGAAACAAAATCGAAAGCCGATGCAAACCCATGAAAACAATCACCACCAACCCAAATCAATCGCTAGTTTTTGTCGCCTTTTTAGCAATCGCGCCCGGCCGCAAAACCAGTCAGCAGAAAAAAATCGAGCGCGCCCACTCTTCCCAGATTTCGGGAAAAATGGCGCGCGCTCTAGTGTCCTTGGGCGGCAAAGCTGCCGCCCGCTCCGCGTTGTTGAGCTACTTGCTTTTCGAATACAGGATGCGCAGGAGGTGGTCGCGGTGCGTGGCGTAATCTACCGTGGAGCTGTAGACATCGCCGAAGAGCGGTTGTGTTTTATGCAGCGATTCGATTTCCGCATAGAACTTATCCATGGCGGCGGCGTTGGGAAAAACGGCGATGAGGGTGTAGGCGCCGGGGGTGTCGGTGTGGATCAGATCCTCTTCGAGCGAATAGCCGGCGAGGGTACCGTCAGCAACCTGAGCATCGAGCGAGGGTTTGCGATACTTCGTTATCAAATCCCTGAACTCCTCGGCGTGACCTGGCTTCGGCGTCCAATCCTGCACGAGGACGTAGCCGGTCTCGGTGGTGCCGCCTTTACCGTTGTACATGGTGGACATGGTGATGGCATCGGAGTGCATGGTGTAGGGGAAATCGGCGGAAGTGGTGGCTGCGGTGCGCAAGGCTGCCAAAGTTTTCATCAAGCCCGCGACCGAGGACGAAGCAAACCAACCGACGTGCGTGGGCGCGTTCAGCCCTTCATGAACTTCCAGAACGCCATCGCCGTAGCTCAGGATCGTTCCGTCGGCCAGGAGACTGTCGAAAACCTTGTGCCCGGACGCCAGGTTCTTCTCGTATGCCGGCCACTGCGGGCGGGGAACTCCGAAGAAAGAGACATAGGTGTACACGACCGGTTGCTTGGCCGCCTCGGCTTGCTGCGCGCGCGCGGCCGTCGCGGAAAATGCAAACATGGAAACGAGCAATACAGACAGCGTGGAAACGCAGAGCATTCGCTTGAGCATCATCTTTTTCTCTCCTGTTTTCGTGCTTGGGTTGGCAGAGCGATCGGAACCGCGTGGTTCGATTTAGACTTCTGTCTCGCGCATCGTATGCTCGTCTTGCTGTGGACACAACGAATTAATGCGCAGCGCGCTTTGACAGAGAATCCCGTGTTCCCGCGGCTAAATTCGGATCAAGGCCGGCACGGAAAGCTTGTGGCCCGATTACTTGCGGTAGATGACGCCGGCTTTCATTACGAAGGAAACTTTTTCTAGCGCGGAGATGTCTTCGAGCGGATTGCCGGGGACTGCGACGATGTCTGCCTGATAGCCGGGTTTTAGCGCGCCAATTTTATCCTGCCAGCCCAGCAATTTCGCGCCGTTTAGCGTGCCGGCTTGAATCGCTGCGAGCGGCGACATTCCGTATTTCACCATCAATATAAATTCGCGGGCTTGCGTGCCGTGCAGAAACGGGCCGACGTCCGAGCCCATCGCGATGGGGACACCCGCAGCGAGTTGCCGTTTGAATTGCATGACGTGCTCCTGGAGCAAGGCGCGTTCGCGGGCGGCGGCTTCGGTAGTTGCGGCATGCTCCGCGAAATATTCGGAGATGGTAAAAGTGGGAACCGCGAAGATTTGCTTTTCGCGCATGATGCGCATGGTCTCGTCGCTGAGCTGGTAGGCGTGGTCAACGGACTCGACTCCGGCGCGGGCGGCGTAGAGCGTTCCGGGTTCGCCCGTGGCATGAACGGCGACGCGATTGCCGGTGCGCGCGGCTTCGCGGACCGCGGCAGTGAGTTCTTCTTCTGTGTACTGGAAGGGTGTCGAGAACTTTCCGTTGGCGATCGAGTCCGCGCCGGTTTCGTAAATCTTGATGAAGTCCGCGCCTTCTTTCAGTTGCTGACGGATAACGGTGACGAGTTCTGTTGCGTTGTTTGCATACGTCGCGTTGGGGAGAACGTGTTGCTCGGGGTTGTAGCCGATCGCGTCTTCGTGGCCGCCGAGAATATTGACGGCGTTGCCGCTGATGCGCAGGCGGGGCCCTGGAATTTCACATCGATTGATGGCGTCGCGCACGGCCGTGTCTGCCGAGCCGGCGCCTTCGGTGCCCATGTCACGCTCGGCTGTGAATCCAGCGAGGAGATCGTCGCGCGCGGCGAGAGTAGCCATGATGGTGCGCTGCGGGACAGATTCCTGCACGGTTTGCAGATCTTCCGCGCCAGGATGGAGGAAGAGGTGAACGTGCGCGTCAATGAGACCCGGAAGGAGTGTGGTGTCGCCGAGGTCGATAATTTCTGCGTCGGCGGGGCGCGTGACTTTTGCGCCGGCTTCTTTTATGACGTCACTTTGAATGAGAATTTCGCCGGGGGCGGTGAAGCGGCCAGATTCTACGTCGAGTAGGCGCGCGGCGTGGAGGACGATGGAGTGTGGGCTTGACGCCGGTTGCTGCGGCTGCGATTGGGGCTGCGCCTGCGTTGTGTGCCCGTTGGGCGGCGCGGCGCAGAGGAATGCGAGAGCGACTGCGAGCACGCTAATCAGATTGGAGCGCGGCGCGTTCATTTGGTCGCCGCGATGATAAACCAATTTAGCTCGCTGAATTAAGATTTGTAGCGGGGGTCGGGTGCGACGCTGTGGAAGCCGTAGGTTTCGTAGCGCCAGGAGATTTTTCCTTCGCGGAGGCTGACGATGGTGAAACCTTCGCGGAAATCCAGGCGGGGGCCGTGCCACCAATTGCCACAGACGGCGCCACAGCACGCGTACTGACAATTTTTGTAATTCACGAGCTCATTGATGTGCAGATGGCCCTGCAAGACGGCGAGGACGTTGTGCGCTGCGAACAGGGCGATAACATCGGCGGAATTTGCGACGGACACGGTGTCGTAGCGCTGTGTGCCGTCGGGCTTGGGGCCGTAGGCGAGATAGCCCGTGATCAGCGGCACGTGGGTGATGACGATTATGGGCGCGGCCGGCGGGATGGCGGCGAGATCGTGCGCGAGCCATTGCAGCTGCGCGTCGTCAATGCGGCCTTCCCAAAAGCGATCGGGCGTGGGGAAAATAGAATCGAGGACGATGAAATGGTAGCCGCGGTGATCGAAAGAATAGTAAGTGCGCGCGCCGATGCGGTCTTCGAACATTTTTTTCCCGTAGCCGGGGTCGTTGGGCGCGGCGCCGCTTTTGGTTAGGATGCCGTAGAGATCGTGATTGCCGATGGTGTGATACAGCGGCACTTTGATGCTGGCTTCGGTGCGCTGGTAGAGAGCGAAGAGCATGTCGGCGCGCGTGCGCCCGACACCGAGAGCGTCGAAAACCAGATCGCCGCCGCAGATGGCGAATTCGGGTTTGGCTGCCGCGATTTTTGCGAAGGCCATCGCGCAGCCGTGGGCCGCGTCTAGTTCCGGCTGGATGTGGGTGTCGGTGAAGAAGACGAAGTCGAAGGAGACGGCGGGTTCGGGATTGGCGACGGCTGCGGTGGCGGCGTTCGCGATTCCGTGATTCAGGAATGGAATTCCCGGGAACGCTGCGGTGGCGCCTGCGGCGGCGAGAGTTTGCAGAAATTTTCGGCGGTCGTGGATCAAGTGGGTCATTGAGTTAGCGCGCCGACTGCTGCTGTAAAGACTTTGGTGTGGTGGTCAATGTCTGCGGCGCTTGAGGCTGGCGACATCAGCGCCATGTTGTGGAACGGCGTTAGCAGGATGCCGCGATTTAGGGCGTACAGATGCATGAAGCGTTCGAGCTCGAAGTCCGTGGCGGCGGCTGCTTCTCCACCATTGCGCGGCGGGTGCGGATGAAAAAGGTATTCGGCGCGGCAGCCTAGGCGCGCGACGTGCCAGGGGAGCGCGGCTTCCGCGATGGCTTTGGCGACGCCGTCGGCGAATTGCTCCGCCAGCGGAATCATGTGCGCGAAGGCGGCGGGAGTGAGAACGTGTTCGAGCGTGGCGCGAATGGCTGCCAGCGAAAGCGCGTTGCCTGCGAGCGTGCCGCCGATGCCGCTGGTATCGCAATCTTCGAGCTGAATGCGGCTGGTGATTTTTTGCGCGACGTCCGCGGTGCAGCCGTACGAGGCGGCGGGAACGCCACTGGCGATGGGTTTGCCGATGACGAAAATATCCGGCTTCAGGCCGTGCGCGCGGGTGTAGCCGCCGGGGCCGGTGCAGATCGTATGCGTCTCGTCAATGATCAGGAGCGTGCCGAATTTTCGCGCGAGCGCTGCGGCGTTTTCCCAGTAGCCGGGTTCGGGATGGACGATGCCGACGTTGGTGAGGACCGGCTCGGCGAGGATGCAGGCGACGTCACGGTGGGCGAGTTCCTTTTCGAGCGCGGGAAGATCGTTGAATTCGACGACGCGCGTGGTCTCGGCTGGATTTACCGGCGGACCAATATTTCCGCGGCGCGGGCCGGCGATGCCGTTGTGGAGCGAGATGTAAGTTTCGTCCACGGTGCCGTGGTAACAGTAGTTGTAAACGAGAATTTTAGGGCGCTGCGTGATTTCGCGCGCGATGCGGATGGCGAAGCGATTGGCGTCGGTGGCGGTGAGCGTGAATTGCCAGTAGGGCAAGCCGAAACGGCGGGTGAGTTCTTCACCGACCCACGCGGCGTCTTCGGTGGGAAGCATGAGTGTGATTCCGTGTTTTGATTGGCGCGCGATGGCTGCGACGGCCGCGTCGGGGGAGTGGCCGGTCATGGCACCGGTGTCGCCGAGGCAGAGGTCAATGTAATCGTGGCCGTCAACGTCCTGGAAATGGGCGCCGTGCGCTTCGGCGACGAACACGGGAAATTTGCCGGCCCATTTTTTCATCCAGTTCATGGGGACGCCGCCGAGCAGCGATTTTTGCGCGCGGGCGTAGAGTGTGGCGGAGAGAGGACGTTCGGCGACGAATTTTTCCTCTTCGCGGGACATGAGCGCGTGGAGGCGAGAGCGGTCGATGATCGCGTGCGGTTTTCTTTTCGGTGCAGTCATTGTTAGCGCCCCGTTGCGATAAGAAGTCAATTGCGCCCATCCCGCAAAGGCGGGATAGCCGCTACAAAGTCAGAACCAACTTCAACGGCATGCCCGGTTCGATGAAACTGAACCGGCCGCTACACGGTCAAGTTCAAAATCTCGCTGCTCAACGTTTGAGAGTTTAGCGCAAGTGCTTGAGGATTTCGCGGGCGGCGTTGTGGCCGGAGGCGCCGGTTACGCCGTTGCCGGGGTGCGTGCCGTTGCCGCAGAGGTACAAGCCGCTCACCGGGGTGGCGTAGCGGGCCCAACCGAGCAGGGGCCGCATGGTGAAAATCTGATCGAGCGCAAGTTCGCCGTGGAAGGGGTGGCCGCCCGTGAGGCCGTAGGTGGTTTCGAGATCCTGGGGCGTGAGGGTTTGCACCGCGAGAATTTTCGACGGGAAGTCGGGAGCGTATCGCGCGAGCGTTTTGATTACAGTGTCGCGCAGGGCGTCACGCTGTTGCGCCCAGTCGCCGGATTTTAGTTTGTAGGGGGCGAACTGCATGTAAATGGACATTACGTGCTTGCCGGCAGGCGCGAGCGAATTATCGAGAATTGTGGGGATGGAAATATCGAGAAAGGGGGCGCGCGAAAATTCGCCGTACTTGGAATCGTCGAAGGCGTGCTCGAGATAATCAATGCCCGGGCCGATGTGGATGCGTCCGGCGAGCGCGGCATTGCCGTCGGAGGATTGCTTGAGCGCGGTGAATGTTGGCAGGCCGTCGAGGGCGACGTTTATTTTTGCGGCGACGCCATTGCTGCGGAAATTGAGCATTTTGACGACGAAGCTGGGCGGCAAGTGCACGGGGTCGAGCAGACTGAGCAGGGTGCGCCGCGGATCGGCTCCGGAAACTACCGCTTTCGCTGAGATTTCTTCGCCATTAGCGAGCGCGACGCCCGTGACGGCGCCGTGCTTCACCAGAATTTGCGCGACTTCTGCGCCGGTGCGGATTTCAGCGCCTGCTTCGTTTGCGGCCGCGGCCATCGCAGCGGTGAGCGCGCCCATGCCGCCGCGCGGATAGGCGGAGTTCCCTACCGGGTGCGGGTCAGCGGCGGCGCGCAGCAGGAGCAACGCCGTGGAGCCTGCGGACCAAGGGCCGAGAGAAGCGCCGAAAATTCCGCGCGCGGCGACGGCGGCGCGGAGGAGATCGGTTTCGAAAAATTCGGCGACAAAATCCGCTACGGCCATGGGGCCCCAGCGAATAAGCTGCATCATTTCTTTTTTTCCGAGGCCGCGGACTTTGCGTCCGATTTTCAGGAGCTTCCAGAGATCTTCGTTGGAAGGCTTTTCGATGACCGGCGGGGTGAGATTGAGCAGTTCGCTGGCGATTGCGGCGGCGCGGGCGATTTCTTTCGAAAGCTCGAAGTATTTTGCGCCGTCTTTTTTGGAGAAATTATCAATCTGGCGGGCGGATGCCGACGGGTCAGTGTGCAACACGAGCGCGCGGCCATCGAGCGCGGGCGCGAACACGCGTACCGGCGATTCGAGTTTTTCCAGGCCGTGGCGCGCCAGTTGCATGTCCTTCACGATACCGGCTAGCGGCGGGCCGCCGGCATGAGCGACGGTGGAGCAGTTGAAGCCGGGATGAAATTCCTCGGTGACGGCAGCGCCGCCGACGATGGGGCGGCGTTCGAGGACGAGGGGCTTGTGGCCTTTTTTCGCGAGATAGAAGGCCGCGACGAGAGCGTTGTGACCGCCGCCGAGAATAATGATGTCGCGTTGCGCGGCCATGCTCAGCTTCTCCCCGTGTCTTTCAGAATTTCGAGAGCTGCGAGGCGGCCGGGAGCGCCCATGATGCCGCCGCCGGGATGAGTGGCGGAGCCGCACATATACAATTTTTTGATCGGCGTGCGGTAACGCGCCCAGCCCGCGGCGGGGCGCAGAAAGAACAGTTGTTCGAGCGAAAGTTCGCCCTGAAAAATATTTCCTTCGGTGAGACCGGTCTGGCGTTCGATGTCGAGCGGAGTGATGAACTGTTTTCCGATGATGAGATTTTTCAAGTTGGGCGCGAATTGCGAGATCGTGTCAATCACGGTGTTGCCGAATGCTTCGCGCTGCTCGTCCCACGTGCCGGAGGCTAATTTGTAGGGCGCGTATTGCACGAAACAGGAAAGGATATGTTTTCCCGGCGGCGCGACGGAGGGATCGGTGAGCGAGGGGATGACCATATCAATGTAGGGGCGGCGGGAAAATTCGCCGTACTTGGCCTGGTCGTAGGCGCGTTCCATGTATTCCATGGAAGGCGAAATGGAAATTGCGCCGCGGAGATGATTTCCAGGGCCGGGGAGGCAGGTGAAATCCGGGAGGCCGTCGAGAGCGAGATTCACTTTTCCGGAGGAGCCGCGATATTTGTAGCGGCGAACGTCCTCGAGGAAATCGCCGGGAAGTTCGCGCGCCTCGATGAACTTCAGGAACGTGAGATTGGGATCGACGCTCGAAGAGACAATGTCGGCGTGAATTTCTTCACCGCCTTCGAGGACCACGCCCTGAGCGACGCCATTTTTTATGAGAATTTTTGAGACTGCCACTTCCTTGCGGATTTCGACGCCGGCTTCGAGAGCGGCGCCGGCGATGGCGTTGGAAATGGCGCCCGTACCGCCGCGGCTGAAACCCCAGGAGCGGAAGGCGCCATCAATTTCACCCATGTAATGATGGAGCAAAACGTAGGCAGTGCCGGGGGAACGGATGCCCAGGAATGTGCCGATGATGCCGGAAGCGGACATGGTGGCTTTGAGGACGTCGGTCTCAAACCACTGGTCGAGAAAGTCGGCGGCGCTCATGGTCATGAGCTGGACGAGATTGTATTTGTCTTCGGCGTCGAGATTCTGGAAGCGCTTGCCGAGGAAGGCTAATTTTTTCAGGTCGCGCGGATCGAGGGACGTGGGATCCGGCGGAATCATGCCGAGGATCGGTTTTACGAAGCGGCACATGGCGACCATGGACTTGCCAAATTCTTCGTAGGCTTCGGCGTCGAGTTTGGAGTGGCGCTCGAGTTCGCGGCGAGTTTTACCGTGGTCGTTCTGGCGCCAGAGATAATCGCCGTTGGGCATGGGGGTCATGGTGCCGTCGAGCGGGAGAATTTCCAGGCCGTGACGGGGGAGATCGAGATCGCGAATGATTTCTGGGCGGAGGAGCGAGACTACGTAGGAAAAAACGGAAAATTTAAATCCGGGGATGATTTCTTCGGTGACCGCGGCGCCGCCCAGGACGTAGCGTTTTTCCAGGACCAGGACTTTTTTTCCTGCTTTGGCGAGGTAAGCCGCATTCACAAGGCCGTTGTGGCCGCCGCCGATTACGATGACGTCATATTTCTTTGCCATGAATTTGTGCGGGTGATGCAGCGGTGCGAAGGATGAACACCGAAGCCGAAACATTTTACAGGCGTGGGAGCGGAGTCACAAGGGAGATTGGTGGGTGGCTGACTGTGAGTCAGTGAGCTGGTGATCGTGATTAGTGAGTAGTGATTAGTGCCGCGTGGTTGGCGTTTGTGGTGCGTGTTGCGTGAACGATGTTGCGGCAGCGGGCACGGCATGCCGTGCCCCTGATATGGAACGACCTGTCAACTACGAGTG
>Ga0209006_10002139_pt1 | contig 17980 bp, 16 predicted proteins | sample JacPin_JW_Ref_O2_FD_188567 | JGI IMG/M metagenome (GOLD analysis project Ga0209006, IMG submission 188567) | Forest soil microbial communities from Algoma, Ontario, Canada - Jack Pine, Ontario site 1_JW_Ref_O2 (SPAdes) (version 2) | ecosystem: Environmental > Terrestrial > Soil > Boreal... | reverse complement strand
CCATTGTCCAATATTCCCCACTGCTGCCTCCCGTAGGAGTCTGGGCCGTGTCTCAGTCCCAGTGTGGCTGATCATCCTCTCAGACCAGCTACGGATCGTTGCCTTGGTGAGCCGTTACCTCACCAACTAGCTAATCCGACGCGGGCCCCTCCTAGAGCGATAAATCTTTCTCCCTAAGGACGTATGCGGTATTAGCCGAGGTTTCCCTCGGTTATCCCCCACTCCAGGGCAGGTTCCCACGCGTTACTCACCCGTGCGCCACTCACCTTGCGGTGCGTTCGACTTGCATGTGTTAGGCATGCCGCCAGCGTTCGTTCTGAGCCAGGATCAAACTCTCAAATTAGCCTCGCCGGTTTTTCCCTTTCGGGATCGACCGGCAAAGTCCTGGCTCCGTACGATTGTCATCGGTCGGAATTGACATTCCAATTGATGCGCATTCGTACGGCGCCGAATGGCGCCGCCGCCTGCGCATCCCTTCCTCTTCTCAACGATGTCAAAGACCGAAGGCACGAAAACAAAAAAAGTCGCCGAACCAGCAACCGGCTCAACGCCGACGACACGGCGTTTTGGTTTGAGCCGACAAAACCCCCAGCAGCAAGACCGCTGCGTGGCGGCACTACCTGGTTCGCGGAGATCGCCCCGTCGGGCGACCGGGCGCATGGTATAGGCCCCCAAGACCGCACTTGTCCAGCCTTTCCATGGCTTTTATGCCCGTAATTCAGGCTGTCCACAGACCGGTTCTGGAAACGAGTCGCAGGGTCGGTGGTCGTTTCCGGCTAACCTATTGTTCCATATACGTTCTGTATTTCGCGAGCTACAGCAGCCCCAATTCGCGCAGCTCCCGGGCGAGCTTGGGCGGCAGCTTCTCGCCTGAATCGACGCCCTTGGGTCGGTCGGGTGGGGCGTTGGCCGGGGTGAGGTAGCGCCAGCCCTGGAAGGCGCGGTAGGGCCGGGGCATCACCGGAATGAGCTTCATTTCGTAATCGATCGCGCAATAGCGCCTGCCGTCCTTGCCGATGGCGTGGCCGATGCGTTTGAGGCGCTGGCGCGCCATCACTTGGCGCCGGATCACCCAATAGATCGAGCCGCCATCGAGCAGTTCCTCGGCGCGCTTCGGCGTGTTGCGGGTATAGAAACAGGCGCGGCCGCGCTCCTTGCGCCGTTGCTTCTGCAATTTCTTGAGCTCGGCCATGTCGGACACCCCGACCGCCATCTTGATCAAATTGAGTGTCATCACGCCGCCCTGGAGGCTAGCGCCTTGGCGCATTTGGAAGCGGGCTCACGCCCCAGCGCCAAGCAGATGAACCGGCCGGATGCCGCAAGCCGCCCGAGATTGACGCCCGTCTTGATGCCGAGCCCGTCGAGCATATAGACCACGTCCTCGCTCGCGACATTGCCCGCCGCGCCCGGCGCGTAGGGGCAGCCGCCCAAGCCCGCCACCGAACTGTCGACCACCGCCACGCCGCATTCGAGCGCGGCGAGGATATTGGCCAACGCCTGGCCATAGGTGTCGTGACAATGGATGGCGAGGCGTTTCAGCGGCACTTTCTTCGCCACCGCTTCGATCATCTTGGCAATGCGCGCGGGCGTGCCGGTGCCGATGGTATCCCCGAGCGAGATTTCGTAGCAGCCGAGCTTCAGGAGTTTTTCCGCCACGGATACGACGGCCTTTGGTTCGATATGCCCGTCATAGGGGCAGTCGACGACGCAGGAGATGTAGCCCCGCATGCGCATGCCGGCGCGCCTCGCCGCTTCGGCCACGGGATGAAAACGCGCGAGGCTTTCCGCGATGCCGCAATTGATGTTGCGGCGCGAGAAGGTTTCGGAGGCGGCGGCGAACACCGCGATCTCCTTCACCCCGGCCGCCTTGGCCGCTTCGAAGCCCTTCATGTTAGGCACCAGGACTTGGTAGGAAACGCCCGCGCGCGACTTGAGGCCTTTCAGCACCTCGGCGGTATCGGCCATCTGAGGAACCCATTTGGGCGAGACGAAGCTGCCGGCCTCGATCGCCTTCAACCCGGCATCGGCGAGTTGCTCGATCAGGGCGATCTTGACCGCGGTGGGCACGGTCTTGGATTCGTTCTGCAACCCGTCGCGCGGACCGACCTCGTTGACGCGCACCGTCCTGGGCAATCTCGTCATGCCTTCTCCTTGCCGCGCCGCTTGCCGGTCGGCCCGGCGGGAATGACCGACAGCAGCGCCGTTCCCTCGCTTACCGAGTCGCCAGCCGCGCAGTGGAGTTCCGCCACCACCCCGTCGGCCGGCGCCGCCACCGCATGCTCCATCTTCATGGCCTCGAGCACCAGCAGGATTTGGCCGCGTTTCACTTTGTCGCCGCGCTCGACCAGCAACGCCCCGATCTTACCCGGCATCGGCGCGGTGAGCCGTCCGGGCGCGGCGCGCGCGCCGACCGCCTTGGCTTTCGGATCGGCGAGGCCGAGACGCCAGCTGCCTTCGGCCAGCGCCACCGTGACCTCGTTGCCCCGCCACAGCACCGATGCCTCGACATGCTTGCGGCCGAGGGTGAAGGCAAGATCGCCGCCCGGCATGGACCAGGCCAGCGCCTCGGCGCTGCTTCTGCCGAAATGCAGGCGCAGGCCCCCCGCCCCGAAGCCGATGCGAACTTGGCGCGGCTTGCCGTTGTCGTCGAAACGCAGCTCGAAGCTTCCTTCGCCCGCTAGCTGCCAGCCATCGTGCAGGCGCCAGGGCGAATACCGGTCGCCGCCAGCTCCGCCGGGCACGGCAAGAATGCGCGATAGGCAGGCCGCCGCCAGCGCCGTCTCGGTCGCCGGCACGGATTCCGGCAGCAGTGCGCGCCGGTGCCGTGCGATGAAACCGGTATCGGCCGGGCCGGCGGCGAAGGCCCGGCTTTTCACGACGTGCAACAGGAAATCGCGGTTGGTGGCCAGCCCCAACACCCGCGTCTCGGCCAGCGCCGCGCCGAGGCGTGCGAGCGCCAGGGCGCGGGTTTTGCCCCAGGAGGCGAGTTTGGCAATCATCGGATCATAAAACTCGGTGACGCGGTCACCCTGCCGCACGCCGGTCTCGATCCGCAAATCGGCCGCCTCCCGGGGCAATCGCAGCCGGGCCAGGGTTCCGGGCGACGGGATAAACCCCCGCGCCGGATCCTCGGCATAAAGCCGCGCCTCGATGGCATGGCCCTTGAGCGCGACGCGGTCCTGGCGCAAAGGCAGCTTCTCGCCCCACGCCACACGGAACTGCCATTCGACCAGATCGAGACCGGTGATCAGCTCGGTCACCGGATGTTCGACCTGGAGCCGCGTGTTCATTTCGATAAAATAAAACTTCCCTTCGGCCAGCATGAACTCGACCGTGCCGGCGCCGGCATAATCGACCGCGCGCGCCGCCTTGATCGCGGCGGCATGGATGGCGCGGCGCAATGATGGCGAGAGATCGGGCGCCGGCGCCTCCTCGATCACCTTCTGGTGGCGGCGCTGCAACGAGCAATCGCGCGTGAAGAGATGGATCACGTTGCCGTGCTTGTCGGCGAATATCTGAACTTCGACATGCCGCGGCCGATTCAAGTACTGCTCCAGAATCAGCCGGCCGTCGCCGAAGGCGGCTTCCGCCTCGCGTTGCGCGCCGGCGATGGCGTCGCGCAATTCCCGCTCAAACTTGACGATGCGCATGCCGCGCCCGCCACCGCCCGAAGCCGCCTTGACCAGCAGCGGAAAGCCCAGCATCCGTGCTGCCTTGCGCAGCGCCTTGCCCTGTTTCTCGCCGTGATAGCCCGGCACCACCGGCACGCCCGCCCGTTCCATCATCTCCTTGGCGGCGGCCTTGTTGCCCATCGCTTCGATCGCTTTGGCGTCGGGACCGATGAAGGCGATACCGGACCGGGCGCAGGCGCGGGCGAAATCGGCGTTCTCGGACAGGAAACCGTAGCCGGGATGGATCGCCTGGGCGCCGCTTTGCCGGCAGGCGGCGACGACCCGGGCGATATCGAGATAACTTTCGGACGAAGGCGCCGGACCGATATTCACCGCCTCGTCGGCCATGGCCACGTGAAGCGCGTTCTCGTCTGCCTCGGAATAGACCGCGACCGTGGCTATCCCGAGCCGCCGCGCGGTGCGAATGACACGGCAAGCGATCTCGCCGCGATTGGCGATGAGGATTTTCTTGAACATCCCGCGTTATCCGTCAGCGCCGGAAGGACGGCTTGCGCTTTTCGAGGAAAGCGGCAAGGCCCTCGCGCCCTTCCGCCGAGGCGCGCGCTTCGGCGATCGCCCGCGCGGTATGAGCCATGAGCGCGGAGGTCACCGGCCGCCCGGCCACCTCGGCGACCATGCGCTTGGCCCCGGCTTGGGAAAGCGGCCCGCTCTCGAGCAGCGAAGAGACAATCGTCTCGATCTCCTGGTCAAGAACGGTCAAAGGCGCGACCTTATGCACCAGGCCCAGGCGCATTGCCTCGGCGGCGGAAAAACTCTCGCCGGTGAGACAATAGCGCCGCGCCGCGCGCGGGCCGATGGCCGCGACCAGATATGGCGCGATGGTCGCCGGCACCAGGCCGATCCGCACCTCCGAGACGGCGAAAATCGCCTCCTCGGCCGCCACCGCGATGTCGCAACAGCAAACCAGCCCGACGCCGCCGGCAAAAGCGGCGCCGTTGACCCGCGCCACGACGGGCTTCGGCATCTCGTTGAGGATGCGCAGCATCTCGGCCAGACCCATGGCGTCGGCGACATTCTGCGTCTCGTCGTAACCGGCCATGCGCCTCATCCAATTGATGTCGCCGCCGGCCGAGAAAGCCTTGCCCGCCCCGGTCAGCACCACGGCGCGCACATTGCCGTCCGCGCCGAGAGTCCGGAAAGCCTCGGTCAGCTCGGCGATCAACGCGTCGTCGAAGGCGTTGCGCACATCCGGCCGGTTGAGGGTGAGGGTGACGACGCCGCGCGTGTCGGCGGCAAGCAGGATCGCGCTCATGTCACATCCGGAAGACGCCGAAGCGGGTGGGCTCGATCGGCGCGTTGAGACTGGCCGAAATCGACATCGCGAGCACGCGGCGCGTATCCTTGGGATCGATCACGCCGTCATCCCACAGCCGCGCGCTGGCATAATAAGGATGCCCCTGGGTTTCGTATTGCTTGCGGATCGCGGCCTTGAAGTTTTCCTCTTCCTTCTTGCTCCATTTCTTGCCGCGACCGCTCCCGCCGTCGCGCCGCACCGTGGCCAGTACATTGGCCGCTTGTTCTCCTCCCATGACGGAAATCCGCGCATTGGGCCAGGTCCACAGGAAGCGCGGCGCATAGGCGCGGCCGCACATGGCGTAATTGCCGGCCCCGAAGCTGCCGCCGATGATGACGGTGAATTTGGGCACGTTGGCGCAGGCCACCGCCGTCACCATCTTGGCGCCGTCCTTGGCGATGCCGCCCGCCTCGTATTTCTTGCCGACCATGAAGCCGGTGATGTTCTGCAGGAAGACCAGCGGAATGCCGCGTTGCGCGCATAGTTCTATGAAATGAGTACCCTTGAGCGCGCTCTCCGAGAACAGAATGCCGTTATTGGCGACGATGCCGACAAGATAGCCCCAGATGCGCGCGAAGCCCGTGATCAGAGTTTCGCCGTAGAGCGGCTTGAACTCGTCGAATTCGCTGCCGTCGACGATACGCGCGATCACCTCGCGCACGTCATAGGATTTTCGGCTGTCGGACGGCACGATGCCGTAAAGCTCCTCGGCCGGATAAAGCGGCTCTTGCGGCGTTTGACTCTCGATTCCGGCGCGCTTGGCGCGGTTGAGATTGCCGACGATGCGCCGCATCAATTCCAGCGCTTGGGCATCGTCCTCGGCGATCTGGTCGGCGACACCCGATTGCCTCGCATGGACCTCGGCGCCGCCCAGCTCCTCGGCCGAAACAGTCTCGCCGGTGGCGGCTTTCACCAGCGGCGGCCCACCCAGAAAGATGGTGCCCTCGCCGCGCACGATGATGCTCTCGTCCGACATGGCCGGCACATAGGCGCCGCCGGCGGTGCAGGAGCCCATCACCGCCGCGATTTGCGGCACGCCCAAGGCGGAGAGCGTCGCCTGGTTGTAGAATATGCGGCCAAAATGATCGCGGTCTGAGAAGACCTCGTCCTGCGCCGGCAGGAAGGCGCCGCCGGAATCGACCAGATAGAGGCAAGGCAGGCGATTCTCGCGCGCGATCTCCTGGGCGCGCAGATGCTTCTTCACCGTGATCGGATAATAAGTCCCGCCTTTGACCGTGGCGTCGTTGGCGATGACCACGCATTCGCGCCCCATCACCGGGCCGATGCCGGCGACGATGCCGGCCGCCGGCACTTCGTCAGGATAAAGGCCGAAGCCGGCCAGCGCCGAGAATTCCAGGAACGGCGCGCCCGGATCGAGCAGCAGGCGGATGCGTTCGCGCGGCAGCAGCTTGCCGCGCGCCAGATGTCTCTTGCGCGCTTCCTCGCCGCCGCCTTTGGCTATCGCGGCGAGGCGTTTTTTCAGATCGTCCGTCAGCGCTTTCATCGCCTTGGCATTGGCGCGAAAGGCTTCGGACCGGGTATCGATCGGGGATTTGAAGGCGGCCATCACGCGGTCTCCTCGAACAGTTCGCGGCCGATCAGCATGCGGCGGATCTCCGAGGTGCCGGCGCCGATCTCATAAAGCTTGGCGTCGCGTAGCAGCCGCCCGGTGGGGAAATCGTTGATATAGCCGTTGCCGCCCAGCGCTTGGATCGCCTCGAGCGCCATCCAGGTCGCCTTCTCGGCGGCATAAAGAATGGCGCCGGCGGCGTCCTTGCGCGTGGTGCGGCCACGGTCGCAGGCGCGCGCCACGGCGTAGACATAGGCCTTGGCCGCGTTCATCACGGTGTACATATCCGCGAGCTTGCCTTGCATGAGCTGGAACTCACCGATGGGCTTGCCGAACTGCTTGCGTTCGTGAAGATAGGGGATCACCGCATCGAGGCAGGATTGCATGATGCCCAAGGGGCCGCCTGCCAGCACGGTGCGTTCGTAATCGAGCCCGCTCATCAACACTTTGACCCCGCCATTGGGCTTACCCAACAGGTTCTCCTCGGGCACTTCGCAATCCTCGAAGACGAGTTCCGCGGTGGGCGAACCGCGCATGCCGAGCTTGTCGAGCTTCTGCGCCGCCCTGAATCCCTTCATGTCCTTCTCGATCAGGAAGGCCGATATGCCCTTGGGCCCGGCCGCGGGATCGGTCTTGGCATAGACCACCAGCGTGTCCGCATGGGTGCCGTTGGTGATCCACATCTTGCTGCCGTTCAACACGTAACGGCCGCCCTTCTTTTCGGCGCGGGTCGCCATGCCGATCACGTCGGAACCCGCCCCCGTTTCGCTCATGGCCAGCGCTCCGACATGCTCGCCCGAAATGAGCCGAGGCAGATATTTGCGCTTTTGCGCGGCTGTGCCGTTACGCCGAATCTGGTTGACGCAGAGATTGGAATGGGCGCCGTAGGACAGACCCACCGATGCGGAGCCCCGGCTCACTTCCTCCATCGCCACCACATGAGCGAGATAGCCCATGCCGGCGCCGCCGAATTCCTCCTCGACAGTAATGCCCAGAAGGCCGAGCGCGCCGAAACGCGGCCAGAGTTGGCGCGGAAATTCGTCGCTGCGGTCGATTTCGGCGGCGATCGGCGCGATCTCGGCTGCGGCGAAGCCGCTCACGCTGTCGCGCAACATATCGATTTCGGCGCCGAGCTCGAAATCGAGCGTCGGATAGCGATTGGCGGGCATGGTCCGGCGCGTCTCCCTTTATGAGCCGCAGTCTAGCTGTCCATTACATTGCTGCAAGGATGGCGGAGATCGGGGGATGGTAGGGGCGCGCTGCTCCTAGAATTCGGCAAGCCCCATGTGAGGGGCAGCCATGACGCCCAGGAGACATCCCGTGAAGAAATCGATAATCGCCATTTCCGCCCTTGCCCTGCTTGCCGGAGTCGGCAGCGGCGGTCTCATGACACCCGGCGCTTTTGCGCAAGCCTCGCCGCCTGCGGCAAACGCCCCGGTCCAGGCGCCGATGGCCAAGCCCGACCATCCGCATTGGAGCGCCAGCCGGCACATCGAAGGCCGCATCGCCTTTCTTAAGGCCGAGCTCGGCATCACGCCCCAGCAGCAGGCGCAATGGGACAAGCTCGCTCAAGTGATGCGCGACAACGCCAAGGAGATGGACGCCGCCTTCGCCCAGGCGCGCGATCAGGCCGCCGGCGCGACGCAGAACGCGGTGCAACGCCTTGAGGCGCGCGGCCGCTTTGCCGCGCTCAAGGTGAAGCAATCGGGCAGCTTCCTGGCCGCCTTCCGTCCGCTTTACGACAGCCTGTCGGACCAGCAGAAGCAGTCGGCCGACCAGCTGATGGCGCCGCATCGGCATCATCATCACGACATGCATTGATTTTTTACTGAGCGTGGTCAGCCTACCGATCGGCCGCCAGCCTCTCCGGCGGCCGATCACCCTTTACGGGCGGCGAAATACGCCTTCATCGGATCGAAGTAGCTGCGCTGCCAGCCGCCGTCGCGATAACTGATATGACCATCGGGCACGTTGCTGTGATGCACGGTGACGCGCGTACCGCCGCCCGCCGGCTCGAAAACGACCTCGATCTGTGAATCCGGATCGGCGGCGGTGAACTTGGTAGTGCGCCAGGACTGCACGATCCGCTTGCCCGGATCGAGCGCCAGGTTCTTGCCGGTGATATAACCGTCCCAGACGGTGAAGGCGCCGCCGGGCTTGGCCGAGCATTGCGCCGCTTTGCCGCCGGTCATGGCTTCATGACCCTTGGCGTCGAGCCAGGAATCGTAGATCGCCCGAGACGAGGCCGGGATGACATCCGAGACCGTGAATTCGAAGCTCATGGCTTGTGGCTCAAGGCCTAATCAATGGTGCGGTCGAGAAGACTCGAACTTCCAAGGGGTTTCCCCCACTAGCACCTCAAGCTAGCGCGTCTACCAATTCCGCCACGACCGCGATGTAACGGCGGTATTAAGTATTATATATAGCGATTGCCGCCGATGGCGCGGCTGATTACCAAATCCCCATGCCCATAGCAAGCAAGACCGGCTCAAAGACCCAGATCGAATGGCAGACCAGCGCAACGCCCGAGGCCTATGACCGGGCGGTGGCGGCGATGGAGGCCCGGGTCAAGGCGATCCGCGAGGGCCATGCGCCAGAATTGGTCTGGCTGTTGGAACACCCGCCGCTCTATACCGCCGGGACCAGCGCCAAGGAGGACGATCTCGTCGATCCCATCCTGCCGGTTTACCGCACCGGCCGCGGCGGGCAATGGACCTATCACGGGCCGGGCCAGCGCGTAGCTTATGTCATGCTCGATTTGAAAGCGCGCGGCGGCGATTTGCGCGTCTACGTGACCAATCTCGAGGAATGGCTGATCCGCACTCTCGGCGAGTTCGGCCTTAAAGGCGAGCGGCGTTCCGGCCGGATCGGTATCTGGATCGACCAGGGCGGAGGCCGCGAGAATAAGATCGCCGCCGTCGGCGTACGCGTGCGCCAGGGCGTGACTTATCACGGCGTTTCGCTCAACCTCGATCCCGATCTCGACCATTACCGCGGCATCGTGCCCTGCGGCGTCAGCCAGTTCGGCGTGACTTCGCTCGCGGCCCTGGGAATCAAAATTTCGATGACCCGGGTCGATGCCGCTCTGAAACATAACTTTGAACGCATCTTCTCCGCTGCCCGGACGGGCGGCGATGGGTTATGATCGGCGTCAATCAAGGCGGGGATTGGGGGGCATGAGATTTTCACCGCGATGGAATACGGCGGCGCTGGCGCTCATGCTGCTGGCGGCCAGTCCGGTCCTGGCGCAAAACGCCGCATCGCCCCCGCCCACCCGCGACGCGGTTCATCAATCTTTCGCACCGATCGTCAAAAAAGCCGCGCCGGCCGTGGTGAACGTTTATTCGCGCCGTATCGTGCACAACCAATCGCCGCTGCTCAACGACCCGATCTTCCGCCGCCTGTTCGGCAACGAGCTCCAGCGCCTGGGCATTCCAAGCGATCGCGTGCTCAATTCCCTCGGCTCCGGCGTGATCGTCGATCCCAACGGGCTTATCGTCACCAACTTCCATGTCATCAAGGACGCTCAGGATGTGACCGTGGTGTTGTCCGACCGGCGTGAATTCGACGCCAAGATACTGCTGAGCGACGAACGCACCGATCTCGCCGTGCTCAAGATCAACGTGGCGAACGAGCGCCTTCCGGTACTGGAATTGGGCGACAGCGACCAGCTGCAAGTGGGCGACATGGTGCTGGCAATCGGCAACCCGTTCGGCGTCGGCCAGACCGTGACCAGCGGCATCGTCTCGGGGCTGGCGCGCACCGGCATCGGCCTCAGCGATTTCGGCTCCTACATCCAGACCGACGCCGCGATCAATCCCGGCAATTCGGGCGGGGCCTTGGTCGACGTCGACGGCAAGCTGATGGGCATCAACACCGCCATCTTCTCGGAATCGGGCGGCTCGGTCGGCATCGGCTTCGCCATCCCGTCGGTGCTGGTGCGGACGATGGTCGATGCCGCCGAACACGGCAAGCATGTGGTGCATCCCTGGCTCGGCATCATGGGCGAGGATGTCAGCGCCGACGACGCAACCAAGCTTGGCCTGCAGCACCCGACCGGCGTGCTGGTGAAAGACGTGTCGCCCGGCGGTCCGGCTGCCCAGGCCGGCATCAAGACCGGCGACGTCATCCTCGCGATCGAGGGCCACGACATCGACGATTCCGAGAGCCTGCGATTCCGCCTGGCGACCCTGGGCACCGAGGCGCCGGCACGGCTGACGTTGTGGCGCGACGGCAAGTCGCGCGACGCCACGGCGACCTTGACCGCGCCGCCGGATACGCCGGCGCGCGAAGTGGCCGAAATCGAAGGGGCTACGCCGATGGCGGGCGCAACCGTCGGCAATCTTAATCCCGCCTTCAACGAGGAGCTCAATCTTAAATCCGACCAGACCGGCGTCGTGGTCACGGCGGTCAAGCCCGGATCGCCGGCGGCGCGGCTCGGCATCCAGCCCTATGACCTGGTGGTCAGCGTCAACCACCACAAGATCGAAACCGTGACGCAGTTGCGGCAGGCCTTGGGCGCCGGCGCCCCGCCTTGGACCATCGTCATTCACCGCAAAGACAAGACCTTCACGGCCGTGCTGAAATGATCGGCCTGTTCGAGCAGCAGGCGCCCCGCCCGCTCGCCGACAGGCTCCGGCCCAAGACGCTCGACCAGGTGGTGGGCCAAGACCACCTGCTCAAGCCCGAGGCGCCGTTGGGCCGCATGGTGGCGGCGCGTCGGCTGGCTTCGATGATCCTGTGGGGACCGCCGGGTTGCGGCAAGACCACCATCGCAAGGCTGCTGGCCGAAGCGACCGATATGCATTTCGAGCCGCTCTCCGCCGTATTTTCGGGCGTGGCCGATCTGAGGAAGATATTCGATGCCGCCAAGAAACGCCGCCTCGGCGGCCAGGGGACGCTGCTTTTCGTCGACGAAATTCACCGCTTCAACCGCGCCCAGCAGGACGGATTCCTGCCTTATGTCGAGGACGGCACCATCACGCTCATCGGCGCGACGACGGAAAACCCGTCCTTCGAGTTGATCGGGGCGCTGCTGTCGCGCTGCCAGGTCTTCGTGCTGCACCGGCTGGACGAAGCGACGCTCGAAACGCTGCTTCAGCGCGCGGAAGCGGCCTTGAAGGTCAAGCTGCCGATTGACGACGGCGCCAGGCAGGCGTTGAAGGCGATGGCCGATGGCGACGGCCGCTTTATCCTCAACCTTGCCGAGGAACTGGCGGAACTGCCCAGGGGCACCAAGCTCGACACGGCGGGCCTCATGGCGGCGGTGCAACGCCGGGCGCCCCTTTACGATAAATCGCAGGAAGGTCATTACAACCTCATCAGCGCACTGCATAAATCCGTTCGCGGCTCGGATGTGGACGCGGCGCTTTACTGGCTCGCCCGCATGCTCGCCGGGGGCGAGCATCCGATTTACATCGCCCGGCGCCTCGTGCGCATGGCGGTGGAGGATGTCGGCATGGCCGACCCCGCCGCGTTGCCGCAGGTGATCGCCGCTTGGGAAACCTATGACCGTCTCGGCTCGCCCGAGGGCGAATTGGCCCTGGCGCAGGCGGTGATCTATCTCGCCACCGCGCCCAAATCCGTGGCCGGCTACATGGCGTTCGGCCAAGCCATGCGCGCAGCCAAGGAAAGCGGTTCGCTGATGCCGCCGATGCATGCGGTTAACGCGCCGACCAAGCTGATGCGCGACCTGGGCTATAGCGGGGGTTATGTCTACGATCCGGACACCGAAGAAGGCTTCTCGGGCCTCGATTATTTTCCCGAGGGCATGGAGCGGATGAATTTCTACCGGCCGATCGAGCGCGGATTCGAGCGCGAGATCAAGAAGCGGCTGGATTATTGGGAGAAGCTTCGCGGCCAGGCGCAAAAAGCTCCGCCGAAAAAGCAAAAATAAGCCACATTGCCGGCCCATCTCCGCCACGGATCGATTTGATCCTCTCGGCTCATGCTGCCCTGCCATTCCGTGATGGAGGTCATTCATGTTAGGTCGATATGCTCCCACTCTCGCTCTTACGCTTGCAGCCGTTTCGCTGCTCGCTGCCGGCTGTTACAGCCCGCCGCCGCCGGAACGGATTGTCGAAGCGCCGCCGCCGCGTGCGGTGGTCATTCCTCCCGCCTCGCCCGACGAGCACGCCGTGGTGATCGCGCCCACCGAGCCGCCGCCGGCGCGGGTCGAGGTCATCCCCGCGCCGCCTTCCGACGTGGTCTATTGGGTGCCCGGCCATTGGCGCTGGGATGGCAGCGGCGGCCGCGGCGGCTGGACCTGGGTTGCCGGCTATTACGCCGACCGGCCTACCCGCGCCGCGACCTGGATCGACGGCCATTGGCAGCAAAGCTCGGCGGGTTGGGTCTGGGTCGAGGGGTACTGGCGCTAAATTCCGCCACAATTCTTATGGCTAATCGGGCCGTTCCCGCCGCCGGCCAGCGGCGGGAACGGTGCTCGCCTTGGCGCCCTATAAACCGGTTACAAACACCCTGGAGCGAACCCCTATGAATAAACCTTTGCTCGCTACTTGCCGAATCGGCGCCGCTGCGCTGGCGCTGGTGGTCGGCCTGTCCATGGCTCAAGCTGCGCAAGTCTATGTCAATGTCGCGCCGCCCGACCCCCGGGTCGAGGTCGTGCCGCCGCCGCCGCCTGGCCCGCCGATGGAATGGCGGCCCGGCTATTGGCGCTGGAACGGCGCGCAATATGTTTGGGTTCCCGGCCATTATGTCCACCCGCCCCGCATGGGCGCGCATTGGGTTCCCGGCCACTGGGCGCAGGGCCCGCGCGGCTGGTTGTGGGTTCGCGGCCACTGGGCCTGAGCGCCTAAACCGAAGCTGACATTCCCCGGGGCCTGATAGCGGCCCCGGGGTGGTGTCTTGCTCCCGCCGCAGCTAAATTCGCGGCATGGGACAGGTTCAATCCATCGCGGTCTCGGCCGATGATTCCGAGATTCGCCTCGACCGCTGGTTCAAGCGGCATTTCCCCGGACTAGGCCATGGCAGGCTGGAGAAGCTGTTGCGCACCGGCCAGATCCGGCTCGACGGCAAACGCGCGCGAGCCCGCGATCACGTGACCGCCGGTCAGGTCGTGCGCGTGCCGCCCTTGGGCAATCTCGACCGGGCATCCGCGCCGCCGCGTCAGCCCGCTCCCACCAGTGCGCGCGAGGCGCGGCTGATCCAAGCCACCGTACTGCACCGCGACGACGACGTGCTCGTAATCGACAAGCCGCAAGGTCTGGCGGTGCAGGGCGGCACCAAGACCGCGCGCCATCTCGACGGCATGTTGGATGCGCTGAAATTCGACGCGGCCGAGCGTCCGCGACTGGTCCACCGCCTCGATAAGGACACCAGCGGCGTGCTGGTGCTCGCCCGCAATGCCCGCGCGGCGGCGAAGCTCGCCCAAGCCTTCCGTGAGAAATCGACGCGCAAGATCTACTGGGCCGCGGTGGTGGGATCGCCGGAGCGGCGCCAAGGCCGTATCGACCAGAAACTCGCCAAGCTGCCGGGCCGTCTGGGCGAGCGTGTCGTACCCGACGAGGAAGGCAAACGGGCCGTCACCTATTACCGGACCGTCGCCCATGCCGGCGATCGGCTTGCTTGGATCGCATTCGAGCCGGTCACCGGCCGCACCCATCAGTTGCGCGCGCATAGCGCCGCGCTGGGCACGCCGATCCTGGGCGACGGCAAATACGGCGGCGCTGACGCGCATGTGAAAGGCGTGCCGGGATCACGGCTGTTGCATCTCCATGCCAGAGCGCTGGCGATCCCGCATCCGCAGGGCGGTACGCTCATCGTCATGGCGCCGCTGCCGCCGCACATGAAGGAAACCTGGGCTTTCTTCGGCTTTGAGGAAGGCCAGGAGCGCGATCCCTTCGCCAATCTCGCGCCGCAATAGATGAAACGCTTCTACAAACAGGCTTCGTTCGCGGCGGCGGAGGGCGGCTACGCCGTGCTGCTGGACGGCAAGCCGATCCGAACCCCGGCCAAGGCCAAGCTGGTAGTCAATAGCCGGAACTTGGCGGAAGCGATGGCGGCCGAATGGCGGGCGCAGGCCGAGACGATCTCGCCGGCCGGGCTTCACCTCACCCGGCTGGCCGGCTCGGTCATCGACCTGATCGAGCCGCGCCGGGCGCAGATCATCGCCGAGATCGCCAAATACGCCGGCACCGACCTGCTGTGTTACCGCGCGGAAAATCCGCCCGAGCTGGCATCGCGCCAGCGCGCCGCCTGGCAAGCACATCTCGATTGGGCCGGCGAGCGTTACGCGCCCCTGGCTGTGACCCACGGCATCGCGCCGCTGGAACAAGCGCCGTCCGCGCTCGACGCTTATGCGGCCGCGGTCGCAGCCTATGATTCGACGATTCTGGGAGCGCTTTATCTCGCCACCTCGGCCCTGGGATCGCTGGTATTGGCGCTGGCCTTGATCGAGGGACGCATCGATGCCGATCAAGCATTCGCCGCGGCCGAGCTCGACCAAACCTTTCAGATCGAGCGTTGGGGCGAGGATGATGAGGCCGCCAGGCGCCGCGCGGGGATCAAGGACGACATCGCGCTGGCGGCGCGTTTCGCCGATCTTCACCGCGCCGGATAGGCCGGGCTGGCGTGGATTCGCGGTTGGTGGGATAGTTCGCAGGCCCGAGGGGAGGCGTCATGCGCGAGATATTGCGGCGGTTGGAGGAAAAGCGCGAAGCCGCGCGCCAGGGCGGCGGCGAAAAGCGCATCGCCCAGCAACACGAAAAAGGCAAGCTCACCGCGCGCGAGCGGCTGGAGCTGTTGTTCGATCCCGGCTCCTTCGAGGAGTGGGACATGTTCGTCGAGCACCGCAGCCACGATTTCGGCATGGAGAAGCACAAGATTCCCGGCGACGGCGTGGTCACCGGCCACGGCCTGGTCAATGGCCGCCGTGTCTTCGCCTTCAGCCAGGATTTCACCGTGTTCGGCGGTTCGCTCAGCGAGGCCCATGCCGAGAAGATCTGCAAGATCATGGATCAGGCGCTCAAGGTCGGCGCGCCGGTGGTGGGCATCAACGATTCCGGCGGCGCGCGCATCCAGGAAGGCGTCGCCTCTCTGGCGGGATATGCCGAGGTGTTCCAGCGCAACGTGCTGGCTTCGGGCGTGGTGCCGCAGCTATCGCTGGTGATGGGACCTTGCGCCGGCGGCGCGGTCTATTCCCCCGCCATGACCGATTTCATCTTCATGGTGAAGGATTCCTCCTACATGTTCGTCACCGGCCCCGACGTGGTGAAGACCGTGACTCACGAGACCGTGAGCCAGGAAGAATTGGGCGGCGCGGTGACGCATACCGCGCGCTCCGGGGTGGCGGATCTGGCCTTCGCGAACGACGCCGAGGCGTTGCTGCAATCGCGGCGTTTCCTCGATTTTCTGCCGCTTTCCAACCGCGAGCCGCCGCCCGCGCGGCCGACATCCGATCCCGCCGACCGGCTGGAGAATTCGCTCGACACGCTGGTGCCGGGGAACCCCAACAAGCCCTACGACATGAAGGAGCTGATCGAGAAGGTGGCGGATGAGGGCGAGTTCTTCGAGCTGCAACCCGCCTTCGCCAAGAACATCATCACCGGCTTCGCGCGGCTGGAAGGGCACCCAATCGGCATCGTCGCCAACCAGCCGATGGTGCTGGCCGGCTGTCTCGATATCGACAGTTCGCGCAAGGCGGCGCGCTTCGTGCGCTTTTGCGATTGCTTCAACATCCCGATTGTCACCTTCGTCGACGTGCCCGGATTTCTCCCCGGCACGGCGCAGGAATATGGCGGCATCATCAAGCACGGCGCCAAGCTGCTTTATGCCTTCGCCGAGGCCACCGTGCCCAAGGTGACTGTCATCACCCGCAAGGCCTATGGCGGGGCCTATGATGTGATGAGTTCCAAGCATCTGCGCGGCGACGTGAACTATGCCTGGCCCAGCGCCGAGATCGCGGTGATGGGACCCAAGGGCGCGGTCGAGATCATCTTCCGCGGCGACTCCAAGAGCGCGGCCAAGACCGAGGAACGCGCCGAGGAATACCGCGAGAAATTCGCCAATCCCTTCGTCGCCGGATCCCGGGGCTTCATCGACGACGTCATCATGCCGCATTCGACGCGCCGCCGGCTGTGCCGCGCGCTGACTATGCTGCGCACCAAGCGGCTCGAGAACCCTTGGAAGAAGCACGACAACATCCCGTTGTGATCTAGCCCTTGTTCAGAAAAATCCTCATCGCCAACCGCGGCGAGATCGCCTGCCGCGTGATCCGCACGGCGCAGCGCATGGGCATCAAGACGGTCGCGGTCTATAGCGATGCCGACACCGAGGCCCTCCATGTGCGCATGGCCGACGAGGCGGTGGCGATAGGCCCCGCGCCCTCGGCGCAGAGCTATCTCGACATCGACAAAATCGTCGCCGCCTGCCGGCAGACCGGCGCCGAAGCGGTGCATCCAGGTTACGGGTTTCTGTCGGAGAACGAGGATTTTCCGGCGGCGCTGGAGAAGGCCGGCATCGTCTTCATCGGCCCGCCCGCCCGGGCCATCGCCTCCATGGGCGACAAGATCGAGGCCAAGCGCCTCGCGGCCGCGGCCGGGGTGGCGATTGTGCCGGGTTATGACGGCGTGGTGGCCAACGCCGCGGATGCCGTCAAGATCGCGCGCAAGATCAAATACCCGGTCATGCTCAAGGCGGCGGCTGGCGGCGGCGGCAAGGGCATGCGCGTCGCCGCCGGCGACGCCCAGCTCAAGGAAGGCTTCCGCTTGGCCTCGAGCGAGGCCAAGTCGGCCTTCGGCGATGCGCGGCTGTTTTTGGAAAAATACATCGAGGAGCCGCGCCATATCGAAATCCAGGTGTTGGGCGATGCGTTCGGCAATGTCGTTCACCTGTTCGAGCGCGAATGCTCGATCCAGCGCCGCCACCAGAAGGTGATCGAGGAGGCGCCGAGCCCCTTGCTCGACGCCAAAACCCGGGCCGCCATGGGCAAGGCGGCGGTGTCGCTCGCCAAGGCGGTGGGCTACCGCTCGGCCGGGACGGTCGAGTTCATCGTCGACCGAAAAAAGAATTTCTATTTCCTCGAGATGAACACGCGGCTCCAGGTCGAACATCCGGTGACCGAGATGGTGACCGGGCTCGACCTGGTCGAGTTGATGATCCGCGTGGCCGCGGGCGAGAAACTCCCCTTCGCGCAAGACGACCTCCGGCTCAAGGGCACGGCGATCGAAGCCAGGCTTTACGCCGAGGATCCCAGGCGCGACTTTTTGCCTTCGCCGGGGCGGCTGACGCGCTATACCGAACCCGCCGGCGAAGGCATCCGCGTCGACAGCGGCGTCTATGAAGGCGCCGAGATTGCGCTCCATTACGATCCGATGATCGCCAAGCTGGTGGCGTTCGGAGATACGCGCGATCTGGCCGCGGCGCGGCTTGGCGCCGCATTGGACCGCTTCGTCATCGGTGGCATCT
>Ga0209006_10002138_pt1 | contig 17988 bp, 13 predicted proteins | sample JacPin_JW_Ref_O2_FD_188567 | JGI IMG/M metagenome (GOLD analysis project Ga0209006, IMG submission 188567) | Forest soil microbial communities from Algoma, Ontario, Canada - Jack Pine, Ontario site 1_JW_Ref_O2 (SPAdes) (version 2) | ecosystem: Environmental > Terrestrial > Soil > Boreal... | reverse complement strand
ACAAAGGTGGGAACTCCCAAGCGGGAGTGGGGTGGCATGGCGATGTTCATGGACAAACAGGTTCGCGCCAATTCGCCGCTCATGAAATATGTTTACTCAAACTTCGAACAAAACCTTCGCGACACGATAGCTGTGGCTCGCAAATCAGGCGCCAGAGTGATCGTCTCGACCGTGGCTACCAATCTGAAAGACAGCGCGCCTTTCGCTTCTGAACACCGCGAAGATCTTACGTCAGGTGCTCTGCAGTCCTGGTCCGCTCTGTTTGAACAAGGAGTTGAGAAGGAACATGCCGGTGCGTATGGGGAGGCACTAAAGTTGTATCGTTCAGCCGCCAGCATCGATGGCAATTATGCGGAACTCGAGTTTCGCATTGCACGATGTCTGCAAGCCATGGGAGATTTCGATGGAGCGAAGGAACACTTTCTTCGTGCCCGTGATCTCGATACGCTTCGTTTCCGCGCCGATAGCAAGATCAATGACATCAACCGATCCGTGGCGAATGCGTCACCCGGGGTTGAATTAGTGGATGCGGACGCCCTGTTTTCTAAAGAGAGCCTGCACGGAGTTACCGGGAGTGAATTGATTTATGAGCACGTGCACTTAACGCCCAAGGGTAGCTATCTGCTGGCTCGTTCGATTTTCTTGCAGATGGCCAGCCAGTTACCCTCGAGTGCGGGAAACACGGTGCAGTCCCAAGATGTTCCGTCAGAGGCAGAATGCGAGCGCATGCTGGCATTCACCAAGCACGATCATTTGCGAGTTGCGACAGAAATGTCGCGGCGGCTGCAGGAGCCTCCTTTCACTAATCAGCTAGATCATTCTGACCAGATGCTGCGTTTAGCGCTGCAACTGGAAGATTCGGACGAGACTCCAAACGATACGGCCGCCCAATATCAGTGGGCTATCGCCAGAGATCCAGACGATCGCATCTTGCATTTCAACTTTGGCGTCTTTTTATCTCCCTATAATCCCGCAGCCGCGGAGCAACAGTTTCGCCTCGCACGCCCATTTGATGGATTTCCACTGGTCACGCCTGACGGAAGAGTCCATTAAGCTGCGGGACCCCGCTATCGCGACTCTCCCGTTAATCTCCAGATTTTAATTTCTATCGCAAGGACCCCGAGAGACTTGAAAAACAGCATTGGGTTAAGCACTGGAACTGCTTGTGTGGGTTGGAACAGAAGATCAATCAGAATTTATACTTGGGGTGAGCGAGCGGGCTGCAGAAATCCCGCTCGCCGACCGGGTCGCCAGCCGGTTAGTTCAACGCCTTTGCCTGAGTTCCCGGCTTCACGCCAGAGTGTTTTTTCGCCTGCGCCATCAATTCAAGCACCTTATCTTTGCCCTCGTAGTTGGGATTCGTGTCCAGCAGCTTTTGCCAGGTCGCGGTCGCTTTGCCGATATCCATCTTGCCTTGCCACTCCACGATCCCAAGATTGAATAGAGTGTTGGCCTTGTTCGGGTCGTAGGTAAGCGATTTCTGGAATTCGGCAATAGCCGTATCCGCATCGCCCGTATACCAGTACGCCGTTGCCATGTCGGTGCGAACACCAGTATTGGCAGGCTGGACCGTCAAGGCGCGATGGTAATAATCGATGGCAGTGGGAAACAGCTGGGCATCGTAATAGACGTTCCCGATACTCTGCAGCAGGTCGGCGTTGTCCGGCGCGGTTTTAAGCTTCTCTATCAAGGGCGCGGCTTGGGCGTCGGCCATCTTCTGCATCTGGGCGGGTGTGGGCTGTGCGCTTGCCTCAGCCCCGGGAGAAGCAACCGCGGATGTGCCTGCTGGTACCGTCGCCGCCTCCGTTGGAGTCTGAGACCCTCGGATGAACCATCCCCCAGCAATGCCAACCAGCAGGCAGATAACCGCCAGCACGTAAGCCTGCACGCTTGTCCAATGCTCAATCGCATTTGCTCGATTTGTGTCAGTCATTTTCAGTACTCCTCATCGTCAATGTCCGGATTTCTTTCGCCTGCAAACGGCGATGTCGCCGATTCTGCGTCCCCTATTTCGTTCGGTTCGCTAGCTCTGGCCCTTCATCTGGACATCTGCCATCAATTTCTGAACGGTAGCTTTACGATCCGCACTTATCTGTGGGTTCGACTTCAGCAGCTCTTTCCAGGCCGCCAATGCTCCCTTGCTATCCTGTTTTCCCTGCCACTTGACCATTCCAAGATTGAATAACGAGTTGGCATCCTTCGGATCATAGTGCAGTGACTGTTGCAACTGGCTGATAGCTCCGTCGACATCGCCACTGTAGTACATACAGGAAGCCATCTCCGTGCGAATGGCAACATTCTTTGGATCGATCTTCACTGCCTTTCCATAATAGTCAGCTGCGTCTTGGAACTGGTGAGTTCCCTTATACAGATTTCCGATCTGAATCAGGAGCGAGCTATTATTGGGATCGCTCTTCAGCTTCTCGATCAACGGTTCAGCCTTCTTGTCGGCCATCTGTTTCATCTCTTCAAGGCTCGGCATGTGTCCGCCGCCCATCGCGTTAGCAGGAGCCGAGGGTTGGACATTCGCAACGGGTTGCGCTGGCGAAGCCGGGGATTGAGATCCTCGGAAGAGGTATCCAATAGCCAGCCCAACCACCAGGCAGATCGCGGCCATCGCGTATACCTGCTTCGCTTGCCAAACGGATCCCGCGGTTGGTTGTGTTGTGGCCTCGTTCGCCATGCCGTATTCTCCTCGTTTTCGCCCTTGCAATTCAGCTTTGTGGGCCATCAAAGCCCTGCCGTACGTTCACCCGCAAAAATACGACGGGCGTCCACCGTACTCTAACCTTGCCAATTTACCTTAACGGCGAAGGGGTATGCCGGCAGCATTCGAGATCACTTGAGATTGTGACGCCCATCACAGGGACACAGAGACCACCTGATCCCTAGAACTGACGGTACATCAATTGGCCGGCACCGGCTTGTTGGCCGTGAGTAATCAGGAAAACGAAAAGCAAGGCCAAGACATAAAGTGAGGGGATCCAGAACCAGCGCCAACGCGAAAGAGCGGCAACGGTTCCAGACTGAAGAATGGCCGCGTCGGTGCTTTCGTCATACCGATCGAGCATGCCGGCAACCAGCACCGCAACTGCATATCCCCCCGCAAGCACCGCAACCAGGAGATATAGGCTCAGGCTTAAGAAGTGGGTCGAATAACCTGCAGGCGATACGATCGCGGAAAGCATTTGGCCTGCCTGCGACGTCGAGCTAGCGTGGAAAAAAATCCATCCCAGGCTAATCAGAGCGGCTGTCGTGATCCATGAGAGGGGTGTCCAAAGCTTTGGCGGCGCTTCCCATGCAAGCCTTCGCTGCAGTTGCTGCAACCATCGATTTAGCACAAGGAGTATGCCGTGGTAGCAGCCCCATATCAGAAAAAGCAGGGTAGCTTTGTGCCACAGCCCGAAAATCACCATGGAAAGAGCCAGTGCCAGATTTCGCCACCATACTTCGCGGCGCAAGGTTGCAAGCGGAAAGAAAACGTAATCACGAATCCAGAATGAGAGTGACATGTGCCATCGCGTCCAGAACATCGACGGGCTCGTGGAAGTAAACGGTCGGTCGAAATTCTCCGGCACCGTGATGCCGAGCGCTTTAGCTGTTCCGACGGCAATATGCGTGTAGCCCGCAAAATCAAAGAAAAGCTGCAAGCCATAGCCAAACGCGAGGCACCAGACATCGGGTCCGCTCCATTGTTTCCCGGGATTGAACCCACTCACGATGCCGTCGCCTCCAACGATCCCCTGTCCCAGAAGTTTGGCCAACTGCATCATGAATATGCCGATCGCAATTCTTCGGAGACCTTGTGCGACATCGCTCCACGAGGTCGTTGCTTGAGAGCGGAATTGCGGCAACATTTCCGGCAGACGACAGACCGGGCCAGAGATCGTGACGGGAAAGAAAACCATGTACAGCGCAAATTCGAAGAGCGACGGATCCAGCTCCTCTCCGCTGTAGAGGTCAAAAAGATAGCTCAGCGCCTGAAAGGTCCAGAAGGAGATACCCAACGGCAGTGCGAGATTCGAAAATCTGCGTAAAGCGTCACTCGAAACGAAAGTCGCAAGTTCAGGAATGTATTTGAATACGCTTAAGAGGCCCAGGTTGAAGACGATCCCCAGGAGTAGCGGCAGCCAATATTGGTGCCGCCGGAGCCACTTCCCAATCAAAAAGTTAACGATGATCGACGCAATCAAAACGCCGCCGAACCAGGGTACCCACGTGAGGTAAAGCGCAAAACTGTTCAGGAGGAGGACCGTCTGCCGGATGTTTCGCGAAGGAATCTTGGCGAACACGGCGAGGTCCACCAGGAAGAGCACAACGTAGAAGACAGCTTGGAACAATCTTCCCCCATTCTCTACCCGGCTACCCGCTCCACGCCTGCGAATCGCGCGAATCGCCCGGCCACGCCCAACGCATTGAAGCGTCCCGGCTGAAGCGACCTAAGAGTATAAATGACGGTGCGAAGCAATCCGCTACGGCAAGGTAACGCGGTGTTCTTGCCTTTATAATGACCATCACCTGTGCTCTGGAACTCTTCAAGGAGCAATCGGGTAGCAAAAGCATCTTTACCCAATCTCTAATGCGCCAGTCCATACATGCGTTTTCCATCGAACGGGCCTCCGGACCCTCAAACGAGGTCATCGAAGTCTCAGTGGTGTTGCCCTGCCTGAACGAACGCGAGACAGTAGCCGTGTGTGTTACCAAGGCAATGGCAGCTCTGAACGACGCTGGCATTAAGGGTGAGGTGATTGTCGCGGACAACGGATCGAGTGATGGTTCCATCGATCTCGCCGAATCGGCGGGTGCGAGAGTAGTGCACGTCTCTCAACGTGGATACGGGAATGCCCTCAACGGTGGGATCGAAGCTGCGCGCGGGATCTACGTGTTGATGGCTGACTCCGATGACAGCTACGACTTCAGTCATATCCCGCGTTTCGTCGAGCAGTTAAGAGGTGGCGCGGATCTGGTGATGGGCAATCGCTTTCGCGGCGGCATTCATAAGGAAGCGATGCCTCTTTTGCATCGGCATCTTGGCAACCCGGTGCTGACCGCTTTGGGCAGGCTATTTTTTCATTCTCCCTGCCGCGATTTCCATTGCGGGTTGCGTGCCTTTCGCAAGGACAGCTATCGGCGGATGGATATTCGCTCAACTGGCATGGAATTTGCCAGCGAGATGGTAGTGAAAGCCAGCTTGCTGCGGATGAATGTGAGAGAAGTACCCACGACACTCTCTCCCGATGGCCGCAGTCATCCGCCCCATCTACGAACCTGGCACGATGGCTGGCGCCACCTGCGCTTCCTTCTGATGTACAGCCCCAGGTGGCTCTTTCTATATCCTGGCATCACCGCGATCCTGATCGGACTTGCGGTTTGTTTCCTGCTTCTGCCAGGCCCGCGGCGCGTGGGCGACCTCGTATTCGACGTCCACACCCTCGCCTATGCGTTTGGCTCGATGCTGGTCGGCTTCCAACTGCTCGCGTTCGCAGTTTTCACGAAAGTATTCGCCATCACCGAAGGGCTGCTGCCGGAAGACCCTCGTTTGAATCGCATGTTCCGGTACATCACACTCGAAACCGGCTTGATCGCCGGAGCGTTGCTCATTCTCTTCGGAATTGGGGGGACAGTCCTCGCTTTGTCCACTTGGGCGCGCAGCAGTTTTGGCCCGTTGAATTCAGAGAGCACGCTTCGCATTGTCATGCCTTCCGTTTTCGCTCTTACGCTGGGAGCCCAGGTTATCTTCAGCAGCTTCTTCTTGAGCATCCTCGGTCTACGAAGGAGCTAGCCGTGAATGCCGAATTCGATCGCTTCGCCAGCAGCTACGATGACGACCTGGCAAAATCCCTGGCCGTCACAGGCGAGAGCAGAGACTTTTATGCTCAGAGGAGAATCGATTGGACGGCTGAATGCGTTGCGCGGCTCGGAAAGCCAGTGCATCGGATTTTGGATTACGGCTGCGGCGACGGTACCAACTCGCCAATGCTTGCCGCGAAGTTCGCAGCGCAGCAGGTGCTAGGGGTGGACGTATCGCCAGCGTCCGTCGATATTGCCCGCCGCTCTCATGACGGCGCAGGCTTGTCGTTTTTGCACCGCGACGAGTGGATACCGGATGCCTCGATGGATCTGGCCTTCTGCAATGGCGTCTTCCATCACATAGCGCCGGGAGATCGCGGAGAATGCCTCACTGCGATTCGTCGCTCCCTTAGTCCCGGAGGCCTGTTTGCTTTCTGGGAAAACAACCCGTGGAATCTTGGCACGCGTTATGTGATGTCACAATGCGTGTTTGATGAAAATGCGATTATGATCAGCCCTCGCGAGGCGCGCCGACTCTTGATGGCATCTGATTTCAAAGTCTTGCGAATGGACTCGCTTTTCTACTTTCCGCGCCAGCTACGCCTGCTCCGCCCAGCCGAACGATGGATTCGGAGTCTTCCGTTCGGTGGCCAATACCAGGCGCTTTGTCAGAATCTCGCCGCGTAACAACCGTTCCGGCTTTTGGCAGCTCTGCATGAACACTGCCCCGGCAGCTTTTTCATAATCGTTACACAGAACAACCGAGCGACTATTCGTTCCTCATTCATCACTCGCTAGCGCTCTGCTTCGCGAACTTCGGCGGCCTTCATTTGTTGCTCGATATGCCTCTGCATTCGTTCCCACTCGGAACGGACAACCATCTCCTTGATGAAAAACTTGCTTTCGTGTTTCGCGTCATCCACGCGCACGTCAAGTTCATTTCGATGCAGACGGAAGTCGATGACTTCAGCGAGCGGAATCAGTTGGTTCGACGACTTACCAACGATGACATAAACCACGTTCGTGGCTACCAGAGTGTACTCCGGGCAAGAGTCCTGCACCTGCGCGGCAGGCGGCCCAAACGCCACCATCATTCCGTGGTGGGCAAGCATGCAGTCACCCATCTGCATCCTCACGACGGAACCATGTTGATACATCCCAATCTGACCGGCAACCGTACACGGCAAGCCGACCGCCAGAATCCACAGCATGAGCCCTCTTTTCATGGAACATCCTCCTGTCGAACACCATCCGAGAAAGGACGGTAGTAGCCTCTCCGGCAGCGGAACTGCAAATTCAGATTGTGCGTTGGCAGTATGCGCACGGAATGAAATTCAGAAGTAGACTCCGGCAAGGCATACGTCACCAATAATCCAGAATGCAAATCATCCATAACCTCGCTCAGGATTCGGTCCGCCCCATCGCTGAATGGCAGGAACCGGCCGCCAGAACTCTCGGCCATTCGTTGCAAAATTGTGGTTCCCTCGGAAGGCCGACTCGCATTGCCTAGGTCAATCGCATAAATCTGTTCCTCCCCGGCCATAACTTTTTTCAACGCAGAAGTGAATGAGGCTTTGCTGATAGTGTCGTTTCCATCGGAAAAAACGATCATGACGGGCCAGACATCCGGTCTCCGCCTCCCATTCAGGAAGCCCGCCGCCAGCGTGACGGCATCGAACAACGGAGTTGCACCACCGATCGACAACGAGCCCACATGATCGGACGTAAACCAGGTGCGGCAATTTCCGTCGCAGACCATCTGTGGTTCCATTCCGCGAAACGACATAACGGATACGTTGTCCCCTGGGTTCCATGGCCACTGCGAAATCAGATTCAGAACACTATCGATTTCTTTACGGAAGCGCGGTCGCACCGAATCGCTGGCATCGATTAAGAGAACCACATCGAGCTTGATCAGTCCGGCATGAGCAAAACTGCGAAAATTCCGTATCACCCATCCATTGTCGAGAACTGCGAAATCGTCGCGATGAATACTCTCAATGTGACGATTCTGTTCGTCCGTTGCAAAGAATACGAGACGTACCTCGGAAGGACTGCTGTGGTACGTGAATTGTTGTGCTGTCTGCGAAGAAGCGTGTAGTTCTAAAAGATCTCGCGGATAAATGGTTGTTACCAGAAACATGGGAATGAGCAGACTCAGCCAACTGCAGAGCAGCACGGTTCCCAGAAATTTGTACATAAAAAGCGAGGATATTGTGCTGATCGGCATTGGCAATGTTGAGTTGAGAAGATTCCCCGGAAGGTTGTTACCGAAGTTTGACCAACCAAAAGGTCACTCAAGCACCGTAGCCTCGCCGGTTCGGGTAAATCGATCCTCGCCCCGGAAATTTGAAAATTAAAATATGATTGCGACTCGGGGACCGTGTCGTCGAAAACCTTTTCGGAGAAGTCGGCGGTCCAGCCTTTGCGTTACTTGGTGAACATTCACGTGAACCAATTCCCTACTATCGTTGACGCGCTCGAGGCAGCTCCAGCCAACCGTCCGTTCGTAACCGCATGGATCGATGAAGACGAACAGGAAGCTCTGAGCTTCGGCGAGTTTCGCATACGGGCGCGTTCTCAGGCTGTGCAGCTTTGCGATCACAGCGTAGGACCGGGCGACCGCGTGATTATCGTAATGCCCCAGGGAATTTCCGCGATGGCCGTCTTTGTCGGGGCAATGATGTTAGGTGCTGTACCCGCTTTTCTCGCATACCCGAACTTTAAGGTGGACCCTTCTAAATATCGCTCCGGATTGGCTGGTGTCACAAAGAACCTATGCGCGAAAGTCGTGGTGATCGATAAAGAATTCCCTGAGGACATGCTGGACTGCGTCTCGACCCGCGAGGATACTGACTTGCTCCGGGCCGGCGAGGAGGCTGAACAGGTCGCGAACATTCACTTTCCGGAATGGGAGCGCCGGCCAGAAGGGCTGGCATTCATTCAGCATTCCGCTGGAACAACCGGGCTCCAGAAGGGAGTGGCCCTTACGCATGCCACCGTGTTGAGGCAACTCGGACACCTGTCACGCGCACTCGATATCGATGTTGATAACGACCGCATCTACAGTTGGCTCCCCCTGTATCACGACATGGGACTGATTGCCTGTTTCATACTGCCCATGGTCCTGCATGTGCCGGTCGTGATGCAGTCGCCGATGGATTGGGTGATGCATCCCGAAACCATGTTGCAGATCATCAGCAAACATCGGTGTACGCTGGCCTGGATGCCAAATTTTGCGTTTCAGTTCATTCCCCGGCGTACTCCGAAGAATCGTTGGCACGATTACGACCTCAGTTCGATTCGTGCGTTGATCAATTGTTCCGAGCCGGTGCGAGCCGCGAGCATGATGGAATTCCGGAATGCATTCGGTGTATGCGGACTGAAGAGCAACGCTCTGCACTCTTCCTACGCGATGGCGGAAAACGTTTTCGCAGTGACTCAGTCTGAAATCAGTTCCTCGGGGCCGCGACGCATTTGGGTGGATGCCCACTTATTTCGATTGCAGCAGCGAGCGGTCCCCGTCGCAGAGGCAACACCCGGGGCCATCTCATTCGTTTCGTCCGGGCAACTCCTGGCGCATCACAAACTGCGCATTACCTCCCAATCCAGCGAGATACAGGAGGGCGCGGGTGTTGGAGAGATTCTCATCCAGAGCGACTGTCTCTTCGATGGATATTACAATCGTCCCGACCTCACCGCCGACGCGATCAAAGATGGTTGGTATCACACCGGCGATCTCGGCTTCTGTCTTGATGGAGAACTTTTCGTCGTCGGCAGGAAGAAAGACTTACTGATCGTAGGCGGCGAGAATATTTATCCGCAGGATGTTGAGGAACTTGTTGCAAGCCACGCGAGCGTGCACGACGGGCGGGTGATCGCGCTCGGCATGTACAATCCCGACCTTGGAACAGATGAGATCGTGGTCGTCGCGGAGGTCGAGACGCAAGAGAATCTCTCCGAATCGGAGCAGATAGAAAAAGAGATTCGCAGCCTGGTGGTCGGCGGATTGGGCGTGTCGGTTCGAACCATTTTCCTGAAACCAGCCAAGTGGATCGTCAAGAGCACATCGGGAAAAGCCGCTCGCTCCGGAACCCGGGAAAAACCATTACGTGAACATCCAGAACTCAACACGAACGTAAAGGAAATCTGATAATGACGCCAGAAGCGCAGCAAATGATTGAGCATATCGCCTCATTGATCAGAAAGCCGAGCTCCCACATCGATGAAAACACACCGCTAGTTTCTTCTGGATTGATTGACTCCATGTCGCTTGTGGATCTCTTGCTGAAGCTTGAAGATCTGACGCATACGCGTATACCACCTGGAAAAGTGCGGCCCAAGGACATGGACACCGTTACGCTGATGTTCGCCACCGCGCAACGAGTCGGCAAACCCAGGAAATAGCGTTCTATTCTTGAAAGAAGCTTGCCGAGGAGCGAAACCGTCGCGTATATTGCGAATGGTTTCCTTTGCTGTCGTTTATTTGCATTCAGATTCGAGGCTTCTCAACGGTGCCGACCATGTCCCTCAGACCGATCCTGAATTATTTCCTGTTCATCCTCATCTCCGCATCGCTAGCGATGGCGCAAGCCTCTGCCCCACAATCAGGGACGCCTAACGATCAAATTGGTTACAAGTCTGCCGCCAACGCGGACGAAAAGAAAACTCTCTTACTGAAAGATTTCCATCCAACTCCCATGCTGCATGCAACGGTACATAACGTCGACCGTGCGAAATACTACGTGATCGATGTTCACAACCATGTCAACGATGCCATGGGGATCGACGATCACATTCCGCCGGAGCGCGCGGTCGAGATCATGGATAAGACCAACGTGAAGACCGTAGTCATCCTGACCGGCATGTGGGGTGAAAAACTTCAGAAGGTTATTGATGAGATGGTCAAGCCATATCCAGGCCGCTTCATCGTGTTCACGCAAATCGATTGGAGCAAGATCGACGACACCAATTTCAGTCAGGAAATGGTCGCTCAACTTGACGATGCGGTGAAGCGAGGAGCACGGGGCCTGAAACAGCTAAAGGATTTTGGCCTGAGCGTCCGTGACAAATCCGGAAAGTTGGTCACTGTGGATGACCCGCGGCTCGATCCTGTGTGGGAAGAGTGCGGAAGGTTGGGCATCCCGGTCTCGATTCATGTCACCGATCCCGAAGCATTCTTCCATCCCGCCGACAACACGAACGAGCGATATGAAGAACTCACGGAGCATCCGGACTGGAGTTTCTATGGCCCTCAGTTCCCTTCCAAGGAAGCAGTGCTACAAGCTCGTGATCGCATGTTCGCGAAACATCCGCACACTACGTTCGTTGCTCTCCACATGGCGAATTGGCCCGAGAATCTCGATTACGTCTCGCATCTGCTGGACACGCTGCCCAATGTGATGGTCGAATTCGGCGCGCGCGAGGCGGAACTCGGGCGCCAGCCACGTCGGGCTCGGGAATTCTTTATCAAGTATCAGGACCGCATAATGTTCGGCACGGATAATGGCATGGACGAAGCCATGTATCGCAATCATTTCCGTTGGCTCGAAACCGGTGATGAGTATTTTGATTACTGGGGCTACCCAGGACAAGGACGCTGGGAAATTTATGGTATGCAATTGCCCGACCCAGTTTTGGAAAAGATTTACCACAAGAATGCTGAACGCTTGTTCCAGCAATTTCATGGCGAGAGCGCGCTAACCAGCCGATAGATCCAGATCGATCTGGACTAGATCAGCGTCATCTGGATGCCGGCTTTTTTCAACGCGACCAGGTCCGCTTTGCGAATGTCTTTATCGGTAATCAGATGGTGGATCGCGGAGGGCGGCGCAATCGACGACAACGAACGCCTCCCGAACTTGCTGGAGTCACACACCACGACCACGGTTCGGGCGACATCCATCATGGTTCGATTCACCTTGGCCTCGAGCAAATTAGGAGTCGTCAATCCGTGTTGCACGTCGAAACCATCCACGCCAAGGAAGAGAATGTCAGCGTTCAAACGGCGAAGCGTTTCCTCCGCGACTGGCCCAACCAGAGAGAAGGAATTCTTTCTCAAGGTTCCGCCTGTCAGAATCACGTCGAGAGACGAACCTGACAATTCTGCCGCAATATTCACCGCGTTGGTAATGATCGTGAGATTTTCGAACTCCCGTAACTTGCGCGCAATTGCAGTGGTTGTAGTACCCGAATCCAAAATCACCACCTGACCTTCTTGCACCATCCGTGCAGCCGCAGCCGCAATTTGCAGCTTCTCTTTCCGGTGCAACTTCTCTTTTTCACGCAAGGTCGGATCTTCGAGCACACCTTCGTGTGCCGGAAGCGCGCCTCCGTGGCTGCGGTGGATGCGGCCATGGGCCTCAAGCACATCCAGATCCTTACGAATGGTGACCTGGGACGTTCGAAATTGTTTCGCGAGGTCGACGACCAGAACGCGGCCGTCGCGGTTCAATATCTCGAGAATGTGACGCCGTCGTTCTTCGTTGAGCACAAATTTGTCAGGGTAAGTCTGCATTCAGGTTGGGCATTGTTCAATCGCCCTTGCGGCATTCCTTTTTTACCCCCGACTGCTACCGTTTGTCTATGCCCGGAGTGCACACTTCCAGAAGAGATCTGATCCTGTGGAAGCCTGAAAAACCACATGCCGTCCTTTTCCGCGTTATCTCTCGGGAAAAGGGTATTTTGCGCTTGACAGTTCCCTCTATTCGAAAGTAAAAGTTATTAAGCGCAATGATACGAAAGATTGCGCAACTTTTCCAGCAATCCTTTACGCTCACTGGTTAGGGCTTCTTCGGAGTTCTTATCACACGGAAAACGACGAGATCGGCAGCAATTCTCCTGCTGCAGCTAAGTTTAGCTCTTCTGGCACATCCACAGGCGACGGATCAGAACTGGCCAAACTATGTGCGCATCGGGGCGTACGGGCTGCAAGGTTCTAACGCGGAAACCATCGTCCGCAGTGCGCAGGAAGACGGAGTATTCGGCATTGAAGTCGACAATGACATTCCCGGCCGCTATGAGAGTTTCGTAAATCCTGAAGCAAAATTAAAGGCAATTCGCGCCGTTGCTCAACAAGCGCACTCAGCCGGAAACAAGGCATTCGTCTACATCGCGGGCACGGAGTGCATTACCGCAAACGGCGATAAGACTGTCCACACCCTCGCCAAAGATCACCCTGATTGGCTGCAAAGGAAATTGACGGGTGAACCGGCGATTTTCGGTGGAGGCTCGGCTTTCTGGATCGCCAAGGGCGATGAAGACGTGTGGGTAAGCCCTTACGCCCCAGAGTGGCGGAAGATTTACATGGAGCGGGTGCGCCAAATCGCAGCCACTGGGATCGACGGAATCTATGTCGACATCCCTTATTGGATGACACACTTCGACGGCTGGGAAGATTCGTGGGCCAGTTTTGACGACTACACGGTGATGGCGTTCCGCACGGAGAGTGGTCTCGACGCAAAGAAGGACCTGAAGTTGGGCGACTTCTCTGACGGTAATTTCAGAAAGTGGACCGAGTTCAGAACTAAGACATTCACTGATTTCATGCAGGAAATCGATCGCAATGCGAAAAGCGTGAATCCTTCGATTAAAACAATTCCAGAAATCTATCCTGGGATCGAAGAGGAAGCGGTTCGAGTCGGCGCTGACGTGTACAGTTTGTACCCCGTTGTCGACGCGATTGCGCACGAGTACGAATTTGGAAGCGGCGACCACATGGCGTCATCGCGAAGCATAGTGGATTGGTTCAACTACCAGGTGGGCATCCACTCGTTCCGTGCCTTCGCGCAGGGAAAAGCAACGTGGATATTAAATTACTCGTGGGACGGCGATAAGAAGGTTGACGCGCGCCAGGCGATGATGAATCTAGCCATGTCGGAAGTCATGGCTGGCGCGAACTTCTGGGATGCCCCCGGACACTCGATGGCGGGTTCGAATGACGAACCGACCCGGAAGAAGATTTTCTCCTGGATCAAGGCTCATGAAGGTACCTTTTATGCACCACGAACGCCGCTCTCTCCCATAGGAGTTTATTTCTCGCCCGAGACCCGAAACTATTTTCCCAAAGATTTCATCCTCTCTTACCGCGGAATTCTCATTTTGCTTATGCAGCAGCATCTTGAGTTTCAGATTGTCACTCCGCGCACCTTGGGTGAATTCCGTGGGGCTACTTTGATTCTTCCCGACGTTCGAGTGCTGAACGAAGCTGAAAGTACCCTTGTTCGCAACTATGTGACAGCTGGCAAGATGTTGGTGATCACGGGAGAGGACCCCCTTCACGGCGTCGCCGGCGAAAACGTGCTTCGCTTCCCCAAGTGTCCCGGCAAAGGCTATTACGCACAGTTGCAAGGAGGAATCAGCGAATCGAGTCTCGATCGAGAACACGAATTTATCGAGAGCCTCAGGCCGTCGAGCGCAATCCGAGTGATTGGCTCGCCCTTGATGGCAACGTCAATCGCACAGGTTAACGGTAAAACCCAGGTGTTTTTCGCAAATTTTGCGGGGCTTCAAGGCGGCGTGAACCCTGTTCAGACGCCACAAGTCGGGGTTCAAGTTATGGTGTCGGGCTCCAAGCAAGCCCGCGGTTTCTTTCTTCCCTTTCTCGGAGGAGCGAAACAGTTGCAAGGAACCGCTACCGACACAGGCATGCGTTACGACTTGCCTCCCATTGAGAAGGGTGGCGTATTTTGGTACGAGCAGTAGAGCCGACTGAGCAAAGATCAAAGCGAAGGAGAGAATTGCAGGTGGATGCCTTAACAGACTTGTTGCGGCTGCCGGAGAATGACAAAGTCTCGCGCGGTCTGCTGCATACCCCTGCAGAGATAGCCCAGCAGCCCGATTCATGGCTTACAACCTTCAGGGTGGTCCGGAGCAAACAAACTGAGATTGCGGCGTTTCTGTCGCAAGCCGGGTTGCGAGGTGAGCCCAAGACGAGACCAACGGTTTTTCTCATCGGAGCTGGGACGTCCGACTACATTGGACAATCGCTCGCTCCACTGCTTCGGAGATGCTGGGCTTGCGACGTAGTCGCTGTCCCCAGCACGGATCTGCTAACGCACATGGACTCCCTGGTCGTGGCAGATAAAAAGTATCTTTGGATATCGTTTTCTCGCTCAGGACAGAGTCCTGAGGGTGTCGCCGTTCTGGAACAGGCGCGAAACCTGCGTCCCGATATTCAACACGTGATCGTGTCGTGCAACGTGGATGGCCGAATGATCCGCGAGAACCATAACGATCCGAAAGTTCTCGGTATTTGCCTGGATGATGCAGTAAATGACCGCGGACTCGCCATGACCAGTTCGTTCTCGAACATGGTGATTGCGGGTCAATGTCTGGCCCACGAAAACGATCTCTCCGAATACCACAGCATTCTGCTGCACATGGTCCAGGCTGCGCGGGACTTCCTGCCACGCGCCGCGGACTGTGCCGCCGCGTTGTCGGAACAAGGCTACACGAAAGCTTTCTTTGTCGGCTCCGGAGCTCTCCGTGCGGTGGCAAAAGAATGTGCTCTCAAGTCGCTGGAGCTGACAGCCGGCAAGGTCCTCACTATGTCAGAGTCGGTCTTAGGCCTTCGCCATGGTCCTATGGCCGCATTGGATCAGCACTCTCTGTTCGTTTGCTTTCAATCCGGTGATCGGCGCATTCGAAAATACGAGCGTGATCTGCTGGACGAGATCACCAGGAAACATCTGGTGAAGTCGAGTGTCACTGTGGGCACTCTCGAACGGTTCAATGCAGAATCCCCGGCTGAGCATTACCTGCGGCTCACGGCTCCAATCGAAATCACCGAGGACTATCGGCCACCAATTGACGTGATTTTCGGACAATTGCTGGGTTTATTCTTTTCGTTGAAGTGGGGCCTTCGTCCGGATTGTCCAAGCCCGAATGGCGCTATCAGCCGGGTCGTACACGATTTTAAGATCCATTCCTGACCAGGAAACGCGAAAGATAGCCATGCAGAAACTCTCAAAGTTAGTGGGAGCGATTTTTCCCGCTGTTCTTGTCTTATCTCTTGCCGCCGCCAGTTTTGCGGCGGCTGTTTCTACGACGGCCACAATCCAGAACTCCAACCTCGTCGTCGAGATCAGCCATCAGGGCGAGAGCTATACCTTGCGTTCCAAGGTAAATCCCAGGGTCCTATTCACCGCCCGTATCGCCGCTGAGGTCGATCATCATTGGCTGTCTTCGAGCGATTATCCGAATCATGAAATCAAGGAATCATCATTCTCAGATGACATAGGCCAAGGGTCGCAGTTAGCCGTCACGCACAGCGGGACAGCCGGCAAACCGGATCTGATCACTATCATCCGGCTCCGGCCTACATTTGCCGAGATCGAGGTTCAGGTTTGTAACCTCACTGCAGTACTAACGAGCGTGCAGAACGTTCGCGTTTTCGATGCAACGGAACCATTCGTACAACTCGACGGACCGTCGTCTTCGGATCGAATTCTATCGGACAGCTTCAGCGAAGACCGGCCAGATATGGAGATTCACGACCTCGGCCAAAGCAGTGGAGGAACGCATCTGGCAGTGGGGAGTCAGCTTATCTACAACCGGCAGAGCCGCCAGAGCTTGTTCGTTGGCGCGCTGACTTCAGAGAAGTGGCTCACAATCCTGCGTCTACATGTCGATAAAAAGCAGGAAGGGATCACAGCGTATGAAGCGGATTGCACCGGCACGACCGAACTCGCCCGGCAGAACTCGCTCAGGAACTCACCGAAAGAAGACCAGATCGAACTCAGCTTGCCTCTGCAAGCGGGTGAGACCATCTCTTCTGAACGAATCATGATCAGCCTCTCCTCCGATTATCATGCTCAACTGGAAACCTACGGCGACGTTATCCGGACAATGCACCACGCACGCGTTGGGGGTCCCACGCCCATTGGTTGGTGGAGTTGGACAGCTTACTACTTCGGCATAACTGAAGGCGCTGCTCTTACCAACGCGCAGTTTCTCGCATCTCATCTCAAAGACTCCGGTTATAATTTTTTTCACATCGACGAAGGTTACCAGTTCGCGCGTGGCGACTACACTTCTCCCGTAGCCTACAAATTTCCTCACGGCGTGAAAGCACTCGAAGATCAGGTGCGCGGGCTTGGCCTAACCCCGGGTATCTGGACTGCTCCCTTCGAAGTCTCCAACCGTTCCTCCGTGTACGCGAATCACAAAGACTGGCTTGTTCATAATGCAAAGGGCGAGCCCATTCATGCCGGATTCGTTACGCAGTCGCCTGACACTTCAACCGATCTCGATCCTCTCTATGTGCTGGACAGCACGAATCCCGGCGCCCAGCAATATTTGCGTGACACCTACACCACCCTCACCAAAAACTGGGGCATCCGCTACATCAAACTTGACTTCATGGATGATAGTGCGATCGAAGGCTTTTACTACCGTCCTCACACGACCGCACTCGAGGCGCAGCGCATCGGACTGCAGGTCATTCGCGAGGCAGTTGGCGATAACGTGCTTCTCGATAAAGATGGCAGCGTAATGCTGAATCCGGTCGGCCTGGTTGACACCGGCCGCATTTCTTGCGATACCGGCCATTCCTTCGAGGCCAGCCGCTCTGCCGCGCCTGGCGTCGCCGCCCGCTACTACATGAACCGTAATTTTTTTATCTCCGATGCCGATGCCTTTACCATCTCGCGTCAGATAGTTGCCGAGAGCCAGAATCATGGTGTTCTGAGTCCACTTACACTTGACGAAGCCAAAGTTTCCATCGCGCTGGCGGCGATCTCCGGCGGGATGTATGAAATCGGCGATGACTTGCCTACCTTATTCCCGGACGCCGATCGAATGGCTCTCGCCAAGAATCGCGACCTTTTGAACATGGCGCGTTATGCGCATGCCGCGACGCCGGTCGACCTGATGACCTACGCACCCGAAGATGAAATGCCCAGCATTTTCCTGCTCCGCGAGAGCAAGCGCCAGTCGATCCTCGCGGTATTCAACTGGACCGAAAAGGATCGAAAACATGACTTGAAGCTTGCCGATCTCGGCCTTCCGAGCGGAAACGACCAGGCTCTGGATATTTTTGCCTCGGATTCGCCCATTGCAATGCGTGACAATTCGCTTTCGTTGAGCCTCAAGCCGCACTCGGTGCAAATTCTGAAGATCATCGACTCTTCGATTCCGGCAGCAGCGCCCCAGGCCACGTCTCAGATTCCTGAGAATGCTCAGACCGGTAAAGCGGTG
>Ga0209006_10002137_pt1 | contig 17990 bp, 15 predicted proteins | sample JacPin_JW_Ref_O2_FD_188567 | JGI IMG/M metagenome (GOLD analysis project Ga0209006, IMG submission 188567) | Forest soil microbial communities from Algoma, Ontario, Canada - Jack Pine, Ontario site 1_JW_Ref_O2 (SPAdes) (version 2) | ecosystem: Environmental > Terrestrial > Soil > Boreal... | reverse complement strand
CCGAGTTCCACCCCTTGAGTTCGCCGCCGGCCGTCGGGGGGGGTCGGGGGGGATGCGCGGCTCAGCGCGGCGAACCAAGTCAGTTGTTAATTGGAACTTACCGAGGTGGGGGGAGCGGCGAAGTGACCGCCATCACACAACTGCAGTTTTGCGCAAGATGCTGGACGGACAAAGATTTTAGGTGAGTTTATGTTAAGATTCCTGAACATCGCCGGCGTTCAGCTCGCTTTACGAAGCTCGCACCTTCACGCCGGCACGCTTTTCGACCGGAACAACGACAGCCGAAAGGTCGGCAGCCGATCCGCATTCTTCGCACGTGAGCTGGAAAAGCCGCCCGACCGCTTCGATCACGTCGGTGGGAACGCCAAGCGCCTCGCGTTCGGCAAGGAATAGCTTGACGTCTTTGAGCATCAGCGCGGCGGCAAAGCCGAGATCGAAGGTCCGGGGCAAAACGGCCTTGGCAAATTTATCCTCGGTCGCCGTGTTGCGCCCGGTGCCGGCGTTGATCACCTCGAGCATCTGGCGCGGATCGAGTCCAGCCTTGACGCCGGTGACCATCGCTTCAGCGGTTGCCGCCATTGCGGCCGCCGACAGCACGTTGTTGACGAGCTTCATCGTTTGACCGAGACCCGGCCGCTCGCCGAGAACAAAAATTTTACCGATGACCTTCAGCACCGGCTCGATCGCCGCGATGTCGGCCTGCGGCCCGGAAACCATTACGGCGAGCGTGCCTCTTTCCGCTCCACCCACGCCGCCGCTCACGGGGCTGTCGATCTGCACGATGTCGCGCGCCCGCAGCAGCGCGAAGATGCGTTGCGCCGTGACCGCGCCGGTCGTCGACAGATCGACGAAGCGGCGCACCCGCTTGCCCTCGATCACACCGCGCGAGCCGGTGGCGACATCGAGAACGACGTCCGGTGTCGGCAGGCTCGCCATCACTGTTTCCGCAGCGTCGGCGACTTCCGCCGGCGAGCGGACAGCAATCGCGCCGCAGGCGGCGAGATTGCCGATCGCCTCCTGACGGGTATCGTGGACGAAGACCTTGTGGCCGGCCTCGACGAGCCGGCGCGCCATATGCGCGCCCATGTTGCCGAGCCCGATGAAGCCGATGTCCATGATGCGTTTCCTTCCCTCAGTTTTTTGTTGTCACGCCGGGATGTGCTTTAGATTTCTAGTGGAGCATGATCTTTTCGGAAAACCGGCTTCCACCCATTGGGTCAAGCCTGAGGACATGCTTTTCCGCGGATCATGCTCTTAGGACATGAACTCCGCCCGCACTTTCGCAGTGTGCTCGCCGAGCGCGGGTACTGCACCGTAGTGCCGCAACGTTGACGCATTGCGTTCCGCCGGTGCCGGATAGGAGACCGGCCCGCTCGGCGTGCCGATGGTGATGCGGCGCAGGGGCGGATGATGCGCGAGCTCGGCCGGCGTGTTGACATGCGCGAAGGCGATGTCCGCAGCGGCGAGTTTTTGCGAGAGCTGCGCCGCATCGAGGGTGGCGAATTTGGCGGCGACTTTTCCATCGGTCTCTGGGCGGCGTTTCAGCCGCTCGACATTCGTGGCAAAGGCCGGATCGGCGGCCAGCGCCGGATCCTGGAGAACCTCCTTCGCCAGCACGCGCCACTCGCGATCGTTCTGGATCGCGATGAGGATATCGACACCGTCCCGGCTCTTGAACGCCCCGTAAGGTGCGATCGAGGTGTGGGCGAGACCGATGCGTTGCGGCGGCTTGCCGCCCTCATGTTGCAGCAATGGCACCGCCATCCAATCCGCCATGGCGTCGAACATCGAGACCGAAAGCTCAGCCCCCTCGCCGCTGCGCGCGCGCCCGATCAGGGCTTCGAGGATCGACTGATAGGCATTCATGCCGGTCGTGATATCGACGACGGAGACGCCGACGCGTGCCGGCTCGCTGGTACCGGTGATCGAGGCAAGGCCGGATTCGGCCTGGATCAAAAGGTCGTAGGCCTTGCGCGCCGCATACGGACCGGTCTCGCCGAAGCCGGAAATGCTGCAACAGATCAGCCGCGGAAATTCGTGGCGTAACTGCGCGATCGGAAAGCCGAGCTTGTCGATCGCGCCCGGCTTCAAATTTTGCACGAAGATATCGGCGCGTTTGAGCATGGCGACAAAGAGCGCCCGATCCGCCGCAGCTGTCAGATCGAGCACCACAGATTCCTTGCCGCGATTGAGCCAGACGAAATAGCTGCACTCGCCATGCACCAGCGTGTCGTAGCCGCGCGCGAAGTCGCCTTCCGGCCGTTCGATCTTGAGAACGCGCGCACCCGCATCGGCAAGCCGGCACGTGCACATCGGCGCAGCCACGGCCTGTTCGAGCGAGACAACGAGCAACCCGGACAGCGGGAGAGTCATGTTGGTTCTTTGTCGTCAGCCGCGGTTTGCTGCGTGCGTGGAGTTTCGCCAATCGGGAAGGCCGGGACAAGCCCGGCCATGACCGGAGGTTGGCATCGGCGCGGTACGCCAACTTGGAATCAACATGACCTATTGCGGGCCTCTGCGCGACCGCGGCGTTCCCAGGACATGCTCGCCGATCCTCTCCTCCGCGTCATCGCCGGGCTTGTCCCGGCGATCCCGATCGTAGGTTACGGCGCTGAAATTTCATCATACAAATCCCGCCACGTGTCATTTTTTTCGCTATCAACCGTGTCTTCCAAGCGCGCGGCCAGTGCTTGATATTTTTCTCGCGCTGAATGGCCTGATAGGCCGTCTCGTGAATCTCGAAATAGACCAAACGATCGACCTTGTAGGTGTTCGTGTGTCCCCTCACCAATTTGTTTTTGTGTTCCCACACACGGCGAACCAGGTCGTTCGTGACGCCAACATACAGCGCACCGCCCGGACGGCTGGCGAGCATGTAAAGATAAAACTGCCGCATGCGGGAGTTTCTCTAATCGGGATGGCCGGGACAAGCCCGGCCATGACGCGTGTAATCTTGGACGTGCACCAGTTGGTTTCGCCGAGGGCATATTTCCGAACATCGAAATTGCCGCATGCATTGAGTTTCACTAATCGGGATGGCCGGAACAAGCCCGGCCATGACGCGTGTGAGTTCGGTGTCCCAACCTCCCGTTGCCCGCCCCGTTTCAATAAGACCGCGGCAGCCCCAGTACATGCTCACCGACATAGGAAAGAATGAGATTGGTCGAGATCGGCGCTACCGTGTAAAGCCGCGTCTCACGGAATTTACGCTCGATGTCGAATTCCTCAGCGAAGCCAAAACCGCCGTGCGTCTGCACGCACATATCGGCCGCAGCCCATGAGGCTTCGGCCGCGAGGTGCTTGGCCATGTTGGCCTCGGCGCCGCAATCCTTGCCGGCTTCGTAGAGCGCCGCCGCCTCGCACACCATCAGTTCGGCGGCGCGCATGCCGATATAGGCGCGCGCGATCGGAAACTGCACGCCCTGGTTCTGCCCGATGGGCCGGCCGAACACGACGCGGTCGCGCGCATAAGCGGCAGCCTTGTCGATGAACCATTTGGCATCGCCGATGCACTCAGCAGCGATCAGGATGCGTTCGGCATTCATGCCCGAGAGGATGTAGCGAAAGCCCTCGTCCTCATTGCCGATCAGATTCTCCGCCGGCACCCGCATGTTCTCGAAGAACACTTCGGTGGTGGCGTGGTTCATCATGGTGCGGATCGGGCGAATGGTGAGCCCGTTGTCCTTCGCCGTGCGCATATCGACGATGAACACGGAAAGCCCGGCGGTGCGCGATTTCGCCTCGTTGCGCGGCGTCGTGCGCGCAAGCAGCAGCATCAGATCCGAGTGCTCGGCGCGCGAGGTCCAGATTTTCTGGCCATTGATCACGTAATGGTCGCCGTCGCGAACCGCGGTGGTGCGCAGGCTGAGCGTGTCGGTACCCGAGGTCGGCTCGGTGACGCCGAAGGCCTGCAGCCGCAGATCGCCGCGGGCAATGCCGGGAAGATAACGTTCCTTCTGCGCAGGGCTGCCATGCCGAAGAAGCGTACCCATCGTGTACATCTGCGCGTGACAGGGAGCACCGTTGCAGCCAGACGCCTGAATTTCCTCCATGATGGCGGCAGCCGCCGTCATGGTCAGTCCGCTGCCGCCGTATTGCTCCGGGATCAGCGCGGCGAGGAAGCCCGCTTTGGTGAGCGCGCTGACGAACGCGGCCGGATAGGCGCGCTCGCGATCAAGCTGCCGCCAATATTCGCCGGGGAAATCGGCGCACAACGCGCGCACCGCTTCGCGGATGGGGGCGAGATCGGCTTCGCTGTGGGGCGGAGAATGTGTCATCGCGTACCTATACGGGTCGTGCTGCGGCATCCCGATTTTTAGAATGCCGCGATCGGTAAATCGAGATGGCCGGGATAAACCCGGCCATGACGAGGCGACGTTAGGGCTTGACCACGGCACGGCCGTTGTTGATGGCGATGACGTCGCGTCCCACCACGCGGGCGCGAAAGCTGACGACATCGCCGTCCCGCCACATCTCGGTGCGGACGGTCTCGCCGGGGAAAACCGGAGCGGAGAAGCGGCAGCCGAATGCGATAAGCCGCGCCGGATCGTAGCCGCACATCGTTTTCAGGAGTGCGTGGCCGGACACCCCGAAGGTGCCGAGCCCGTGCAGAATCGGGCGCGGAAAGCCGGCCGCTTTGGCGAAAGCGGGCTCGGCGTGCAGCGGATTATAGTCGCCGCTGAGCCGATAGATCAGCGCCATCTCGGGCCGCGTGCCAAGATCGCAGACGGCATCCGGCGCACGCGCCGGAATAGGATGCGGCGGCGGCGCTTCGCGCGGCGGTCCGCCGAAGCCGCCGTCGCCACGGCAGAAGATCGTCTGCGTCACGGTGCCGATCAGTTCGCCGCTCGCCTTGTCGGCGATGGTGCGTTCGAGCAAAAGGAGCGCACCCTTGCCGGGTCCTTTGTCGATGACGTCGACAATGCGGGTGCGCCCGACAACGGCGTCCTGGCCGTTGAGCGGGCGTTGCAGACGAAAGCCCTGCTCGCCGTTGACCACCATCAGCCAATCGATGCCGGTATCGGGATTGCCAGCGAGCGCCGTGCTGTGACCGATCACGGTCGCCATGGTGGGCAGCACTTTGAGGTTCTTTTCATAGACGAAGGCAAGCTCGTCCTCGTTGGTCGGATCGTGGCCGAGCCCGACACCGAGCGCATACAGCATGCAATCCCTGGCGTCATAGACCTGCACGACCGGTTCGATCGCAAGCTCCATCAGCTTGTCGTAGACGATCATGACGCCCCCTCGCCGCGAACCGTGTCAGCCCCAGACTTCCTCGGCAAGCTCGACAATCATGCGCAGCTTTGCCCATTGTTCTTCCTCGGCCAGCGTATTGCCTTCCTCAGTGGAGGCGAAGCCGCATTGTGGCGATAGGCAGAGACGATCAAGAGACGTGAATTTCGTTGCCTCGTCGATGCGGCGCTTGATGGCGTCTTTGGATTCCAGCGCGCCGGTTTTGGTGGTCACAAGCCCGAGTATCGCCAAGCGATCGGCCGGCAGTTTTTTCAGCGGTTCGAAGCCGCCGGCGCGTTCGCTGTCGTATTCCATGAAATAGCCGTGCACCTTGATGCGTTCGAAAATAATTTCCTGCACGGCGTCGTAGCCGCCGCTGCCCATGAAGGTCGATTTGTAATTGCCGCGGCACATATGCATGGTGACGGTCATGTCGGGCGGGATATCGGAAACCGCCGCGTTGATGAGATCCGCGTAGGCGATGGCGAGATAATCCGGATCGTCGCCGCGATCCCTCATCTGCTGGCAATATTTCGGATCGCACAGCATGGGGATGAAAACCTCGTCGAGCTGCAGATAACGGCAGCCGGCGTCGGCGAAGGCGCGCACGGCTTCGCGATAGGCCTCGCCGAGGTCGTGGAAGAATTCCTCGAGCGTCGGATAGACCGCCTTGTTGATCGGCGTCAGCATCGGACGGCCGTAGATCGCCGACGGCGCCGGAATGGTCATTTTCGGCGTCCGCTGCGTGTGCGCTTTGAGGAACTTGAAGTGGTCCAGTATCGGATGGCCGGAAAAGCCGAGCTTGCCGGTGACGCGGGTTCCCTCGTTGCGGGTGGTTACCGCCGCGAAAGCAATGCCGCTATCCATCACGTGGCGCTCGACGCCATCGAGACCCCAGAGGAAATCGAGATGCCACCAGGAGCGGCGGAATTCGCCATCGGTGATGGATTGCAACCCGACGGCTTCCTGCTTCTTGATGATCGCCTCGATTTCGCGGTCCTCTACCTCGCGCAGCGCGGCGCTGCTGATCTCGTCTTTGGCGCGGCGCTCGCGCGCCGTCTTCAGCGCAGCCGGTCGCAACAGACTGCCGACGTGATCGGCGCGGTATGGCGGTTTGGTGCGCAGAGACATTCTTTCACTCCCTATTTTTCTTCCCGAAAAAGGCGGCTTCAGGCGAGGCGGCAGAACAGGTTTTCCGAGCCACCTGTGACGCCTCGCCGCCGCGGTCCCACACCCTACCCCCCCCTTTCAGGGGGAGAGTTCGGCGGTCGCTAGCCCCAGACCTCTTCGGCAATCTCGACGATCATGCGCAGCTTCGCCCATTGCTCGCTCTCGGACAAAACATTTCCTTCCTCGGTCGAGGCGAAACCGCATTGCGGCGACAGGCAAAGCTGGTCGAGCGAGACGTATTTCGCCGCCTCCTCGATCCGCCGCATGATATCGTCGCGGCTCTCGAGCGTGCCGGATTTGCTGGTGACGAGCCCAAGCACGATCATCTTGTCCTTGGGGGCAAAGCGCAACGGTTCGAACCCGCCGGCGCGCTCGGTATCGTATTCCATGAAGTAGCCGTGCACCCCGATCCTGTCGAACAGGATTTCGGCGACCGGCTCATAGCCGCCGGCAGCGACGAAGCTCGAGCGGAAATTGCCGCGGCACAAATGCATGGTGATCACCATGTCGTCCGGAATATCGGCGATCGCCGCGTTGATCATGCCGGCATAAATCTCGGGCAACATCTGCGGGTCCTCGCCGCGCGTCTTGATGTGCTCGCGCAGCGTGGCGTCGCAAAGATACGCGAGATTGACTTCGTCGAGCTGCAAATAGCGGCAGCCGGCATCGGCGAACGCGCCTACGACCTGGCGATAGGATTGGCCGAGATCATGGTAAAATTCGTCCATGACCGGATAGATGCTCTCCGGCACGGCATCGCGGCCGTAGCGGAAATGCAGCGACGACGGCGAGGGGATGGTGATCTTCGCCGTTTGCTTCGTGTGTTCCGCCAGGAACTGAAAGTGGTCGATCATCGGATGCGGCTTGTAGCCGCCAAGTTTGCCGATGACGCGCAACAGGATCGAGCGCGGCTGCGGACCCTGCGCGCTGAACTTGATCTTGCGCTCGCCGGCATAAGACTCGACCCCGGCCAGCCGTTCGAGAAAATCATAGTTCCAGGAGACGCGGCGAAACTCACCGTCGGTGATCGATTTGAGCCCGACCTCTTCCTGGCGCCGGATCACGTTCTCGATCTCTCGATCCTCGATCTCCCTGAGGGCCTCGGCGGGAATGTCGCCGCGCCCGCGCGCGGCGCGCGCTTCTTTCAACGCCGCCGGCCGTAGCAGGCTGCCGACATGATCGGCACGAAAGGGCGGTCGGGTACGCACAGGCATTTCTCCACTCCGTGTTTTTCCTCGCCCGCTCGCGGCGGGAGGTTCTGCTTGGCACGCGCAGAAACCGTCATCCCCAGATTTCGTCTGCCATCTCGACGACGAGACGAAGCTTTGCCCATTGTTCTTCCTCGGAAAGGACATTGCCCTCCTCGGTCGAGGCGAAACCGCATTGCGGCGACAGACAGAGCTGATCGAGCGCGACGTATTTGGTCGCCTCGTCGACCCGGCGCCTAATATCGTCCTTGCTCTCCAGCGCGCCGCTTTTCGAGGTGACGAGGCCGAGCACAAGCTGCTTGTCGCTTTTGGGAAAATGCCGCAGCGGCTCGAAGCCGCCGGCGCGATCGCTGTCATATTCGAGGAAATAACCGTCGAGCCCGGTATGGCCGAGCAACTGCTCGGCGACGAATTCGTAGCCGCCGGAAGCAATGAAGGTGGAGCGGAAATTGCCGCGGCAGGAATGCATGGTGACAGTCATGTCCGCCGGCCGGCCTTCCAGCGCTGCGTTGGTCAGCCGCGCATAACGCTGCGGCAGCGTTTCGGGGTCGTCGCCGCGCTCCCTCGAATGCTCGCGCTCGCTCGCATCGCAGGCCATCGCCCAGGCAGTGTCGTCGAGCTGCAAATAACGGCAGCCGGCATCGTAAAAAGCCCGGATGGCCACCCGATAAGCTGCGGCAACGTCGTCGAAAAAGCCGTCGAGATCCGGATAAACGTCCTTGCCGATCGCCGCGCGGCCTTGGCGGAAATGCAGCGTGCTCGGCGCCGGCATCGTCATCTTCGGCGCAACGCGCGTATGCGCTTTGAGGAATTTGAAATGCTCCAGCATCGGATGGCCGGAAAATCCGACCTTGTCGTCGATCTTGAGCGCATGCGCCTTGGTCTGCACGCCGCGAAACTGAATGCCGTGATCGGCGATGTAGAAGGTCACGCCGTCGAGATCGCGAAAGAAATCGAACTGCCACCAAGTGCGGCGGAACTCGCCGTCGGTCGCGAGCTTCAGCCCGATTTCCTCCTGCTTTGCGACTACGCGTTCGATCTCACGATCTTCGACCGCTCGCAGCGCCTCGACGCCGATCTCGCCCCGCTCATGCTTGGCGCGCGCCTCCTTCAGGGCCGGCGGCCGCAACAGACTACCGACATGGTCGGCGCGAAATGGCGGCGCGGTGCGCTGCATCGTCTTCCTCCGGATGGGTGCCGCTTTCCCGTTGTTCTTGATCTTGGGGTAAAGCTAATGGGCAGGCAGGTGACGGTTTAGCAAGACGTGTAAGCGGGTGTAAATCCCGTTGCGGTAGCACAAATGCACGATCACCCTGCACGCGGTGCAGGGCGCGTGCCCTCAAGGAGATGCTCATGGCCTCAATGCTGCGGCTCTACGAAGACGTGCTGGCCAACGATGCCAGGATCTCGCTCGCTGCGTGCCCCCGCATGATCTATGTCGTGCACGGCGCCGTCGCGGCGGGCGACCTCAGCCTGGGCGACGACGAAGCCTTCGGCAGCGAGCAGGCCGCAACGCTGACAGCGGGGGGCGCCGGGGCGGCACTTTGGCGCTGGGAGCTGTCCGACGCCGAACCGACGCGCCCGGGCGGCCCCGGTGTCGTCTCGCGCGAAAAACTTGCGGCGCGGCTCGATACCATGCCGAGCGGACCGGTGCTGTTGCGCGGCGACAGCGTCGCTTTTCCGCCCGGCGGCTGCGCCTTTCTGCATCGTCACCAGGGACCCGGCATCCGCTGCCTCTTGCACGGCGGCATCCGCATCGACACCAAGGGACATTCGACGTCCTACGGGCCGGGGGGCGCCTGGTTCGAAAGCGGCCCCGAGCCGGTGTTCGCGCAGGCCGCCGAGGCACAGACGCGCTTTGTTCGCGTGATGATTTTGCCGATGGCCTATTTGGCGCGCAGCTCGGTCGAGTATCTCAAGGAAGAAGACAAGGCCAAGCCGAAGTCGCAGACCTACAAGATCTACGTCGACATGCCGATCGCCATCGCGACCTCGCCGGCGTGATCGGCGAACGATTTTTCGGGACGCCGGCGAAGGTTATGGTGTGTCGGCTGAGCGACTGAAAACCCGCACCGCGAGTTGCAAAAAGTTCCATTCAATCAAATACTTCTGTGGAAACTACGTATGGCGGCGCTAACCAATTGTTAACCACGTTGCGGGACGCTGGCTGCGGGGACAGGGGCATCACTTCTCAGGACAGCACGGAGGTAGTTGATGCCAAGCTACAGAACTGATCGACACCCGCCGGAGCGCCCGTCGTCGATCGAAACGGCAACACCGTACGGGCTCTCCAGCATCGAGCAGGCCTGCGTCAGACAACTGATCGGCCGTTCGCTGGCGCATATCGAGCGCGAGGTCATCCTGCAAACGTTGCGCTTCCATCGCGGCAACAGAACGCGCGCAGCCGACCTGCTCGGCATCTCGATCCGATCGCTGCGCAACAAGATCCGCGACTATCGCAGCGCCGGCGAAGACGTTCCGGCCCCCGAGGCCGCTTGCCCGGCGCCGGCCGCAGAACGGAAATTCGGCCTGCGGCATTAGACGAGAGCGTGAACCTGAAAAGCGTCGATCCGGATCGCCGGCCCAGTCGACAAGCAATAGCGGGAAACCCGAATGGTGCCGCGGAAGGGATTCGAACCCCCGACCCCCGCATTACGAATGCGGTGCTCTACCAGCTGAGCTACCGCGGCACACGAGACCGCGATCTATCCGATCACGCTCCCTATTTCGCTTGAGCATGATCCGATCCGAAAAACGGCTGCCACTTTTCGGGATCATGCTTCACGGCAGCGTCGTAGTAATACCCGCCAAGTGTAAACGCAAGGCGTGAACAGCAGGCGACAAGGGCTCTGGGATCTTTGATTTGGCAGCCCAATACCGGGGCGGAAGCCCTGCCGGCCGGTACGGATCTCAGTGCGCCGGCGCCTCGGCGCGCAGCTTGAAGCGCTGAATCTTGCCGGTAGCGGTTTTGGGCAGCTCGGCGCGGAACTCGAGCCAGCGCGGATATTTGAAGGGCGCAAGCTTCTCGCGGCAATGCTCCTGGAGGGCGAGCTTGAGGGATTCGCCGGCCCTGTCGGGCGCTTTGAGCACCACGAAGGCTTTCGGCTTGATCAGCGTGTCGGCATCGGGCCAGCCGACCACGGCAGCCTCCAGCACCTCGGGATGGCTTTGCAGCGCCGCCTCGACCTCGAATGGCGACACATAGATGCCGCCGACTTTGAGCATGTCGTCGCGGCGCCCGCAGTAAACGTAATAGTCCTGCTCGTCGCGGAAATACTTGTCGCCGGAGCGGGTCCATTCGCCCAGGAAGGTGGCGCGCGATTGCTCGCGGTTGTTCCAATACATCAGCGCGCTGGTCGGCCCGCGCACTTGCAGTTCGCCCATTTCGCCGTGCGCTTCGACCGCGTTGTCGTCGTCGTCAACAAGCCGCACCTCATAGCCGGGCACCGGTTTGCCGGTGGTGCCGTATTTCACCTCGCCGGTGCTGTTTGAAATAAAGATGTGCAGCATTTCGGTCGAGCCGATGCCGTCGAGAATGTCTACGCCGTAGCGCCCGCGGAAGCGGCGGCCGACATCCGCGGGCAGGGCTTCGCCGGCCGACACGCAGCAGCGGAGCCTGAGGTCGGCAGATAGCGGCGCCGCCGCGCTTGCCAGCAAGGCCGCGTAGAAAGTCGGGACGGCGTAGAACACGGTGACGCCGTGCCTCTGCAAAAGATCGGCGACCGCTTCCGGCGTCGGCCGCTGCGGCAGCAGCACCGTGGTGGCGCCGGCCGACATCGGGAAGGTGAGCGCATTGCCCAGCCCATAGGCGAAAAAGAGCTTGGCTACCGAGAAGCAGACGTCGCCCTCGCCGATGCTGAGAAAAGGCTTGCCGTAGAGATCGTCGGTCAATTTCAGCGCCGCATGGGTGTGCACCGCGGCTTTGGGCTTGCCGGTCGAGCCCGAGGTATAGAGCCAGAAGCAGATGTCGTCGCAAACGGTCGGGGCGGTGACCGGTTCGCCCGCAGCGCCGGCCAGGAGCGCCTCGAAAGACGCATGAGGGTGCGTTCCGCTCCCCGACACCACCACCTGGGGCGGATCGGCCGACGCGGCCAGCGCCTTGGCGAATTTGGGATAGAGCTCCGCGGACACGACGAGGAGCCTGGCGCGGCTGTCCTCGAGCATGAAGCGGTAGTCGTCCTCGGTGAGCAGCGTGTTGACTGGCACCGGCACGATCCCGGCCTTGATGGCGCCCAGAAAGGCCGTCGGCCAATCGATGGTGTCGAGCAGACACAAAAGTGCGCGCTCTTCGCGACGCAGCCCGAGCGCCCGCAGCCCATGACCGAAGCGTTCGACGCGATCGGCGAGCGCACCATAAGTCCAGCCTTGCGTCTGATCGATGAAAGCAAGCTTGCCGCCGCGGCCGGCATCGAGATTGCGTTGGAGAATGTCGGCAGCAAAATTGTATTGCCGCGGGATCGCTTGCAGAGGCGCGCGCGCCAGCGCCTTCGGCTGCGCAATGGTCATCGAACGTTTCCTCCGCCGGAGCAAAATCCGGTACCGTTGAATCGGATCGTTGCCCGGATATTACTTCGCACCTGCTGACTTCCGAAGGCCGGTTTCGGCGTTCGCAAATCCCGCTCACGTGGGCCGGACACTGCCCACCGTCGGCCCACGCAACACATTATGCTGGCGACGGAATTTGCCCGCAAGCACGCCGCCAAACTTGCTGCCAAGGCGCACGGATTGCGCTATGAAGGCGCGGCCTTTCCGGGAGTCCCCATCATGATCCTCAGCCACGACCGCATTCTGACCACCCATGTCGGCAGCCTGCCGCGCAACGAGGATTTGAGCGAGCTTCTGGTCCAGCGTGAAGCTGGCGAAGGCTACGACAAGGCGCTGTTCGACGCCGAAATGGAAAAGGCGGTGCGCCATGTGGTGGCCAAACAAAAAGAGGCCGGCATCGACAGCGGCAATGACGGCGAGCAGCAGCGCGTCGGCTTTCAGACCTATGTGCCGGCACGCATGTCGGGCTTCGGCGGCGAATCAAAACGGCGGCGCGGACGCGAGTTCGAAGAATTTCCCGAGCTGGTCAGCTATCTGACCCGCCGCTTTCCGAATGTGAGCCGGCAGCAGAACGCTCCGCAGGCGACCGGCGAATTGCATTATCACAACACGTCGGCGATCGGGCACGAGATCGCGCTGTACAAGCGCATCGCCGCCGAGGGCAAGCCGTTTGCAGAGTCGTTCATGACCGCACCTTCGCCCGGCATCATCGCCTCCACCATGCTCAATGCCTTCTACGACAGCAACGAAGCTTACCTCGCCGCGATCGCGCGCGAGATGAGCCATGAATACCGGGCGATTCACGATGCCGGACTGGTGCTGCAGATCGATGCGCCCGACCTCGCCATGGATCGCACCATGTTTTACCGCGACGGCTCCGACGCCGACTTCGTCAAAGCGTGCGAGCTGCATGTGGCGATGATCAACAAGGGCATCGAGGGCATTCCCCCCGATCGCGTGCGCCTGCACGTTTGCTACGGCAATTGGGAAGGGCCGCACGTTCACGACATCGCGCTGGAAAAGATTCTGCCGGCGCTCTACCAGGCCAAGGTCGGCGCATTGACCATCGAGTTTTCCAATCCGCGCCACGCTCATGAATACACCGCGCTCAAGCGCGTGCCGTTTCCCAAAGACATGGTCCTCATCCCGGGCGTGGTGGAGACGACCAGCAATTTCGTCGAGCATCCCGAAGTGGTGGCGCGGCGGATCGAGGAGGCGGTGGCGGCGATCGGCGACCGCGAGCGCGTCATCGCCTCGACCGACTGCGGCTTCGGCACCTTCACCCGCCGCGAATGGGTGATCGAGCCGGTGGTGTGGCTCAAGCTCAAGTCGATCCGCGACGGCGCCGACATCGCCTCGGCGCGGCTGTGGGGGCGCAAGAGCGCGGCGTAGTTCAAAAACGTTGAACTGACGTTTCCCGGGCGCGGCGCAGTACGCAGTGATGCGCCGCAGAACCGGGATCGTCGCAAACTCTGAACGTCGGAGCCCCCGGATCAGCGGTGCACCGCTACACGGTGCACCGCGTCCGGGGAACGCTCCACCGGTCAGCGCCGCCCTCCCCGCTTGGCAGCCCCGCCAAAGTGGGGATGAAGCGGGCGCGAAAACCTGCTAGAGGACGGGGCCAGCGAACACTGCCCATCACCATCGGACGGGACGCGCGCATCGGCTGATGCCGCAGATCATCGCGCAACGATTTTCACAAGGAACTTCAAGAGGTTTTGCATGTACTCCAATCTCGGACTTTTCATCGACGGCCAATGGCTCAATGGCGATAGCCGCCGCGGCGAGGACGTGATCAATCCGGCGACCGAGAAGCCGCTCGCGCATCTGCCACACGCGACCACCGCGGATCTCGACCAGGCGCTGGAAGCCGCCAAAAAGGGCTTTGCGGTGTGGCGCGCGGCGTCCGCTTATGACCGCGCCAAGATCATGCGCAAGGCCGCCGATCTGATCCGCGAGCGGCACGATACCATCAGCAAGATCCTGGTGCTGGAGCAGGGCAAGGTCTACGGCGAAGCCCGCGCCGAAGTGCTCACCTCGGCCGACATCATCGAGTGGTATGCCGAGGAAGGCCGCCGCGCCTATGGCCGCATCGTTCCGGGCCGCGGCAAGGTGCGCCAGCTCATCATGCAGGAGCCGGTCGGCATCGTTGCCGCCTTCACGCCCTGGAATTTCCCGGCGCTGACGCCGGCGCGCAAAATCGGTGGCGCGCTGGGCGCGGGCTGCTCGCTGATCATCAAGGCTTCCGAAGAGACCCCGGGCGCGTGCGTCGAGATGGTGCGCTGCTTCGCCGATGCCGGCCTGCCGGCTGGCGTGCTCAATCTGGTGTTCGGCGTGCCGGCGACGATCTCGGAATACCTGATCGGCAAAGAAGCCGTGCGCAAGATTTCCTTCACGGGCTCGATCCCGGTGGGCAAACATCTGGCCACGCTCGCGGCCAAGACGATGAAGCGCGCGACCATGGAGCTCGGCGGACATTCGCCAGTCGTGGTGTTCGCCGACGCCGATCCGGAAAAGTCGGCGGATACCATCGCCGCGTTCAAGTATCGCAATGCCGGCCAGGTCTGTATTTCGCCGACCCGCTTCTATGTGCAGGAGGGGGTCTATGACCGCTTCCTCAAGCGCTTCACCGAATATGCCAAGTCACTGAAGCTCGGCGACGGCCTCGAGAAGGGCATCACGATGGGCCCGCTCGCCAATGCGCGCCGCATCGATGCGATGGACTCGATCGTCGCGGACGCCAAGAGCCGCGGCGCCAAGATCGTCACCGGCGGACAGCGGCACGGCAACCAGGGCTACTTCTACGAACCGACCGTGATCACCGATATCCCGGATGATTCCAAGCTCATGACGCAAGAGCCGTTCGGGCCGCTGGCGCCGATCGTGACTTTCAAGACCGTGGACGAAGTCGTCGAGCGGGCCAATTCTCTGGAGTTCGGCCTCGCGGCTTACGCCTTCACCACCTCGGCGCATAACGCCAGCATGATCGGCGACGCCTTGCAATCCGGCATGGTGGGCGTGAACTCGATTGCCATCTCGACCCCAGAAACGCCGTTCGGCGGTGTCAAGGAATCCGGCTACGGCAGCGAAGGCGGCCTCGAGGGCCTGCAGGCCTATCTGAACACCAAGTTCATCTCGCAGGGCTGATTTTTCGCCTTTCGAAGATCGCCGGAGTACATGCCGGTTCAATTGAATCGGCATGTACGCCAGATCTATTCGTTGTCGTATGTCCGTTTTCGGAGAACCGGCTTCCACCCATCGGGTCAAGCCCAAGGGCATGCTTTTCCGGGACATGCATTGGCGCATTCCGGTCAGATGGTATCGGGATGCGCTTTGAAAGATTTGTTGGCGGGCACGCGTCTTGAGAGTGCGCGCGAAGGAGCCGCCGGCATCGCGGCCATCGATCTGTTTGGTTCGATTGATTCGGGGCGTGGAAAATCCCGAATGCCCGGCCGAGCCCGCGCATTCCGGAGACCGCAGACAGCGGCCGATCAGAGATCCATCAGCCCGAAATGAGGCCCGATGCTGTGGCGCACGCGATTCATGGCGGCGCGCGCCGTAAAAGCATCGACCGCAATGCGCGCCAGCCGCGAAAGTTGCGACGGCCGCGCGGCAATGTTGCGCAACATCGCCGGGACGTTCGGCCGTCCATCGGGACGCATGTCGAGCAGCGCCGCCGGCGGAACTGTGCGGTGAGCGGGATCGACCACGACACGCAGCGCCGCAAAGGCAAGATCGTGCCGTGCGGCAACGCGGGCGACGACATGCGACTCCATATCGACTACCGCAGCGCCAGTCGTCCGATAGAGCTCGCGTTTTTTGGCGGGCTCGGCGATCGGCGAATCGACACCGAGGATCGGCGCGTGAATGGCGCCATCGACGAGGCCAAGAAGCTTGCGCGACCACACCGCATCCGTGGCGCGGACGGTCTGTGCCTCGCGAATCGACGAAGCCACGACCCAATCGCCGGGCCGCAAATGCGAGGCCAAGCCGCCGGCGACACCGAAGCTTATCAAGCCCCGATAGCCTTGGCGAACGGCGGTATCCGCGACCTCTTCCAGCTCACTGCCGGCCGTGCGGCACACCACCTGCACTCCGGGGGCGGCAGCGATGCGCGCCTCGAAGTCCAAGCCCACGAACGCGATGACGAGGCGCCTATGCGATTCAACGGCCGCATCGGCGATCCGAAGCGAATCGTCCGCGTCAGCCACAAAACCATCGACGAAAGTTCCCCCGGCAAAATCCAATTGGGATGCCATTAAGCCCCTTGCCCCTTACGTGTTGCCCACCTCAACAACGCCCCCAAAACAGCGCCCTGGCTGACGTTCTCGGCTTCTTTCCGGCAAGATTACCGAGGCCCCCGACACAACTCTATCATAATCCCAGGCCGACGCCATTCCTAAAGCAAATACCAGCAATTAGAAGCAATGCGCGTATCGCGGAAGTCACAGGGATCGGCTTTTTGCTGTGGAAATAGTCGGAGCTTTCGCGCAAGAAACGGATCGCATGAGCAGACCAGCACATATCCTGGTAACGGGCGCCACCGGCTTGGTGGGATCGGCGCTGGCGACAAAGCTTGCCGCCGAGGGAACTGTCGTGCGCGCGCTGGTGCGCTCCGGCAGCCAGCGGTCTCATCTGGACGGCCTCGATTTGGAGTTCATCGAAGGCGACATGCGCGATGCGCGCGCTGTGCGCACCGCCATGGCCGGCGTGAAACACGTATTTCACGTGGCCGCCGACTACCGGTTGTGGGCGCGCGATCCCAACGAAATCTATGACGCCAATGTCGAGGGAACGCGCACCATCATGCGCGAGGCAAAACAAGCAGGCGTTGAGCGCATCGTCTACACGTCGAGCGTCGCCACCATTGCGCTGCGCGACGATGGCGCCCCGGCGGATGAATCGGTGGGATTGTCGGTGGCTGAAGGAATCGGCGCCTATAAGCGCAGCAAGATCGCTGCCGAACGGCTGGTCGAAGCCATGGTCGCCGACGACCATCTGCCCGCGGTGATCGTCAATCCGTCGACGCCGATCGGGCCGCGCGATGTGAAACCAACGCCGACCGGCCGCATCATCGTCGAAGCGGCGCGCGGGCGCATGCCCGGTTTCCTCGACACCGGGCTTAATCTCGTTCATGTCGACGACGTTGCCGAGGGCCATATCGCCGCGCTGCGGCACGGCCGGATCGGCGAACGCTACATTCTTGGCGGCGAGAACGTTCTGCTCGCCGACATGCTGGCGGATATCGCCGATCTGACAGGCCGACGCCCGCCACGCTGGCGGATTCCGCGCGCCGTCGTCATTCCGGTCGCTTATGCCGCGGAGACGGCGGCGCGGTTCACCGGACGCCACCCCTTCACCACACGCGACGGCGTGCGCATGGCCGAGCACCACATGTTCTTCACGGCGGCCAAGGCCGAACAGGAGCTTGGCTTCACGGCGCGGCCCTACCGCGCCGCGCTGGAAGACGCGATCCGCTGGTTTCAAGCGGCGGGTTATCTGGACAAAAAGAAGCGCTGAAGCCGCAACCGTCCAGGCACCGCCGAGCTCCTAGACAGCAACATCTGAATAGCCGCCGACCGCATACCCCGATTGGTGGACGGCGGCGACGCAATCGGCATCGCACAGGGCCGCGAATTCGTCGGTGTAGCGGTAGCGTGGCGCCGCGCCCAAGAACGAATTCTCCGTCGCCGGATGGAAATAGATTTCGACGAGTCCCGGCGGCAGGCGATGGAGCAATGCGGCGAGGCGCTCCTTGGTCATTGCGCCCGACCAGGCCAGCCCGAAGACGGCGTCTGCGGTCACCAACCCCGCGCCGAGCACGCGCCGGCGCAG
>Ga0209006_10002136_pt1 | contig 17994 bp, 14 predicted proteins | sample JacPin_JW_Ref_O2_FD_188567 | JGI IMG/M metagenome (GOLD analysis project Ga0209006, IMG submission 188567) | Forest soil microbial communities from Algoma, Ontario, Canada - Jack Pine, Ontario site 1_JW_Ref_O2 (SPAdes) (version 2) | ecosystem: Environmental > Terrestrial > Soil > Boreal... | reverse complement strand
GCCGTTGTCCACGCCATCGGTAAGCAAGACGAGCGCTTTTCGAGACTGGTTTCGCATGCCCCCATCCTTCTGGATTACCTCCTGGGAAGCCAGCAACACGGCGTCGTAGAGCGCGGTTCCCCCGGGGTCACTGCCGGGCGGAACTGGCCGAGGGACTGCCAACCGCGCCAGAGCGTCGGCCAGCTTCTCGCGTACGGGCGTGAGATCCTGCAACAGTTCTACCTCGCGATCGAAATGCATCACGAACGCGCGATCCTGGTCCGAGCGTAGCACCTGGTTGAGAAACCGATAGCTGGAGGTGCGCTCCTCGGCCAGCAGGCGGCGCTGGCTGATGCTGGTATCCACCAACACACCGAGCGTGAGCGGCAGTCCGGTTTCCTGCGAGAAATAGCGGATGGTCTGCGGGCGGCCCTCTTCTTCCAGCGTGAAATCTTCCAGCGTGAAATCGTCTTTGGTGAGATCGTGGACCAGGCGGCCTTGATCGTCGCGAACGATAGCGAAGAGATTCACCACTCGAACGTCTGTGGTGAAGTCCTGGGCGTATGCGGCCAACGGCAAGATGCACGTCCACAATAGCTTAGAGATCCACATCTCAAGTATTTTCGTATAGGCCGGCCCCTCCCTCGGGACGCGTTTTCCAGCGCCGGTGAATCCACAGCCACTGGCCGGGATGCTCGCGGATAACTCGTTCCAGCACCGCGTGAAGGCGCCTCGTGTCTTCGGCGGCATCGCCAGATATCTCAAGTGGAGGATAAAATTTAAGCACGTACTTGCGCTCAGTCTCAGCCCATATGGCGAATCCGGGAATGACGGCCGCGCCCGTCCGCGCCGCAATCTTGGCGAAAGCGGTGTTGGCGCACGCGGGGGTGCCAAAGAAATCGACAAACACGCCTTCCTGTAACGAAGTGTTCTGGTCGATTAGAACCCCCACCGCTTCGTTTTGATGCAGAGCGCGCAGGACGGCCCGCGCGCCGTCCCATTTGACGATCAGATGGTTGCCCGAAAGCTGGCGGCGACCCTCCACCAGGCGGTCGACGCCGGGATTATCCAGCGGCCGGATCATGATGTGCATCGGTTCCGTCATGAGCGCGTGCGCGAAGGCGCTGAGTTCCCAGTTGCCAAAATGCGCCGTGGCGAAGAGGATGCCGCGGCCGGCCTTTTTCGCTTCCAGATAATGCTCCAGGCCCTCGTAACGGATCCAGTCCTGAATGTTTTCCCGATTGATCCGCGGGAAGCGGGCAAACACCCAAATCAGGCGCGCGATGGAGCGGAACACTTGGTCGGTGATGGCGCGGCGCTCGGCCGGCGATTTTTCCGGGTAAGCGAACTCCAGATTCCGCAGCGCGGTGCGGCGCAGACGGGGGATGGCAACATCCAGCAATGTTACATAGAAGCGGGCCAGACCGAGCGGTGCGTGAGCCAGCAGCCACAACAGGACGGCCGCTATTCGATCCACCCACCACCCAAGACGAGATCGCCATTGTAGAGCACCGCAGCCTGGCCGGGAGTAACTGCACGCTGCGGCTCGTCAAAACGAACTTCGATGCGCGCGGCGTTGTCTCCAATTGGCCAGACGGTGGCGTCGGCCGCGGCGTGCTTGTTGCGAATCTTGACCTGCGCGCGAATAGGAGCGCAAATCGGCGCGATGGAGACCCAGTTCATATCCCTCGCCGTAAGGGTGGCTCGCAGCAGATCTTCGCTGTGGCCGACGATTACGCGCTGCGAGGCCGGCTCGGTAGCGATGACATACAGCGGTTCGCGCGCCGCGATGCGCAATCCGCGCCGCTGTCCCACCGTGAAGTGATGCGTTCCATCGTGCTCGCCCAGTACCCGCCCTTCGGTATCTCGAATTTCACCGTGCGTCTTTTCCGGAGCGATGCCGCGCTCGCGAAAGTAGGCATCGATGAACGCCGCATAATCGCCGTTGGGAACGAAACAAATCTCCTGGCTATCGGGCTTCGCGGCCACCGGCAATCCCAATTCGCGGGCCAGCTCACGCACCTGCGGCTTGGTGTATGCGCCCAGCGGAAAATCCGTTCGCGCCAGCTGTTCCTGCTTCAGGCCGAAGAGAAAATAGGTTTGATCCTTGGAGTGGTCGGCGCCACGGCTCATCTGATACCGCCCGGTGGCGTTGTCAAAGCCGATGCGCGCGTAGTGGCCGGTGGCGATGCGCGAGGCGCCCACGCCCGAGGCCAGATCCAGGAACTGGTCGAACTTAATGAAGTTGTTGCACAGCGTGCAGGGAATCGGCGTGCGGCCGCTCAGATAATCGTCGATGAACGGCTTCACCACCTGCTCTTCGAAGCCGGACTCAAAATTGACCACGTAATAGGGAATGCCCAGGTGTTGCGCGACATGGCGTGCGTCGTACACGTCGTCCAGCGAGCAGCACCGGCCGGTGACGCCGCCTTCGGGCGCCAGCTCCGGCAATCGCCGCTGGTTCCAAAGCTGCATGGTCAAGCCTACGATACGCTGGCCCTGGCGTTGCAGCAATCCCGCGACGACCGAGCTGTCCACGCCGCCGGACATTGCAACGGCCACCGGAACTTCGTTGATGATTTGATCAGACACTGGTATAGGTTGGTGAAAGCTTCCGCAACTGCCCCACGGACGAAGCCACTGCTTCGATCAGCGCATCCACCTGCTCTTCATTATTCGATTGGCCGAGCGAAAATCGCAAGCTGGCGCGCGCTCGCTCAGGAGCCAGGTCCATGGCCAACAGCACGTGCGACGGTTCCACGGCGCCGCTGGAACAGGCCGAGCCGCTCGATACGGCGAAGCCTTTCAGGTCGAGCGAGATTACCAGAGCTTCGCCTTCCAGGCCGTCGAAATAAATGCTGGTGGTGTTGGGAGTGCGACCGTTGCCGCGCCCGTTCACTCCGGTGTCGGGAACACGCGCCAGGATTCCGCTTTCAAGCCGATCGCGCAGGGCTTCTAATCGGGCGGGCTCAATCGACAACGTGCTGTGCGCCATGGCCGCCGCTTTTCCCATCGCCACGGCGCTTGGAACATTTTCCGTACCAGGCCGCCGCTCGCGCTCGTGCTTGCCGCCGAATTGGATCGGGCGCAGCTTGGTGCCGCCCTTCACGTACAGCGCGCCGATGCCTTTCGGCGCATAAAATTTGTGGCCGCTGATGGAGTAGAGATCTACGCCCAGCGCCTCCAGATCGACAGCGACCTTGCCAGCCGCCTGGACGCCGTCAGAATGCATGAGCGCGCCCCCTTGGTGGGCAATGGAGGCGATTTCAGCGATCGGCTGCAGCGTGCCTGTTTCGTTATTGGCGTGCATCACGCTGACCAGCACCGTCTCCGGCCGCATGGCGCGGCGAATGTTCTCAGGGTCGACGACGCCGTCCGGCCCGGGGCGAACGTAGGTCACAGCGATGCCCGAGCGCTCCAGTTCCCGGCAGGGATTCAGCACCGCGGGGTGCTCGATAGCCGTGGTAACGACGTGCTTATGAGGCCTGGCGCTTTCGAGCACGGAGCCAAAAATCGCGAGGTTGTCCGCTTCGGTCCCGCCGCTGGTAAACACCAATTCTTTGGGTTCGCAGCCGAGCAAAGTCGCCACCTGACGCCGGGCAGCTTCCAGATGTTGTTTCGCTAATTGACCATCCTGGTGGATGCTGGAGGCGTTGCCGGGCACTTCAAGTAGCGCTGCAACGAGTACCTCCAGTACTGATTGAGATACGGGTGTGGTCGCATTGTGATCAAAGTAGAAACGCCGCACTTCATTTATCAGTTTAACAGTGATAACGAGGCAGGAATTAGCGTTCTTCCAAGTGCTTGAGCTCGGACCGCCAAGTTTCCCGCATGTCGTCGAAGCGAGCGTCCATGTGTCCCCGCAGATCGTTGAGCCGGGAATTGTTGATCAGAATCCCGACCAGCACCGCCAGTGTGGGTACACCCACCGCGAGCGCCGTTTGAACCGAGGCATCACCCATGCAATTTAAGTGTAGCCGGTTCTCTAAGCTCAGGCTTGTCTATCACAGGCACAATCGAACTGAAACCACCGCATATAATGGCACGTAGGAAATACTATGAGCACAAATCCAGCGCTTCGCGTTGGCATCTTCGCACTGACGGCGGCGCTGGCGTCCGTCGCGGCCGCTTCGGCCCAAAGCTACCACGCCACCATCACCACCGAGGATGGCTCGCCTCTTCCTACTTCACCGCAAATCATTCCCTCCCTCTCCGACAGGCTGGTGCAAGAGTGCGCGATTGTTAATATTTTCGGGAACGGCAGCGTGCAATATGTCGTCAACTTGCGCTCCCGGCCGTATGATCCCGCCACCGCGGACGTGTGCACGGTCACAATACGGATGAAGGGCTATCGTCCCATGGAGGCCACTTTGCGCAACGACGCAACCATCGTGCTGAAGCGAGTGGGCCTGCATGAAGGCTCCACGGTTTCGGCAACCTCCCTCAATGCGCCGGAGCCGGCCAGAAAGGCCTACGGCAAGGGCGTGAACGCAATGAACGATGAGAAATGGGACGCCGCGCAAAAGAATCTCGAGAAGGCCGTGGAAATCGATCCAGATTATGCGCAGGCGTGGAGCGATCTGGGCGAGGTGCTCTTGAAGCAATCCAAAGCTACCGACGCCCGTGCCGCTATGGAAAAGGCCGTAAAGGCCGATCCAAGATACATCAAGCCTTACATCCAGCTGACCATGCTCGACCTGGCGGAGAAGCGGACGGAGGATGCGATTGCGATTGGGGGCAAGGCGGTGGCCATGAATCCTCTGGAATTTCCCCAGCTTTATTTCTACTACGCGGCGGCGAACTACAATTTAAAACGCCTGGATGTGGCCGAGACCAACGCTCGCCGCGCCACTGAGCTCGATAACGCTCACGAGATTCCGCGCGCGGAGCTTTTGCTGGGATCCATTCTGGTGGCAAAGGGCGACCGCGCCGGCGGTCTGCAACATTTCAGAAAGTACCTGGAGATCCTGCCGAAAGCGCCGGACGCCGAGCAGGTGAAGCGAGCCATCGCGCAGTTGGAGGCACCTGGAGACGCCAAGTGACACGGCCGAGTCGCGGATCTGCGGACTCCGCATGCTGACGCATGGCGGCTCAGAAACTATAGCGCGCAGTTCGCCATCTGAACCGCCATGCGTAAGCATGCGGACCCCCAGCTATTTGCCCTGCACTTCATTCATCACGCCCGACGCCTGAATGGTGGTGTGATAGCTCTCCATCATCATCCACAAGCCGTCCTTATTCGGCGCAAAAATGCGGCTGGACCAATACGCCTTGCCTCCATACGTGGGCTGGCACATGATGGCGACCACCGCCGTGTCCAGATCCCACAGGCGGGCGAACAGCACCGGCGCCACTCCCACCTTAGGTGCGTTGGGATTCCGTTTGCTGATATTGTTCCAGCGATCCATTTTGGTGGACACGCCGTAGGATCCGATCACCACTTGGTCGTCGCCTACATGTAGTTTCCAGTGCTCCGGCGTGCCGTCCTCCTGCTCTTGCCAGCCCTTGAGCGCCGCCTTCTCGTTGGCCGTCACGGGCACGTAGGGCATCACCTGGCAAGGATTGACGCAGGGGATCGCATAGGGCGAGCGCCCATCGGGATTTTCTGACGCCGGACGCGTAGCAATCTCCGAGTTGTGAAGAAGCTTCCAGCCGGTTGGCCGCTGTACCCAGAAGTGCGCCGCGTACTTGTTGCCTTGATTTTCCTGGATCCAGACCACCTTGCCGTATTTATGCTCGACAATCTTCACGTCGCTGCCGCTCGGAACCAGCGGCTTTAGCCCCAGCGCAAGCGCATCGTCCTTGGAATAGAAGACGCCGTCCGTGTCGATCCAGGTAAAGTCCGCGTCGAGAAGCTTCTTCACCGCAGCCATGTCGCCCTTCTCGTAGGCTTGAACGAAACTCTTGTCGGTGGTTGCAACTGCGTCGTCAGTGGCGGAGGCGCACAGCGCGCTGAGCGCGGATGCGGTCGCTAGAACGCCGAGGACGAAAATGTTTTTGGACATGTTTTTCATAACCCTTTCGTACGACGCGATAATATCACTCCGCATGATTAGCTGCGGCTGATTGGCCGCTCAGAAATTCGTTCGGGTCCGCGCGTTAGCGCTTCGCTCGATCGCTAGAGGGGACCAGGACGATCCGGGTTTTGTCGAATTCCAGGGTTGTCGCCAACGAATTCGCAGACGTGGAACTGGTGGCCCCGCTGAGATTCATGGAAAGCACCACCACGTTGCGATTGTTTGGAAGCGCAATGGACTTCGCCGTCTTGCCGCTGATCAAATTGAAGGTGTAGCCGTATAGCGCTACCGGCCGGGTGTCGCGGGTGCCGTTGCTATTGTCCCGGTACGTCATGGGAATCGCGTTCGATTCGCCGGAATAGCCTTGCGGCGTGCACCAATCGCTCAGGCTTTGCGTGAACGTCGACGTGCTGCCATCGCTATAGGTCACCGTGAACTTTTGCGCGGTTTGATTGCCGTTCACTGCGGTGGCCAGCAGTTTCAGACTCGAATATTGGCCCGCCGGCAGAGGAACGGTGGTGCTACTCACCGCGCCCGGAGCGTTGGGAGCCGCAAAATTGAAAGACGCGCCATTGGCGGTTCCCAGGGTGCCAAGCAGATTCGAGGAATACGCCCGGCCGCCTCCGTCCAGCCCGCTGCCACTCAAGAAAGTGGAGCCGTCGGTAACCACGCCCATTACGTTGTAGAACGAAGCCATATTCACCGCCGCGCTGGCGTTGCTGGATGCCGTCACGGTGAGGCCAATGGTGACGGTCTTGGTCAAGCTGCCCGATTTTCCGGTGATGGTCACCGTGGATGTTCCAATCGACGCCGTAGACGGAATCGCCAGCGTGAGCGTCGCATTGGAAGGCGTTGTGCCGGTGCTGAAGGATCCCACAACTCCAGTGGGCAGGCCGGAAATAGTAACGGTCACGGTGTTACCGAAGCCGTTTTGCGGAGTCAAGGTGAGGGTGCTGGTGGCGGCGGCGCCGCGCGGAACGCTGAGAGTGCTGGGCGAAGCCGACAACGTGAAAGTCGGCGGCAAGGTAACGGTGAGCGCGACGGTTGTCTTACTAGTCAGAGCGCCGGAAGTGCCTGTGATTGTTACCGTCGCTCCGGCCGCGGCTGCCGTGCTGGCTGCCGTGAAAGTAATTGTGGTCTGGCCTCCCTTGATGGCGCCGAAACTTGCGATGACGCCCGAAGGCAACCCGGAAGCGGCCAGCGCCACTGTGTTGTTGAAGCCGTTCAAAGCAGTGATGGCGATAGTGCTGGTCACCGTCGCGCCGGCATTGAGGCTGACGCTGGCCGGCGTGGCCGAAACCGTGAAGCTGGCCGGAGCGGCCACCGTGATTGCGATCGTAGTATTGCTCGAGATGGTTCCCGATTCACCCGTAACGGTCACCGTGGAACTTCCGAGGGCCGCGCCCGCTGCAGCCTTCAACGTCAGCGTGGTGCTGCGTGTCGCCGCCGCCGGACTCAAGGTGGCCGTAACGCCTGTGGGCAGGCCGCTCACTGAAAAAGTAACTGTGCCGTTGAAGCCGGTTTGTGGAGCCACCGTGATGGTGCTCGCCGCGCTGCCGCCTTGAGGAATACTCAGGCTGGCAGGCGATGGAGTGATGCTGTAGCCCGCCACCGCGCTCACCGTCAGGTTGATGGTCGCGGTATTGTGCAGGCTGCCGGACGTGCCGGTGATGGTAATGCTGTACGCTCCCGCCGCCGCTGCACTGCTGGCAGTCAAGGTAAGCGTGCTGGTTTCGGACGCGCTGGCCGTGCCGAACGCCGCAGTTACGCCAGGCGGCAGCCCGGAAGCTGCCAGAGTAACCGCGCCCTTAAAACCATTCTCCGCAGCGATGCTGATGGTGCTCTTGATAGAGCCGCCGGGTGCGACGCTCACATTTGTGGGCGTAGCCGACAGGCTGAATGTTGCGCTGGTGGTGACGCTAAGCGCCAGGCGCGTGGCGCTGGTCAGGCTGCCTGAGGTGCCCGTTATCGTAATCGCCGCGGTCGCCGCGGCCGCGGAGGCGCTGGCGGTCAGCGTAAGCGTACTGGAAGTGGTGGCGCTGGCGGGACTGAACGACGCCGTTACGCCGGCTGGCAGTCCGGAAACGGCCAGGCTCACTGCTCCGCTGAAACCTCGCTGCGGGCTGATGGCGATGGTGCTGAGGCCGCTTTGTCCCGCCGGTATGGAAAGCGTGGAGGCGGACGAAGACAGGCTGAAGGCCGGTGCGCCCGAAGTTCCCGACAAGGTGTGGATAAGCGGCTGGCCGGAGGGACTGCCCCATCCGGTGGCGAGATCGTAGCCAACCATGGCACTGTGGCCGCCGTTGCTGCCCGTAGTGATGTCGTGCAGGTCGGTATCGTAGCTGGCTCCGGCGCCGATGGCATAGATCAGTGGATTCATAAATCCCAAACGCGGCTGCTTATTCGCCGCCATCTGCTGGTTCACAAGAGCCAGAAAGCCGGCCCACAGCGGCGCCGCCGCGCTGGTACCGCCCACCTCCATCCACTGTCCGTTGTCGCAGATCAGAAATAATTGGGCAGCGGCGACCAGCGCCACGTCGGGGATATTGCGCATGCTGCCCGATCCGCCTGCCGCGGTCATGGCCGCCGGCTGCTGATAGCTCGGAATGGGCCAGGTGGTGCTGATCCCGCCGCCTGAACCGGGCCAGGTGGTCTCCGATTGCCAGGCGCCTCCCGCGCCCGTGGTCGTCAAACTGGTGCCGCCCACCACAGTGACGTTCGGGTCGTCAGCCGGCGGCATGACCGCGCCTTTGTAGGCTCCGCTGTCGCCCGAGGCCTGAAAAAACGATTGCCCCTGCGCGATCATTTGCTTGAAGATCTGCTCGGTTGCGGCGTTGGTGGGACTGTAGCACCAGGACGAACTTAACTGGCTGGCCAGATTGTCGGTGGCCATGCGGTTTAGAACATCGTTCCAGTTGGTGCCTTCGTAAACAATGATGTTCGAGACCGCCGGCGCCATGTAGGCCGCCATCATGATGTCCAACGTCACTTCCACGCTCCCACTGCCGGGCGCGCCGTTGAAGCCATCCAGCAAAACTGTTTGCGTGGGCACGGAGGGCAACCCTGCTTGCGAGAAATTGGCTTGCACATCGGAGGCGTAAAATCCGTCCAGTTCGAACAGCCCGATGGTCTGGCCTCCGCCGTTCAACGTCACCGCCGGGGCGTAAGCTGCTCTGAAATCGCCGCCGGTGAGAAGGCCGCCGGGCCCTGAGCCGGTGGTCAATGGAATCCCGGCCGTCAGGGGCCGCGCCTTGAGATCCATGGGACGCGCAACCAGGAAGTTATCCAGTCCGGTGATGTCCAAAATAGTCACGCCGGCGTCCACGGACGGCTCGCGATCCGGCGCGAAGAACGTGCCGCGGGTGGGGTGGTTCCAATAGATCAGGTGGAGGTGAAACGTGCTCTCGATGTCCGCTACCGTGCCGCTGACATCCAGAATGGTGCGGTTGGGGTGCGTGCCGGTTACCGAAAAACCGTTGGCTTGAAGGAAAGCTGCCAGAGCCTGATAATCGTCCTCGGAGGGGCCAAAGCGTTCGGCAAACTGCGACGCGCTCAAGTACTGCCGGAAGTTGGGACTGGTGGGATCTACCAGTTGCTGCAGAAGAGTCTCCAGCTCCTGCGGATTCCGTAATGGCAGTGAAACCGCCAGGCTGATTCGCGTGTCCTGGGCGACCTGGCCCACCGCCTTGGAATCGGCGACCGCTTCCGGCACATGTCCTTTGAGCATTTGCATGCCGGCGGCTTGCAGGGAAGCCAACGACAGGAACAGTACGAGTGCCCAGCGAGTCCTGTTCGCAAACCACATAGTATGAAATTTCAGGCGGGATCCTCTGTCTTGCTTATCGAAGCGGAAGAGAACTTTTTCGGTCGAACTAGGCCTAGCGGTGGTTAGAAAAACGCTTTAGCTGAATGAAGGAAAAGGTACTGGCGCGCGCTACTAGATCTTCTCTATCGACAATGCTATGATTCAGGGCGGGAGATTGTTTTACCTATGTCTGATTACGCTCATCCCGAAGTCCTCGTCAGCTCGGAATGGCTTGCTGAACATCTGACCGACCCCGAAGTTCGAATCGTGGAAGTGGACGTCGACACCGCGGCTTATGATGCCGGGCACATTCCCGGCGCGGTGGCCTGGTCCTGGAAGACGGATCTATCCGACGCCGTTCGGAGGGACATTACACCGTGGTATCAGTTTGAGTCGCTGCTGACGCGCTCGGGCATTCAGCCTAAAACCACTATCGTCATCTATGGCGACAACAACAATTGGTTCGCTGCGTGGGCTTTCTGGCAGCTTAAGATCTATCGCCACGCCGATGTCCGTTTGCTCAATGGCGGACGCAAGAAGTGGCTGCTCGAAGGGCGCGAGCTAACCAACGAAATTCCGCAATCCAAGCCGGCGCAGTATCCGGCGCCGCGCGAAGATTTTTCCATCCGGGCCTATCTGGCCGATGTGCAGGCCGCGGTGAAGGCCCGTTCCAAGGATCTGGTGGACGTGCGGAGCCCGCAGGAATTCAGTGGTGAGATTCTGGCGCCTCCTGGCCTGCCTGAGACCTGTCAGCGCGGCGGCCACATCCCCCATGCGCGCAACATTCCGTGGGGCAAGACCGCGAATGAAGACGGCACGTTTAAAACCGCCGACGAAATCAAAGCCATCTATGACGCCGAGGGCGTCACCGGCAATCGGGCGATCATCTCGTACTGCCGCATCGGCGAGCGATCCAGCCACTCCTGGTTCGTTCTGAAGTATTTGCTCGGCTACCATAACGTCGTTAACTACGACGGATCGTGGACCGAATGGGGTAATCTGGTAGGCGCCCCAGTGGAACGCACTGCCCGCAGCCAGGCAGCGTAGAAGACAATCCAATCCAAAAGGACCAAGGGAGATCCGGCACGAATGGCCAATGAACCAGAAGAGAATACTGCGTTAGGCGACGTAGCAGCTAGACAGTTAGCCAACGCCACCAAGACCGCTCCACAGATGACGCGGATCACTCCGCGCTGGCTGACGCACCTGCTGCAGTGGGTGCCTGTGGAGGCGGGAATTTATCGATTGAATCGGGTGAAAGACGAGTCCAAAGTGACGGTGGACTGTTCGGACCGCGACGAGCGCGTGCTGCCGCAGACCTTCGTGGACTATGAATCGCCCGCGCGCGAGTACATGCTGACGGCGGTGAACACCGTAGTGGACGTTCACACGCGCGTCTCCGATCTGTACAGCGTTCCTTACAACCAGATCAGCGAACAGTTGCGCCTGACCATCGAGATTATCAAGGAGCGGCAGGAGAGCGAGCTGATCAACAATGGCGAATATGGCTTGCTGAGTAACGCGGCGGCAAACCAGCGCATCAAAACCCGGAGCGGAGCGCCAACGCCGGATGATTTGGACGAACTGCTATCCAAAGTATGGAAGGAGCCGGGATTCTTCCTGGCGCATCCGGCGGCCATCGCGGCCTTTGGACGGGAATGTACGCGGCGCGGCGTTCCTCCGCCTACCGTATCGATGTTCGGCTCGCAATTCATCACCTGGCGAGGCATCCCGCTCATTCCCTCCGACAAGCTGGTGGTAGAGCGGCACAAGACGAATATTCTGCTGATTCGCAGCGGGGAACGCAAGCAAGGCGTGGTTGGGCTGTTTCAGCCGAATCTGCCCGGACAGCAGACACCGGGCCTCTCGGTGCGTTTCATGGGCATCGATCACAGGGCGATCGCCTCATACCTGGTCTCGCTGTATTGCTCTCTCGCCGTTCTGACGGAAGACGCACTGGGCGTTTTGGAAGGCGTGGAGACCAACAAATACTATGACTACACCAAGCGGGCCTGAAGGCTTCGGCCTGCCCGACGTCGAGAAGCTGACGCGTCTGGCCAACCAGTTCTTCCACGATTGGCCGGGAAAAGACGCCGCCACCTCCGCGCCCTTCCCACAAGACCTGCGATCGGACGTTCCGCTGGGGCGAACGTTCGCGCCGTCGCTCGCTCTTCCGGGTGAAGCGGAGCTGAAGGCGCTCCTGGATTCGCTGTCGCCCGCTGTGCCCACCTGGAGCGAGGCCTCGCTCTTTTCGCCATCGGTGCCCGCATTCGGAGCGCCGTTTGACGTGAATCTTGTACGCCAGGATTTTCCCATTCTTCAGGAACAGATCAACGGACGGCAGCTGGTGTGGCTGGACAACGCGGCCACCACGCAAAAGCCGCAGGCGGTGATCGACCGGCTGAAGTATTTCTACGAGCACGAAAATTCTAATATCCATCGGGCCGCGCACGAATTGGCTGCTCGAGCGACGGACGCTTACGAAGAAGCTCGCGAGAAGGTGCGCGGATTCCTGAACGCGTCGTCGGTGAAGGAAATTGTTTTCGTGCGCGGAGCCACCGAAGCCATCAATCTGGTGGCGCAGAGCTGGGGGCGCCAATTCATCGGCAAAGACGATGAGATTGTTATCACCTGGCTGGAGCATCACGCCAACATCGTGCCCTGGCAGCAACTGGCGAACGAAAAGGGCGCGCGTCTGCGGGTGGCTCCCGTGGATGACAACGGCCAGGTGCTGCTGGACGAATACACCAAGCTGCTGGGTTCGAAGACCAGGCTGGTGGCGTTTCCCCAAGTATCGAACGCGCTGGGAACCATCACTCCGGCCAAGCAAATGATCGAGACGGCGCACGCGGTGGGGGCCAAAGTGTTATTGGATGGCGCGCAATCGGTCTCGCACATGCCTGTGAACGTGCAGGACCTGAATGCCGACTGGTTCGTATTTTCGGGCCACAAGATTTTCGCGCCTACCGGGATCGGCGTTCTGTACGGCAGGGAAGCGCTGCTCAACCAGGCGCCGCCGTGGCAGGCCGGCGGCAACATGATCACCGACGTGACGTTTGAACGCTCGCTATTTCAACCCGCTCCGGGACGCTTCGAGGCAGGCACGGGAAACATCGCGGACGCGGTGGGCTTAGGCGCGGCGCTCGATTACGTGAACAAGATTGGGCTGCATCGCATCGAGGAGTACGAGCACCAGTTGCTGCTGTACGCCACGCGGCTGTTACAGGAAATTCCCGGACTGAAGCTCATAGGAACGGCGCCCGAGAAGGCGGGAGTCCTCTCGTTCGTTCTGAACGGCCACCGGACCGAAGACATCGGCACTGCGCTCAATCAAGAGGGCATAGCCGTGCGCGCCGGACATCACTGCGCCCAGCCGATCCTGCGGCGTTTCGGAGTGGAGAGCACGGTGCGGCCTTCGCTGGCCTTTTACAATACGTGCGCTGACATTGATCGGCTGATCGTGGCGCTCGGGAGGATCGCCACCCATCGAATAGCGCCGTAAATCTGAACCGCCATGCGGCTCTGCGGCGTTCCATGAGGAATCCGCGTGCTTACGCATGCTGCTCATGTAGTAACCGTTACGTCACACCCAATGCGTGATGGCAGGCGTCCCATTGCTTAATGGTCGATCCAATAGTCGCGGTATCGTTGACAGCAGGTTTGCTCTTGGCCCAGCAGCAACCGGGGCAAATTGCGGGACAGCCACCGGATCCCAATAGCAGCAGCGCCACCTCGGGACCTCAGTCGCCACAATGGAAGGGGCTCACCGTCAAGGAAAAACTCCGTTACGACTGGGTGCATCTGTTCGATGTCCAAAACGTGATTTTCGCCGGGGTAGGCGCGGGCTTTGATCAGTTGCGCGACCGGCCAGGCGAGTGGGGCCAGGGCTGGGGTCCATTTTTCGGACGCTACGGCTCACACCTGGGCCAGTACGTGGTTCAACGCAGCATCATGTTTCCGGTACAGGCCATCGACCACGAAGACACACGCTATTTTCCCTCCACCAGGAAGTCGTATAAGGCACGCTTGGGGGAAGCGTTTCTCCACACCATCTGGCGTCATAACGACAGCGGCGGAATGATGCCCGCCTACAGCGAATTTCTGGGCGATTACGGCGCGGCCGCAGTGTCCCGAATGTGGTGGCCCGACAAGTATCATACGGGCTCGGCGATATTCATTGCCGGATCGGATACCATTCTGGTGGATGCGGGCATTAACGTCTTCAACGAATTCAAACCCGATATCAAGCGCTGGTTACACCTGCGGCGCTGAGCAAATCAACCACCGGGGCATTCACGGTGAGGCGCATCCCGGAGGCTTGCACCAGATCGCGCTCCTGAGCATCCTCGACGAGTTCCTGAACGGATGCGGACTGGGCGGCCAGGTGGTTTTCCATTTGGGACGCGGCTTGGGCAGCGTCGCGCCAGTTGATAGTGGTCCGAGCATGGAACAATTGATACGGGTCGTCTCCGGAGCCGCCGCCAATCGCCACGATCCGGCGGTAGTGGACTGTTAGCGGCAGCTCCAGGAAAACAATATCGCCGGGAGCAGCGAACGCGGTCCATAACTGGTACCGCGCGATGGGCGGGAAGCCCTTGGGAAAATGGCGCCTGGATCCCCCGCATCCGAGAGCGCCTCCGCAGAACGCCACGCCCTCATGGGGATCGATGACCACAAACTCGTGAGTCACGCGAATTTCCTCCAGCGTCTTTGGCGCCTTCGGCCGCCGGGTCGCGGCTCAACAGGATCAGGATCTCCGTTCTCCATGAATCTTCAAAGGGCAAAATGATATCGGTCGGGATGGGCCCTGGCATCTGGATGAGCGCGTCGAAAAGCGCCTGGATGTATGCGTATTCTTCGGTGTCGGGCTGCGATCCGCGCATGGACTGAGCGATCTGGAGTTGCGCCAGGAGCGGCTCACGCATCGCGGGATCGTGGGAAGCGCCGGCCAACCACGCGCCCCAGGCCTTATCGCGAAGGCTCGACGGTTCGAGGAGACGCCCCTGCCCGTAAGCGCACAGGGTCCCGAGACTCAACGCCGCCAGTAGAGGCGCGAGTTTCATATGGCGAACCTCATGCCATGCTTCGCGAGAAGCACCTGAACCCGATCGCGCATGTCGCGTTCCTCACTGCTGAGCGCGCCCCCGCCTGATTCCCAGCGGAACGTCGCGCCCGCGGGATACTGGATGAGCTTCTGATCGAGCTCCGTCAGGCTGTCCACTTCGTGATTCGAGAGCCAGACTCCCTGATGGCCGGCGAAATCGTTCAGCCGCATGGCATAGGGCGCTGCGGATTCTTTTTGGACGCGGGCGATTTCCTGGCAGGTGTACACGTCGCCGCAGGCTTTTTGCAATCGGGCGTAATCGGCTTCGTTCAAAAACCAATTCCGCCCTTGCAGGATGGCCGAAATAATTTCCTGTTTCGATCCGGCCGGACGATCGAGGTTCTGAAGCAGCTCTGGAAGTACCGCGGGCGACCCAGCCATAGCGAGCGGTTGGAGCGCCCCCATGCGAATCACTGGAACGGGACTTTTGGCGTCCTCAATCAACTGCCGCTCGAGTGCCGGGCTCATCAGTTGCCGTTCCACGCCGTTGAACTGCAACGCGGTGCAAGGGTACGCTTCGGCCTTTCTGCTTTGGGCCACTCGGCTGGCGGCTGCCGCCGGATCCACGCGAAAGAAATAAGCCAGAAGCGGAGTCGCACATTCCGGCTGTCCTCGCGAGGCAAGCTTTTCGTCGTAAGCGCGCCAAAGCTGGTCCTTTATATCGGGGCTGGCGAAGCGGGCAATGCGCGCATCCACCAATTTCCCTTGACGGTATTGAGAGAGCAGAGCCTGATCCAGTTGCGGAGACGATGGAACGGAAAATTCAAGCAACTGCGAATCGTCAATGGAAAGGTTGCCAGCAAGCAGCGCTTCTCTTGCGAGATCGTTTGCGGCACTGGAATCGAACTCAGCTAAGCGAAGAAGCGCCAAACCGGGAATGCTCGGGCTGATTTGCATCCACTGGCGGCCTGCGGCTTGTTTCAGGAAGGGCACCAGCTGCGAGCTTGCGTCCCGGATTTCACCCCAATTGGTGCAAAGGAGAATTTCAATCGAAAACGAAGATAACGACGGCAGGGATTCGAGAAGCAGACGGCGCATTTCCGGGGTATGCCGGAACGAAGCTGGGCCGGTTTCGAACAAGTAAAAGTAGGTCTCGGCTCGCGCTTCTGGCGCTTTACCGGCGGCCAACTCGAATACGCGTTTATTGACGGTTTCATCCAGCGCGTTCCACTCGGCCGTCGAAAGCGCGTGGCCGATCTTACTCTCCTCGATGCGACCCTTCAACTGCGTCAGCGTGATGAGATAGCTCTGGGTGACGATCAGATCGGGATCTGCCATGTGACGCTCCAGTTCCCGGACGATGGCCTCGCGATGCTGGGACGCGTACAGCGCATATTCGATATCGCGCTCCGTGTGGCGGCCTTCGCCAAAAATCGAAGCCAGATAGACCGCGGCCGCTTCCGTATCGAGATCGCGCAGAGTACGAACGGCGCCGGTTTGTGCGTTCTCCTTATCCATGCGCATGAATCGCTCCGGCTCCTTCGGCGGCTTGCCGGATTCGAGCGTGCTACGGGCGGATGCGAACTGCCGGGCGTCCTCGGTGTCATCGCGCGGCAGGATGTCGAGCGCGATACTCGATTCCAGGCTCACGCCGTCGCCACTCATGACGCGGCTAGAACTGCAATGAACAACATAATGACCGGGCGCAAGAAAAACGATGAATTCGTTGAGGTCGCGCTCCACAGTTACCGGGTGCGATGCATCGAGTACTGCTTGGCGCTGCGGCTTTGCGGAGCTGACGCCCGCTTCCATGGTCCATTGCAAATCCTTGAGCGGATCTACCCAGCCGGTTGCAGGTTCGGCGGTGAATCGATCCGGTGTTTGCGGCCGGATGCTCCGAGGAGTCATGGCGGTTAAAACCGAATACTTCATGGCGCCGGTGGCTTCAAAAGTCAGCGTGACCGCGATCGGCTGGCCGATACGAAACTGTGTTTGACCGGCGGACGTGCTCAGGCGAACGGCAGGCTGCTGCGCCAGGGCCGAAATTGTCAGGAAAAGGAAAGCGCACAGACGGTGCATAGGAGCCTTCATTGCGACGCGAGTGCATATCCCGCGACTCGCACGATTTGTTCGGCCTGTTCAACTGCAGCGCGTGCGCGCTTGTCACCGCCCGGCAAAGGGGCGACGCGAAAAACTGTATCCGCGGGAAATTGCGCAAGTTTATTTCGCATTTGTTCTTCCGAACGCGTGTCATACTGCGCGATTGTGGCGCTGAATCCATCCCAACCGGGCGTAATCTGAATCGCGACGGGCGACGTGGCGTGCGAAAGCCATTCGCTTACTTCCTGCTTACACCAATTGCTGGTACAAAGATCGAGTAGCCGGTTCAATCCATCCGTCTGCAAAGTCCATCCGTCGGCCTGCGCCAGCGCGATTCGCAGCGCGCGCTCGAACTGAATGCCCTCCTGGCCATCCGGTCCGCCCAGGTCGGTCTCGCGGCCTTTCCACCAGGAACGAAAGTATTCGAAAGTCTCCCAAAGAGGCTTCTGTGCTGCTTGGGAGCCGTACTTGCCGAGCACTTCTGCGGCGCCGCGCTTGACCGCCACTATTGGGCTGGCCAGAAACTGGATGGCCAGCCGCTCCAGCGCAGGGCTGTACGCATGTCGGTCCAACGACTGAAACTGAAACCCGATGTCGTAGCAGGCCGGAAATCCGCCGGGTTTATCCATATCGCTGCGCAGTTCTTTTTCGCCAAACGCGGGATCGTGCTGCAGGAAATAATAAATAAGAGGTCCTCCGCAATGCGGTAGTTTCTGGCGGTCAAGATCTGCGTTGCGCTTGAGGTACGCCTGCTCCACGCGCTGTACGATATCGCCGGTGGCATATCTCAGGATCAGCGCGTCCGAGTATCCACCTGCTTCGAGACGGCTTGCCAGCAGATCGTTCAATTCGGGAAGACTGCGATTGGGCAGCATTTCTAGAGTGGAGAGCGAGAGGTAAGTGGCGCTTCCGGTAAGCTGCGAAAGTATGATGCGGCGGCCTTCTTCCGGCGCGAGTTCGTAAATTCGGCGTACAGCAATGTCTTTGCCGCCCTGCGGCTCGAATGGATCCGCGTAGAGCTCCCGAAGCAGCGGCAACATCGCCTGCGT
>Ga0209006_10002135_pt1 | contig 17997 bp, 14 predicted proteins | sample JacPin_JW_Ref_O2_FD_188567 | JGI IMG/M metagenome (GOLD analysis project Ga0209006, IMG submission 188567) | Forest soil microbial communities from Algoma, Ontario, Canada - Jack Pine, Ontario site 1_JW_Ref_O2 (SPAdes) (version 2) | ecosystem: Environmental > Terrestrial > Soil > Boreal... | reverse complement strand
GAATGGATCGGCGGAAGCCTGATCGCGAAGAAAGTTTCCCATTATCGCGTGCTGGAGGTGCTTGGCGGCGGCGGGATGGGAGTGGTCTATAAAGCAGAAGACTTGAAGCTGGGCCGCCGCGTCGCGCTAAAGTTTCTTCCCGAGGAACTTGGAAATGATCCGAAAGCGGTCGAGCGATTTGAGCGCGAAGCACGGGCGGCCTCGTCGCTCGACCATCCCAATATCTGCCCCATCCATGAGTTCGGAGAGCACGAGGGCCAGCCCTTCCTCGTGATGCAGTTGCTTGAGGGCGAGACGCTCCGGGAGCGAGTTGAGGCCCGCACCGGCGACGGGGCCACGTTTGCCACGAGTGAGTTGCTACGTCTTGCCCTGCAAATTGCCGACGCACTCGATGCGGCCCACCAAAAAGGCATCATCCATCGTGACATCAAACCAGCCAACATCTTTATCACAAATCGGGGCGACGCCAAGCTTCTGGACTTCGGATTAGCGAAACTCACCGAGCTTAACCCCACCAGCTCTAACGAAGCGAAAAATCAGAAAATACCGGGTCACGATCCACCGGAGAACCCACACATTTCCAGCCCTCACCTTACGCGAACGGGAACGACCATGGGGACCGCCTCCTACATGTCTCCCGAACAGGTGCGGGGCCAGCATCTGGATTCTCGGACAGATCTATTTAGCTTCGGCGCTGTGCTCTACGAGATGGCTACCGGGCACCAGCCTTTTTTCGATGACACCGTCGCTGCCATTCACGATCGGATTTTGAACCAGACCCCGCCCTCGCCGGTTCGCGCGAACCCCCATTTGCCCGGCGAGCTCGAAGCCATCATCAGCAAAGCGCTGGAGAAAGACAGGAACAAGCGCTATCAATCGGCGTCAGAGATCCATGCTGATTTGCGGCGGTTAGTTCGCAGCCCGCAGGTCCCGCTGCGCAGGAAACATGTCTTCACCACATTGGTGGCGGCAATGGTCTTGATTGTGGTCCTTAGTCTCGGAGTGCGCCGTTGGATCTTACAAAGCCACCGGCTCAACCAGGAGAATCTTCAAATCACCAAACTGACGGACAGCGGCAAAGTTGACCTGGTAGCGATTTCGCCCGATGGCCGCTATGTGTGTTACTCGCGTCGCGACCGTGGCGGGTTGGGTTTGTGGCTGCATCAACTGGCGACGGGCAGCGACACCCAGATCCTGCCTGCTGACGCCCTCTTGTTTGACGGGTTAAGCTTTTCTCCAGACGGAAACTATATCTACTACGTGCGTGCCGACAAGAACGACCCTGGTTTTAAGTACCTGTATGTAATGCCAGTGCTCGGGGGACCTTCAAGGTTGCTGGTCAAGGACATCGATTCTCCGGTCAGTTTCTCTCCCGATGGCAGCCAGTTCGTTTACACGCGCGGTATGCCAGCGCCAAATGCCACCGAAGTGAGGATCGCAAACGCCGACGGCAGCGGGAACCATTTGTTGGCAACGGTGCCGAACACGTATCCCGGCTTCCAGCCGGGCGCGACCTGGTCACCGGATGGGCGAACCATTGCGCTTTCGTCACTACGCTTTGGGGAACAGTCTTTCATTCTCTATGCGGTGTCGGTTTCTGATGGCAAGGTGCACGAGCTGCATTCCAGGACCAATGCGATAGGAAGGCCCCTCTGGCTGCCGGAGGGGGACTCTCTGCTGGTGGTTATGCGAGACCAGAATAGCCACGGACAATTATGGACGATCTCGTACCCGAAAGCGGAAATACGGCGTGTTACCAACGATCTTACCGATTATCGTACGCGTGCGGACCTCACGCATGACGCGAAAACCATGGCCGCGGTCGCGAATCACGTAGCATCCAACCTGTGGATAGCTCCGGCAGGGCGTCTTGGTGAGGCCAAGCAAATCACCTCGCTCGCCTTGCCTCTCTTTGAAGTGGCCGAGGCTCCCGATGGCCACCTGTTCGCGGCCGCGGAGGATGGAAAACTCTGGCGCTTCGGAACTGACGGCAGCGATCGAACCTCTTTTGTTCGGCTGGAAAACGTAAGTCGACCCACACCCTGTGCTCGGTACATAGTGTTCGCCTCGTCGCGCGCAGGTACGACAGACATCATGCGGGTCGAAAGCAACGGCGCCGATGCGACCAGACTGGCAAATGGTGACATCGTTAGCATGGTGTGCACACCAGACGGCAAGTACGTTGTCTACGCGGATTACAGTCCGCCACACACGATTTCGCGAATTCCAGTCGAAGGTGGCACGCCGGAAAAGATCGCGCAAGTCGTTGGGTTTCTGGTGGGCCGGCTGAGCATCTCGCCGGACGGGAAATTTCTAGCGTACCCCTACGAGGAGTACACGCCGGCCCCTACACTAAAACTGGCAATCATCTCGTCCCAAGGGGGGCCGCCAATGAAGGTCATCACTGCACCGGGAGGGGCGTACGCCTGGGGCGCGTTGCTCTGGTCACCGGACGGCAAGAGCTTGCAGTACATGTTGACTGAAAAAGAAGCTTCCAACGTTTGGGAGCAGCCCTTGAACGGAAACCCACCGCGCCAATTGACCAGATTCGATTCCGGCCGCATTTTCGACTTCCACTGGTCCCGGGATGGCAAGCGTCTGCTGATGTGCCGTGGCGAGGTGAGCAGTGACGTCGTCCTCCTGAGTGACCTCCGATAATCCCATCAAATAACCAAACATAGGATTCCGACTGGAATGGCTATGGATCTGCCCGAAAGCGCCTAGCTGGTATTTATGAGATGGGCAACAGCTTTGACCGTGTAATTTCATGGCTTATCTTCTCTCGCCTTTCGCTGGAGAAGCTTGGGCCAGGTACTTCTCGTATCATGCTTGGCGGCATCTTTGCCGGCGCTCTTCGATCAGCGTCGCTCTTCCGGATCGCTTTGCCTCTACATTCCCCGCCAGTTCCGCTCGAGCTTGCACACTGCAACTGCTGGACCTCACGCTCGACCGCTTCGGCCAGATTGCTCATCAAGTGATACCGATCGTTGATCTGCACCGCCGAAGGCGCGCCTTCTCGCCCGCCCTCAGCACACAGACCACAGCGGTCACGAGTGATCATTTCCACTCCAGGATGCAGGAGAAGCCACTCGGCAAAGCTCGTCGCCGATCGCACCGGAACCAGATCGACCACTCGTCGCCGCTCGAGATCCATGAGCATGGTGCCGTACCGCTGTTGCTTCCGCCAAGCCCAGTCGTCTACACCCAGGACCCGCACCTTCCCCTCCTGGGCACGGGCCCGAGGTCTGCTTCACCCGCCGGAGTATCGTATCTCGGCTGGCCATCATTCCCCTCTGCTGCAGCCGACTCGATCCCGGCAATCCGCCCAGAACGTAACCGACTCGCCGCAACGTCTGGGTCAGTCGATTCGTTTCTCGTGCCTGCGGGGTGGCGACGCCGGGCAATCGCTCCGCAAAGATCTTGCGTGGACAGTGCCGATTGCGACAGCGAAGGCGACGAGTCTTCACCTGGACCTGCACCGGTTGCCCCTGCCAGGGCAGATCGCGCAAGCGGCGAACATAGGTGACTGTGATAAGAAACTTCCGATCCCGAAACAGCTCGGACATCGAGGCCTTCCCCGACTTCGAACCCGGAAAACAATATCCCGTTCGATCTGCTCCACGGCCTCCAATACCAGCAAGCCTGCACCGAAAGTGCGCAAGAACCCCTTTCAGCGCAGCTCGACAACTGCGGAATCGCACGCCGAGTGAAACGGTTTCCAACCTTACTGTCACCATTAGGCAAGCGGATCTCGAGAGTGATCTTCTCGAGAGTCGAGTCCGAATCCAATTCTGAATCTCCCCGCAGAAAAATTTAAGGAGAAGTAACGTGAAGCATTTTCGTAGTGTGTCTCGAATTATCGAAAACCGCGTCCTGTGCGGCGCCATGATCCTGCTCGGCATGAGCGGGATTCTGAACGCGCAAGCAGGGCAAGTGCAAGAACAAACCTATCGACAGCTCACCGCCGCGCATCCGGACTGGGTGCAAGTTCCAGGGCAAATCATGCGGGCGGATTGCGTGCACGAAATTCCGAACGGCGCAAAGGTCGTAATCGGCGAAAACGGCGAACCCACGGGCGATGTGCTCTTGAAAGGGCAGGTCATCGCGCATCATGACACGTGCTCGGAAGCTCCCATCTCGACGAAGCATACGGCGAGTGTCAACAAGCCGGGCCACACTCCCGGTCCGCCGTTCAACGGCTGGGTGGAAGATTCGCAGGAGAGCGTGTCGCTGGGATCGAGCGATAACATCGATTGGGAGAGCGGCGAATTTTATGTGCCGAACGCGCCGAGCTCCAACGGCGGAACCATTTTCCTGTTCAATGGCATCGCGCCGACGGCACAGAACTGGATTCTGCAGCCCGTACTGCAATATGGAGTCAGCGCGGCCGGTGGCGGCAACTACTGGGCAATCGCCAGCTGGTTTGTCGGCGCGGGTGGGGCGTGGCACAGCCCGCTTGCGGGGGTGAACCCGGGAAACACGATCTATGGCTATACCGAGCAGACGGCCACGGGCGGCACTCTGGACTACACGTCCGAAGCCTATGACCTGAGCACTGGCGCATATTCGTGGATCAGCATCTGGAGCTCCGGCCTGCACTGGACCGTTGCCTACGAGGGCGTGCTGGAAGTCTACAACGTCAATTCGTGCTCGCAGCTGCCTTCGAGCGGCGACGCGCTCTTTTTTGCCAACTTCGTCGACCACGGATACCCGTCCTACTACAGAGTGACGCCGGGGTTTACGGGAAGCGTGTTCCAGTCCGGCTGCAGCGACTGGACCTACGTGAACAACACCTACAACGTCTCCCCCTGGTACGACTACGCGTACCTGTTCTACTAGTTGCGGGGGAAATGCGATTTCGGTTGGCTAAGTGCCCATCCGAATGCATAGCAAGGAAGGCTCGCTCGAACCCGGGCGAGCCTTTTTTCGTCTGGGATGTCGTCCCATGTTTTCTCCCTGTGCGGAGCCGTTTTTCAGGGAGCGAGGGATCAGGCGCGCAGCGTATCCGGCGCAGTGATCCCAATCACAAAATCCGGTGACAGCGGCCATACCCACTGATCCGCCCAAAGTGACATCCTCCAATTAGGCTGCAGGAGGTACTTATCCCTTCAGGACAAGTACCTCGTGTAGTGTCCCGTATATAGCTTTACAGATCAACTGTCTTCTTTTTCCCCCCGGGCCGGGTGGATCCGGGTTTGATCTGCTCCATCTTGACCCGCGCGCGATCGATCTTTTTGAGGATGCCCTCGACGGTGGCGCTCCAGATGAACGGCTTGAGGTTTTGGTTCCAGGCTTGCATAAACGCCTCGATCGCCTGCTTGAGATCCGGCACACTCAACGAACTGCCACGCCGGATCGCTTTCTCGGTCAATTCTCTAAACCAGCGCTCCACCAAATTCAGCCAGCTTGAACTGGTCGGCACAAGGTGACGCACAAAGCGAGGATGCGTCTTCAGCCACGCTTGCACGTGCGGCTCTTTGTGCGTGCCGTAGTTGTCCATCACCAGATGCAACTTCAGCTGCGGGGGAAACCCATCATCTAAGCGGCGCAGAAACTTCAGCCACTCCTGATGCCGATGTCGGCCATGACATTCACCAATGACCTTGCCATCCAACACATTCAGTGCCGCAAACAGGGTGGTGGCGCCGTTGCGCATGTAGTCGTGCGTCATCGTACCGCACCGGCCTTTCTTTAGCGGCAGCCCCGGCTGAGTTCGATCTAACGCTTGAATTTGGCTCTTTTCATCCAAACAGCTCGCCGCCCTTCGATCGGCATAGCTTCGCCGCCGTGCGCCGCAGATCATGCGGCACCAGCTCTCCGATTCCGATGTGCGCTGCGTACTCCCGCACCAGCTGCCACACCGCGCCCTCGCTCAACGCGTCCTTGCCCACTCGGCCGTTCGCCAGCACGCGCCGGGAGATCGGTCCTTTCTCTATCCCTGCCACGTCCAGCCACCCATCAATCTCATGCTTCACCCACAGGCGGCACGGTCACCGAGGGCGTCTTGCTTCCCTTCCCCTTGAAATCCAGAAACACCCAGCGGCCGTCGCCCATCGCGAGATGCTCACAGTTCATGCGCTTCTTTTACGGATTGCGCCCAGGAGTCCAAGCAGTCCAACACTGAAGAGGGACCACACAGGAGGCTCCGCAACTATGCGGTTCCCAAGCACCTCAAAAGCGCCCGACGGAACGCTGGCAGTGAGCCAGACACTTCCGAATTTGACAGCACCAAGGCCCGTGACGCCCGTGGAGTTCAGGTTCCACGCCGCTTGCGTATTCGTAGCTAAGGGTGCCGCCACCAGCCAATAGGTTAGACCTGATTGCAGCACGATCCCCTGAGCAAAAGTCATCGTCTGCACTGCGCGGTTAGTTGTCGCAAATTGTGGCAACCCAAGGAAAGACCACGATGCGAGCGTTTTTCCGGGTGCGCCAAAGTTGTTCGCCTCCAAACTGACAGTGACACCATTCACCCCTGCGAGCCAACCCAGACCCATCGTAATCTGTGTCAAATTAAACCTGCCGTTAGGAGTAAATGCCTCGCCCCACTCAACGAACCCGGGCATGGACTGAGTTCCAGCGACGGTAAGTCCTTGCGCGGGATTGTAGCTATGGCCAGCTCCGAAGTCGTTGAAAATCACCGACTTGGCTCTTGCGGCTATGGAAAAACTCGTGATGCAGCCCATCAGTCCGAGAACAGTGACTGCCAAGCGGGAGATATTCTTGATTTTCATGAGGCATGAACCGCCTTCGCTGGATTCGGCTTCGGAGCCTGGAAGCGACCACCCTGAAATCTCTAAACTCCCACAGGGAACGGCTTGGTGTGCGTGGTAGTCTTCAACGAAGCACCGGCGAAACGGCCCTGCAGCAATGACATCAATCCCGTGTACCAATATCCGACGACGAATAACAGCAGGAACGGCACTGTAATGTAGTTCTCGTTATCGATCGCATAGTAAACCGTGAGCGCGAAGTATGCGCCGATGACCAGTTCCAGCCACGGCACCCATCCCAACCGCTTGCGGTACTTCTTTCGACCAACTCTGTCTTTCTTCGACACCACGCTGTACTTGGGGGTTCGTGCAAACGCGCTTTCCTTGCCGATTAACGCTTCCAGCACCGCTTTCGTGTTCGTGATGGTTAGTCCGATTCCGAGCGCCATCAGGATCGGCAGATACAGCAGCGCCCGCGGCCAACTTCGGGGAAACAGTTCGCGCTGTGAAACCAGATAGAAACTTGATATCGAAAACGTCGATGCCATGAACAGCGGCAAGTCGATGTAAAGCATCTGAAACCAGCCCTGGTAGAACCGGATGATCATCGCAGGAAGCAGCAACACCGAAAGCATAATCATCAACGGATAACTCAGATTCGCCGTCAGGTGATACCAGGCCTCGATCTTGGTGTGCAACGGGGCGTCGCTGCGCAGCACTCTCGGCAGAATCTTTTTCCCGGTCTGGATCAGTCCTTTCGCCCAACGCGCCTGCTGCGTCTTGAATGCAGTCATCTCCACCGGTAACTCCGCCGGGCATTCCACCTCTTGCAGGTAGATGAATTTCCATCCTTTGAGCTGGGCGCGATAGGACAGGTCGGTATCCTCGGTCAACGTGTCGTGCTGCCAGCCTCCGGCTTCCTCAATCGCAGCGCGCCGCCACATGCCCGCGGTTCCATTGAAGTTGAAGAACAGTCCCGTGCGTGCACGGCCCGAATGCTCCAGCACAAAATGCCCATCCAGCAGGATGGCCTCGACCTCGGTCAAAAACGAATAGTGCCGGTTGAGATGTGTCCAACGAGTTTGCACCATGCCGATCTTGGGATCGGTAAAGTGATGGATGACGCGCATCAGGAAATCTTCGGGAGGTGTGAAATCAGCGTCGAAGATCGCAACGAATTCGCCCTGCGCCGTCTTCATCCCTTCCGCCAGGGCGCCCGCCTTGAAGCCCTCGCGATTGGTCCGGTGATGGTAGCTGATCGGATTCCCGAGTGCGGCGTAGCGCTCGACCAACCCGCGGGCCACCTCGACCGTTTCGTCGGTCGAGTCGTCCAGCACCTGGATGTCCAGTTTCTCGCGCGGATATTTCAGCTTGCAAATTGACTCCAGCAGTCGCTCTACGACGTATTGCTCGTTGAAAATCGGCAGTTGCACCGTGACCCGCGGCAGATCGTCGAAACAGGCGGCCGGATCAGTCGTGCGATTCTTGCGATGCTTGTAGTACAGATAAACCAGAATGTAGCGGTGCACTCCATAACCGGCCAGCAAAATCAAAACGATGAAATAAGGAATCAGCAGTCCGACATCAAAGGCATTGGCGCGATACAGTCCGCGAAACGTGTTATCCAGAAAATGCTGGCGCATATAGTTCCCAATCCCCTTGGGTGCCAGCAACAACGCCAGATTCGCATTCAGGAAGAGATCAGACATCAATAAGGAGTTCCGGTAAAAACCTACATTTTACCGGATTTCTCTCATCCGGTTCTTTTCTTGGATCCAAGTTGGCGAGCTACTTTAATTTTTCATGAAACTCAATCCGAACTTCCTTGCTGCCCAACAACTGGTTGAGTTCCATCACTAGATTTGTAAACTTCTTAGGATCCTGCTCGTTGGCTAAGCGTTCGCACAGATCGTGCAAGCGCTCTCGCTCCTCGGGAGTGATTGATGGCTTATGCTCCTGTTTCCGCTCAGCGCTACTCAGACGAAACCTCCGACGACTACGAGGCCTTCCCTACTCCATACAGCCGATCGGAAATGCCAGATTACCCGAGCCCTGCGAGTGTACGATGAATCGGGATGAGCAGGCGAAATAGTTTGGAACTGCGGCAACTGCGTCGAGCGCAGACCGGAAAGGGCCAGTCCCGTGATACAGTAAACCGCAAGTTCGACAAGGGTTACACACTAAGAGCATGTCGTTTTTCGATCGATTCGCTCGCCGGATGCTAGCGTGCGTAGGCTGATTCTCAATATCCACCTATTCATCGCCCTGATTGCGGGAGCATTCATCGTGCTTCTCGGCGCAACTGGAGGCGTTCTTGCATTTGAGCCGGAGTTGGATCGCCTCCGGCATCCCCATCTTTCCTACGTCGCACCCGGCGGCAAGGTGCTCTCGCTCCGCGAAATCGGCGATGCTGTTTCCCGGAAATCTGGCGGCGAACCCATCGTTGCCTACATGCCTGCAGTATCACCAGAACTTTCCTCGCAGGTGGTCCTGCCCAGCGGCATCGTGTGCGTGAATCAATATACCGGCGAAGTTCTTGGCGCACGAACCAGAGGACAGACGTTCCTGGGCCTTGCGCGAGCGCTTCATGTGCGTCTTGCCGGCGGAAGCGCGGGCCGGGAAATCATGAAGTGGTCAGGCGTGGCCATATTATTCTCGCTTGCCTCCGGCTTATACCTCTGGTGGCCAGGCAAGCGTGTGCGGATTCGCGGCTGCTGGCGGAGCCGAGGTTTTTGGTTCGATCTGCACAATGCGATCGGCATTCTTTCATTTTTGCCCCTAGTCGTCCTTGCGCTCACCGCCACGGTTATCGGCTTCGAGGACCAGGCGAAGCCTCTGCTGGAAAAACTAACCAGCCCGGCGCCCGTTCGCACCAGCCAGACGGTTACCAAACGAGAACCTTCGACGGGTGCAACTCCGATCACCCCTGATGAAGCGGTAGCCATTGTTCGTACTCAAATGCCGGACCTAATCCCCTATCGCGTTCAGATGCCGCGCTATGGCGGCGTCTACCGAGTGAGTCTACTCAACCCGCATGACAAAATTGCCGGCGGACACAACCTGTTTGGAGTCGATCCGTACAGCGGGAATGTCCTGTTTTCGATTCGGTCGAGCGACTTGCCATTCGCAGAAAAAATCTTGGCCGTGAACCAGATAATTCATACCGGCGATATTCTGGGCCTCCCCAGCAGAATCATCGTTTGGTTGACAAGCGTGATTTTACCGGTGCAAGTCCTCAGCGGCCTGCTGATGTGGTGGCGTCGGCGCCGAGTTCCGGCTTCGGGTACGTCGACATAGGAGGGTCGTCGGCATGAAAAATGTGATTGCTGTCTTCCTGTTGTTCGCGGTAAGTGTGATGGGAAGCGATCTGAGCGGCACATGGACGGGCTCATTTCGTGCCGAAGGCGGAGACCACGACACCCCGCAAATGTTTCTTCTGAAGCAGGACGGAAGTAAAGTGACCGGTACAGGTGGCCCGGACTCACAGGAACAATATCCGATCGAGAACGGACGAATCGATGGCGAGCGCCTGAAGTTTGAACTAACCACCGGAGAGTGGAGATTTTCCTACGATTTGAAACAAAACGGATCGGACGGACTCAAAGGAGACCTCCAGCTCAAAACCGTCAACAATAGCCGTAACGCAAAAGTATCCTTGCGCAGACTAAGCGGTCGTAACGACTCGCACGTGTTGTGATAACGGGACGCCCCCCGAGAACGCATGTTCATATGGGACATCGCCGAAGTGCTCCTGAGCCAAGCCGACACGACCGGGCAGATCGCGCGGTAGATCACATACCGATCAGCGCCGGATCGCTGACCGGCTCCCAATGGACCTCCACATGCCGGTCATAGCCGATAGCTTTAACATTTTGAGGTGCAGGTAACGAACCTGCGCTGCCAGCGATGCCGTCAGCATCATCGTCAAACCTGATTTCGTCGAGAATCATAGTGTGTGGGACGCCGTCAGACCGTCGCTGAAGAAAAAGGACACTTTGCACGAACGAAGAGTCGAAACTTATAAATCGAACCCGTACGAAATTCAGAAAGTGGGATGCGCACCTGCACCCAGCGCGCTGCCGACAGATCGCCCGCGAATTTCCCCAGACGCAGGGGGTCGCTGAAGCTGCCGGGAAATTCAGCACCCTGTAGGCCCTCGCGCGAGGTGGACAGCATGATGCGTGGTAGGTCATCGGCGGCGATTGCCTGCGGACTATGGCACCAGAGTTGCACCAGAGATAGAGATTGCGTCCAGAGAGCACGGGAAATCGGTAGCGAAAATTGACGACTCGTACTTCAGCTTCCCAGCCTCCAGACTTTCCCGACTGCCACTGAAGGGGCTGAGCATTGGGTGGCGTGATGAACCACCTGGTCTCGACCGGCAGCCTGCCATCTTTTCTGTTCAATCAAACTGGGAGAAGACGCCTGAGCATAACTGTAGAAATAATTGTCCGACGTCAGGCTGTTGTCGAACACGATGTGCCGGCAGTATTCCGTGTCGCCACCAGACAGAAGAGCCGGGAGCAGGAGAGCCGCAAGTACCGAAAACGGCGAAGAAAGTTTCCGCGTGTTAGCCCTTATGGCGTGCTTTTTGGAGTCAGGTGTTCGCAAGGTGCTCCGAGGAACCAGTCGGCAGAATGCAATCCCGTGACAGCCCAAATCCATGAATGCGTCACAGCGGCAGTATCAAAGCCAGACTGGAAATCGACAGAGCTCAGTCTGCATCTTGACTCACCTCGGCTTTCTTCCCGAGCAGGCCGTGCTCGTCTGCCACTACATAAGAGCAGACTCGGAAGTTGTCGCAATCCACGCCGGAAATTCTAGCCAGATGCTCGGCGGCCAATTGAGCGGGGACAATATCGAAAAGGAATTGCCACCCCGGAGGTGCAGCCGGCGTTTGCAAAACGAGATCCGCCGCATCTTCGGGAAGATCCTGGCCGATCAGCATTACCGAGGCACCCAATGTCCCAAGATCACGAGCTACGGCAATGTCCGCTTCTCGCATGCGCTGCGGGTCGACCCACAGGCCGAAACGAGAACCCGTCGTGACAACCTCTTGCGGACCGTGGCGAAAGCTCCCGGTCCCCATAGAGGTAGCAGGGTGCTTAGCGCCTTCTTCCCATAGCAGGCGAGCTTCGTGACAGCTGGCCAGACTGGAACCCCGCGCCAGAAAGTAGTAACTGGATTGGGGCGCGAACCAGGTTGCGTCCGTAATCAGCCTTCGCCAACCCTCAATAGCTTGAGCAGTCTCGTCGATTGTGTGCAGCAGCGCCGCTTGGGCACAGGAATGGAAAGAGCTCACGGTGGCCATGGCAAGAGCTGACGCGGTTGCCGCCAATGTTGAATAGGTGTTGACAGAAATCCCGTGATCGAAATCGACGGGAACGACAAGCGGAATCTGCGCTTGCTGAGCCAGAGGACTACACTCCGAGTTCGTAAGACCGATGATCAAGGTGCCAGATTCGCGAGCTTTGGCCAGCAAGTTGACAATTTCCACGCTTTGTCCACTACGGGAAATGACGACCATTGCTGAGCGATCCGGGAAGGCACCGAAGTGCAGAAGCTCGGCGGCATCTTGCAGGCACACGGGGTAAGACGCCTGATTAAAAAAAGGTGCCGCACCGAGCGCAGCGCAGTAACTACTGCCGATGCCAGTCAAATAGATATGATCGGTGCTCCGGAGCATGGCCGCCGCGGCCTTGAGTTGGCGTTGTCCTGCGCCACCGAGAAACTCCACAGTGGAGGCGAGAACGCTCGGCTGCCGTAAAATGTCATTCAAGAAATGGGTCATACGTCAATTAGGGGTTGTCTGGTCGGGAGGGTTCGGGAAACATTTCCTCTCTGAAACCGATTTCGGTAACCGATTGCAGTACTGCTCGTTTTATGCTTCTCATGGTCCTCTGTCAAGTTGTTAGCCGGTGCTGCCGGTGCTCTCGCAGACACAACTGTCGGTGTTCTCTGAGCTGTGAGTCTCGACCACCTGCCTGACACGCCTTTACTTAGGTTTCCGGAAGTTTCGGGAGAGGCGCGGCTAGGGACGAAGGTTCACTCATCTCGTTTACGATTCTCATGCGGGATCTCGCGGATGGAATCAGCGAGCCGGGCCGGTGGACTCGCGGACAACCAACTCGGTCTCAACGTAATGGTCTGCGCCTTTGCGGCGCTTAAGTTTCAGCATCTTGTCCAACGCCTCGAAAGCGACCGCTCCCAAGTGTTCCCGAGGCACACGGATTGTGGTCAGTGGAGGTCGTGCCAAGAAAGCGAAAGAAATGTCGTCGATGCCGATCACTGAGATGTCTTCTGGGACCTCGATGCCAGCATGTTTTAGCGTGCTCATTGCTCCCATCGCGATGAGATCACTCCCGCAGAAAATCACGGTAGGTTTCTCCTGGGCCGAAAGGATGGCGCGCACCGCCGAGGCACCGGAGTCGATCTGGTAACTGCTGCTAATCACTGGAAATGGGAGAAGACCATGATCCTTTAGCCCAGTAACCAAGAACTCCTTGATCGTCACGGCGGTCCGATTATCTTCCGGACCGGCAATGACAGCGGCGCGCCGATGGCCAAGCCCCACAATGTGTTCAATCGACTGTGAAATGCCTCGCTGATAATCGATTGTGATCGTGCTTACCAATTTCTCTGGGGGGAGCAAATTACAGAAAACCACTCCTATGCCGGCAGCGACCAGTTCCGAAGTCATGCTTTTGGGGAGCGACGAGGTCATGATCGCCACTCCGCGCACGTCGCTCTCGAGGAGCTTCCGCATGATGGTTTTCGCCCGTTCCGGGTCGTATTGAGTGTTACAGAGGAGAACGTCAAATCCTCGATCCCACGCGCAAGACTGGAACCCGCGGATAAGTTCGGGGAAAAACGGATTGGTAATCTCCGAGATCACCAATCCAAACAAATCACTCTGGCCTGTGGACAACCGGCGAGCATGAACGTTCTTGAAATACTTCATCTGCCCAACGACCTCAAGAACGCGTCGTTCGGTTTCTTCTGCGATGTAGTGTGTCTTGTTGAGGACACGCGAAACCGTAGCGGGAGAGACGCCGGCGCGTTTGGCCACCTGCTTCATGGTAGGACTCACTCGTTCTCCAGAGATTTGGCGGGTTCTTCGCATAGGCCTTTCCCGGCGATTACCTTGTGCGTTTGAAACCTACCACGATTCGCCCGCGCTCGGCCACGGGGGAAAAATTCAGGACAGCAAGGTCGCGAAGAAAGAACTTGACAACGCTCGGCCATGGCGGGTAAAAGGAGCTGCTAGAAACCGATTTCGGAAACCGATTTCCTCTGATCACTATTTCGGTTTCGTTAGGGTCGCGACGCTGCGATGGGGGAGGGTCTATGCATCCGCAAAGGTTAGCCGTCATCGGTTCGTGTTTGCTCGCATTTGTCTCCATTTTTCCGCGGTCAGCGGCTGCGCAGGCCGTGGGCGCGATCGCCGGAACCGTGACCGATCCGTCGGGGGCGGTGATGCTCGGTGCCAAGGTCACCGCGACGAATGAAGCCACGCAAGTGTCGCAATCAACCGTGACGGGCAGCGCTGGAACTTATACCATCCCTCACCTGCTGGTGGGTACTTACACGGTGAGCGTTGAGGCTAAAGGCTTCCAGAAAGGGAGTGCCTCTGGGATTACTCTGGATGTTAGCCAGCAGCGGGAAGTGAACTTCAAGGTGGCCGTGCTAGGGGTCTCGGAGACCGTGAAAGTGGATACTACGCCGGCGCTGCTCAACACCACCGATGCGACGATCGCCGGCTTGGTATCGCAAGAACAGGTCCAGAACTTGCCCCTCAACGGCAGAAGCATTGAAGGACTTGTCTTCATGCAGCCCGGCGTAGTCGCCGACACCGGTGGAATGGGGTGGATGACCGGCCAAGGGGCGGGGGGGCAGTGGATCGCTAATGGCAATCGTGGGGAGACGATGGTCGGAACTTTGGATAACTCCGATGTCAGCGATGCGGAGATGGGCACGACCCAGTTTCAGAACTTCAACCTCGACGCCATTGCCGAATTCAAGGTCCTGCAGAACAATTACTCCGCCGAATACGGGCAGGGCGGCGGCACCATCACCCAGGTCGTCAGCAAGAGCGGCACCAATCAGCTTCACGGTAGTGCGTTTGAGTTCTTGCGCAACAGCGCTTTCGACGCGAGAAATTACTTCTCTACTTCTACCCCGGGTTTCCCGGCCGTGCCGCCTTTCAAGAGAAATGAATTCGGCGTGACGTTTGGAGGCCCCATCCGGAAAGAAAAGACATTCTTCTTTGTCGAATATGCCGGCCTCCGGCAGAGACTGGGCGAGCCCAACGTCGTTCAAGTCCCTACCGCCGACGAAAGAAACGGCATCGTGCCGTATAACTACCCTGGGGATAATACAGTCCACACGTTCCAGGTGCCCGTGAATCCCGTGGCCGCCTCGATCATTAATCAATATCCGCTGCCGAATCATCCGACCGGACCGAATTCGGGGCCTAACGCGTTCTACTATGAGTTCTCGCAGCCGACCAATGACGACCAGTGGTCAGCGCGCGTGGATCAGCACTTCGCCAAAGACGCTCTCTTTGTGCGCGCGTCTTACCAAAACAATATCGCCAAAGAAACGGATTCCTGGGCTGCAGAGGTGGCAGGCGGAAACTTTTCAGCGAGTAATGTCGGCCAGGCGCGTAATTACGTGATCAGCGATACGCACATTTTCTCACCCACCCTGCTCAATGACTTCACTTTTACACTGAACCGGGGTATCGAGGGAGTGCCGGAGGTTCCCGGGGAAACAACCACGACCAATACTGGGTTCGGGGACGGTACTCTACAGGGCATTGGGCCAGATACGTTCTATACCAAGTATGTCGTCACCGTGTTCGATTACAAAGACGACATCAGCTGGACCAAGGGGCGCCACTCCTTCAAATTGGGCGGGCAATTTCGCCGGGAGTGGGACAATGGCACGGGCGTGACTTCGACCGGCCAAAGCGGGCAATATGTCTTCAATTCCAACACGCCGCTCGCTGAGGCCATCACTTCGAACGATGGAAGCAACATCACCCTGCCCGTGAACTACGTCTCCTCACAGTCCCCTACCCCCAGCCTTTTCGCCATGCTGGAGGCTAACACCGCAGCGCCTTCTCATTACTCACGCGCAACGGCGGTGCCCGGCTATGGCCCGGCCGGAGGCGGGAACAATTGGTGGTACCTGCGCCGTTGGACGTCCGCCCTGTATGCTCAGGACAACATTACAGTCAGTCGCAGACTTACAGTGAACCTGGGTCTGCGCTATGAATACGCGTCCGTTCCCTGGGAACTCAAAAATCGCTTCGCGCGGCCTGCCGACTCTGGGCCACTTTTCGGCGATTTTCTCGTAAACACCCAGCCTCTGTGGCAGCCGGACTACTTCAAGGGAGATTTCGCTCCTCGCTTCGGAATGGCGCTTAACCTGGGGGGAAACACGGTCCTGCGAGGCGGGTTCGCGCTGTTCACCAATATGATCCCTACCGTTTATCCAGACCAGGCTTTGGTGAATTTCCCCATTGCTTCGCTCAACACTATATCCGGCGGGCCGTATACCCTGACCGCACAGCCCGTTAGTCTCCCCTTTTTGACCAACCTTGCGGGGACGACGCAGTACACGAACTCAAAAACAGTCCCAGCCAATACCGCGGTGCAGATTGCGCCGTACGCGGCCATCCTTGGCCCGCTGAACGGGGATTATCCCTCGAGTAAGCTGACCAATGGATACACGATCAGCGGGAATGTCACACTGGAACACCAATTTCCCGGAGGTATTGCCGGCCAGGCTGCCTACATCCTCAATAACGGCGTAAACCTTTACAACTCGAACTATCCGAATGCATTCAGCGGCGCTTTACCGCAGTTCGCTCCCATCACTCGAATCACTCCGGGCATTGGCGAACTTGAAATGATCACCAACAACGCCCACTCCACCTACAACGCCCTTCAAGTGCAGGCGCGCAAGATTACACCCACGCATGGCCTCCAGTTCCAGGCCAATTACACCTGGGCAAAAGACCTGACGAACGCCGACGCCGTATGGAGTTCCGGGGGGTCGAACGGCGGAATCGTCCCGAACAATCCTCTATGCGTGTCGTGCGAGCGTGGGCTCTCCAGCTATAGCATTGGCCAGCGGTTTGTTGGCAACTTCGAGTACGACCTTCCCTTCGGACACTTCTCTCGCGTTCCCCACAGGCTGGCGCAAGGCTGGAAGGCGATGGGGATCTTCTCGGCCCAGTCGGGAAGTCCGTTTACAGTTTTTGACTTCGTCACTACGGAGTTCGGCTCCGATGTCGTGGAAGGCATTACGGGTGCCCGGCCAAACCTGCTCCAGAAGCCAACGTACGCTCACAAACACTTACCCGGAGGGCCTTATCAATTTTTCTCCGATGCACTAATCGGTCTAACTCCCGGGGTGCCTATTGGGCAGCAGACTAATATTCCCTGGGGGCTCGGGACCGGCTTCTTCGGTATACCACCAACCGCGCCCGGTAGCTCGCTGGTCACCCCGGGAGATTTAGGGCGCAACACCTTCGTCGGCCCGGCGTGGTGGGATTTTGACGCCTCGCTGATCAAGGATACCCATATCACGGAACGGACGAGCGTCCAGTTCCGCGCGGAGTTCTTCAATATCATGAACCACACGATTTTCGCCACGCCTAACGGAGGCATGGGGGGTACTAACTTCGGACTTTCCACAAGCACAAACCAGGCAACACCAGAGCGGCAAATTCAGTTCGGGCTGCGCCTGACGTTCTGACCGGAAGCGGGAGGTCGCGCCGCCTTCCCGACGGCTGTCCGGCGGGCGTCCTCGCCCGCCGCGCCGGAGAGCCAGACGTCATCGGAACAGCCGGCAAGATACCAGCGCCACCGTAAACCAGCCGCGATACGGATCGTTCGCGACCATCCAGGGGAGGTTGTCGGTCCCGCCGCCTAACTCTAGTATGCTGGATGAGCCCGGATCGGTGCCTCTCTCCTGGTGGCCATTTGAATCGGGTACAACCCACTTCCCGCATAGCGGTCGGATCCCGAAGTTGCCCATCATGCTTCCCTCAGCTACAAATAGAACCATCCATGCCATCCAGATCACCTGCGGCCGATCACGCACAGAGTTCCGCGCGGCGCCCGGACGCATGGAGATGCATCCTCGGTTCGCCCGGCTGCATCGTCGCCATCGCGTTTTTTCTGCGTTTCGGCTGGATCGTCATCGGCCATACCTATCGGTTCAAGGGCTCCGACGAGAATTTCGGATTTGGTTGGGAGATGGGCCGCATCGGCGC
>Ga0209006_10002134_pt1 | contig 18004 bp, 21 predicted proteins | sample JacPin_JW_Ref_O2_FD_188567 | JGI IMG/M metagenome (GOLD analysis project Ga0209006, IMG submission 188567) | Forest soil microbial communities from Algoma, Ontario, Canada - Jack Pine, Ontario site 1_JW_Ref_O2 (SPAdes) (version 2) | ecosystem: Environmental > Terrestrial > Soil > Boreal... | reverse complement strand
CGCAACACGTAGGCGGCCGCGCCATAACAAAGGGAACCTCCTACGCTGCCAAACGTGGCGCTGAACGACGTGAGTGGCTGGGCATAAATAAGCCTTGCCGCAAGCGCATCCGCGAAACAGACCAGTAGCGCGTACCACGGACTGATGCCTAACAGGAGTGCCATTACCAATCCGATGGCTGGATACCAGGCGACAAACCCGATGCGAGAAATAAAAATGACTTCGGGCCGGTTTAGCAATAGGTACAGCAGTACGAAAGACAGCGAGACAACCGCGTGGCGAACGATCAGCCGTTGCGAACGCATGAAGGGACTCTCTTTGAAATCGGTGCACTCGACGTGAAACTGTTCGTAGTGTGCTTTGACCGAGCGACCATCACAGCACATGGAGACGTCGCTACTACGGATGTAACGTCGGAGTTTAGGACGATTGTCATCCGGTAAGTCACCTCATGTTGTGAAACCTAATCTGCAGCGTCATGGTCGGCTCCCAGTTCATCGAACTTATTGCAATGGCGTTACGCTGGCAGTACAACAGCCTCCACCGCATCCTTTCGCCGGAAGTTGCATTTATCCTTGGAGAACGGAGATGTTGTGGGGTCCATTGCAGTGACCCCGAGTATGGAAAGTAAAGGTAGCCATACCGGAATTTCTTTATCGGCACTTCCTCACGCGGCATTAGGTTCGCGGCGGTACTTTAGTGCTCGTTCCTGATTCGGCTGATCTGCTCCGCAGACGTGTGCCTGCAGCTTCTCCGCCATGAGCAGAGGATCTTGCAATTCGACCGTCTAATTTACCGGCTTGCCACGAGATATATCGCCATCGCACTCCAGCTCATCGGCAGGATCTTTCCCAACCCCTCGTCGGCGCGCGCAAAACTCATGGTGAGGCTTATTTTCGTCGATGTCTGAGGCTGATGGTCTCGCCGCTATGTCTGGATTTCATACACATTTCCAGCAATCGTTCAGAAACGGTGTGAGTCGTTGTACCTGGAAGGAGATAAAACCTACATTAGATTGAGACAACAGGCTGACTCACAAGGGCGTACTAATTGCTGTAGTCTTTTCGTGACAATAATTCATCCTTCCCTATCCCCATTCGCTGTTTGCTGTAACGGCAGGGGTTAGCAGATGGCATCGCCAGAAGTCTTATGTGTTAACACTTCACTCAATCTCAAAAAGCGTGATGAGCTTGTCTTGAGTCAGCTGACCGAGGTGCATTTCATTGCCCGCGGAATCCATCAACGCCTCCCGGTGTTTGTGCCCCTTGAGGACCTTGTCCATTCTGGTGTCTTGGGACTCATGGAGGCGACCGAAAAGTACGATTCCGCTAAGAATGTCCAATTCAAGACCTTCGCTCAGTTTCGCATTCGGGGCGCAATTCTCGATAGTTTGCGGCAGCTCGACCGCGCATCTCGCCGTCTCCGTACCAAGAGTCAAAGACTAAACGCGGCTTCTGAACAACTCTCGATGAGGCTGGGTCGCCACCCGACAGAAGAGGAAATGGCGCACGAGGTGGGAGTGGACCTGACCGCTCTGAGGAAGCTCGCTGTCATTCTCCGAAGCCTCGAATTAGTGGACCAGCGGGTCGGGGCAGGAGAAGATCGCACCGGGAGTCGTGATTTGATCGAGTCCGCGGCTGCTGATTCTGAAGAAAATCCACTCGTCCGGTGTCTTCGGGCGGAGATGAAGCAAAAACTGGCACAAGCAATATCCAATCTCTCATCACGAGAAAAAAGGATTCTTTCGATGTATTACTTTAAACAACTAACGATGCGGCAGATCGCCTCCATCTTCGATGTCAGAGAGTCAAGAATCTCTCAGCTTCACTCCACTGCGCTCGCGAAGCTACGCGCTTACTTCAAAGCGCTGGAAATCATCGTCGATTCCAACACCGGGACTGCATCAGCAGTGGCTTCGAACTAGAGCGCGCGCCGCACTGAGCATGTTCTCGCCGAGCCTAAAGGAATGACAGTACTAAAGTGCTTTTATCGCCTTCATTTTCTCGTCCTCCCATGCGCCTTGTGGCGTTGCAGTTTGCAAGCTCACACTTCAACTTCTAACACGTTGTTCTCTACGACTAGAACTTCATTCCGACAACTTGTCTCCAATAGAGCCGGCAGAGATCGGTCGGTCGACCCCGGGTACGCATGCTCGGGAGTCGTCGAGGGTATCCGGCAGGGGGTTTTTCTTCAGCTGAGACTACCCAAACTTTTCTCGAAGAAATACGAAGTGCCGGCGTCGGCAGCGGCAAGCAGGCATATGTGGGGTTGCGATAGATAGCGGTGCGAACGTACCGCAAGGGCTTACCGTTAAGCGGCTGAGATCTAAGCATGAAAGCCCGCCGCATTTCGCAGCAGGCTCCCCGAGCTATTAAGCCGCCTTCTTCTGCTCCGCCTTCAGCTTCGCCCACCTAGCCCGCTGCGCCGACGCGATCCTCTTCCTGCCTGCAGCTGAGATTTTACGTTTGGCTGGAGCCAAGCCAGTTGATTTCGCAACAGCCGTCGGCTGCGAGCTCTTCCGAAGATTAGCCCATCGCGCTTTCTGTGCCAGCGCCATTTTGCGTCGTGAAGCTGCCGATATGATTCGTTTCGGTTGAGCCGTCTTGCTTGATACCGGAGGCGACCCGTTCAAGGATTCGATCCCAGAAATTACCTGGTCTAGCTTATCAATTTCCATCTGTGCGTGACTGCGCTTCTCGCGAAGCTCTCCTAGTGCATTATCTAGATTCGACATGGTCACCCCCCTCGGGTATCGTTGATGCGGCCTAATTGTATAGCAGTGGAGTGACTTGGTGCAGCGGGCGCGGGTTTTCGAGGACTCTGAGAAGATCGAAAAGAACGACCGCGCCAGCCTTAGGGCATGCTTCACCCGACAGCACAGTCTGTCGTATGCGAGAAAAAGGCGGCCTATGCTCAGGCATCGTCAAGCCCGGGCTCTCACGGTGTAGATTTCGTTGTAGGGAGATCTCGGGAGGGAGGTCGCACGGAAGGCCACTCGCGGAGTCCGTCGCTTTGTTCGACGAGCAGTTCACAGCTGGAATGGTGGACACAAAAACAAAGAAGCGGCGTATCTCGGATTGACAGACTGGTCCCTCGTAACAACGGTGAGCTTCTGAGCAGGAGTACGGTCAAAAGTGAGAGAGAATCGTTTGTGAGGCACGATCCGATTCCGATGATCCAGTGACAGTCGGGCAGTTCGACTTCGCCCAACGAGAATTGTCTATTTCGCCCGATGTATGTCAGGAGGCGGCTGCTGCGCTTAGACCCTTGAACCGTCGAAAGTTCGATAGACTGTTATCGCTGATCTCGATCTGGGAAGGCAGTGGCATACCGCGAGAAGCAACTCGAAATTTCCGAACAAAGCTGGGTTCGTTTCGGCGAGGCCACGTTAGTCAGCGGAAAGTACTGCTGTGGTAACGACGGTCTGGGAGACGACATCGCTCCGGCATATGACGCTGCGGCAGAGAAATCTCTGGTGCCGATAGAGGCAGTTCCGGTGGAGTCTTTAGCTCCAGACGATGCGGTGCCGGAATTCTATCTATCTCTTTCCTAAAAGGCGCGAACCGACGAAGTCTTCGATCAGCACAGCGTTACTCTCACCTTCAGGCCGATTTTCGTCGTTCCACAAGTCCAATTAACCGCCACTTGCCATCTTTGATCCAAACCTCATCCCGCTTCAACATTTCGGTGAGGCGCCTCGCGCATGTTGGCGCTGCTGGCCCCGCGCTTGACTGATCGCAAGTAAATCTCTGAGAAGTGGCTGTCGGGTCGTTCCCCGAAGCTCTTCGCGGACGCTATTCATAACATCCTCCATATCCATCGGACGGTATCCCTTCCTTGGTGGAGTAATGGAGACGGTGCAATGCGGCGCAGCAATTTGGAGGGAATTATGGTGTCACGGCGCCGCCAGAGGAAAAGCTGCCATCACTCGCTCGGGAGGATCGAACCCGGCAGGTTCCATTCTCAATCAGTTGAGACTATCGACCGTAGCGGTTTGCGCATTTGCTGTTTGTAAGGAAAATACCGGACGACATTTAATTGTACGGTGCCGTACACTCGAGCATGTAGACGGTCAGCAAAGACGAAGGGAATTTAGCGTCTGAGCAATCTGGAACTTCTTGAGAGGCCCCGATCATGACATCCGCGGTAGCGGCCAAGAGACTCATCAGGTTCAATTCCACGACGTTCCTTTCGACCATCGACGATGGTAGAAGGATCAAAGCCTTTCCCAGGAAACAGACGATCTTTGGTCAGGGCGACTTCTCCGATTCTGTGTTTTATACACAGAAAGGCAGGGTAAAACTCACGGTAGTGTCCAAGACCGGAAAGGAAGCCACGATAGGGATCCTCGGCGTGGGCGATTTCTTCGGGGAAGGTTGCCTTGTGGGGCAGGAGCTTCGCCTCTATTCCGCAACCGCAATGACCGATTGCTCCTTAATGCGGATCGACAAGAAGTCCATGATGGAGGTACTTCACCGAGAACACTCGTTTTCCGATATGTTCGTGTCTTACTTGCTGACACGGAACATCCGCTACGAAGAGGATTTGGTGGACCAACTCTTCAACTCCAGTGAGAAAAGACTAGCCCGGATATTATTGTTGCTTGCTCATTTCGGCAAGGAAGGAAAACCTGAGACTGTAATCCCCCAGACGAGTCAGGAGACCCTCGCAGAGATGGTGGGGACAACTCGTTCGCGAGTTAACTTCTTCATGAACCGGTTCAGAAAACTAGGCTTCATCGACTACAGCCGAGAAGGGTTGCAAATTCACAGTTCACTTCTCAACCTCGTTCTCCACGACTAGCTTCTGCGCTAATATTCCGTGGATAGTCGGATTCTGCCCGGCTCAGTGATTTTTAAGGTCTGCCAATTGACGGGCCTGTGCAGTTTAGACCAGTCAAACCATCCTTTAGAAGCCTATACTGTACCCACTGACGAGACGAAAGCTTGTCTTCATGGGCATTGCTCGACCTCTTTGGAAGGAATTCATGAATAAGACTAATGTCACCGACAATACAATACCCGCACTGTCTATAGCTCCCCAACCGCCCCTTTCACATCCCGGCGCGACCCCTGACTCAGACCGAGCCAAGAGGCCGAGCCTCGTCGAACCCGTTGCCACCGAGTACGAGCTAAGTCCCGGAGATCGCGTCGAGGGTTTGGGCAACTTCGGAGTACCGACTGGGGAGTTGGGGACAGTTGAACAGTCGAACGAACAGGACGCGGTTGTCAAGTGGGATGATGACGGCCGCATGAGGCTCCGCCAACCGTGGCTCAAGAAAGTCAGCAAGAAAGCTCATCCCCTTCCTAAGCCAGCAGGTGCGTAGCTCCGCAGTTTTAACTCACCAAAAGACAGGCGATATTCGAGGCAAGGATAATTGCATCCGAAAGTGTGGGAGGAGTTGAAATTATGAAGGAAGATATCGCGCAGGAGATACTCCACGAGTTGTTTTCCTCCCTCGAGGCTTTGGATACTCAGGTCACGGCCGTTTTGCAATTCTTGAAGGACAAGGAAAGCGCCAATGGGGAAGACCTTGCTCCCTATTTGGAGCAGGCAGGAAACGCGAGCAACGTAAGATGGCGTGCCGCTCGCGTAAGGATCGATTACCTACTCTCGTCCGCCGTGAACCCCTTTACTTCAGTAAACCCGTGAACCCTGAGACCCGCGGACACGGTTAATCGCCAAAGGGGGCCTGGTCAAAATAGATCAGAATCCCAATTCGGGAAACCGCAGGATGGTGGGGTGGAAAAGGTCAAGAGCGAGGTCTTCATCGATTGGGTTCATCGTCCGCTAGACGAGGGCAACTCTGATAGCGACCTAGACCCACCGAACCGCTCGCCCGTGTCATTCCCAGTGACCCGCCTGTTGGCTCGACTGATTCACCCGCCCTTTAGGTGTTCAATTTTGAACAGACTCGAGAACTGGATTGTTGTAGCGTGTGCTCGTATTGAGCAGCAGCGCAACTCCCTAAGGCAGTCCAATTCATCGGATCGCCTCTTTTCATTTGAAGGAGACCCCGTGCGCGGTAGGTAGAAAACAAGTGCAATCAGTCGTAAGGCCGTTGAGTGTTCAATTCTGAACAGTCTCCCGAGCCGACACAATTGAAGATGGATGTTGTTCTTGAAGGGACATTTAACTGTACCGTACACTTGACCACGTGCACTTAACCACGTACACGATCAGCATATCGGGAGGAGCGGATGACGCTGATAACTCCTATGGTGTACTTGGCCCTCGTGACTTGGGCCATCATTGAAAGCAGTCGGCGATGGATGACCTTACTTTGGACCGTGGTCGGTCTCGTGGCTAGTTTAGGTTTGTTCGTTGGGGTGGCTCTGATTTGGCCTGATCTGACAGAAGTGTTTGGTCATATGGCTCTGATTCCAAGCTTGCTTATTTCCTCCCTAATCGGCGTCAACTACATGCAATCACACCCGCGACCATAGAGTTGAACACAAGCTCGGCGGCCCTCCGGCTCCGACGCCTTTCAGATGGCTTTTCTTCACCTGATAGGTCCGTATGACCTTGCCGGCGTGAACGCAGAAAATAAGAAACGCTGCTTGGAAGGACGGGCGCAGTACTGTCCGAGTCGCGGCGTCGTCCGGGCTTTCACCACTGCTACATCAGGTGGGAAGTCGGACGTTAAAAGTCCGGTGCGCGAGAATCTCGTCTCCTGGAGAGGAGGGTATGATGCCGCACGTGTTTCAATTGAGCTGACGCTGCTGAACGTTCGACACTCAGCTGGCTACTTGCCCGGCGCGACCGCGTTTGTCTTGCGAATTGACTTCTTCGCTTAGCGTCACGACACCGCTCTTCACTTCGTATTCCACGGTTTCGTGCATTTTATTCCTTTGTCCAGGTCAGAGTTCACGGCCTTTGCTAGCTTTTCGATGCCCACGGGGATCACGGCAACCTGGTCCACGACAACCTGAGTGCCGGCGAAGGACTTTGCCAAAGATTCGGCTTGTGACTTGTTGCTGTCATTCGCGACTCGTCCGCCGAGAGTGACGATGCCCTTGTCGCGATCCTGACTGACGGAGACGTCTTTGAAGGCCGCATGGTCGAGCTATTTGCGAATATTGTCGAAAGCATCCGGCGACTGGGGAGCCGTCGTTGAGCATCCGACCAAAATTACGTCGGCGAGCAGTGTGAGCACAGACTCATGGCGAGATCCTGGGAAGTATGTGGCGCTTTCCAGGATCCTTCAGCACCCTCCGACAACTAGCCAGATGAGTAATCCCGTGTTGACCTAGGTAGCCGAGGCTCGTTTCGGGTGACCAGCATCCGCTGCCCGCAATCGCTTGACGTGTTCAAGGAGTACTTCGCGAAGGTCCTGAATCACTCGTCTATGTCTTCGGCATCCCTAGTAGTCAGGGCCTTGGTGACAAGGAGTTCGATGCGGTCTTGCAGGCGGCGGTTCGCAGGGTGTATAAATAGCTCCCATCGAACGTGAACCGTTTGCGCAACTATGGTACCGTCGTGCTCCCGCTTCTATCTGTAACGCGTGCCTTCAACTGACCTTCACAATCAAGCAGTGAGGTAGGTCCGCCGTTAGATAGTCTGGAGCAACTCCAGCAGCAGTTTGACGAACATCACAAACGGACCACATGGGCGACAACAGTCGCCCGAGCTATTATTTCTGTGCTGTCAACTTAGCCCAGCGTGCTTTCGCTCAGTATTTATTTCTGCGTAGAGACAGAAGGAGGCAACCCGGTGTGGATTGCCTCCGCGAAGGTCGCGACTACTTCGACTTTGATGTGCGATTTTAGACCTAACTCAATTCGGTAGTCTGTTCAAAACTGCACACCTCCTTCTTCCTTCGGCCCGAGTGCCGGCTGTTCCAACTTCTCGCGGGTCGGATCCAGATACGGAGTTTTGTTGGCTTTCACGGCAAGGTTCATTTCATTAGCCAGTGCCGTCAACTTCGCAGGATCCTGCTCGTAGAGACACTGAGTCGCTAATTGTTTCCAGCGCTCGAAGCGTTCAGACATGATTCTCCACCACGTTCGAAGGGCGCTATCTTTTGGCTATCCGACGTAATCGTATCGACCGTCCGCGATTACGCGCGCTCCGGCCGGAGCAGCTCCTCGCGGATCACTTGCAGTTTCTCCTTGGCCTGCAGACACGCTTCCAATGCGGTTTCGCGGTAACCATGTTCGCTGGCCGCAACAACGACGTCTATGGCCCCGGTTACCTCATGGATCAAGCGTTGGATTGGAATACAACTCATGGCACCTCAACAAAGCAGAAACGGACAAATATGCATGCGGTTTTGTGGAGTACCCAGATAGGCCCAACGCGCCATCTCGTGCGTTGCAGGTGAGGTGCACCGGATGTGGATCCGGCTAGATGTACGGTACCGTACACTCAGGGGTACGGTCTGTCAAGTAATATATGCGGTCCGGAGTCACGTTAGTGATCCAGCGAACACAATCCACTCTCTATGTACAAAGGCTTGATGACGCCGGTCCAAGCACGTCATCTCCCCGAACTCGCCGGTTCCCCAAATTCTTGAACCGGTCAAGGATAAATTTAACCGAGTAAGGCTCGAAGCCACAGATCGTCTGTTCAAAATTGAACACACAGGGACGGGGATCTGTCGCAGATCGTTATTCTGAAGGTTTGGGTGGTATTCGGGCTGGGCGAACCGATCTTGTTTTCCCGCAATGTGCCGAACTGGAAGAGCAGCAAAGCTGTGCTGACGCGGCCCTCTTTGTGCTGCTAACCACGGAGTCCAGGGCGAATAAAGCTCGATAAGACGGTCGGCGATGCCCTAGGTGTCGAGATCGCGACATGGGTGCTGGACAGGGCCGTGGGGCCTGAGCAACTCCGCGCGGATGGCATCGAGCACTTGCTTGGCTAACAACTGGGCCTCGAGGGCGCTTTCGTAGTAGCCAAGCTCGCTAGCCGCGAGGACGACTTGGATATGGTTGTCGAGTTCGCGGATCAGCAAATGGATCGGTATCCGCAACGGTACGGACGCTTCGCTGCTCATGTCCCTCTCCGCTTCTTGTTCCGTCGCCGCTAAGCATCGCCCTGCGCGCCTGCTAGCGAGCCGCGCGTCCACGATCCGCTTCATCGCAGAGGGCACGAACACCCACCTGCTCTCGGGCGCGAGAAACGGGCTTTCGTTCGTTCACGGACCGTTTCAGTAGGCCTTTCACCTTCAATTGACTGGCGCGAAGTTTACCTTTGTCGCGAGGAAACTTGAAACCCGCGTCGGGTGCGACCGCTCGGCTCAATTCCGTCGATTTCAGTAGCGTTTTCCTGCGACCGTTCACAAAATCAATGTCGAGCTTGTCTCCCCGAGACTCGCTGATCTGCCCTACGGCGAATAAAGCATGGTCGATCCAATCCTGTGCCCTCCAGTTCTTTCTCGGGATTGGTTGCGGGGGTGCTGTCTTCACTGCTGCCATAAGTATGTTTACCTCCGATGATGCAAAACAGTATCGCCGAATGGAGCCGTAGGACTGGCGCAAGCCCTAACGTCGGCTCGGCTCCCGCAAAAGCAATCACAAGCGCATTGACGAACATTTCTAATAGTGATCATGGCGCAGGCACGAAGGACTGGCCGTCCAGAATTGCACATCCTTTAGAGGCAGTTTGATACCGCTGCGGACGATCTGGTTAAATTCCCCTAGTTGTGCTCCCACACTTTGGCCTTTTGTGACATGGAAGCAACCCCGCTCATAACGTGCTTCCTCGCACTGGGGACAGGGTGGAATATCCACCGGAGTTATTGTTCCGGTACCCATACAAAGCTCAGTCAGCCTGTGCGTGGAGATGAATGCCACTTCCCATTTAACTCGCGTTCCGCACTGGGCGCAGTTCATCTTCTTGTCCGGGTATTCAAGGCACGCAGTTGTCACGAAGAAGTCTTCCTCAGCGACAAAGCTCTCAACAGTTGCGTGATGTGGCGTCTGCATGGCAAACCCGGCAAATGATCGTGCAACTTTTCTGCAAGGCTTGGAGTGCGGCGGGGGAATGCTTTAAACAACCCCATGCCTTGCAGGGCGACCACTTTCACGTTATGGGGTGCTCCGAGGACGTAAGAGTCTCCCCGTCCTCTGCGACATGAATGAAGCGCACCCCGCGTTCTCAAAAGTTGAGGGTGCCACCAATACTGGAGTGGCGCTGTTCACAATTGCACACTCGTGAAAGAAAGCCCTGAAATAGAATGCGAGACCAAGACGAGGTTGAGGTTTACGGCAAGCGTCCTCCCGTCGGAAGCATGTCGATCATTGGAGAAGATCGAAGCCACCGCGCATCAGGATGAGTGACGCTCCTTGAATTCGTCGATCCTCTCGTTAACCTCCTCCTTAGCATTTTGCACCGACTAGCTAAGCCTTTCCCGCGTCTCGTGTGCCTTCTCGGTTGCGGCGTCCTTGTACGACTGTTACACCTCTTTGGCCGCGTCTTTGGCATTGCCCCAAGTCTCCTTGGCAGCACCCTAGTTTGATTCTTCCGCCGAAAGAAAACTGTTGAGGGAGGCCGTGCACGTGATTGTCACAAACGATTGTTGCGGTGGGTGCAGTGGTTCCACAATCTAATAACCGATACTCCGTGTGATGTTCGGCAGGGCGCTCATAGGGCGCAATTAAAGCCTCACTTAGTCTTAGGATTATCCTCGCCGCGACCAGCGCATACATCATTCTTACCAACCGACCGCACTTCATCGCTACCGATGTCTACGTTCACATCTTCGTAACTCACCACTGTGGAGCCATGCGGAACCACGACCGCTCCACCCTCCGGCACGGTCATTTCCACGTTCGCCAGTCGTGTAAGATTCTCGGCCAGCATGTGCAGTTCTTTAATGGTTTCCCTGGTCTTCCCCAGCGCCTTACTGTAATCCTCCAGCTCCAAGTAGCCGCTTATGAGTTGCAGATGGCTCGTCATCCTGCGAACCGACTCCTTCACGGATTTCAGCATGCCAGTTTCTCCTTTTTCATGTTGCGACTCCCTGAGACTATTTGGCACATTATGTCCCTAAATGTGGCTCCTGGGATAACCAGAAAACGACGGGAAACCGCGAGGGTTCCTACCGTCTATTTTATCCATTTGAAATTACATCCTGATGTATTGGGTGTCTGTTCACAAAGGGACATGCCGTATTATTCCGGAAACGCGGAAGGGAAGGGGGACTATTCTCTCGAAGAATGCGCAGTATTAGACGCTAGTCTGTTTGCGCTTTACCTTACCCGGATGAAACTCGCTGGATGCCGCCATCCCAAAGCCCTCTCCCACGTGTTGGTCACAAGGGCTCATCCGCAGCCGCGGCAAGTGGATGAAACCAATACACCGGAAATGGGTAAGCGGGGTGGTCAGCCCAGTATACCGCTTGAGACAGTGCGAACAGGGCGCTCATGTCCTTCCCTGTGGCGGAGAACCGCTCATCTAGAAGCACTCCTGCAACTGGCCCTTTGCTGTACCGCTCTGTGATCATCCCGTTTCGAAGATCCCGCTCTCAATGTCGGAATCTCAGGTTTTGAGATTAGTGGGCGTACTATATTTGGAAAGAAAGCAGCATCATCGGCGTTGATCGTTCCCCGACTACAACGAGAGAAACAATATGAGCGCTTGGTTACCGAAATCTGTGCTCTGTCTCAAGTCATATACGCTACGACTGTTCATGGCCGACCTCCTTGCAGGTATTACTGTTGGGCTCGTCGCACTTCCTTTGGCGATGGCCTTTGCCATCGCTTCGGGCATGCCACCACAAGCTGGTCTGTATTGCGCAATCGTAGCGGGGTTTGTCATTTCTGCTTTGGGAGGGTCTTCAACACAGATAGGCGGCCCAACTGGCGCATTCGTGGTGGTGGTATTTGGAATTGTCGCAAAATACGGTATTGACGGATTGTTTATGTGCACGCTGTTGGCTGGAATCATCCTGCTAATCATGGGCGCAACAGGTTTGGGTACGGCGGTTAAGTTCATCCCCCGTCCTGTAGTCGTAGGCTTCACAAACGGCATTGCCATCATTATTGCCAGTACTCAAATCAAGGATTTCTTTGGGTTGAAGATTGATAAGGTTCCGGGAGACTTTGCGTCCCGCATTCTGACTCTTGCACATAACTCTTCATCATTTTCTCCCGCGGAGACAACTTTGGCAGTCAGTGCGCTCATAGTAATTATTCTTTTCATGTTCTTCATGAAGAGAGTTCCCGGTTACATCGTCGCTCTGTTCGTTGGGACGGCCGCAGTTGTTATTTTCAAACTCCCCGTCGCCACAATTGGCACTCGATTTGGTGGTATTCCATCAGGGTTCCCAACCCTCAAGATTCCGCAGTTTCGACTAGATCTGCTCCGTCCGTTAGTGTCCCCAGCGGTCACAATTGCGATGCTGGGAGCGATCGAATCCTTGATGTCCGCTGTGGTTTCGGATCGTATGAGCGGAGATAAACACAACTCGAATGTCGAACTAGTAGGCCAAGGGATTGCTAATATTCTATCTCCTTTGTTCGGTGGACTTCCGGCCACGGGGGCGATCGCTCGGACTGCTACCAACATCCGCTCGGGTGCGAAAACTCCAGTGGCCGGGATTATCCACTCGTTGACACTTCTGGCGATTGTCCTGTTTGCCGCCCCCCTTGCCCGGTTTATTCCGCTGTCGATTTTGGCGGCCATTCTTTTGGTGGTCTCCTATAACATGGGCGAATGGCGCGAGATTCCGGAACTCTTGAAACTGTCCCGGTTCGAGATTGGCACTTGGCTCGTGACCTTTTTGCTCACAGTTTTTGCCGATCTGACTATTGCCGTAGAAGTGGGCATGATTCTGGCTTCACTTGTGTTTATACGTAAAGTTACACAAACCACTACTGTGTCAGAAGTAACGGCTGCATATATTCACGAGGGTCATGCTCATATCTTGCAGCACAAAGAAATCCCTAGCTACGTGAGCATCTTCACAATCCATGGTCCCTTTCTTTTTGGCGCAACAGACAAGCTCGATACGATTGTTTCTCGTCTGCCCGATCTGCCACCCATCATTATTCTCAGGCTCCGAAACATGAATGCCGTCGATTCGACTGGACTTCAGGCATTGGAGAAGCTTGCTGACCATGTCCACGCGTCCGGTAGAAAACTCATTCTTTGCGGGGCGCGAGAACAGCCCTCCAAGCGACTGCGCGAAGCTGAATTTCACAACTATCTCGGCTCCGATAATATTTGTCGTAACGTGACCGAAGCTCTCGACAGGGCAAAGATCATGCGCTTGCAGGTTTTCTAGCAGAACTCTTCAGCGACAGGTGCGAGGTGAGTACTGCGAACCATATGGCAGATCGGGTGACCCTTTCGCATTTTGGGACACTAGCCCTGAATGGGATGGCGAGGTCTCCGCGTGGGTGGCAAACTTTGCTAATGGCAAAGAGCAATCTGACTGCACGCGAGGAAGTTCCGGGGGGCGGCTGCGCTGCGGTGGGAATTAGGACGCGCATCGCAATGGAAAACAATCGGAAATCGTTCAGTTTGAAATCAACGCTGGGATGTCGTGTGGCATGTCATTTTGCACCAGTATTAAGGCGCGTTCAACTGCTGAACGGAAGTCTTCTATCAATATAGGGGTGCCAAATAGTTTCGCTAAGCCGCAACGAACGTCGGTGGCTTCGGGGTCTTTGTTAGTTTCATATAGCTTCCCATCGTCTGAGTCAACTGCGCGTCGACCTCGTCCGCAATCGTCATGACATCCGGCAACAATCGGCTGAAATCCAGAGCGTTAATATTGTCTTGCAGAGTACCAAACAAGGTCACCTGAAGGATTCGTGATTCGTGTACTAGCATTTCGGCGGTGTACCCTTGCGCGAATCGCAGTTCGCCATGGAGCGCCGCAGTGGGAGAACAGATGGCATCGCTGTCCTGCGGCGATCCGGTAATGGGCCTGTTCAACCGAAGAACGAGGTCTTCAATCAGCTGCGGGAGGTGTCCGGTACGCTCACTATCCGCAAGGACAAGATGATTTAGTTCACGCGCCTGCTTTACACGGGCCAGCCAGCCTTCGACAACAATGTCAGAACAGCGACGAAGTATCTCGCTCACTCTGTCCTTGCTTGCTCGGTTAGCTGGTTTCTGAATCCGCAACCTTTCTCGAACAAGCTCTGCAAGTTGCTTAACTTCGACGGGTTTCACGACGATTTCGTCTGCCTGAAGGATAATCGCTTCCATCGCGCTCTTCACGTCGGGAAAACCGCTCAACAGCATCGTCAACGCTCCTGGTTGCGTATGGCGCATGGCCGAGATCACGGTAAAGCCGTCTCCTGCGTTGGGCATGTGCAGGTCCGTGATCAGCACATCAAAGGTCGCTGTGGCAATGCATTTCAGAGCGTCGATTACGCCGCCTACTGCCACTATCTCAAATCCCTTGGACTTGAGTGATTCGCGCAACATGTGCAGTACAACTTCATCGTCATCCACTAGCAAGACTCGCTGAGGAGTTCGTACTTCACTTGCAGCCATTTAACATACCTCCCGGACCCCACTCTAATCCCCGAACTGCTCTCAGACTGGTACTTCTGACCAAAGGCTCGTGCCCACGCCTATTGCTATCGCTAACGTCGAAGACCAGGCTCGGGAAGTCCCTTCCCATGGTTCCGCCGCGTCGGGCAGTGCCCAAATCCTTGGATCTTGTTCTTGAAGGTGAACCACGCGACTGTCGGGCTCTCCGGAACTCCAAAACGGAATGCTCCTTTGCATCGATGATGACTCAGATTTACTGGAATGCGACAAAGCGATGGCTCCGCGCTCGAAGACTGAATGTCGGTCGACCTTTCCGATGCAAGGCCCGACTAGAGATGTTGCGAACCGTCACTTTCCTGTCACCACCCCAATTTCACTGCCCAGAACTGGCCTACGTCTTCTTTCGCTCCGTTCGAAGCCGGGAAGTGGTGGCCTCCTGGCACGTTCTTTATCCAGAGGTTCGCCGGGCCGCACGGGAGGTTCGACACCCCTTCTCGAACGTCCAGTCGGGCTCTTGGTCGTTAGCATTTCGTTTCCTCCGTCGTCGTGCAAAACGACATTGAGGAGTGAACTGTGTACGTGCAGATTATCGCCAACGTCGTAGTTGATGAATCCCAGCTTTCGGAATCGGTTCATGAAGAAACTGACCCGCGAGCGAGTGGTCCCGACCATCTCTGCCAGAGTCTCTTGGCTGAGTCTAGGGACAGACATCTCAGACACCCCTTTTTGGCCGAATTGCGCCATCAACAGGAGTACTCGCGCCAACCGCTTTTCGCTGGAATTAAACAATTGATCGACCAGATCATCCTGATACCGCATGTTTCGCTTCAGTAGATATTTGACGAACATTGCGGACAACTTTGGTTGCAAGCCCATTGCACGCATCATCGCATTCTTTTCGATGTGCAGGACGACGCAATCGGACATGGCGATTGCGGACGACATGCACAGAACCTGACCGGCAAGGCCACTCTCTCCGAAAAAGTCTCCCACACCAAGGATGCCGAGGGTCGCCTCTTTCCCGGCCTCGGATACAACGCTGAGTTGAACTTTCCCTGTTTGGATAAAGAACAGTCCGTCGGTGGAATCACCTTGGGCGAAGATCGTTTCCTTGGTCTGAAAGGAGATCATATTTCTGCCCTTGCCGATTGTTGAAAGGAAGACGTGCGGGTTGGATCCCGATTTGTTCTTTGCGGAAGTTGTGATTTGCCTTGCCACGAGATCTCAGTCCTGACCCAATGCGACTTCACCCTCGCTAATCATGGAGGAAAGGAAGTGATATTAATGGTCAGTACTGCTCACCTTGAATTGTGGAAACAACCCGCCAACTTAGCGGCACCGCAATGGTAGATTTCGACAGCCGTTCTCGATTTGCCTTGCTACGGAGGCAAACTTTGACCGCTAACCGGCTACAGGCCGAACCGTTTTGTGCTCAGCATCGTCGAACGGGCTCGATCAACTTTTGCAGGAAGCGGCGATAGACGCTCAGAAAGACCTTCGTTCTCATTTCTTCGTTAAAGTGAGCAATTTTGAACAGCAAATGCATGCGGATGACACTGGGATCGTTAGCCTCAGGAGAAGTTTCACGATTCAGGGCAGGGCTTGCAATATGAAAGTGCTTTCCACTTAGGGCGGGATTCGATGACTTAGGAGTGGGTTCATCTAGTCGCTTGAATGAAATGAATAGGGACAACTCAAGCCTCATGATAAACACAGCCCCGCTTCTCACGGGTGGTCGGTCGCGGAGTGGGAAACACCAGCCAATGCGCAAGACGCGCGCGACTTCTGCGACTCTGGCGCTGCACATTTTGGGTCTTCTATTGGTTGCACCCTTTAAGACTAGCCCAAGCTGCCCCAGAAGTCTTTGACAAGAGCTCGCAATCCCCCGCCAAAACCCTTGTTCAGTGGAACTTCACCCGAAGTCTCAAAATATGTGGGAAGTGAAACCTGCAAGACCTGGAGTGGTCTGCACGGTCCTGTCGGTGACACGATTGAACTTGTTCACGTCGAACGGATTAAGTTAGCGACAGAGATGACTTCGAAGCGACGGAGGCCATTTTCTGCTACTCAAAATGCAGGTCCAATCTAGGATCGCAGTCTAGTTTCGCAGTGAATTGCCTTTCCCTGCGAGCCTGTTCCAGTTTTTCAGCGGGACACCGCCCAGCGGGCATCGTCACTACAATATTCTCACCGTCGGTGTGAGAAACGGACACCACTATGTATCTCTCACCTCTGCACAAATCGAAGAACTTCGTGTGCACGGCTAAGGGTCGGTTCATTTTTATAGTGTAATTCGAAGCGACTTCTTGCGAGTGATTCCAAATGTATTCCATACACCCTCCACGCTGCTTCGCCCGCGCCGCGCACGGCCGTTGTATTGGCAAAATCGGCAATGCACAAGATCGGCCTCTAGCTAAACACATAATGGCTCACCGTGTATAAAAGTGCCATCCATGCTGCGACCTCTCTTGTTCATTCGCATCTAGCGCCGCCAATTCCATCTACCACCGTGACACGCTCGTGTTCAAGAATTACCCCAGAGAAAATCAGGTCTGTGCAATACAGGACACCACGGACTGGGCCATCGCCAAAACTTGCCATTACCCCTGTGACGGACAGAGTTTAGTTTCTCGACCCTACTCCCATGTCTAGAATTCTGATGTGGTTCGAAGACAATACGTGTGCAGCTCGGGTTGCTGCATATGCAATTGGATGTCGCCGAGTCCTGGCCAAAGAGATTCTGATAAACCACCAGCGAGGGTTTGGGACGCTTTCAATAGCATGATTGCGCTGAACTGTCCCGACGGCCGCCGGTGGGGCGTAAAAAAGGCAACCTCGTATGGGGTTGCCTGACGTCTATTTGCGTCTCCTCGGCTGGGCTATGCGTTTCGCGCTGTCTCTGTGTCCTGTCCAAGAGCAAATACGACGATAAAGTTTGCCAGGGTTGGGAGTCTACTCAAAACTGTTTATGCACTCTGCAACAAAATTCCGGATGGTGCTTATGAGCAAAATGACACAGGCGATAGGGCCTATTTGGCAAAGACTAAGGATTGGTGTAAGCCCTGTCACCACTGTTCCATAACTCCGTAGTTCCGTGGAATTGGCTTCAGCGCTGATCCTGCACCGTGCTTGTCCCGTAAGTGATTCTGCATGGCTCGGGCAGCCTGGGTACGGCGACTGCCTAAGCTGTCATTAAACGAGTTAACGCGCTCGACATGTGAGCAGGTGCGACAGAGCAGAACGATGCCGTCGCAATCCTTGCTGATCTTGTACATAGTCTGAGCCACCTCTCTTTATCTGACGGTTCAATCCCAATCCCCTCTACGCACCTTTATAGTCAAAGCACCGTCAGGGGTTCTTGCATCTTTATCATGATGCGCAGCGATTGCGAGCATTTCTGCATTGCATTCCGTCCGTATCGCACGGAGATCATGCAGTAGCTTCTTGTATGCCGGATGCGATAAAACACCCTGCCAGATTAATAATTTGCTGGCGGCGATGTGTTCCTTGGCACTGGAAGCCTCGTATTTGCCAAATAACCGACACGCTTCTT
>Ga0209006_10002133_pt1 | contig 18004 bp, 15 predicted proteins | sample JacPin_JW_Ref_O2_FD_188567 | JGI IMG/M metagenome (GOLD analysis project Ga0209006, IMG submission 188567) | Forest soil microbial communities from Algoma, Ontario, Canada - Jack Pine, Ontario site 1_JW_Ref_O2 (SPAdes) (version 2) | ecosystem: Environmental > Terrestrial > Soil > Boreal... | reverse complement strand
AATGCGCCGAAGTGCAGCAGAAAAACCAAGCCGACCATTGCGATCCACGCGGCGCACGCCGGATGCACGGGCCAGGCCAAGCGCGCTCCCAGCCAGATCAAGCCCGCGCCGAAGGCTGTTTTCGCGGTCGCCCAAATCCGTTCCCTGACCGGCGGTCGTGGCGCGTCCTTCGTACCGCAGAAGGCGGCTGCATCCAAGCCAGGCCAGAGAAAGACATAGCCGGCCAGTCTGCCAAACGAAGGCCTTGCGGTCAGCGTCGATTGCGGGCGAAGGGTCATCCATTTGGCGCACAGGAGAAGCAGGCCAGCCAGCGCCCACATCTCCATCCAGCCTTGGATTTTCACATTGTCTGTTATTTCTGAAATCACAGAATTTATGCCCCAAAATTTTTTAGCCGCCGATACCGAGCACCTTGCGCACCTTGTCACCGGCCGCGATGAATTTGGACAAGGCGCCGGCTGGCAGTTTGCTGATCTGCGTGTACCAAGCGGTGGTCTTCCGGAAAAAATCCTGCAAGGCGCGCAGGCGCTCCACAGTGTGTTTGTCCGCGCCTTTGTCCTTGTCGGCCTCCTGGATGCAATCCTCCAGCAGCGCCAGGGTCGGATCGATCTCCCGTCGTTTCCGTTCGTCCAGCACCACGCGAAACATTTCCCAGACATCCTTCATTGATTCAAAATGATCGCGTTTGTCACCCATGACATGGACCAGCTTGATGATCCGCCAGCCCTGCAACTCCTTGAGGCTGGTGCTGACATTAGAACGAGCCACGCCGAGCGTCTCCGCGATGGCCTCGGCGTGCAGCGGGGAAGGGGCGAGGTAGAGAAGCGCATGAATCTGGGCCACCGTCCGATTGATGCCCCAGCGCGCGCCCATTTCGCCCCAATGGAGGATGAACTTTTGCTGGACTGGGCTGAGCGGGCTCATATTTCTAAAATTTCTGTTACGTCTGAAATTACATAATAAACTTGAATCCGTCAAGCGCTTTTTTTTGCCTTTTCTTTTTGATGGAGAGCTTCAGCCAAAAAAGCAGTGGTCAGTCAAAGGGGAATAGGACGGGTGCGCTCCCCCAAAAAAATGTCGGCGGATGCGGCCAGAGAAATTAAAAAGCCAGCGTTTCGCACTTGCAATTTTAAGTCTGAATTCCTAGCATGGGTTCGCGCTCCGGGCGCGCCAGAACGGAAGGATTTGCCAGCTTATGATTGCCACTCAAATTCGCCAGAAGGATGCCATTTTTTATTTCGCTTCTTACCCATCGGAAAAACTGCTGCAAAGCGTGCGCTTTATCAGCCGCTTCTATGACGAGGAGGGCGGGCAAATCCAGCCCGAGCAGGTCGAGGAACACGATGACGTCGCGCTTTTTATCGCCAAGATTGAAAAGAACGACAAGGCCTTCCAGCGGGAATTATCGCGCGCCAAGGTCCGGTCCATCCGCAATTTTTACGAGACGGCCATCTCCCAGCCGCCCATCCCGGGCACGGTGCTGCTGTTCACGCCGCAGAAGCTGCATTTCGAGGCCTGGACGGATGGATCGGGCATCGGCAAATTGCAGGAGCCGGGCGAAAAATTTCTGATCATTGACGGCCAGCATCGGCTGGCGGCGCTGCAGTTTTTCATGAACACGCATCCCGAAGATGCGCGCAACATCTCCGTGCCATGCGTCATTTTTGACGGGCGCAGCGAGGATTTTGCGACGGAGATGTTTGTCATCATCAACTCCACGCCGACGCGGATCAACAAGAGCCACCTGATCGATCTCTACGAGAAGGTTTCCTGGGCCGAACCGGACCGGCGCTTTGCCGCGAACATCGCCGAGATGCTTTACAACGAGTCTGACAGTCCGCTGCGGTATCGCATCAACCGCCTGGGTGGCCGCAGTAAGAAGGAGAAGTGGATTTTGCAAGCGGAGCTTTTCAATGAAATCCACCGCTGGACCCGGCTGGCTTGGAGCCAGATTCAAAAGGAAGGGCCGGATAAGCGGTTGGCGGTGCGGTATTATGCGGTGGTGCGCGATTTTCTCAAGGCCGCGGCGGACGTTTGGGGCGGCGCCTGGGGCGATTCGGCTTTCATGGTTACAAAGCCGGTCGCGCTCAAGGCCATGCTGCGGGTTTGCGCGGACCTGGCTGCGGCGGACACGGAGCCTGATGAGGGCCGCGTGGAGCGCTGGCGCCAGCGGCTTTCGCCTTGGACGGAGCAGGTGCGCGAATTCCGCAATGAAGGGTTTTACGAACGGTTCCCAGCCAAAGGCCAGGTGGAGCGCGTGTCGCGGATTCACAGGGAATTGTCGCGTCTGGCTGGCATTCCGGCGCGTTCCGCAAGAAAGGCTTGAGTTTATTTGAAAATGGCAATTTATTGAAGCGATGAAAAGCCCGATGCGTCCAAATCTTTGAATCAATTATGAATCCAGCAACAAATGTCTCCTCCCGTCGTGAATTTATCAAAACCACTGGCCGTGTGGCCGCCGTCTCCGCCTTGGCGGGGATGACGGTCCCTTTCGTCCATGCCGAGGGCAATGAAACTCTTCAGGTCGCCTTGATTGGCTGCGGCGGGCGCGGCGGTGGCGCAGCCGCGAATGCCTTGCGTGTCAAAGACGGCCACACCAAACTGGTGGCGATGGCGGACGTCTTCACCCACCGCCTCGAGGACTGTCACAATGGCTTGAGCGGCGACGCCCAGAGCGCCGCGCACATGGACGTTCCGCCTGAGCGCCGATTCATCGGCTTTGACGCTTACCAGCACGCGATGGATTGCCTGAAGCCTGGCGACATCGCGATTTTTACAACGCCACTGGCTTTTCGCTGGGTCCATTTTACCTATGCCATCCAAAAGGGCTTGAATGTGTTCATGGAAAAGCCGCTCACGGCCGACGGTCCGAGTTCCCGCCGCATGCTTAAATTGGCGGAGGAGGCGTCGGCTAAAAAACTTAAAGTCGGCGTCGGCTTGATGTGCCGCCACCACCGTCCACTACAGGAGCTGGCACAGCGCGCCCAGGACGGGCAGCTCGGCGAGATCATTCTGATGCGCGGTTACCGCATGGCGCCAAGTGAGTTGGCGGCTTGCTTCTCTGAAAAATGGCCTGGCAACCCCAGCGAACTCCTCTGGCAGATCTCGCGCTTCCATAGTTTTATCTGGGCGAGCGGTGGTCTCTTCAGCGACTTTTACATTCACCACATTGACCATTTGTGCATGATCAAGAATGCCTGGCCGGTCAAGGCTCAGGCTCTCGGCGGACGTCATTATCGCACAGGCCAGGGCGGCGCCCCGCAAGTGGATCAGAATTTTGACCATTACGCGGTGGAATACACATTTGAGGACGGCAGCAAGATGTACATGGACGGACGCAATGAAAACAGATGCGAGGAGATTTACAATAGTTACGTGCATGGCAGCAAAGGCAGCGCCATCGCTTCTTCCGCCGGCGACTTTAGTCCGACCTCTTCCATCTTCTCGACCCAAAAGCCATCGCACGCCCATCTCCTCTGGACCGGTAAGGCGCCGCCCGATCAGGGAGACCCATACGACAACGAATGGAATGATTTGGTCGCAGCGATCCGGGAAGACAAGCCGTATAATGAAGTCCCGCGCGGCATCGCGGCCAGCGTCACGACTTCCATGGGCCGCATGGCCGCGCACAGCGGAGTCGAAATCACTTACGAGGAGATGCTAAACCACGAGGACGTTTACGCCCCCGGCTGTGAAAATTATACCATGGATTCGCCGCCGCCTCTGCGTTCCGGGCCGGATGGCAAATACCCCATTCCCATGCCCGGTCTGCTCGGCAAACACGAATTCAAGATCGACAAACTGGGCTGAGGCCCGGCCGGGCTTACTTCCGCAAGAAGTTATATTTGACGATGCAGCGCATGGCACTGAAGCCGTCGCGCCAGCCGATTTTCTTGCCTTCGGCGTAAGTGCGCCCGTAGTAGGAAATAGGCACCTCGTAAATGCGGACGTTTAATTGGCTGACCTTGGCCACGATTTCCGGCTCGAATCCGAAGCGGTTCTCCTCGATGCGGATGCTTTGAATAATTTCCCGCTTGAATACTTTGTAGCCGGTCTCCATGTCGCTCAGGTTGATGTTGGTGGCCATGTTGGAAAGTGTCGTGAGCACCCGATTGCCCACCGAATGCCAATAGTAAAGAACGCGGTGCGCGCCCGCGCCCAGAAACCGCGAGCCGATTACCACATCCGCCTTGCCGGATAGAATGGGCTTGCAGAGCGCCGCGTAATCCGACGGATCGTATTCCAGGTCCGCGTCCTGCACGATGGCCAGCGGGGCGGTGACCTGCGCGAAACCGGTGCGCAGTGCAGCGCCTTTGCCCTGGTTGACAGTGTGCTGGAAGAGCCGAGCCGTCGGCGTAGCCTTGGCCACCTCCTGCAACACCTGCCAGGTGCCGTCACCCGAGGCGTCGTCAACGATAATAAGTTCCTGCACCAGCGGCTGGCTGGCGACGGCCTTGATGACTTCGGTGATGGTGGCCGCCTCGTTGAAAACCGGGATGACCACAGCCAGGCAAGGCGCGGCGCGTGTGACGAGGGTGGTGTCGGACTCGCTCATTTGCTGGGTGGGCCGGACTCCGATGTCAGCGCCGCCAGCGCGGCTTCATAGACGGTCTTTAACGGCACATTCTTTTCTTGGGCCAGCTTTTTGCACGATTCATATTCCGGCGCGGTCTGGACGACGCGACCGTCGAGCAGGCCGATTTTGACCGACACCTCGCCGAAAGGCGTCCGCACCTCGCGGAATTCCCGGCGCAACTTGCGGCGTTCTGCCACAGTTCGCCGCACGCCAAACGCGCTGGTATGGCGCAAGATCCATTCGCTGAATTTGTCCGCCTCCGCCTGTGCGCAAAGCACCGTGAGCAGGACGCCGGGCCGATTCTTTTTCATCAGCGTCGGCGTCTGGCAGACATCCAGTGCGCCATCGGCCATGGCTTTCTCAACGAAATGTCCCAACCATTCTGGGTTGGCGTCATCAAGGTTGGTTTCCAGCACCGCCACCATGTCCGTTTCCCAATCGTGCGCTGCGGTGGCTGCACTGGGGCCCAGGATGGCGCGCACGACGTTGGGGCGAGTTTTATTCTCACGCGAGCCGACGCCGAATCCGATGCGCTCCACGGCCAAACCTTCCATCGGCCCGAATGTCTCGACAAACTCCGCCAACAACGCCGCGCCCGTTGGGGTTATCAATTCGTGCGGTTCGTCGCACTGAGAAATCGAAACACCGCGCGCAGCCAGGATTTCCAACGTCGCCGGTGCTGGAATCGGAAACCGGCCGTGGTCGCAATCGATCCATCCCGTGCCATCGATAACGGCGGAAGCCAGCACGCGCGGCTGGCCCAAATACTCCAAGGCGACGCAGGCGCCCACTATATCGACAATGGAATCAACCGCGCCCACTTCGTGAAAATGAACCTGATCTGCGGGCTGCCCATGGATTTTGCCCTCTGCCACCGCGACCCGGTGAAAAACCGCCGTTGCTTTCGTCTTGACCCATTCCGAAAGGCCGCTGCCGGCGATCAGCCGACGGATCTCCGTGTAGGAGCGACCATGCTCATGCTTATCGCCGTGCTCATGGCTATGTTGGTGATCATGCTTGCCCGCATGTCCGTGTTCGTGGGCGTGCCCATGTTGGTGATCGTGTTCATGCCCGTGCTCGTGCTCATGCTCATGGGTGTGTTCATTCCCGTGATGGTGCCCCAAGTGAACATCAAACTTCGTCCCTTCGATCTCCGAGCGTTTGTCGCGAGAGACGTGCAAATGGTACCCCTCCACGGGCAACTTCGCTAACTCCCGTTCCAGGTGGTCGAGAGTCAGGCCAAGGTCCAGCATCGCACCGATAAACATATCGCCGCTGAGGCCGCTGAAAATATCCAGATAAAGCGTTTTCACTTTCAAAGAGCGCGTTTAGGTCCCGCCTCCGCCAAGGGCATTGATTTGACTGGCGGCATAACCGGCGCCAAAGCCGTTGTCAATATTTACGACGGTCACTCCACTGCTGCAAGAGTTGAGCATGCTCAACAGCGGGGTCAATCCGGAAAAATTCGCACCGTAGCCCACACTCGTCGGGACTGCAATAACCGGTCGGCTGACCAGGCCGGCCACGACACTGGGCAGAGCGCCCTCCATCCCTGCCACCACAATCACCACTCGCGCGCTTTGGATTAATCCCAGTTTGTTGAGCAATCTGTGCAGGCCCGCCACGCCCACGTCATAAATGCGCTCGACCTTGTTGCCCATGATGTCCGCGGTCACGGCGGCTTCCTCCGCCACTGGCAGATCACTCGTGCCGGCGCAAACCACCGCGATGGCGCCCCGGCGCTTGGGCAGCGGTTTAGGGTCGATGGTGACGCAACGAGCGGCTTGGTGGTGGCGCGCGTCCTTGAACTTCTTCTTCACGGCTCGCGCTTGGGCCGCATCAAGCCGCGTAATCAACAGGCGCGCCTCGTGTTGGCGGATTTGCCTCGCGATAGCCACCACTTGCGCCACCGTCTTGCCGCCGCCGTAAATGACCTCGGCGAATCCTTTGCGCAGGGCCCGGTGCGTGTCCACCTGCGCGAAGCCGAGGTCCGCCACCGGGGGATTCTGAAAAGCCCTGAGAGCGTCGGGCAAACTTATCTTGCCGGCGCGGAATTTTTCCAGCAGCGTCATGGCATCAGTGGTCGTCACAGCCCCCGCAAAATACACCAAGGGCCGGCATGGTCACGCTGCAAATTGACCCGGCGCGACGTGTGTAGGGTATGGCCTTACAATAAAATCCTTGGTTTGCCCTACAGACAAGCAAGGCGAGTTGTCCTAAGCTTCTCCACGCAGTAGAGTTAGTTTTCATGGGGCGCCCCGGGTGGGGCGCCTGTCTTTTTTTGTCGATGGGCTCCCGATTTCCCCTTTTTCTCTGGATGCGCCGACCTGCCATCAAGTTGGAATTGGGTTTACGACACGGTTAGGGCGGACATGGAAATGCGCACCCACCCGGAGGTTCGTTTTTGCGCGTTTTTGCCTTTTGCGCCGAGGCATTCTGCCCCAAGCTTCCGTTCATGACGCCGACTTTGGCATTGGTTGTCCTGGTTCTCTTTGCCGGCGCCAGTTCCTTCTTTGCGCTGGCCGAAACGTCGCTCTTCTCGCTTGGCAAATGGCAGTTGCGTCAGTTGGAAAAGCGTTCGCCTGCCCGCGGCAAAATCATTAGCCGCCTGTTGTCGGAGCCGCAGGATTTACTGGCCACGCTGGTGCTCGGCAACAGCTTTGCCAACGCTGGCATCGTGGCCATTGCCCTGCTGCTGGCCGTGCGGCGTGAATGGCCGTTGCCGGCAGTCCTGGCGGCGTTGCTGGTGCTGATTCTCTTCGGCGGCGAAGTTGCGCCCAAGACCCTTGCTGTCCGTGCGCCCGAACAGTGGGCCTTGCGCGTCGCGCGGCTCATGCTCTTTTTGCAAAAGATCAGCCGTCCCTTGCGGCGCGTGGCGCAAGGTCTGACCAACTTGAGTTTGCGTGCTTTCCCCAATCCCCCGGTTGCCGCCGCCGGGCTTTCCGATGCGGAGTATCAGGAGTTGCTGGAAATGGCCTATCAGCAAGGCGCGCTGGCGGCGGGCGAAAAGGAAATCATCCTGCAAATCATCAATCTTGACCGCCGCCACGCTGGCGAAGTGATGAAGGCGCGCGCGCAAATGGCTTGCATCTCGGACGACCTCTCCGTCCAGGAAATGATCGAAGCCGCGCGCCGTTTCAAGCATCGGCGGTTGCCGATTTACGACGAATCGGTCGATACGATTGTCGGCGTTCTCAATACGCGCGCGTTGCTGCTCGATCCGGAAACGGACCTGGCTCTTGCCATTGAGTTTCCGTCCTTCGTTCCGGAAAGCATGAAGTTGTTGCCGTTGTTAAAGAGCCTCCAACGCCAGCAGCGCGGGTTGGCCATCGTGCTGGACGAATTTGGCGGCACGGCCGGCATCGTGACCATCGAGGACATCCTGGCTGAAGTCCTGGGCGAGATTCGCAGCGAGCACGCCACCGAACGCGCCGTCCTGGAAAAGCTGGCCGAAAATCGCTGGCACGTCAGCGGCGGATTGCGCCTGGACAATTTCCGCCGCGAGTATCCCCAATTGCCCGAATTCCCCGGCTGCGAAACGATGGCCGGTCTGGCGCTCCAGCAATTCGAGGTCGTGCCCGTGGCCGGGGAATCGGTCACGGTGGCAGGCCTGCGTTTGACAGTGCAGGCGGCCGACGAACGCCGCATTCGCGACCTATTGATCGAAGCGGTCAAAAAGCGATGACAGACAGCGACATCCTGGTTTTGCTGGCCGCGTTGTTGTGCGTCGCGCTCTCGTTTTTGTTTTCCGGCATGGAAACGGGCGTGCTTGCCTTGAACCGCTTTCGCATCCGCCAACTCATGCGCAGCGGTGACCGGCGGGCGGCGGTCTTGCACGGCTTTCTGCAAAACCCGGAGGATTTCCTGTGGACCATTCTTGTTGGCAACACGATCGTCAACTTCGTCATTTTCTGTCTGGGGGTGATGCAATTGCGCCAACGCCTCGTGCATCGGCCAGTGGCGGAAACTTTCGTGCTCATCGCCGGTGTCTTTATATTTTACATCGTTTGCGAATTGTCCCCCAAGACGCTTTTCCAGCGCTATCCCAACCGGCTCTCGCTGACCTTGGCCGCGCCTTTCCGGATCATTCATCGGTTGCTGGCGCCGCTGGTGGCCATCGTGGCTTGGTTCTCGCGCGGCTTGCTGCACTGGACGGGCGGCCAAACTCACACCGGGCGGCTCTTTGGCAGCCGCGAGGAATTGCGCTTTGTCATGCAGGAATCCGCCCCCGACTTGACGACGGAAGAAAGGGCCATGATCAATCGCGTCCTCGACCTGCCCAATTTGCGGGTGCGTCACGTTATGGTGCCGCTGGCCAATGCCGTCACCGTCTCCGCCGATAAACCCATTTCCGAGGCCATCGCTCTCTCCCGCCATTTGAACCTGACGCGCCTGCCCGCGGTGGATGCCGCCACACAACGCATCACGGGCATCATCAATCTGGAGCACGTGCTTTTCTCCACGGATGTCGATCCTGCCAAGCCGGCGCGCGACTACTTGCAGCCCGCCTTTTATCTGCCGGAGGAATTGCACCTGGAGGAAGCACTGCGCCGCATGCAACGCAGCGGTTGGCGTTTGGCGGTGGTGTTGGGGCGCGACAATCACGAGGCCGGCATCATCACTTTGCAGGACGTGCTCAAGTTGATCTTCGGAGAAGTCAACCTATGACGAGCGACGCTTTGGCCGCCAACGCACTGCATTTGTTGGGCATCCTGGCCATTGTCCTGATCAACGGTTTCTTTGTCGCGGCCGAATTCGCTCTGGTCAAACTGCGCGACACACAACTGGACGCATTGATCGTGGCGGGGAACCGCCGCGCTAAACTGGCGCGGCATATTTTGCGCCAGCTCAACGCCTACCTTAGCGCCACGCAACTGGGCATCACGATGGCTAGCCTCGGCCTGGGCTGGCTAGCCGAGCCTGTCTTCCTTTCTTTGCTCGCGCCGCCTTTGCAATGGCTGGGCGTCGCGTCGCCAGAGGTCCAGAAAGACGCCGCGTTCGCCATCGGCTTTACCAGCGCCACTTTTCTGCAAATTGTGCTGGGCGAATTGGGTCCGAAATGGTTTGCCATTCAACGCGCGCTGCCGGTCGCGTTGACCATTGCCGCGCCGCTGCACTGGTTCTATCGCGCCTCGTATCCCTTCAACTGGATTCTCAATCGCTCCGCCCAATGGCTCATGCGCCGCGTCGGCATCGAGCCCGCTGGCTCACCGCTCTCGATTCATTCGGAGGAGGAATTGCGCCTGATGCTCGACCAAAGCCGCGCCGGCGCGTCGCGCCTGGGGCATGAAATCATCCTGAACGCATTGGACCTGAGCCACCGCATCGTGCGCAACGTCATGCGGCCGCGCATGGAAATAGCTATTCTTGACACGGAGGCCGGCTTGGCCACATGCCTGGAGGTGGCCGAAAAAACCCGCTACTCGCGCTTCCCGCTCTGCGAGGGCGGCAACTTGGACAAGACTCTAGGCGTGGTTCACATCAAGGATCTTTTCGCGCTGCGCAGCCACGCCGCGCGCGGCAAGGACCTGGCGTCGGTGGCGCGCAAGTTGATCTACGTGCCGGAAACCACGCGGCTGGAAAAACTGCTCCAACTTTTTCTGGAGCGCAAAATTCATTTCGCCATCGTGGTGGATGAATACGGCGGCACAGTCGGCATGGTTACATTGGAAAATGTGCTGGAGGAATTGGTCGGACAAATTCAGGACGAGTTTGACCAGGAGAAACCGCTTCTGCTGCACCGCGGCCAGGACCAATGGGAAATCGACGGCGCCTTGCCCTTGCATGAGCTGGCCGAGTTGGTGGGCCAAAACCTTTCCGGCGACAACGTTGCCACCACCAGCGGCTGGGTCACGCAAAGGCTGGGCGGCTTCCCCAAAGCGGGCGACACGCTGACGCTGGGCGCGTTCGCATTGCGCGTCGATCGCACTGACGGCATGAAAGTCGCCCGGCTCACGCTGACTCGCCAGCCGGACCTGCCGAAGCCAGCGGACTGACGCTTGCTTGGTAGGGCGAGACTCCGTCGAGCCGTGACGTTTTCCCACGAAAGCGAATCACGGCTCGACGGAGACGGAACAAATTAAGAGCGGCTCGCTTTGCGGGCGGTCTCGCCCTACCGACCTTGGAAAGACATCAGAAATATCTGAAACAATCGTGGAAACCAACGACTTACGCTGGTTTGTCCGATCCCTCTCCTCCAAGGCTTTGCCGGGACAAGACCGCCGCCAGGCTGGTCATTGATAGCCAACCACGTCCAATCCCTCGATCCCCGTTTCAAAGAACAGGCGCCGAAGCATCTTATACAAAAGCACAATACCACATCTTGGTGGGAACGCAAGCATGAATAATCCAGCCCTCGCGTGCAGGTAAAAAGTTGGAGCCGCAAAGGGCGCCAAGCCTCTATGCTTTGCAGGTTGCGGGGTTGGACGGAATTTATTAACATCGGCCCATGTCGCGCAAACTGAGTGCCATCGCCCCGGAATGGTGGGATTATACAACTCTCGACGACGAGATTCTCCGTGACGCGGCCGCTTTGACTCCGGCGCACATGGCCAAGCTTTCGCGGCCCGGTTTCAAGGTGCTGATGTACGACACCCTGGCTGAATTTTATCTGGCCGAAGCGCTTGAATACATCACTGCCTGGCAGCAATCCACCCCGGACAATCCGGTGGGCATCTGCGGGCCGATCGGGCCGACCGAACAATTGCCGCTGGTCGCGCGGCTGGTCAACGACCTCAATCTCAAGATCCAATCCGGCCATTTCTGGGGGATGGACGAATGGTTTCTGAACGGCCGGGAAGCGACGCCGACGCACCCGCTTTCGTTCGAGAAGGCGGATCGCGAGCTGTGCTTCAGCCGCATCCGCAAAGAATTGGTCATGCCCGACCGCAATCTGCATTTCCCCAAAGGCGACACCGCTGCCTATCGCCAAAGCTGGGCCGCGGGCGCGCGCTGCGCCGTTATGCAAGGGGGACAGGGGGATGTCAAGCATTGGGCTTTCAACGATCCGCCACGCCGCAAAGGCAAGCACAAGGAGCACCCACCTGCGCCGGGCGAATATCGCAAGCTGGCCACGCGCGTAGTGGATCTGCATCCGTTGACCATCGCGCAAAACGCCCGCACCTCCGGCGGCGGCAACATTTCATTGGTCCCGACCCAAGCCATTTCGGTTGGGCCAGTGGAGACGTGGCAGGCGGACAAAGTCTCCATCTGGCACGCGGGCAACCATGACAATCCATTTGGCCAGCGCCTGACCACGTTGATGATTGCCAAACGGATGCCGGATGCGGCCGTGCCGATGTCACTCCTGGCGGACCATCCCAACGTGCAATTCAATTTCTACCGCCCCGGCATCGGCGTCTGCGACGTGGAGATGCATTGAGGTGGGAATGCCTGGCAAAGGTAATGGTAATCGGCCCTTGTCGCGCAAGGATTCATCAGGGCTGACCACGATTCAGTCCGCGTTCATAGGCTTTGTCAACTAGATAATTCTGGCCGAGCAAGGCGGATAGCGGGTCGCTTTCTTTGGCGGAAAATCCCCAATGGAGATGCCGTCGAAAGCCTTCCGCGTGCTTGAATTTCCCCGACATCTTGCCCAACTCGCGGGACATGCCTTCCATGGCGGCCACATAAGAGTTCATGCCCTGGCTGACTTCCAGCCAGTTCTGCTGGCTGCTATGTTCTGCCAGCGCGGCCTGCTTCAACAGTTGTACGGAAGTCGTATTGACAAACGCGCCGGGGAAAACCCGCCGGCGCAGCCCATCCCGTAAACCATGCGGCATCCAGTGGTACAGCGTCACGTCGCCTTTCGACACGGGCCGGGGCGGGAGCGTTTTGAAATTGGGCATGCCATGCGCGAACGCCGCCGTGACCGCCAGGCGGCAGGTATTGGTATGGTCCTCCATGTAATCCAGCGGTGAATGAGTCAACACTATTCCAGGCCTGACCTGGCGCACGACCGCTGCCAGCCGTCGCAAAGTTTTCAAGTCGTAGAAAATTTCCAAATCATCCACCAGACTGGGGTGGAAATGAGCGCCGAGCAATCGGGCGGCCCGGCGCGCCTCAGCCGCGCGCACTTTGCGGGTGGTATTGGAGTCAAGCCGCACCGAGCCGCCATTGCCGCTGGCCACATTCAAGTAATGCGTTTCGCAGCCAGCCTCTTTGAGCAACAGCAGCGTGCCCGCCGCCATGAATTCAATGTCGTCCGGGTGCGCGGCGATGGCCAGCACGACGGGAGATTTTGATTTTTTGCTCATGCCCATAAGTGCAGACCACACGGTAGGCCGTTTGCCGGAAGCCGGCAAGTCCCACAAAATAAGGTCACGGCTCGACAGAGACACACCGCGCAGTGGTTTCGGAAAGCGCCACTTTTCGCGGACGAGACGGTTACAGACACATGAGAAACAAACCTCAAAACACGAAAACCGGCCAAAAGCATAATTTAAGCCCAGCGCACGCGCTTGACCTTTCACCTAAAAGGTGCAAATTGCTGCACATGCGCAGGACGGTGGATTTAGACTCGGAGTTGGAATTGGAATTGTTGGACCTGGTTTCCCTCACCAAAGCGAAGCCGGCGGCGGTCCTGCGACAAGCCTTGCGGGCGGGTTTGCCGGCGGTTGCCAGCCAAGTTCAGTCGCCCCGGCCCGCCGGTTATTTCGCTGACGATTACGGCCCGGACAAGGAAAGAGAGGCATTGGAGTCAGCGATGGGTAAGGTCGGGCAAAAACCCGAACGATGAACGCTCATCAATGGGAGATTTGGAAATGCCGGCCGCCGGGCTTTGCGCGCGATCATTGGTTTGTTGTTCTCTCCGGGCAGGAACGCTTGGATCATCCGCAACGATTGCAAGTCAACGGCTTGGCGTGTTACAAGCTCCAAGGTGAGCCAAAGAAAGTGGATGTCCGCTTGAACGGCGCCGATGGTTTCGATGGCCCAACGGTATGCCAATGCGATTTCATTTTTGTGCTCGACAAAACGAACCTCCATTCCTGTCTTGGTTCGGTGGCTTGGGAACGCCAACAGGCCATCAAATCCAAACTAAAAGAGGTCCATCGACTCTGACCTTTGTGTTCTCCGACAGCGCCACTGAAGACAACCAAACACCAGAGTGCTGCGTTGGCGGTTAATCCAGTAATCGCAGGAAAATGCATTTCAGATATTCCGCCTCGGCGAAGGTGGCGGGATGGTCGGCGGCGTGGCCCGTACTTTTCACTTCCACAAACGACCGTCCCGTTTTTCGCGCTGCTTCCAAAGTCAAGTTGAAGAATTCCGCCGCCGAAACGTGCGCGGAACACGACGAGGCTACAAGGACGCCGTTCTTGTTCAATCGCGCGATCGCTCCTTCGACGAGCTTGGCATAAGCGCCGATCGCCTCTTCGCGCTCTGATTCTTTTTTCGCCATGGAAGGCGGGTCGAGCACGATCAAGTCGAATCGGCGCGGAGATTCTTTGCGCAGCCAATCGAATACATCGGCTTGGATGGTTTCATGGCGGCAGCGAGCGATGGCGGGGCGGTCGGCGTTGAGCGCGAAATTTCGTCGCGCACCGGCCAGGGCGTGTTCACTAATGTCAATACTACACACCAAGGCCGCGCCACCGTCGGCGGCGTAAAGTGAGAAACCACCGGTGTAGCTGAACAGATTCAGCACGTCGCGTCCGTCGGCCAGGGCTTTGACTTCCCGGCGGTTTTCACGTTGATCTAGGAAAAAGCCCGTTTTCTGTCCGCGCACCACGTCGGCCTCAAACCGCAATCCGTTTTCCAAAAACTCCACCGGGGTGGCCAGCGGCTCGCCAAGCAGCAACTCGCCGTCCTGGATGTGGAAACGATTGGCGGCGGTTTCTTGCATATTGCGGCTGAGGCGCAACACCAACCGTTTTCCTCGCGCCAGCAGTGGCGCCAATTCTTCCAGCCGAGTCAGCCACGCGGCCGTGTAGAGCTTCACGACGTAAGTGTCCCCGTAACGGTCCAGGACCAGTCCCGGCCAGCCGTCGCTTTCGCCATTGATGCAACGATAGCCGGTGGTCTGGCTGTCAAATAAACCCTCGCGCCGTGCGAAGGCGTCCTGCGCGCGTCGCTCCCAAAAAGGCGCGTCGATGGCCCGCGGTTTGCCGGCATGGAGGATGCGCACGCGTATCGGCGAATCCGCATCGAACAATCCGACGGCTAGGAACTGGTCTTTGCGGTCGAAGATGACGGCCAGCTCGCCCGTTTCGCCGTCGCGATTCTGCTCGCGGACGCTTTGCGCGAATAGCCACGGGTGTCCGCCGCGCACAATCGTCTCCGCCGCCGCCGTGACGCGGAGGCGGAGGCTGGGTTTGGTCCCTGGTTTGTTCGATACGACTGCCACTGTGGCATGATGCCATGGCCTCGCCTCCGGCGCGAGGCAGTAAATGGGCCACAGATAAACACAGATATGCGCAGATAAAGAAAACGGGTTGCATCGGCCCGTAGCTGCCGACGTGAGTCGGCGGCTACGAGGCGTTGGGAGCGCGGAATTGACGCGGACGGAGAATCTGTTAAGCTCGACGAATGTTTCTGAGCAGCGTCTGGTATTGGGAGCGGCGGAGCGGCGATGGCTTTTTTAGCCGTCCGTCCGCCTCGGCGCTGTTTTAGAGGATCGCTCCTAAACTTTGTCGCGACTGACCCCAACGGCTTCCTTGCCGAATCAACAATGATATGATTGTCGTTCTCAAACCGAAAATCGCGAAAAAAGACGAAGCCGCCGTCCTGAAAGAGATCAGAAAGCTCGGCTATCGTCCGCACGTCATGCGGGGCATCGAGCGGGTCGTCATCGGCGCCATCGGTGATGAACGCACGCATGCATCGTTGGAAACACTCGTGTCCTGGCCGCAAGTGGAGCGGGTTATGCCGGTGCAGAAGCGTTTCAAATTGGTCAGTCGCGAAGGGCAAAAGAACAATTCTGTCGTACCCGTTCGCAACAATTTCATCGGCGGCAAGAAATTTCAGGTCATGGCGGGGCCGTGTTCAGTGGAGAGTGAAAAGCAATTGCTGGCCACGGCCCATGCTGTCAAGAAGGCTGGCGCGACCATTCTGCGCGGGGGCGCATTCAAACCGCGCACGTCGCCCTACGAATTTCAGGGTCTTGGCGAGAAGGGGCTGAAGTTGTTGGCCAAGGCGCGCCGCGAAACCGGGCTGTCCATCATCACCGAATTGCTCTCGGAACAGCACACGACGATGGTGGCCGAATACACTGACATTATTCAGATTGGCGCGCGCAACTCGCAGAATTTCCAATTGCTCATTTCCGCCGCCAAGACGGGCAAGCCGATCCTGCTCAAGCGCGGCCTTTCGATGAAGATCGAAGAATGGCTGCTGGCGGGCGAATACGTTTTGTCGAACAACAATCCCAATTTGATTTTTTGCGAGCGCGGCATCCGGACGTTCGAGAGTTACACTCGCAACACGCTGGATCTGGCCACCATCCCCATCATCAAGAACGAATCACATTGCCCGATTGTCATCGACCCCAGCCAAGGATCGGGTCGCGCCGACCTGGTGACGAGCCTTTGTCATGGCGCTGCGGCCATGGGCGCTGACGGCCTCCTGATCGAAGTCCATCCCAACCCTGCGGAGGCGTGGAGCGACGGCGGGCAACAATTGACGCTGGACGGTTTCGCGCGCCTGATGGAATCTTTGCAGCCGTTCATTGCGGCAGCGGGGCGGGAGTGACGCCGCCCGATGGCTGCCAATCGAGGACCCGCAACTGGACAGTTCGCTGCCCCTTGTATTCGTTGACAGTAGGCGTGAAGGCGAGGTCGAAGCGTTCGCCGGGCAGCTGCGCGTTGCGGCAATTCCACCAGACGGCCTCCACCATCGGTCCGCCCGACGTCACGCGGAGTTTGGCGTGTTGATTTGCCTTACCCATCCGCAGCGGCGGTCGCGCATGGCTCAAACCGCGCCAGGCAAGCCGCACGGCCGGATTTCCCTGGCCCACCGGATCGAGCCGCATCAGTTTCTCGACCTGCTCCAAAGTCAGTTCGGACGACGTTACTTCCGCGTCCAGCTTCAAACAGGGCCGGAGTTGTTCCTCGCTCAAGGCGGCGCGGGCCATGTCGTTGAGGCGTTGGCGGAAGAGATCGACTTTGCCGGCGTCGATGCTCAAGCCCGCCGCCATGGCATGACCGCCGTGGCGCAGGAGCAAGTGCGCGCAATCGCGCAGGGCCGCCGCCAGATCGAAGCCCTCGATGCTGCGGCCCGAACCACGCCAGCACGCGCCGTCGCTGCCGAAGACAATCGTGGGCCGGTAAAACTCCTGCAACACGCGCGAAGCCACGATGCCCACCACGCCGACGTGCCAATCAGCCCGGCCTTCAACGATGACGAAATCCTTGGCGGCATCGAAGCGCGGACGGAGCACGGCCGTAAGTTCGTCGCAAATCGACTTCTCGATTTCCTGGCGGCGGCGATTGCTGAGGTCAAGGTGCTGGGCAATCATCTTGGCTTCATTCGTATCTTTGGTCAACAATAATTGTAAAGCGTTTTGGGCGTCCTCCAGTCGTCCGGCGGCGTTCAAGCGGGGGGCGAATTGGAAGGCAACTTCAAAGCTGCCCGCCACCGTGGCGATGGAGGCCACGTCTTTCAGCGCGACCAGGCCCGGGCGCCGCGTGGCGTTCAATCGCTCCAAGCCGGCGGTCACGAGAATGCGGTTTTCCCCCGTCAGCGGAACCAAATCGGCGATAGTGCCTAGTGCCGTCAAATCCAGTTGCTCACGCAAATCCACTGCCGCGGCTTCGGCCATGCCCAAGTCGCGCATCCGCTTGAGCAGCGCGTGAGCGAGCTTGAACGCGAGGCCGACCGAACAAAGTTCGCGGCATGCAGCGCCGAGTTGCGGATTGACCAGCGCCACCGCCGCCGGCGCAGGGTCGGAGACCTGGTGATGGTCCAACACCACGACATCGATGCCTTTTTCCCGCAGCCACGCAATCACATCGACGGCCGTGGAGCCGCAATCGACCGCCAGCAGAAGCTGGACGGGGAATTTTTGCAGGCAACGTTCGACGCCGTCGCGGCTCAACCCGTAGCCTTCCTCCAGCCGATGCGGCAGGTAGTGCTCGATTCGCCAGCCCAGCGCGTCCAGCGTTTCAGTCAGCAGAGCGGTGGAGGTGACGCCATCGACATCGTAATCGCCGAAGATGACCAGCAATTCGTTGCGCGCGCGCGCGGCCAGCAGGCGATCCACGGCGGCGGCCATGTTCGGAATCAGGAACGGGTCGGCCAGATTCTTGAGGCGCGGTTGCAAAAAGCGCGACGAAACTTCCGGGTCGCTCAGGCCGCGGTTGAGGAGGCATTGGGAAAGCAAAGGCGAAATCTCCAGCGAAGCGGCCAGTTGCTGGCAAAGTTCGCGCTGCGCCTCGGCTACTGTCCACGCGAATTTCATGGCGGCGGGCCGGGCGTGTTGGCTTGGCCTTC
>Ga0209006_10002132_pt1 | contig 18005 bp, 13 predicted proteins | sample JacPin_JW_Ref_O2_FD_188567 | JGI IMG/M metagenome (GOLD analysis project Ga0209006, IMG submission 188567) | Forest soil microbial communities from Algoma, Ontario, Canada - Jack Pine, Ontario site 1_JW_Ref_O2 (SPAdes) (version 2) | ecosystem: Environmental > Terrestrial > Soil > Boreal... | reverse complement strand
CCGCGATCGTCTTAAGCAGTTCAATTGTGCGCCCCGTGACAAGGTTGACCGTTCCGTCTGGTAGATCGCTCGTGTCAAAGATCTGATACAGGTCGCCGATGATCAGCGGGTATGTTTCCGACGGAACCACGATGGAGGAATTACCAGCAGCGAGGTTTGGCAAGACCAGCGACAGCAGGCCCAACAGGGGCGCGTCGTTCGGAGCAACAACTCCGACGGTTCCGATCGCTTCATTCATCGCGATTGCAATGGTTCGGGATGGCGGGTTATGCACCGCGCCATCGAACTTGTCAGCCCAGGCGGCATACGTGAATATTCGCTCGATGCTGATCGCGACTTCCCGCTTTGCCTGTTCTTCCCCAACTACTGCGGACAATCGGCGGGCAATTTCTTCCTGGCGCAGCGATAGATTCTCCGCCATGTAGTAAAGAACCTGTGCTCGGTTATGAGCGCTGGTCTTTCCCCAAACTGCTTTGCGCGCGGCCTCCACTGCATTGCGAATGTCTTTGCGATTCCCGAGTGGCGCCTCGCCCAGCAGTTCACCTCTCTGGCCGCGTACTTCAAAGCTGTAACCGGAGTCCGGCCTGGCTTGCTTACCGCCGATATAGAGCTTCACGGTACGGTCGATCGCCGCGTTCGCCTGCTGTCCATCGACGGGGGATTCACGCTTGCGTCCTGAAGGCACAACCGAAGAAGCGTTCTTGAACCAAACCGGCTCGAGATACTCAAATAATCCCTCTCGTCCACCCTCGCGGCCATATCCACTCTCGCGGTACCCTCCGAAGCCGCAGGCCGCGTCGAACATATTCGTGCAGTTCACCCATACCACTCCAGCCTTGATCTGAGCTGCCACCTGCAGCGATACGTTGACGCTTTCACTCCATACACTGGCGGCTAGTCCGTAAACCGTGTTGTTCGCGAGTTCTACCGCTTCGGCAGGCGTCCGAAATGTCATCGCCGCGAGCACGGGTCCGAAGATCTCCTGCTGCGCGACGGTCGATGACGGATGAACATTACTCAGCAGCGTCGGAGGGAAAAAAAGTCCTCTCGTTGGCATTTCAGTTTGCGGCTGCCAGCAAGTTGCTCCTTCCGCAACTCCCTGATCCACAAGTCGACGAATGCGCTCGAGCTGCACGGGAGCGACAATCGCTCCGATATCGATGCCTTTATCCAGCGGCGATCCGACCCGCAGCGTGCTCATGCGGAAGCGAATCTTCTCCAGAAGCGGCTCCGCGATACTTTCCTGCATCAGTAGGCGCGAGCCGGCGCAGCAGACCTGCCCTTGATTGAGCCAGATCCCATCTACCAGGCCTTCCACCGCGCTATCGAGATCAGCATCCTCGAAAACAACAAAGGGAGACTTGCCGCCCAATTCCAAAGAGAGCCGCTTATGACTCGGAGCAGTCGCCCGACGAATTGCGCGCCCCACTTCCGTCGATCCGGTAAACGCAATTTTGTCGACGCCGGAGTGTTTCACCAGAGCTTCGCCAGTCGACCCGTCCCCCGTGACGATGTTGACTACTCCCGCGGGTAGCTCAATTTCCTGGCAGATCTCGGCGAAAGCAAGCGCAGTCAGAGGAGTGAATTCCGCAGGCTTCAGCACCACCGTGTTACCGGTCGCGATCGCAGGCGCAATCTTCCACGCCAACATCAGCAGCGGGAAGTTCCACGGAATGATCTGCCCGACCACACCACAGGCCGTGTAACCGGGAAATTCGGTCTCCAACAATTGAGCCCACCCGGCGTGATGGTAGAAGTGCCGGATTACGAGCGGGATATCGATGTCACGGCTCTCCCGAATGGGTTTGCCATTGTCCAGAGTTTCGAGCACAGCGAGCCGCCGAGAATGTCTCTGAACGGCTCGGGCCATGGCGTATAGATATCGCGCGCGCCGGTGAGTTGAAAGAGATTGCCACTGCGGCAAAGCGTTTCGGGCAGCCTGCACAGCCGCGTCCACATCTGTAGCGGATCCCTGTGCGATCGCCGCGAGTTTGTCGCCCGTAGCGGGATCGATGGAATCGAAGAAGATGCCTTCGGCCGGATCGCGCCATGTTCCACCGATGAAGTGGACAAAGCGCCGTTGGTACCGATCAAGCCACAACAGAGCGTCTTTCGCATCTTCCGGCGCTGGACCATATTCCATGGTCACAAATTTTTCAGCTATGCTCATTCGAGTCTTCTACCTCGCTCTTGCCTCAATCGTGACTATGCAATTGGATGGCGGTAATCCGCCGAGTACCGGCCAGTCGCGTAGTGCTCGAGTTGCCGCTCAATATCATTCAAAAGTCCGCTTGCACCAAAGCGAAAAAGATCGGCCTTCATCCAAGGGATTCCCAGCTCTTCTTTCATAAGAGCTAACCATTCCGTGGACTGCTTTGCCGTGCGAATTCCGCCAGCCGGCTTGAATCCGACTGCCATTCCTGTCTCCAGCGCATATTCGCGAATGGCCCGTGTCATTACGAGTCCAACAGGAAGCGTGGCGTTAGTCGATTCTTTGCCGGTCGACGTTTTTATAAAATCGGTTCCCGCCATCATGGCCACGAAGCTGGCGCGCGCCACATTACGCAATGTAAGCAAGTCACCCGTACCCAGGATCGCTTTCATATGGCAGCGTCCAGCGGCCTGCTTGAATTCCGCGACTTCATCGTAAAGCTGCTGCCACGCGCCACCGAACACGTGGGCTCGCGTGATTACAATGTCGATCTCATCCGCTCCGGCTTCCACGGATCGACGTATCTCCGCCACGCGCTCCTGCACTGGCGACAGGCCGGCCGGGAATCCCGTGGAGACAGCTGCCACGCGAACGCCGCTTCCTTCTAGCGCTCGCACTGCTGTTTCCACGAAGCGATGATAGACACAAACCGCCGCCACCTTGATGTCAAGTTCTTCGATCTGGAGATGCTTTACAAGGTCACGCTCGATTGGCTGCCGTGCCTTGGCACAAAGCCGGCGCACTCGCTCGTCGGTATCGTCGCCCGAAAGCGTTGTCAGATCCATGCACGTGATCGCCCGCAGAAGCCACGCGGCTTGCCACTCTTTCTTCACCGTTCGCCGGGCCACGTGCGTTTGCACTCTCCGCTCAATCGCGCTTGTGTTTACGCGCACCTGCTTCACCCAGTCAAGGTTCAGTGGGATACCGCGGTTGGAGAGTAAAGGCCGGCCGGACAGTTCAGCGATGGGCTGGGAATCGTCCACAAATCTTTCCGACCCTGCGTTCGGATGGTCGGCAATGCCGTAACGTTTTTTGTGATCTTCAGGCACCGTATTGCATTGTACGGCAGAAGATCGGGTCGCCACACTTTTCTGCTATAGTTTCGTTCCTCGGAGGTCCCATCTCATGCCCAGAAACGTGCGCTGTGCCCTAATACAAGCCAGTAACGCCCTCAGCACGGAACGCCCGTTGGCTCAGATCAGAAAAGCGATGATCGACAAGCACCTCAAGCTGATCGAACAGGCCGCGCGAAAGAAGACGCAGGTATTGTGCTTGCAGGAGCTTTTTTACGGACCTTATTTCTGCGCGGAACAGAATGCGCGATGGTATGAACTGACGGAGCGCGTGCCAGATGGGCCGACGGTTCGCATGATGCAAAAGCTCGCCGCGAAATATCGGATGGTGATTGTAGTTCCAGTCTACGAAGAGCAGATGCCAGGCGTCTATTTCAATACTGCCGCCGTGATCGATGCCGACGGCCGCTACCTGGGAAAATACCGCAAACATCATCTTCCCCATTGCCACCCCGGCTTTTGGGAAAAATTCTACTTTACTCCCGGCGATCTGGGATATCCGATCTTCGAGACAAAATACGCCCGTGTTGGCGTTTACATCTGCTATGACCGTCACTTTCCGGAAGGGGCGCGCATCCTGGGGTTGAATGGCGCGGAAATCGTTTTCAACCCTTCCGCCACCGTTGCTGGACTTTCGGAATATCTATGGGAGTTGGAACAGCCTGCGCATGCCGTGGCCAACGGGTATTTTGTGGGCGCCATCAATCGGGTAGGCACTGAGAAGCCGTGGAATATTGGCGAATTTTACGGCAAGAGTTACTTCTGCAATCCGCGCGGGAAAATCATTGCGCAGGCCAGCCGGGATAAGGATGAAGTGGTGGTCGCGGATCTTGATTTGGACATGATCGCCGAAGTTCGTAAGGTGTGGCAGTTCTTCCGTGATCGTCGTCCGGAAAGTTACGGTCCGATTACGTCGCAAACCGGAATCGCCTCGGCGGCAGACTGAAGATCCCAAAACCATGACGACATCCGAAACCCTTCACCCTCGATCCCGCATAGAGTCCAGTCCTCTCTACAATTCCGACCTTGCGCCCGCGCAGGCCAATCAACGGCATTGGGGTACCTATAACTTCGCGGCGCTCTGGATCTCGATGTCGGTCAACATCCTCACTTACATGTTGGCAGCCAGTCTGATTCAGGGCGGAATGAACTGGAAGCAAGCGGTGATGACAATCTTTATCGGCAACGTCATCGTGCTGGTGCCGATGCTTCTCAACTCGCATCCCGGAGCCAAATATGGCATTCCGTTTCCGGTGTTGGCGCGCGCGCCGTTTGGGGTGCTCGGAGCAAACGTGGCTGCTGTACTCCGAGCCCTTGTGGCGTGCGGATGGTTCGGTATTCAGACCTGGATCGGAGGCGAAGCCATCAGCGCTCTGGTCGCGACGCTTGCGCCCGGATGGAAGAATTTTCCGTACTCCGTTCCAATTTGCTTTCTGCTCTTCTGGCTTATCAACCTGGCCGTCATTCTCATGGGAATCGAGTCTATCCGGATTCTGCAAGGCATCAGCGCGCCCATTTTGTTGGCTGTGGGAGTGCTGCTTCTTGCCTGGGCCTATCACAAGGCAGGAGGCTTTGGCCCCATGTTGGCGGCGCCTTCGCATTTCACAAACTTTGCCGACTTCTTGAAGTTTCTGATACCCGCTCTCAATGGCACGGTAGGTTTCTGGGCCACGGTCTCACTCAACATTCCGGACTTCACCCGCTTCGCCCGCAACCAGCGCGAGCAGATCCTTGGCCAGGCACTGGCTCTTCCCACTACGATGACGCTTTATGCCTTCATTGGAATAGCCGTTACGTCGGCCACAGTCATCATCTACGGCACTGCCATCTCTGATCCCGTGCAATTGCTTAGTCGTTTTCATTCTCCTGTGGCTGTAGTGATCTCACTCATCGCAATTCTCCTGGCGACCCTAAACGTCAATATCGGGGCCAACGTGGTTTCTCCAGCCAACGATTTCTCAAATCTTTGGCCGAGAAAAATCAGTTTTCGAACCGGAGGCGTCATCACTTGCTTGATGGGGATCGCGCTAATGCCATGGAAATTGCTGGCGAACTACAACACATTCATCCTGGGCTGGCTTGGTGGATACGCCGCATTCCTCGGGCCAGTCGCGGGAATTATGATCTGCGATTATTTCGTGATTCGAAAGCGTGTTCTGCTCGTGGAAGATTTGTACCTTCGCAATGGAATTTACGAGTACTCCAGGGGATTTAATTGGCGGGCGATTCTTGCCCTTGCAGTTGGCGCGGGGACCGCGCTCGTTGGACTGGTAGCTCCGTCCGTGCGAGTGCTCTACGACTACTCGTGGTTTGTCGGCTTTGCCGTTTCCTTTGCCATGTATTTCGTGATGATGAAATTCCGCGCCGCTGATCTTCAACTGGTGCCAGCCTCGTAACTTCAGCCGACCGTCTTCTCGGTTTTCCTGAATGCGGGCAGAACTTCGCGCTGATAAGCCTCCAGGGACTGTTCTTCGTCACCGCACATCAGATAAAGATTGAACTGAGTTACTCCCGCGCTGGCCAGTTTTTTTATTTTCTCGTGATGAGCTTTGGCCGGACCCACAATGCAAAAGCGATCGACCACCTCGTCCGAAACGAAATCAGCGTTGTCGCTCTCGACGACACAGTGGTGAAGATAGTCGTAGCTGCCGCGGTCCTGCACGAACGAAGTGAGCGCCGGCGGCAGATCCTCCGGTTTGTACTGCCGGATCAAATCCATGACATGGTTGGAAACAAGCGCCGGGAACCACCGCACCCTTTCTCGGGCCTTCTTCAGATCATCTGAAATCCAGATCGGAGCCGCTGCCATCACTTCGATGTCCCTCATCTCGCGGCCAGCGGCGCGCGCGCCTGCTTTCACAAATCCCAGGCACCAGGAAATTAGATCTGGATCGGCGAATTGCAAAATGATGCCGTCCGCGACTCGTCCCGCCATGTGCAGGACCTTTGGGCCATAACCGGCAATCCAAACTCGCGGAGATATTTTTGCCCACGTAAAGCGGGTCGGCTGGCCTTCGTATTCAATTTCGCGGCCGGCAGTGAGATCCCGAAAATTCTTTACTGCAGTCTCCAGTTGCGACCAACTCACCGGCTTCTTGCCCAGCACACGTCGTGAACTGTCTCCGCGTCCAATGCCAAGTTCCATCCGGCCACCAGAAATCAGATTCAACGTCGCAAACAGGCTCGACGTAACCGTAAGATCACGGACCGCGGGATTCGTAACCAGCGTTCCAAGCCGCATCCGCTGCGTGTTTGCAGCCATCAGGGTGAGTAGCGGATACGGGTCCATCCACAAAACGTGCGAGTCGAAAAGCCATCCGTACTCGAATCCCGCGGCTTCGGCCTGGCGCGTCAATCCGAGGATGCGTTCGACTGAAATATCGGGCTTCAATGTAATGCCAAATCGCATTGCATTCCTCTCCACCACTTCCGAAATATAAGGAAGTGAAGTGCGGCAGTTTAGCATAGAATTCTTTTTTCATCTTAACCTCCGAGGGCTCCGATGGGGTTTGACACGATCATTAGCGGCGGATCGGTGGTAACAGCAACAGACACCTACGTTGCGGATGTAGCCATCGAAGATGGCAAGGTTGCGGCCGTCGGAAAAGACCTGCCGCGAGAGAATGCGACCAAGCTCCTTAACGCGTCCGGCAAGTATGTTTTTCCCGGCGGCATTGATGTCCACACCCATCTGGACATGCCTTTCGGCGGCACCACCAGCGCCGACGACTTTGAGACCGGTACTCGCGCCGCCGCATTCGGTGGCACCACTACGCTCATCGACTTCGCCATCCAGTACAAAGGTCAGGCCCTGCGGCAAGCATTCGATACGTGGATGGGCAAAGCTTCAAAGAAGGCTGTCTGCGATTACGCTTTTCATTGCATCGTCACCGATATTGGTAATGGTCAACTGCAGGAGATGAACTCGTTGGTCGGCGAGGGGGTGACCAGCTTTAAGCTCTTCATGGCCTATCCCGGTGTATTCATGCTCGACGATGCCAGCATCTTCCGCGCTCTGCAAACCACCGCGAAGAACGGCGGCCTCATCTGCATGCACGCCGAAAATGGAAGTGCGATCGATGTGATCGTTCAGCAGGCGTTGGCGGAAGGAAAGACGGCGCCGAAGTATCACGCGCTTACTCGTCCCACGACGGCGGAGGCTGAAGCCGTCTCCCGAGCAATTGCGTTGTCGGAGATGGCTGGCGCTCCAATTTACATTGTGCATTTGAGTTGTAGCGAAGCCCTCGAAAAAGTTCGCGAGGCCCGCGATCGCGGCCTTCCGGTCTATGCGGAGACTTGTCCTCAGTATTTGTATCTGTCGCTCGATAACTTTGACGTCCCCGATTTCGAAGGAGCGAAGTATGTGTTCACTCCCCCTCTGCGCGAAAAATGGCATCAGGAAAAGCTCTGGAACGGCCTTGTGCGCGATCACTTGCAGGTGGTTTCGACCGATCATTGCCCATTCTGTTTCAAAGAACAGAAAGAACTTGGACGTGGGGACTTCACCAAGATTCCCAACGGGGGACCGGGAGTGGAACATCGTATGAGCTTGATCTTCTCGGGCGGCGTTGCTCAGGGACGTTTTAGTGTGAATCGTTTCGTTGAACTGGTTTCCACCACTCCGGCAAAACTTTTTGGCTTATATCCACGCAAGGGTACGATTGGAGTGGGTAGTGATGCTGACCTCGTAATCTTCGATCCCAATCGAAAACACACGATCAGCGCCAAGACGCACCACATGCGCGTCGACTATTCGATGTTCGAGGGCATAGAAGTTACAGGAATACCGGACGTAGTTTTATCCCGCGGAAAAGTGGTAGTGGACAAAGATAAGTTCCTCGGTCGTGCCGGGCAGGGAGAATTTCTGAAGCGGTCGACCTATACACAAGTGAATGCCTAATTTCGTTTGATCGAAGCTTGCCACTTCAGCGGAGCGCTGAAAAAAGAGCGTCCTTCCAGCGTCGATTGTCGATTTTCCAGCAAACTTTACTCTTGCCCTTATGCAAGACGGGCGCCCAGAGCGCCGCATTCCGGACATCATCCGCCACATTCAGCCGATCAACCACCGTCATTCCGCGGGTGAGATCACTTTGTGTCTCCACATCTACAAAATGCTCGCTCCACTCAGTTCCTATACTCGGGTCGATTGCAATGCTCATCGTTACCGGATCGGGCAAACAAATACCGTCTTCCCCGGTCTGCACTTTGTACGCATAGCGCGCATGGCTGTTGCATTCGATGGCAAAGTGGCCAAGCTTGCTCTCGAATCCATGCACCGTCTTCATATCAGCCTCGTTTATTACCGCTTCGTATCGGGAGAGTTGCCAGCCGACGAGTTCGATTGGAAGACCGCTGAGCATAACGATGCGCGCAGCCTCAGGATCCACCCAGATGTTGTATTCGGCCGCTGGCGTGACGTTTCCTTCGCAACATGGCGCACCGCCCATGACCACGCAGCGGCTCACTTTCGCCGCTATCGACGGCTTCCGGGACAGCGCGAGCGCCACATTGGTAAGCGGGCCCAGGGTAACCAGCACCAATCCGGGGTTCTCCTCGATTGCGTCAATGATGGCATCGACAGCATGCTTCCTTTCCGGCGACCGCCGCGGCGCCGGGTAGTTGTGTTCTCCAAGGCCATCACGCCCATGAAACCATGTGGCGTCCGTATAGATGCGTAATAACGGCTTTTCTGCGCCGCTATATACCGGAACGTCGGCTCCGCAGAGTTCGACCGTATACAGTGCGTTGCGAGTAGCCTGCTGCACGTTTACGTTGCCGGCAACCGTCGTGATGGCGGCCACGCGGACGTCTGAGGCCCGCAGTGCCATGATGAGAGCAACGGCGTCGTCCGACGCCGTGTCGGTATCGATCAAAAATGTGCGCGGCACGCGCGTAGCATATCAGACCGTCCTCGTTTTCGTGACGCCTGCGCGAATACTTGTGGCGCGAAAGAAAGAAGTGTACAGTTACACGTTTTCCAGCCCTTGCTTCCCAAAGGAGAATCGATTGTTCACACCATCAAGTCTGAACATTGCGCTGTTGATGATGATTACGAGCGCCGTTTGCTGGGGGTCGTGGGCCAATACCTACAAAGGTGTTAAAGGTTATCGCTTCGAACTCTTTTACTGGGACTATGCAGTCGGCATTTTTTTGATCTCCCTCGTCCTTGCTTTAACCATGGGGAGTACAGGTCACGATGCCTCGAGCTTTCTAAACAACGTTCGCGCCGCAGACACCACGAACATTGTGAATGCGCTCATCGGAGGAGCGCTGTTCAATCTCGCCAATCTCCTGCTGGTGGCTGCAATCGATATGGCCGGACTCGCCGTGGCTTTTCCCATTTCCATCGGCATTGCACTGGTGGTTGGAGTCGTGCTGAGCTATGCACTTCAACCCAAGGGGAATGCGTCCTTTCTGGCTCTTGGCGTGGCCTGCGCGTTTATTGCCGTGCTGCTGGATGGCAAAGCCTACGGCAGCCTCGCTGCCGCAGGCCGTTCTATCTCGAAAAAGAGCGTGATTACCTGCGTTGTCTCGGGCGTTCTGATGGGACTTTGGGCTCCGTTCATGACTCACGCGATGACGCGCGGCAACACGCTTGGACCTTACAGTGCAGCGGTTTTCCTGACGCTGGGCGCTCTCCTTTCGTGTTTCATCTGGAATATTTATTTCATGAAACATCCTCTGGTCGGCGAACCGGTAAGTTTTAGCGGATTTTTTCGCGGCCCCCTATCGGGTCATCTGCTCGGTCTCTTTGGAGGATGCATCTGGGGAGTTGGGACGGTTTTTAATCTGGTAGCGGGAAACTTCACCGGAGTTGCCATCTCTTACGCCATCGGACAATCCGCTCCCATGGTTGCGGCTCTCTGGGGCATTCTCGTCTGGAAGGAATTTGCAAACTCAGGACCGCGCGCGAAAGCCTATCTGGGCTTGATGTTCGTCTTCTATGGACTCGCAATTTTCCTGGTCGCCCGCGCCAATGGATGAGGTCCGCGATTCTTACAGCAGCATGCCGGCAATCGACGCCGACATTAAATTTGCCATCGTTCCCGCAAGCATGGCTCGAATGCCGAGTCGGGCAAGTTCGCCTTTCTTGTTCGGCGCGAGTGCGCCGATACCGCCAATCTGGATTCCGATGGAGCTAAGATTCGCGAAGCCGCACAGGGCAAAAGTAGCGATCGTGAACGAACGCGGATCGAGCGCCGCCTTCATCGGTCCCAGCATGGAAAAGGCGACGAGTTCATTCAGCACCATGCGTGTGCCCAGCAGGTTGCCGATCGCAGTACAGTCGTGCCAGGGAACTCCAATTACCCACGCCACCGGTGAGAACAGCACGCCAAGAATGCTCTCCAGGCTCACCGGGAACCACGCGATGTGCCGGTGTAAGCCGCCGAAGATGCCATCGACCAGAGCGACCAGAGCCAGAAATGCGATCAGCATGGCGCCTACGTTGAGCGCCATGTGCAAGCCGTCTCCGGTGCCGCGCGCGATGGCACCGAGCAGGTTTTCGTGGCTTTCCTTCTCGGTTTCGACCTCACTCATAACAACGCGCCCGGCGGTCTTGGGTTGTTCGGTTTCAGGCACAAGCATTTTCGAAACGAGAATGGTGCCGGGTGCGGTCATGATGACTGCGCTAAGCACATGCCGCGGTTCAGCGCCGAAGGCGAAGTAGGCCGCCATGATCGAACCTGAGACATGCGCCATGCCGCTGGTCATCACGGTCATGAGTTCGGAGCGGGTAAGGTCGGGCAGGAACGGGCGAATAGTCACCGGCGCTTCCGTCTGGCCCATAAAGATGCTGGCCGCGACGTTGAGCGACTCAGCGCCGCTGGCGCCCATGATGCGCGTCATGAGCCACGCCGCTATCCGGATGACAAATTGCATAATGCCGTAGTGGTAGAGAATTGCGAAGAGCGCGCATATGAAGATGATGGTGGGCAGCACCTGAAACGCGAAAATAAAACCGATGCTCGACCCTTGCTTGCCCAGCGGTCCAAAGACGAATTCCGAACCGACAAAGGCATAGTTGAGCACGCGATTGGCAGCGTCTCCAGCGACCTGAAAGATGCGACGCCCAAAGTCCACGCGCAATACAAAAATGGCGAAAACTATCTGCAAGCCGAGTCCCCAAGCCACGGTCTTGAAGCGAATGGCGCGGCGGTTGGTGGAGAACAGATAGGCGAGACCTAACATGGTCAACAGGCCAAGAATCCCCGTATATCGTCCCATTCAGTTTTTCTCCCCGGACTTTCCGATGACTCTATGGATAAGCGGCCTCTTCGCAGAAAGCGCAGCATCCGCGATCGTGCAACTCGCTTCAATCAACTGGCGGGCCCGTTCCGCGCGCGTCTCCGCATTGTGGTGAATCGTGGCTAGCGTCTCTCCGGCGGCCACTCGGTCTCCCACTTTCTTGTGCAGTACAATCCCCACCGCGGGGTCGACGGAATCTTCTTTGCGTTCGCGTCCTCCGCCCAGAATCACGCAAGCCGTTCCTATCTGTTCGCATTGCAATGACGCAATGTACCCACTCTTTTCGCTGGAGACCGTCAACGTATGGCGAGACTGGGGCAGCTTCTTCGGCTCGTCGATCACGCCTACATCTCCGCCTTGCCGTTCGACCATCTGCCGGAATTTCTCCAATGCTTTGCCCGAGTTAATCAGTTCAGAGCTGTGTTTCTTTCCTTCCTCAACTGTTGACGCTACTCCGCCCAGATGCAGCATCCAGCCTGCAAGCTCGATGCAAAGCTGGCGCAAATCCTCGGGACCCTTCCCGCGCAGAATCTCCACGACCTCCACAACCTCAAGCGCGTTTCCGATCATGCATCCCAGTGGCTGATCCATATCTGTGATAAGCGCCACCACCTTTTTGCCCATGCGTTCTCCGGTTTCCACCATCAACTCGGCCAGGAATGCGGCGTCGTTCTCGTTTTTCATGAACGCGCCGGAACCGGTTTTCACATCCAACACGAGCGCATCAATACCCTCCGCAAGCTTCTTGCTCATGATCGACGCGCAGATAAGATACGGGCTCTCCACGGTACCCGTAACATCGCGTAGCGCGTAGAGCTTGCGATCGGCGGGTGCGATTTCCGCCGTCTGTCCGATCATGGCGCAACCACACGTTGCCAGCACCCGACGGAACTCTCCGACCGAAAGGTTTACGTTGAAACCGGGAATCGACTCAAGTTTGTCGAGAGTGCCACCGGTGTGTCCTAGTCCTCGGCCACTGATCATGGGTACGACTAGCCCGGCCGCGGCCGCAAGGGGTGCCAGTACGAGTGAAGTCTTGTCGCCTACTCCGCCGGTCGAGTGCTTGTCCACTTTTCTCGCTGCCAGCGACGACAAATCCAGTACTTCGCCGGAGCGTAACATTGCGTCCGTAAGTGCAGCGGTTTCGGCACGACTCATTCCGCGCAGCACCACCGCCATCAGCCACGCTGAAACTTGATAATCCGGAATATCGCCGCGCGTGTACGCGCTTACCAGGCACTCAATCTCTTCCCGCGACAATTCCCCCGCGTCTCTTTTCTTGCGAATTACATCGATAGCGCGAAAAGTCTCGCAGGAAGTTGAAGTTGGATTCACTGGAGGCGGAATCCTTCCGGAAGCAGTTCGGTGATGTGCGCCTGTTTCGGTCCACCGGCTCCTTGGAAGTAGATCTTTGCGTCCGGCCCGAATTCGTAAATCACTTGGCGGCATGCACCGCAAGGCGAACATGGCACGCCGTGATCGTTGACCACGGCGACGGCCGTTATCTCGATCTTAGGTCCGTGCTGTGCTACTGCGGAAAAGATCGCCGTGCGCTCGGCACAGTTCGTCATACCGTAGGAGGCATTTTCCACGTTGCATCCGCTGAATATTTTTCCATTCGACAACAGAATGGCTGCACCCACCCGGAATTTCGAATACGGGGCGTGCGCGTTTTTCATGACCTTCTTCGCGGACTGCAGCAGCTTTCTTGAAACGTCGACAGAAACCTTGCTTTTGCGCATAGATGAGAATATTTTGAGACGCCGCCGAAATCGATGGCCATTGTAAACCCTGCTGGCGCGGTGCAGTGCTTTTTGTTGGGTCCGCCCTTTTCAAAGCAGAATTGCATTTGTTTCAACTCGGAGCTAGCATATTTCAATATTTTTTTCTGCCCGGCATCTTAGATTCACATCGCGCAAGATCCAGATCGATTCTCGTTCTTGATATAAGGAGGATGTTATGGGCATTGCAGTCTCACCGCAAATCCATCCGCAAGTTGCGGACTTCATCGAAAAACCTCGGAAGATGTTGATCAACGGCAAGTGGGTGAACTCCATTTCCGGCAAGATGTTCCCTACATACAATCCCGCTACCGGTGAGGTTCTTGCGCAAGTGGCGGAAGGCGACCGCGCTGATATCGACGAGGCTGTAAAGGCTGCGCGCAAAGCCTTTGACCAGGGACCGTGGAGGCGAATGACCGCCTCTGAACGTGGACGCGTCATTTGGAAACTCGCGGATTTGCTGGAAGCGCACACGGAAGAGTTTGGTTATCTGGAGAGCCTCGATAACGGCAAGCCTCTTGCCATTGCCAAGGCGGCCGACGTTCCCCTGGCTGTCGACCTCTTCCGCTACATGGCGGGTTGGGCCACCAAGATCGAAGGCAATACCATCCCTATTTCTGTTCCTTACACTCCTGGCGCGAAATACCTCGCGTACACCATGCGCGAACCGGTTGGAGTTGCGGGACAGATTATTCCTTGGAATTTTCCGCTTCTGATGGCGGCGTGGAAGCTGGGCCCAGCCTTGGCCTGCGGTTGCACGGTAGTGTTAAAGCCGGCCGAGCAGACACCGCTTTCTGCTCTCCGTCTCGGAGAACTCATCATGGAAGCCGGTTTCCCTGATGGAGTGGTCAACATCGTTCCGGGATATGGCGAGACTGCTGGCGCCGCACTCGCGGCTCATCCGGACGTAGATAAAATTGCATTCACCGGCTCCACAGAAGTCGGGAAGCTCATCGTGCATGCCGCTGCAGGAAACCTGAAGAAGGTTTCGTTGGAGCTTGGCGGCAAATCTCCCAACGTCGTGTTCAAAGATGCCGACCTCGATTTGGCCATTCCCGGCGCTGCCAGCGCGATCTTCTTCAACCACGGTCAGTGTTGCTGCGCCGGTTCACGCCTGTATATCGAGAAGCCCATTTTTGACTCCGTTGTAGAAGGCGTCGCCGACTATGCCAAGAAAATCACGGTCGGCTCCGGCCTCGATCCGGAGACTCAGATGGGTCCTCTCGTTTCCCAGGAACAACTCAATCGGGTCTGCGGTTATCTGGAGGCAGGCTTCTCTGAAGGCGCTACGGCTTTAACGGGCGGCAAGAAGAAGGACGCCGGCGGTTATTTCGTGGAGCCAACGGTTCTCGTGAATACGCGTGAAGACATGAAAGTGGTACAGGAGGAAATCTTCGGGCCAGTGGTGGCAGCCATGCCATTCGATGATCCGGAGGAAATTCTGCCGCGCGCGAACAACAGCGATTATGGTCTTGCCGCAGCGGTGTGGACCAAGGATATCTGCAAGGCTCACCGCACCGCCGAATATTTACGGGCAGGGACAGTATGGATCAACTGCTATAACATTTTCGATGCCGCTCTGCCATTCGGAGGCTATAAGCAGTCGGGGTGGGGGCGCGAAATGGGACATGATGCGCTCAGCCTATACACCCAAACCAAAGCGGTGTGCACAAAAATCGCCTGATACAGGTGCAAAAACTGTCAGGACGGCGAGCTCGCCGTCCTGATTTTTTTGGTCCGACAATTTGTGATCAACTACTTTTCCATCAATAGCACTTTCTCCGCATCATCAATCTCGGTTAACTTGACCTCGATCACCTCGCTCATCGTCGTCTGAACGTTGCGGCCGACGAAGCTGGCCTCGACCGGCAATTCCCGGTGTCCGCGATCGATCAGTACGCACAACTGCACGCGTCGCGGCCTGCCATGGGAAAAGAGTGCGTCCATGGCCGCGCGCACGGTTCGTCCCGTAAATAGCACATCATCGACCAGGACGATGTTTTTGTCTTCGATCGAAAATCCGATCTCTCCTTCTTGCACCACCGGTTTCGGTCCCAACGTTGACAGGTCGTCGCGATAAAATGTGATATCCAACGTACCGACAGGCACTTCGGCATTCTCGATGCGGGTTATGATTTTTCCCAACCGCTCGGCGATCGGTACTCCGCGCCGGCGAATTCCAATAAGTCCCAGTCCACTCACACCATCATTCTTCTCGACAATCTCGTATGCCAATCGCACAAGTGTGCGTTCGATTTCTGAAGCCGACATCAACTGCGCTTTCTGCCGTAGCCCTGTCTTCCGGGCGGTCGTCTTTGTATTCATCGTCTTATGTGCCTCATGGACCTCGCTCTCGGCCAAGGCCTCAAATCACTTTAGTGGCACGCGATTCATTCTGCAAGGCTTAGTGCAGCACGGTTCAACCGGAGTGCGCAACGATAGAAAGCAGAGCAGGTTGAGGAGGTCTGAAAAAACGGGAAATCAGGTCGCAGAATCTAGGGCGTTAGTTTTTCATCGAGCCCTAGAACACCGCTTGCCGGACTGACACCCTTAATCGTCAAAGTTTGCGTCAAACCGCCGACATCATTTTGCAGCGCTCGCAGATTTATGGAGGCTAGAGGGCCGAGCGCTCTCTCCGTCGGCAAAACTCCTATGCCTACGTTCCGTCCTGCTGCCTTTGCGAGGTAGAGGGCGGTATCTGCGAGTTCGATCACTTCTTCCGCACAAACCGCCTCATAATGGCGCCGACTCCACGGGAAAGGCGCGTATCCTACCGAGCACGTTTTTCGCACTGAAATTCCGTGGCCAAGATCGAAATCTTCGGATGCCATCACGTCCAGGATGCGTTCGCAGAAGGCGGGCGTTCCGGATGGATCGGCAGATCGGGACATAATGAGGAATTCTTCTCCTCCCCACCGCACCAGCACATCGGACTTACGCACCACCCTGCCCAACCGCGCGGCTACCAGTTGCAACAACCGATCGCCTGCCGGATGACCATGCACGTCGTTAACTTGCTTGAAAAAATCCACGTCAACCATGAGGAAGACCAGGTCTCGATGATCCAGTTTTCGGATATCGCTGCCGTGTGCTCGCTCGTAATTACGCAACACCTGGCCCGCTTCTGCGGTCAATATTTCTTCCAGATACCTGCGGTTCCAAACTCCCGTTAACGAATCGGTATACGAAATTTCCTGCAGTTCGAGATTCTTCCGCTGCAGTTCCAGGCTGTGCCATCGCAATGACTGTTCCTTATTTTCTAACTCGTCTTTTAGTTTGCACGTCTCATCAAGATTCTGCCGCGACAAGAGCAGCAGATGAAGCAACTGGCGATCCATTCGATGTTGTTTCAGAAATACCAGGGTCCCCATAACCACCATCGCTGCTATGGTCAACAATAGCCTGTAGGAACGGACCCGTGCCGGGGCTTGCCCTCCGAACTGAGCCCACGCCACCATCAGCGATGTCGAGAAGACGGCCATCATCGCCAACCGGGCTGTCCACATACTGTGGTCCCTTCGTCGCGTATGGTCGGAGGTTCGCTCCTGCGAAAATCCGCGCGCCATGAACCCCACTGCCGCAAACCACGCCATTGCGGCAATCAGAGGGATGTCGTAAATTCCGCCTGTGTAATAGCGATGTAAATCGATGGCGACGCCGGCTAAAATCGAGCCCACGGTGTACAGCGCCGCCGCCTTTAGAAATTGTCCGTAGATCTTGTGCCACGCGCCTTGGCTCCGCCTCCAAACCAGGCCTACTGCCCCAAGCAAAACCATCTGTTCGCATGCATACAAAAAGTCAAAACTACGACCATACACCGTTTCGTTCGGCGAGACATACTGCCACGGAATCACGATAAACAAGTAAAGGTATAGCCACCACGTGAGCAGTAGAAAAAAATCGATCGATCCCAACCGGAGCGAGTGTTCGTTTCGTTGAACGTGCGGCTGCACCGCTAATGCGGCCATCATCGGCACGACATGCAGAAACAAAACGACATCTCCGATGAATGGGTTCGGTACCTCCTGCCGCAAAAAGACTTCGAAGTAGGTCCACAGTACTTGCGTGAAGAACCACATACCTACGCCGAACGCCATTAGAGCCCAGAAGAGTTGCGCTTTCTTGTCGCTCGTGCGGATATTCGAGAGTATCGAGAGGGTCCCGCAAAAAAGAAGAAGGCACTGCGTAAGGTCGCCAAAAGCCGTCAGGCCAATGCTTCGGGGCGCTAGCAGAGACACGAGAACGTCGGCGCACACCACCGCGCACACGATCCCGGCCCATTTGCCTGGTTGTCGCACAGACATGGATCCCACCCTACGAGTGTATGTGCGGACATTGGCCTAGTAAGCGTTACGGAAGTAATGCGCTCAATGTCTCGGGAAGTTCCTGATTCTTTCCTAGAGGAACGCGGCTGCGAATCGTCGAACGAATCGGAAAACGTCCTGATAAGAGTTGTACAAGGGCACGGGCGCCACCCGAAAGGTATCTGGTTCCCTCCAGTCTCCGACCACGCCTTCTTGCATAAGTCCCTCACACAAGGCCCGCCCGTCGTGTGGCATGCAAATCGAAAGTTGCGCACCGCGCCGGTGCGGTTCTTGCGGTGTCGTGATGGAAAAGCTCTTACACGCGATCTGCTGAAGCAGAAATTCCAGATAGCCAGTCAATGAAACGCTCTTTGCCCGCAAGCGTTCG